>Ga0207657_10002971_pt1 | contig 18184 bp, 17 predicted proteins | sample KBSC33metaG_FD_184316 | JGI IMG/M metagenome (GOLD analysis project Ga0207657, IMG submission 184316) | Corn rhizosphere microbial communities from Kellogg Biological Station, Michigan, USA - KBS C3-3 metaG (SPAdes) (version 2) | ecosystem: Host-associated > Plants > Roots > Rhizosphere > Soil ... | reverse complement strand
AGGCTTGTGGTCTCGCTATGTGGCAGCAGGACTCCCTGGCTCCGTAGCCCGCCGGTGTGTTCGCCGGTCAGTTCGGCGAAGCCGCGGTAGTCCCAGTGGTTGACATCACGTCGCAGGCGGGGTGGACGGTAGCCATAGACCGCGCTCCAAGAGATTGTGTCGGGGCGGCGGTCGTTGTGGACCTCTGCGAAGCGGGTGTAGCCGCCGCCGAACCAGAGGTACTGGCTGCGCGAGGCCAGTCCGGAGGCCAGGGTCGCGGCTACTCCCGGCGCGCGATGCAGGCTGGCGAGAACGCCGCTATCCTGTTGCGGGCCGGGAACGACGAGGCCCAGCGAGGCGGTGGATTCGATCCGCCGCCCAACCGAGGTGACGGAGTGCTGGAACCGCCAGGCGACGGAGCTTGACCACTCTCCTCCGCCGGCCATGCGGGTTTCGGGTAGAGCGGCGTTGCCGAAGGTGACGGGCAGAACCGCGGTGAAGGTGATGTGCGGGGTGATGCCGTAGCCGATCTGTGAACTCTCGGTCAGCGCGGTTCCCTGCGAGCCGTGGCGGCCGATGAGGCCGGTATCGAAGCTGAACTCGCCCTGGGAATTTACCGGCGTGGCATAGCCGAATACAGGCCCGTGTCCGGCGGCCAGAGCGGGGCTGGCCAGCGCCAGGGCGCAGGTCAAAGCCAGAATAGTTTTCATAGGATGCTTCCTTTGGTCTCTCCCTGTCTTCGGGAGACGTTAACAGATGGGTTCAGGCACACATCGGAGTGCGCCCGCTATCAGGACCGGAAGCGGAGATCAGATTCGTAGAACGGTGGTTTGAGCGATGAGCAGGCCAGGTGGTGAATGCTCAGCGAAGAACGTCTGCCAGGCCGAATTGTCCAGCGTCACCGGACTGATGAGGCTGACTCCCTGCGCGACGACAGTCCAATGGACTGCCAGCGTTGCGGACTCTGTGGCGAACTGTGGGGAGTCGTTATGGACGACCGTCTGGCAGCAGCCCTGCTTCGCCATCTCGCCGCATTGCCCGTGCATGGAACGGCAGCAGGCGCTTTCAGCGTGGCTCATCGCCAGATTGGTCACGCAGGCCATCACCGGCGCAGCCGACGCCAGCAGAAGCAATACAGCGACGAAGCTGATGAGACGGCGCATGGCTGTCTCGATTATAGGACCTTTTAGGAGAGGGAAATATGCTACAAGGGCATCGGACATCTTAGAGCAGAACTCCCGTTGGCCTTTGTCATCCCGTTGGGCCGCGGAGAAATCTGCGGGTTAGGATGCCGGTACCGTCGGGGACGCCGCTCTCGTCTCTGATAGGAGGCATGAATGCAGGAGGGTACGTTGGCTTCGCGCAAGCGGTGGAGGATAAGGTTCATCGCGAGAATCTGTCTCGCCGCTTTTTGTGTTGCGGTTGGCGTGACGGGCGTGTGGCTGGTCCGACGATGGCGGGTGCCTCCGATGCCGCGGATCGACACGCCGGTTCTGCCAGTCGCCTGGGTGGACAATGGCGCGGTGAAGATGAAGATGCCTTCAGGCTATCTGTTGGGCGAAGTTGGACAGTACGACGACGAGTTGACGGCGTATCTCCGCTTTGAATACCTTCGCGGTCTCAAGACCGTTTCTGCGGCCGACGTTCTGATGACATCGACCGAAATAAAGGGAGAACCGAGATATCGCCTGTACATCATCCTGCCGAACGATATCTTCCATGGCGCCGAGTATCTCGCCACGCTTGAGATCGGCGGCTTCATCGACGGCTTTGAGCTAGTGCCGGTTCCCGAGGTGCAGGTCAGCGACTGGAGGAAGCAGACCAGCCTCTTCTATGCGGCCTACAGCCAGCCCGTGCGCGAGCGGCTGCTCTCGCTGCCGGCGGAGTACCTGACCTCGGCAGTCGCCAGGTTCATTCTCTTCAAGGTGAAGACGGATCGCCGGGTACGCGAGCGTATCGAACCGGCTCCGGCGGCTCTGTCCGAGGAGCAGTCGCTGGAGTTTGCCGCCGACATGATCGAGGTGGCGAAGTTCTACCAGGTTCCGCTGAGCATGTTGCTCGGCGTGGGTGCGATGGAGAATAACTACCTCGATGTGCGCGGCGACCTGAAGCACACCGTCTGGAAGCGGCGGGCGCAGCCGGGAGACATTGTCCTCAAACGGCGCAAAGGGCGTGTGCTGGTGAGCAACTACTCCATTGGGCCGTGGCAGATCACGCGGGAGACACTGCGCTACGTCCATGCGCTCTATCTCAAGGACAAGCGTGACTACAACCTCCTGCCGGAGCGGCTCCGTCCCCCGAAGAAGCTCGATCTGAACCAGGTGGACGCGCATGTGCTGACGACCTACGCGGGGCTGCTGCTGCGCCAGTTGCTCGATCACTTCGACGGTAACGTTGAAAAGGCGGTAGGCGCATACAACGGCGGAGCGGGCAATCCCAACGCGCAATATGCAGAAGGAGTCTCAATGGTTGCGACGTACGCGCATCGCGTTCTGGGCATGGCCGCCGCGAGGAAGGGAATCGCCGTATCGGAGACCGAGTTGAAGGTCAGCCGCGTTCCGGCGGCAAAGAGCACCTCGCCGGCCGAAGCGAGGCAGAAACTCCCGCGCCGTGAGCGCTCAGAGAATCTCTGAGAATTAAGTCAGGCTATGTTAAGGGCATGGCTTCAGCCGTGCCATAAGTGACGTGCTCGGAATGCGGCTTTAGCCGCCGAGGGCATGTTTGGAGACTCAATTAGAATCTTCCTCAGGGCAGTTTCTTCGCTTCGGCTTCGGGATCCCAGCGGTCTTTGCCGCGCAGGAACTTCGCGGGCAGAAACGGTTTTGCCTGAGCCGCGGTGAGCTGATGCGACCAGCGTACACGTGCGGAGGGATTGGCTCCGGCTCCGGTGCTGCCCGATTCGGCGTAATACGCCGTTTGCTCATTGGACGCCTTGCCCCAGTTATTCCACCCTGCGGGGCGAACGTCGGCGGGCAGCTCGGTGTTGATATAGACGACGCGTGAGTATGGCCGCCAAGGTCGCCCCAGTCCGATGCCGCCCTTCGACATCGGAACCTCGGAGTGATCGATCCCGCTGGTCACCTTGCTGTCGAGGATGACATAACCCGTCGTCTGGTCGGCTGAGGTGCGCGATTGCGCGGTGAGAAAGCCGGGGCGGTTGGAGTGTAGCTCGACGCGGTCGAAGACGGCGGTCGCGTTGCCGAAGATGAAGTCGACGCCGCCTTCGATGTAGGAGTCGACATAGTACTGTCGGCCATAGTCGGCGAAGAGTGTGTCCTGGTGGCCCAGGAAGCGGCAGTGCTTGAAGATAGAGCGGTCGCTCCGGTTGGCCACGGCGACGGCCTGCCCGGTGTTGCCGGCGCTATTCTCGAAGGTAATATTGTCTGCCTCGAAGCCCGGCCCGTTGATCTCGACCGTCTCGGTGAAGAAGGTTCCGCCCGCCTGCTTTGCGTTCAGCGAGTTGGTAATGACCACGTCGTCGGGCGATTTGCCCATCCCGATAAAGGTGATGTTGGCGTGGTTCTGGGTGACGATGACGCGCTCGCGATAGGTGCCGGGCGCGATCTCGATGTAGACGCGGCCTCCCGGCCCGGCGAAGGGATGGTGGTCCATCGCCATCTGGATCGTCGGGAAGGAGGTGGTTCCCTCGATGCCGGTCTTGACCTCGTGTGAGACGCGGACGTGAACATCCTGCGCATGGATGCTGAAGGGAAGTAGCAGTAAAAGTGGTAGGACAAGTCGCATGATGAATAAGCGTATGCGGTGCAGGCTTGACTGGCAATTCTTTTACAGGTCTGCCTTCGTCTAGCCGGTTTGGGCATCGAGCCCGACGATGTTAGGATTAGTCCTGTGCCGGGTCCTACGCGACGTAATCCCGCCAACCCCGCCAGGTCCGGAAGGAAGCAACGGTAACGGGCAAGTATGGGCGCAGTGGGTCGCCCGGTACACTTTTCTCCTCCCTGATTCCCCCCTGACAATTGAACTTTGGATGATGGGATACGGTAGAGTTGCGTCTGCGGCGAGCGACGACGCGTCTTACGCGGTAGAGTACTCCCAGGCTGTAAGGTCGATGTGGAGAGTGGCCGATCTGCAATAGTTTTGTATTCTGATTGAGATGTCGACGAGGTGATGAGTTTGAGTTTGACTGTAAAGCCACAGGTGAGGGCAGGAGCGAAGATCAGTTCGGTGGGAGCCTACGTTCCGCCTCGATTGTTGACCAATGCCGATCTTGAAAAGATGGTGGACACGAACAACCAGTGGATCGTGGAGCGCACGGGAATTCACCAGCGGCACCTTGTCGAAAAAGGCGTGGCTACCAGTGATCTCGCGGTGGAGGCGGCAAAACGCTGCCTGGCCGCTCGCGGCATTGAAGCCAGCGAGCTTGAGGCGATCATCGTGGCCACAGTGACCCCGGACATGTTCTTTCCGGCGACCGCCTGCCTCGTACAGGACAAGCTGGGCGCAAAGGGCGCGTGGGGGTTCGACCTCTCAGCGGCGTGCTCGGGCTTTCCCTACGCGCTTCAGGTGGGCGCGAAGCTGGTCGAGAGCGGCGTCCACAAGAAGGTGATGGTGATTGGCGCAGACGTGATGAGCTCGATCCTCGACTATACGGATCGTTCGACCTGCATCCTGTTCGGCGACGGCGCGGGCGCAGTCCTGCTGGAGCCGACGGAAGAGGATGAGGTCGGCATGGTGGACTTCGTGCACGAGATCGACGGATCGGGCGCTTCGTCGCTCTACATGCCCGGCGGCGGCAGCCTGCATCCTTCGACGGCGGAGACGGTTGCCGCCAAGATGCACTTCGTCCATCAGGCGGGCGGCGCGGTCTTTAAGGTGGCCGTGCGCAAGATGGCCGAACTGAGCGAGACGCTGTTACAGCGCAATAGTCTGACAGCCGATGACGTGGACTGCTTCATCCCTCATCAGGCAAACCAGCGCATCATCCTGGCGACGGCGGAGCGGCTAGGAATGCCCGAGGAGCGGGTCATCATCAACATCGGAGAATACGGCAACACGACCGCCGGAACGATTCCGCTGGCGATGCACACCGCGCTTGAACAGGGCCGGTTGAAAAAGGGAGACACGGTATTGCTGGCTTCGTTCGGCGGCGGCTATACCGTAGGCACGACGCTGCTCCGCTGGGAGATGTAAGTCGTTCGCCGATGAGGCGTCAAGTCGTGGTGTCCGGCCGCTTGACGAAGCCTGACGGGTGGGAGCCGACCGACCTGGAGGTCTTGTAGATCTTCCAGAAGGCGATGGCGCAACTGACGAGGATGGTCGTCCAGAGGACAATCAGGATAGTGGTGGCCCATCTCTCGGAGAAGCGGTTCCACAGATGGAGGACGTGTCTGCCGTAGTAGACCCCGAGCCACGCCGCAAAGGCGTGGCGAGCGCTGCGGCTCAGAGTAAAGGTCGCCATGAACTTCTTCTTCGACATCTTGAGCGCGCCCGCAGCCAGGACGAAGGGCGAGAGCGGCATCGGTGGCGGAAGCACCGCGGGCAGCGCGACGGCAAGTACGGCGTGCCCTTCCATCCACTCGCAGACTTTTTTGAAGATGCGCGCGGGAACATGCCTTTCGAGAAACTGCATCCCCCCGGCGTGGCCGACCTCGTAGCTGAGGTATCCGCCCAGCGCGGAGCCCGCCGTCGCGGCGAGGATCAGCAGAATCCAGTTCGACTTCTGCGCGGCGAAGAGCACGATCATGATGTCGGTGATGCCGGGGACGGGCAGTGGAACGAACGACGAATCGACAATTGAGACGAGAAAGACGCCGAAGAGGCCGAAGCCGAAGAACAGGTGAAAGATCTTGTTCGAGTGACGCTGCGGCGTTGCAAGAAAGAAGGCAGGCAGCAAAGAGGAGGCAGCGTGTCTCTGCGCCGTTTCTGTTGCGGCTGCGGTGATTCCTGCTATGCCGACAGGGGGCTTCATGGTCAATATGACGCTAACAGAAGTCCGCGAGTCTCAGCGATGAAAGTTGGGTAACTCGCGGTGGACTATAGAAAGCGAAGGTCTGGCAGCGGAGGGAGAGCGTCGATCTCGGCGGCATATCTGCGGAAGAGTTCGATTGCCTGAACGCAGTCGGAATCGAGCCGGTAATGGATATTCCGGGTGAGATAGTGCCGGATGGTCTCAGCCGGAACCGGAATGCGCGGCGTCCACTGCCGGACGAGATCGTCGATGTGTGCGAGGCCGTGGTCGCGTGAGAGGGTCAGATCGTCCGTAAGCTCGGCCGGAGCAATGTGCCCCAGGCTAAGGGCTTCGGGGCGAACGGCCCACACGGCAGCGACCCAGGGCAGGCCTGTGCGGGTCGTCCACTCGTGGGCGAGATCGATCCACTGGCAGGGGCCGACGGCTTGCTCGATCTGCTCGCGGGCTTCGAGCGCCAGCAGCGCGGGGTCGCCGATCAGTAGCGCTGCATCCGCTTGACAAAGCATGGCGACAGGGTCGGCAGGATGCTGGACAAAGGCAGGGTGTGTGCCCAGAAACTTGCGGAAGAGTATCTCAGCGTAGGCGAGGGAACTGCGCGATGCCGTGTCGGCAGCAATGGTGTGGACGGCTTCAAGTGCCTCGCTCTCTTTGCCCTTGTTCTTAACGATGAGTTGGATGGAGCGGACCCGGTCCAGGGAGGCGATCGTGCAGCCGGGAACGATGGCAAGATCGGGCGTCAGCGACGCGATGGGAATCAGGCCCAGGTCGGCGCGCGCAGCCAGTAACTCGTCGGCGCAGAGAGCAGGCTTAGTGTAGTGAAGCGTGTAGCGCTCGGCGAGTTTCGCCGCCAGCGGCGGGTGCTCAAAGTCCCACATCAGCGGCGCGGGATTGAGAAAGTTGATGGCGGCGACGCGGACGGGATGGGATGATTTGGGCAACTGGGATGATTGAGGCACGGCTAGGTCTAATTTATAGATGTCTAGTTTAATAGATGTGGACGGGAGGGCTTCGATGCAGCGAGCTGTAGTTGGGTTCTATCAGGATGAGGAAGGCCATTGGGCGGCGCGGCTGGAGTGCGGACACGGCCAGCATGTGCGCCACGATCCGCCATGGATGGTACGCGAGTGGGTGCTGCACGAGGAAACCCGGGCCGAGCGGATCGGCCGGATGATGGAGTGCAAGCGATGCGATGAAGAATTAAGCGACCCTTCGGAGGATTCTTAGGGTAGGATTCTCTGCGGTCGGGGAAGCCGCCGCGACCGGTTGTCTGGAGGTTCTGCCGTGGACGGACTGAGTCGAGTCGGCCGTATCTTGTTTGGCATTGCGATCGTGCTCTTTGGACTTCAGTATCTGTTTCACGCGCAGGCAGCCGGACCGGCACCGGGCCCTCCATGGACCGCAGAGACAGGCGTTCCGGCTTGGCTGATCGGCGTAGCCTTCGTCGCGGCAGGAGTCTGCATCGCTGCCCGGTTGTGGGCGAGACTGGCTGCAGCTCTGCTTGCAGCGGCCTTGCTGTTGCGTGTGCTGCTGGTCTATGTGCCGAGACTATTCGAGCATGTACGCGATCCCGGCCCGTGGACGAGCGGCTTTGAGCTGTTGGCTCTGAGCGCGGTCGCTCTGGTGGTGGCGGGCGAACTGGAGTCTCTGGATTCCCGGCTGTGGGAGGGCCTCATCATGGCGCGACTGCTCTATGCTGCGGCATTGGTGGTCTTCGGCGTCCAGCACTTCCTGTATGCGAAGTTCATTGCGACCCTGATTCCCGCGTGGATCCCCGACCATCTCTTCTGGGCGTATTTTGTGGGCGTCGCGTTCTTCGCCGCGGCCCTCGGCATTGCGATGAATATGCAGGGCCATCTGGCGGCCGCCTTGTTGGGGCTGATGTTCCTGGTGTGGGTTGCCGTTCTGCATGTGCCGAGGGTTGTCGCGGCGGCTCACAATGGCAACGAGTGGACCAGCGCCTTTGTCGCCCTGGCAATGGGCGGTGGCGCGTGGGTGCTCGCCGGAGCGTTGCAGGGCAGTGCCCGGGAGGCGCGATGACGGAGATACAGTATCGACCCATGGCTACGCCGTGGTACTTTTCTAGCCTATGAATCGGCGTGAGTTTATCTCTTCTTCCGGTGTCGCCGCGGTTGCCTTGGGCCGCGGAGCCAATGCTTCCGCAGCTACGACTTCGTCCCATACCAAACCCGTGCTGATGAAACTGGGCTGCCAGAGCGCACCGACCAGCGATGCGCATCTGAAGTATCTGGCACGGTATGGGGTACGCCATATCTGCGGCTACCCCCAGATTGCGGATGGCCGCATCTACGCAACCGTCGATGAACTTAGCCGGATGAAGGATCTGGCGGCGGGCAACGGTATCGAGATCGATTGTGTTGTGCCGCCGGTGCTGGCCTCGAGCTATATCGACAATGAGAAGCACCCGGCCATCATGCTGGCCCTGAGCCCGGAACGGGACCGCGACATTGAGTCCATCCAGAAGATGATCCGCAACTGCGCGCAGGCGGGTCTGCCCATGCTCAAGTACAACATGAGCATCCTCGGCGTGCTGCGCACCGGTCGAACGCCGGGACGCGGAGACGCCAGCTACAGCCAATGGAAGCTTGCGGAAGCGCATCCGAAGACGCCGCTGACAATTGCCGGAGAGGTCGATGCGGATCATTTCTGGGAGCGTATCACCTATTTCCTCGATCGCATCATTCCCGTCGCCAACGAGTACAAGGTGCGTATGGCCTGCCATCCGCATGACCCCGGCGTGCCGCCGGAGGGATATCAGGGAGTTGATCGCGTTCTGGGCACCGTCGACGGTCTGAAACGCTTTATCGCGATTCGAGAGAGTCCCTATCATGGGTTGAACTTCTGCCAGGGAACCGTGTCGGAGATGCTGGCCGATCCCGGCAGGGAGATCTACGACGTGATCCGGTACTTCGGCTCGCGCAACAAAATCTTCAACGTCCACTTCCGCAATATCCGCGGCCACCGGAACGATTTCATTGAGGTGTACCCGGATGAGGGCGATGTAGATATGGTGAAGGCGATTCAGGTGTATCGGGAGGTTGGATATCCCTACATGCTGATGCCCGATCACGTGCCCCAGGCAGAGAGCGATCCGAAGGGCTTACAGTCTTTCGCGTTTTGCTATGGGTACATTCGCGGGCTGATCCAGTCATTAGACAGGATGGCGTGAAGACATAAAAGAAAGATGCCTTCGTCGATTGGTAACGAAGGCATCTCGGTTGGCTCCTTGATTAGAGGATTGTCTTTGCTCGTCTGCGGAGCGTCTCCACGACGCCGACCAGACCTGTCCCGAGCAGAAAGAGACTGCCGGGTTCAGGTACCTGACCTGCGATCTGCCCCCGGATCTCGCCACCGGGGAATTCGGCGGTGTGAAGGTTGGCATAGGTAAGTCCGCTGTTGAGAGCGGCAATGAGGGCTGTTTCAGCATCTGCGGCAGTACCCCCGGAGGCAGTGATGAAAGCTGCGGTGTAGGTGGAGGCAAGGGTCAGGTCGACAGTGTTGGTGTACGTGCCTGAGGTTCCGCCAGGGAGGCCCACGAATGGAACCGCAACGGGAGCGTTTGTTCCTGTTGCGGCACAGCAGTGGATATGTCCCGCGGCTGGAGGACCGGTAAGCCCGGTGAAGCTCAGATCGATAAAGAGGCTGTCGCCGGTGAGGGTGAAGGTGGCGGTGCCGCTTCCGGCAACGACATGGGGAGGTACTTCGTTGGTCCCGCTAAGGATTGCGGTGTATGTGATGGAGTCAGCGCGTGCGGGCAAGGTGACGCCCAGGATAAGGATAAGGGACCCGGAAAGAAGGATATGTTTGAGCATGATCTTCTCCGTTGGCGATTTGCGTTCAGGTGAACAAACGCAATTCAATGGCCTTAGAGGGTAGTGACAACAGTGGGGTTAGAAGCGGACTGCGATATGTTGTCGCAACTTTTTGCGCGAATCAAGGGAAAGAGGATGCTGTAGATTGGGCCGCGCATGCTTATATTAGTGAGGTTGATAGAGGGAGCGGAATTGATGCACCGGGTTGAGCAGGATACGGTTGCGACGCAGGAACGGGCACGGTTGGCATGGATGGCATTGACCCTGACGCCGGGGATGGGGCCAACCCGGATCGCTCGGGCGGTCAAGGCGCTGGGCGCGGCGAACCTGCTGTTCGAGTCTTCGCTGACCGAGCTGGAAGCGACAGGAATGCCCGCCGAGTCCGCTCAGTTCATCTTCGGCGGCAAGGCGCAAGAGGCTGCCGAGGACGAAATCGGCCGGGTGGCGGAGGCGGGCGGCAGTATTTTGACGCCGGATGACCGCTCCTATCCCGAGCGCCTGCGTGAGATCTACGACCCGCCTGCAGTGCTCTGGATTCGCGGGAATGGAGATCTGCTGGCGCGGCCGGGAATTGCGGTGGTGGGAACGCGTCATCCCTCCCCCTACGGCACGGGGATGGCGGAGCTGTTGTCCCGCGACCTGGCCCATCGCAGGCTCGTCATCTTCAGCGGGATGGCCCGCGGTGTGGACACGGCGGCGCACAAGGGAGCGATCGAGGCGGGAGGGAAGACCGTGGCCGTCTGGGGCACCGGCATCGACGTCGTCTATCCCAAAGAAAACAAGAAGCTTGCCGAGAATATCGTTGCGACCGGCGGCGCAATCGTGAGTGAATATCCGCTGGGAACATTTCCCGCTCCACAGAATTTCCCGATTCGCAACCGAATCCTCAGCGGGATGAGCCTCGGCGTTCTCGTCATCGAGGCGGCTGAGTACAGCGGCACCCGCATCACCGCTCGCTGCGCGATGGAGCAGAACCGCGACGTCTACGCCGTTCCCGGCAACGTCACCAACAAGAATGCCTGGGGCCCTAACACATTGATAAAACAGGGGGCTAAGCTCACCGCGACATGGGAGGACGTCTGGGAAGAACTGCCCTCGCAGATACGGCGTCAGCTGGAAGTAGAGGCAGGCGCTGGGGCGGCGGATGAATCGAATTCGGCAAAACCTGCATCTCTATTTACCAATACGCCGCTGCCGCAGCATGAACAGATGGTGCTGGATCAGCTAAGGCACGATGAATCGATGCAACTGGATGACCTGATGGAGCGGCTCGAGGCGGAGTTGGGATCTGCCGAGATATTTACGGCATTGTTCGAACTGGAACTCGCGGGCCGGGTCCGCCAGTTGCCGGGCAAGAATTATGTCCGGTCGTTTTAAACAAGGAATCCTGGGCGGAGACGAGCGCCGGTCCGTCGATGCAATCTCGCAAGATGCAGACGGAATTGAAGATAGACAGTCTATCGATATAGTTTTCTGCAGCGGACCTCAAGTTTTGCAGAGATGGCCGGTTCGCTTATTTCCGGCAACTCGTGTTAGGTTCGCATTGGAATACTGCACCGATGGAACATCTGGTTAAGGGAATGCGTTTTTGTTGGATGAAGGGAACGAATGGCTAAATCACTTGTGATCGTCGAATCGCCGGCAAAGGCGAAGACGATCAATAAATATCTCGGCGGCGACTATATTGTGGAGGCCTCGCTGGGCCACATCATGGACCTGCCGAAGAACGACATCGGCGTGGAGTTGAAGAAGCGGACGTTCGAGCCGACGCTGATTGTCTCCCCGGGGAAAGAGAAGGTGGTCGAGCGGCTGAAGAAGCTGGCGGCCAAGGCGGATATGGTCTACCTGGCGCCTGACCCTGACCGCGAGGGCGAGGCGATTGCCGCCCATCTGGCGATCCAACTGCTTCCGATGGTGAAGGACAAGTCGAAGGTGCGGCGGGTCACCTTTAACGAGATTACGCAGAAGGCCGTCAGGGCAGCCTTCTCCCATGCGCGGGATGTAGACGAGAATCTGGTCGACGCCCAGCAGACGCGGCGCGTGCTGGACCGCCTGGTGGGATATCAGGTCTCTCCGCTGCTGTGGGACAAGGTACGCCGCGGGTTGAGCGCGGGCCGGGTGCAGACGGTGGCGCTGCGCCTGATCGTGGAGCGCGAGCAGGAAATCAACGATTTTGTGCCGGTCGAGTATTGGACCATCGGCGCAACGCTTCAATCTGCTCCTAAGAACGAGTTCGTTGCCCGGTTCACCGGCATCGACGGAGTTCCGTCGCGAGTTGCCAACGGCAAGGACAAAGATGGCAAAGAGCTCTTCCTCTCCGGCGCGCTGCCGAATGAGGAGGAGACGAACCGGGTGGTCGCGGAGTTGAAGAAAGCTGCGTGGTCGGTAGCCCAGGTAGAGCGCAAGGAGCGCAGGCGGAATCCGCTGGCTCCCTACATCACCAGCAAGTTGCAGCAGGATGCCTCTTCGCGGCTGGGCTTCAACGTGCGCCGGACGATGGGCGTTGCCCAGCGGCTGTATGAAGGTGTCGAGGTTGGCACGGACGGCACGGTCGGCCTCATTACCTACATGCGTACCGACTCCACCAGGGTCTCGCCCGACTCGATCGTCGAGGCGCGCAACTATGTTCGGAAGACACTGGGCGCAAAGTATCTTCCGGAGAAGCCGGTCGACTACAAGGGCAAGAAGGACGCGCAGGACGCGCACGAGGCCATCCGACCGACCCGCGTAGAGTACACGCCCGATTCCATCAAGAAATGGCTCAGCGATGAGCAGTACCGGCTCTACAAGATGATCTGGCAGCGCTTTGTCTCCTCGCAGATGATGCCGGCTGTCTTCGACCAGACGACGATTGAGATTGCCGCAATGGCCGGCAAGACGACCTACGACTTCCGCGTCAGCGGCTCGGTGTTGAAGTTCGACGGCTTCCTTGCCATCTGGGATGGAGGGGCGGAGGACACGATCCTGCCCGACGTCCAAAGCGGCCAGTCCCTGGCGATGCAGTCGATCGATCCGGAGCAGAAGTTTACCGAGCCTCCGCCGCGCTATAACGAAGCCAGCCTGGTCAAAACGCTTGAAGAGCAGGGAATCGGACGGCCTTCAACCTATGCCTCGATCATCAATACGATTCAGGATCGCGACTATGTGAAGAAGATCCAGTCGAAGTTCGTGCCCACCGAGATCGGAACGGTGGTCACCGGCTTGCTGGTCAAGAACTTCCCCTATATCTTCGACACGCAGTACACGGCGACGCTCGAAGGCGAACTCGACGCGGTCGAGGAAGGCCAAGAGCGCTGGACCGATCTGCTGAATAGCTTTTACGACCACTTCGAGGGCGAGCTGAAGGTCGCCGGCACGCAGATGGAAGACATTAAGCGGATGGAGCACACCACCAAAGAGATCTGCGAGAAGTGCGGAAGTCCGCTGGTGCTGAAGTGGGGCAAGTTCGGCAGCTTTTACTCGTGCAGCAACTTCACCAAGGTTAAGCCCATGACCGTGGCGATGGGGCCATGGAAGAAGAATGCGAAGGCGGTGACGAAGAAGCTGACGGCCGCGCTTCATTTTCCGATGACCGTGAAGGCGACGACCGACGATGTCATCGACTTCTCTAAGGAGGTTGCAGATACAAAAGAGCTGGTTGCTGCGATCAACGCCGCGGTCGGGCAGGGAAAAAAGATCACGGTCGAGCCGATTAGCTGCGACTTCACCAAGGAGAACTTCGCCGCCAAGCCGGATCTGAGCGCTCCGGGAGCCGACGACGTTCCCGAGGAGGAGTTCTGCGACAACTGCGGCCGCGTGATGGTGCTGCGCAATGGACCCTGGGGACCGTTCATGGCCTGCCCCGGCTACAACGAGGATCCGCCCTGCAAGACCATCCGCAAGCTCACCCAGAAGGTGCAGCAGAAGCCTCCCGTGCAGTTGGAGGAGATGTGCCCGAAGTGCGGCAAGCCGTTGCTGCTCCGCAACGGGCAGTATGGCGAGTTCATCAGCTGCAGCGGCTACCCGAAGTGCAAGTACATCAAGCAGGAGCTGCTCGACGTCCCCTGCCCGAAGTGCGGCAGCGAGATAGCTGTCCGCAAGACCAAGCGCGGGGATACCTTCTATGGGTGCGTGAAGTACCCGAAGTGCGACTTTGCCTCGAACCTGAAGCTGGTCAACCAGGCCTGCCCCAAGGGCGACAGCACCTATCTTCTTGAGGTAACGAACGATAAGGGAACCTATCTGGTGTGCCCGAACAACCGCGAGGCGCTGCCCAAGCGGCGCCGGAAGAAGGGCGCTCCGGAAGAGGAACCTACCACTCCTGAGTGCGGCTACCAGAAGAAGATTGCAGGGCCGGCTCCAGTTCCGGTCATCGAGAAGCCTGACCCCGAGAAGACCCGGCCGATGGTGGAGAGCGTAGCATAAAGAAGATTCAGCAAATAAAAGACAATAAATAAAAGGGAGAACAGATGGCGACGGCAGCGGACGCGGAACTGATATTGCGGCTCTACGAGCTTCGACGGGAAGAGGCATTGCGCAAGGCGAGGCGGTTTATGGTCTTCGATTTCCAGCCGAAGACGCTTGAAGAGCTGCGCGCCGTATCCCGCGATACGACGTCGGAGCACAACCCCGCCTGGCGGCAAGTGTTGAGTTACTGGGAGATGGCCTCTTCGCTGGTGCTGCGCGGCTCCCTCGATGCGGACCTGTTCCTAGACTCCAACGGCGAAGGCATCCTCATCTACGCCAAGTTTCACCACTTCCACGCCGAGACCGAGAAGCAGTCCGGCAATCCTTTCATGAAGAATACGGCAGACCTGATCGAAAGGTACCCGGTGGCAAAGGCGAGGCACGAAGCCTTCCTGAAGATGCTGGGAATCACGGCTTCCCCGGCATAAGACCGGCTGGAAGCTGCCTTTCCCGGCTTTCTTTTAAGCCTCGTTTCTGTTACAAATAGGTTGTGGACTTCAGGGTTCAGAACACCGCCGCGCTGGTCGCCTGAGCGGTAGTTTTCACGTAACCTATTGAAAGAAAACAGGTAGCGAATTATGGCAAAGGCAGTATGGAACGGCCAGACGCTGGCCGAGAGTGAGACATTCGAGACGGTCGAGGGAAATATCTACTTCCCGGAAGAATCGGTCAAACGCGAGTATTTGAAGACGAGTTCAACCACCTCCAGTTGCCCCTGGAAGGGGCAGGCACGTTACTACACGGTTATCGTGGACGGTCAGGAGAATCAGGATGCGGCGTGGTACTACCCCGATCCGAAGCCCGCAGCGCGGAATGTGAAGCATCATGTAGCCTTCTGGCGGGGCGTGGAAGTCACGAAATAAATCGATTCGTAAAGTAAAGGATGTAACGGGAAAGGCTACGGCCTCTCCCGTTTTTGCGTCAATAAGCCTGTGCCTGATCGAGCGGAATCCGCACCTGGAAGCAGGTAGCGCCGGGCCTGGATTCCACAGTGAGGAAGCCGGAGTGGCGGCTGACGATGCGCTGCGCGGTATCGAGGCCGAGGCCCAGCCCGTGCCCTGGGGCTTTGGTTGTGAAGAACGGCTCGAAGATGCGTGACTGGATGGCAGGATCGACGCCGGGACCGTTGTCCCATACCTCGACGTAGGCCATGCTGCCGGTGAGGCTGGTGCGGAGGCGCAGGACGCCGGGAACATCGCTTGCATGCATGGCGTCGATGGCATTTTCGATGAGCGCTGTCCAGACCTGGCTCAACTCGCTGCCATAGGCGCTGATGGCCGGCAGCGAGGGATCGAAGTCGCGTTCGATGGCGACTCCCTGCAGCCGTGAGGCGAACATGGCCAGCGTGGTTTCGAGCGACTGCGCCAGGTCGATGTCCTGAATCGGCGCCTGGTCCATGTAGGAGTAGTCCTTGATGGCGCTGATGAGGTCGAAGATGCGCACGGTCGAATCGATGATGGCCTCGGTCATGCGCTCGACCCGCAGCGACGTGGCGAAGGTGCTGACGGCGATCGGCAGCAGCTCCGGCGAGGCGTGGCTGGCCAGGTCATCGAGTTGCTCGATGGTCAATCTCGTCTCTGAGAGCGAAGGCGCGATCTCCCACGGCTCGGCGACGCCGTGTGCCGTCAGCCACCTTGTAAGCTGCTCTTCCCGGTCGGTTGCGGCCAGCGGGTTTTGCGATGCGTTCACCACGTTCGAGAATTCGGCCATCTTGGAGCGGGTGCGAATCAGCCAGCTCTTGTAGACCGCCGATTGCTCGGCCTTGAGGCAGAGCGAGCCCAGGCGGTACTTCTGGTCGCCATAGCGGCGGAGTTCGCCAAACAGGCTGGCGGCGGAGCGTTGCGCGGCCGAGGCGGGGTTGTTCAACTCGTGCGAAAGATTGCCCGCGAGCTTGCCCAGGGCGGCGAGTTTTTCGGCCTGCTGCTCCATGCGCGTTACCTCGCGCACGCGGTCGAGCAGCACCGAGACGCAGCGTTGCGTCATGGAAGGCACGGCGGCAAGCATCTCGGGAAACAGAGACTCGTGGATGTCGAGAATCCACGTGGGGCCGATGGTGTAGCCGTCGCCGCCGTAGGTCTTCATACGCGAGAAGGGCAGCTTGCCGGTCATCTGCCCGGCGCGGCCGATGAACAGCGCCATGGGGCCGGAGTGGCGACGGCGGACGTGGATCTCTCCGCGCAGGATGAAGACCAGATGCGTGGCGGGCTCACCCTCATTGAAGACGAGTGCATCGCTGTCGCTGATGCGCTCGCTCCCGTGGGAGGCCAGCCAGCCGTACTCTTCTTCCGTAAGGCCGTTGAGCGGCGAGATGGTGCGCAGGGCTTCGATGATCTCAGGCAGCGGGGTGGGGGCTACCGGAGTGACGGGGACGAGATAGGGCTCGGTCGGGAGGGTCGTTGTTTCCATGGGTCCGGGTTCCGATGCTGTTGTTATGGTAGATGATGTTGGTGTGTACGGACATCTGTACGCACGGGTTCCCCTGGGTAGATACAGGCTATCAGAGTCAATTGGTGCTACCAGTGCTTGCAGCCTGCGCCAACCCGAGCGCAGAGTGCAATGAATGGAAAAACCAACCAGATGCCACTGCTTTGAATCCAATCGAACAGAGAAAGAAAGAAGAGAAAAGAAATAATCGAAAAAAGGGAGTAGCGCATGAGTGCAAAAAATTGTTGGCTAGCTTTTGGTATCGGCATCGCCGCGGGAGCCGCGGTCGCGCTGCTCTATGCGCCGCAGACCGGGGTCAAGACGCGCAAGCGCCTGCGCAAGAGCGTCGAGGATGCGGGGGATTACCTTGTGGACGCAGGAGACTATCTCAAAGAGCAGGCGGAGCGCTTCAGCGAGGAGAGCCAGAAGGCCCTCAAGCGTACCCGGGGGAAGGTTGAATCTGCAGTCGAGAAGGCAGGCGACGCGGTGCAGAGCGTCGTCAAATCGGCGCAGTCGCTTGTATAGCTTCGGTCGCTCGTACGATGCAAACTTTCTAAGGCAGCTAAGGTCATCCCGGTGGATTCACCGGGATGACCTGCATTAAGCTCTCTTATTCGCGGCCCCACGTTCACAACAAAGTAAGTTGCCGGCGTGTCGCGATGTTCTTGATGAAGCGCTCGTCCCCGGCGATGCAGATGCCGAGGTCTCCGGCCACCATCTTTCTGCTGACGCCGTTCGTCATCAACTCCACGGTCCCTTCGCGCACCAGCCACAACTCATTGTGCAGGTGCGTTCCTATCGGTTCATGAGGGGCGCCCGGGGCCTGCGTCGTCTCGTGCATCTCCAGCCGCACATTGCCGGCCTTCAGCATTCCCGTTATGTAGTGCCGGGATACACGCTCCTTTACCTTGCCCGACTTCGGCGGTGCGGGCGGAAACACCCCTGATTCGATAACAGACAGATTGCTTTGAGCCTGGCAGACTCCGGCATCACCGCGGAACAGGCCAGCAATGCCGGCAACAGGGCAGCAAACTCACGACGATCCATAGGTCGTGGCCTTCCTCCGCGTTAAACAATACGCCCCGGCAAAGTATGCCGGGGCGTATTGTTTTTCTGCGATTTCCAGTTAAACGGCGGTCAGCGCAAGACCCGCCATCTTCTCTTCGCCATCCGACGCGATTGGCCGGTAGAACAGCGCATTGTTTTCCATGTAGACCTCGAGGAACGCCGGCCGCTGTGCGATGCCGCCGCCGATCAGCGCCTCCGATAATGGGTCTTCCACGTACTTCTGAAGCGCGCGGCGCAGCGGGCGAGCGCCATAGGTGCGATCCGAGGCAGTCTTCTCGATGATCCACTTCTTGGCCTCGTCGGTCACCGAGATGGTGATCGACTTGTGCACCAGGTTCACATTGAGCTGCTGCACCAGCAGTTCGAGAATCTGCATCAGGTCCGCATCCGACAGCGACGTGAAGATGATGATCTCGTCCAGGCGGTTCAGGAACTCCGGGTTGAAGGTGCGCTTCACTTCGCTTCGCACCAACTCTTCCATCTTGTCGAGCACCATGTCTTCCTTCTC
>Ga0207657_10002969_pt1 | contig 18190 bp, 14 predicted proteins | sample KBSC33metaG_FD_184316 | JGI IMG/M metagenome (GOLD analysis project Ga0207657, IMG submission 184316) | Corn rhizosphere microbial communities from Kellogg Biological Station, Michigan, USA - KBS C3-3 metaG (SPAdes) (version 2) | ecosystem: Host-associated > Plants > Roots > Rhizosphere > Soil ... | reverse complement strand
CTTTTGCGCGCGTTGCCAAGGCAAAGCGACCTGATTCCATTCCGCCATCAGACGCTGATCGCGTGCAGAATCAGCGCGCAATTTGTCGATGCGGACGTTGATCGCTTTCAGATAGCGCGGGAAATGCGCAAGCTGGGCGTAATCGGTCTCGACGACAAAGCGCTTGCCGATCAGTGCCTGCAATTGCGATTGGATGTCAGCCGCAGCCTGCGCATGGGCCTTGATGCCCTGCAGTTTCTTCGGCAATGCATGGTGCTCGGCGAGTACCTGCCCCACCAGTCGCGCGATCTCATTGACCAGGAGGTTCAGGCGGGCCTTGCCTTCGTCTTTGCGCGCATTGAATTCCTCAGCATTCCTCGGCAGCGGGTCCTGCATGCAGGCGCGGTCCAAGCCTGCCTGGATGATCTGGTCGCGCAATTCCTCCTGCGTGCCCAGCGCCATGAATTGCATGCCCATCTGCTGCAAACCGGGTATGTTCTTTTCGAGGAATTTCAACTGCTCCTTCAACTGCAGAGAAAACAGGCGACGCAAGCCGGTGTGGTGAATGCGCGTGGCTTCATTCGGGTCGTCAAAAACTTCGATGTTGCAATGCGTGCTCTTGTCCACCAACGCTGGAAAACCCATCAGCGTCTGCTTGCCTTGCTGAATTTCGAGCAGTTCGGGAAGCTCGCCAAAGGTCCAGGAAGTGAGATTTTCGTGCTGGGCCGGAGCAGCCGTGTTTGACGATACGTTCCGCTGTTCGCTTGGGCGGCGAGGAGCGGGGGCCAATTCGTCGGCCGATACAACCGCCGTGTTTTCCGCCAGCTTCTGGAAACTCTCACGCGCCTTGCCGCCGAACTCGGCTTGCAGTGCTGCCAGATTCCGTCCCATATCGAGCTGGCGGCCGTGCTCGTCGATCACCTTGAAATTCATGAAGTGATGCGCCGGCAGGGTTTCGAGCTTGAAATCGGTGGTCTTGATAACGATGCCCTTCTGTTCGCGCACATCAGCGATCAGGGCATCGAGCAGGCTGCCGCGACCGAAGATTTGCTTTTCCTCGACACGATCCAAGAAGCCCGCCGCATATTCCGGCAAAGGCACGCAATGGCGGCGCAACTTCTGCGGCAAGGATTTCAGCAACAGATGCACCTTTTCCTTGAGCATGCCGTGCACCAGCCATTCGCAGCGTTCCAGCGAGACCTGGTTCAGGGCATACAAGGGCACGGCCAGCGTCACACCGTCGCGCGGCGCGCCGGGCTCAAAGTGGTAAGACAGGTTCATCGTCATGCCTGCCACCGTCATCTGCTTCGGAAACAGGTCGGTGGTGATACCGGCCGCTTCGTGCCGCATCAGGTCGTCGCGGTTCAGGTAGAGCAGCTTGGGATTCTTCGCCGTCGCTTCCTTGTGCCACTTTTCGAAAGCGAGGCCGTTGTAGACATCAGCAGGAATCAGCTTGTCGTAGAAGGCCGCGATCAGCGACTCATCGACCAGCACATCGAGCCGACGCGACTTGTGTTCCAGATTTTCGATCTCGCGCACCAGCTTCTGGTTATGCGCAAGGAAAGGTGCTCGCGTGTCGAAATCGCCGCCAACCAAGGCGTCGCGAATGAAAATCTCGCGCGCTTCCTTCGGATTGATTGCGCCGTAGTTGATGCGCCGCTGGCTATAGACTACCAGGCCATACAGCGTAGCTCGCTCGGAGGCCGCAACTTGCACGCCGCGTTTTTCCCAGCGCGGTTCGCCCCAGGATTTCTTCAACAGATGGCCGCCGATGCGCTCCAGCCACTCCGGCTGGATCTGGGCGATGCAGCGTGCGTAGAGCCGTGTGGTATCGACCAGTTCCGCCGCGATGATCCAGCGCCCTGCCTTCTTTGCCAGCGACGAGCCGGGCCAGACGTGGAACTTGATGCCGCGCGCGCCGAGGTAGTGCGGTTCGTCGTCCGCCTTGCAGCCGACATTGCCCAAGAGGCCGGTCAGAAGCGCGGTATGCAACTGTTCGTACGTGGCCGGCGTTTCGTTGAGACGCCAGCCCTGTTCGCGCACCAGCGTCAGCAATTGCGAATGCACGTCGCGCCATTCGCGCAGACGCAATTGGGACAGGAAATTGGCGCGGCAGTTATCCGCCAATTGCTTGTTGGATTTCTTGTGCTCGACCGCCTCCTCGAACCATTTCCAGATCTTCAGGTAGCTCAGGAATTCGGACTTCTCGTCAGCGAATTTTTTGTGCGCATTATCGGCGGCATCCTGCGCATCCAGCGGACGCTCGCGCGGGTCCTGCACCGACAGGGCGGAAGCGATGATCAGGACTTCCGTCAACGCAGCGTTGTCACGCGCAGCGAGGATCATGCGGCCGACACGCGGATCGAGCGGCAGCTTCGCCAGTTGCCGCCCGAGCGGCGTGAGCTGGTTGTTGTCGTCGACTGCGCCCAGTTCCTGCAGCAACTGGTAGCCGTCTGCAATCGCGCGGCCCAATGGCGGTTCGATGAAGGGGAAGGATTCGACGTCAGTCAAGCGCAGCGACTTCATGCGCAGAATGACGGCGGCCAGCGAAGACCGCAGGATTTCCGGATCGGTGAACTTCGGACGTTGCAGGAAATCCTGTTCGTCGTACAAGCGAATGCACACGCCCGCCGCCACGCGACCGCAGCGGCCTGCGCGCTGGTTGGCGGCCGATTGCGCGACCGGCTCGATCTGCAATTGCTCGACCTTGTTGCGGTAACTGTAGCGCTTGACGCGTGCCAGTCCTGTATCGACCACATAGCGAATGCCGGGTACGGTGAGCGAAGTCTCTGCGACGTTGGTTGCCAGCACGATGCGGCGCACGTTCGAAGGCTTGAACACCCGCTCCTGCTCCTGTGCCGACAGCCGCGCGAACAACGGCAGGATCTCGACATGCGGCGGGTGATGCTTGCGCAGCGCTTCGGCCGCATCGCGGATCTCGCGTTCGCCCGGCAGAAAAATCAGCACATCGCCGGGACCGAGGCGCGCCAACTCGTCAACGGCATCGACCACTGCATCCATCAGGTCGCGCTGTTCGCGCTGCTGCGGCTTGCCTTCGCTCCTGTCGTTCGACTCGACCGGGCGATAGCGCACTTCCACCGGATACAACCGCCCCGACACTTCAATCACCGGCGCGGAACGATCCGCACGACCGAAATGCCGTGCAAAGCGATCGGCATCGATGGTGGCCGAGGTGATGATGAGCTTGAGGTCCGGACGCCTGGGCAGGATCTGCTTCAGGTAGCCAAGCAGGAAATCGATGTTGAGACTGCGCTCGTGCGCCTCGTCGATGATGATGGTGTCGTACTGCTTCAGCAGCGGATCGGTCTGCGTCTCGGCCAGCAGGATACCGTCGGTCATCAGCTTGACCGACGCCCCCTTGGACAGCGTATCCGTAAACCGCACCTTGAAGCCGACATGCTCGCCCAGCGGCGAACCGAGTTCTTGTGCGATGCGCTTGGCGGTGGACGAGGCGGCGATGCGGCGCGGTTGAGTGTGGCCGATCAGGCCCGCCTGGCCGCGTCCGAGTTCGAGGCAAATCTTCGGCAACTGCGTTGTCTTGCCCGACCCGGTTTCGCCGCAGACGATGATGACCTGGCTCTCCAGCAACGCCTTGGCGATTTCATGGCGCTTGCCGGAAACGGGCAATTCTTCCGGGAAGGTGATGGCAGGCAGCGGGTTGCGTTCGACGACGACGGACGCCGATTCCGGCGGACGACGGTTTTCACTGCGGCGTTCCCCCTTGCGATCCGGTTGCCTTGAGGCGCCCGGCTGGGGTTTTTTCGAGGTTTCAGGTACTGGCATGGCGGCTCGCATTATAATCCGCGTCATGGAAAACCCTCATGAATTCGTCCAATGGCTGCGTTCGGTCGCACCCTATGTGCATGCCTTTCGCGGCCAGACCTTCGTCGTCGCCTTCCCCGGCGAACTCGTCGCGGCGGGTGCGTTGCCGCTTCTGGCGCAGGATCTGTCTTTGCTGCATGCGCTTGGCATCAGAGTCGTCATCGTCCATGGCTCGCGTCCCCAGGTCGAAGAGCAACTCGCCCTGCGCAATGTTGAAGCGCGCTATCACAGCGGCGTACGCATTACGGACGCGATCGCTATGGAGTGCGCGAAAGAAGCCGCCGGCGAGCTTCGCCTGGACATCGAAGCCGCCTTCAGCCAAGGCCTGCCGAACACGCCGATGGCGCATGCAGCTATCCGCATCATTTCCGGCAATTTCGTCACGGCGCGCCCGATTGGGGTGATCGACGGCGTGGACCTGGAATTCACCGGGGTTGTACGCAAGGTCGCTTACGAAACGATTCATCCGATTTTGAGTGCCGGAGCACTCGTCTTGCTGTCGCCGCTCGGTTTCTCGCCGACTGGCGAAGCATTCAATCTGACTATGGAAGACGTCGCGGTTTCCGCCGCCGTCGCCCTGCGGGCCGACAAACTGCTGTTCATCACGGAAACACCGTTGATGGTCGATGCCGCTGGTACGGAAATCCGCGAACTTTCAGCCCACGAAGCCGAAGCCGTCCTGCACTCCGGCTGCCTGCCGACCGATACGGCATTCTACCTGCAGCATGCCATCAAGGCCTGTCTGAACGGTGTGCCGCGCGCCCACATCGTGCCATTCGCCACGGACGGCTCCGCCCTGCTCGAAGTCTTTACGCACGACGGGGTCGGCACGATGGTCAGCAGTATCAATCTCGAAACGCTGCGCGAAGCAACCATCGACGATGTCGGTGGCATCCTGAAGCTGATCGAGCCGCTGGAAGCCGACGGCACACTGGTCAAGCGCGGCCGTGAATTGATCGAGCGCGAAATCGACTATTTTTCCGTGATCGAACACGATGGCGTGATCTTCGGCTGCGCCGCGCTCTATCCCTTCCCTGCCGAAAAAATGGCCGAGATGGCTTGCCTGACTGTCAACCCGGATGTGCAAGGCCAAGGCGATGGCGAGCGCATCCTGAAGCACATGGAAGGCCGCGCCCGTACCGCCGGTTTCAAAAAACTGTTCGTATTGACCACCCGTACCGCACACTGGTTCTTGAAGCGCGGTTTCCACTCCGCCACGGTCGATGACCTGCCCAAGGACCGTCAGCACATGTATAACTGGCAACGCAAGTCGCAGGTTTTGATCAAGAATCTGTAATCGTCAATCTGCTCTAATCACTGCAAACGTACTCTGGAGAACCCACATGGCCCGTATGGTCCACTGCATCAAGCTCAACAAAGAAGCCGAAGGTCTCGATTTCCCGCCCTATCCCGGCGAACTCGGCAAGCGCATCTATGAAAACGTATCGAAGGAAGCCTGGGCTGTCTGGCTCAAGCATCAGACGATGTTGGTCAACGAAAACCGTCTGAACCTGGCCGATGCGCGCGCCCGCAAGTACCTGGCAACGCAGATGGAGAAACATTTCTTCGGCGAAGGTGCCGATCAGGCTGCCGGCTACGTGCCGCCGAGCGAATAATTCGTTCCGTCAAACAAAAAAGCCTGCTGATGTTCATTCACACCAGCAGGCTTTTTCATTTCCATTGCGTTTAGAAAGTCAGCTTCCTGACGCCTTCTTCCGTACCAAGCAAAGCGACATCGGCACCGCGCTGCGCGAACAGGCCCACCGTCACCACGCCCGGGATATTGTTGATTTGTGCTTCCAGCTCCGCCGGTTTGGCAATCTGCAAACCGACCAAGTCAAGGATCATGCCACCGTTGTCGGTAAGAAGCGGCTTGCCATCCTTCATGCGCAGGCGTGCTTCGCACCCGAGGGCCGCCAGTTTGCGGGCCACTGCCGCCTGTGACATCGGAATCACTTCCACCGGCAAAGGAAACTTGCCCAGCACATCGACCAGCTTGGAGCCGTCGGCGATGCAAACGAATTTGTCCGCCACCGAGGCTACGATCTTCTCGCGCGTGAGCGCGGCACCGCCGCCCTTGATCATCGCACCCTGGGGATTGATTTCGTCGGCGCCGTCGATATAAACGGACATCCGCTCCACCTCGTTCAAGTCGAGCACGGAGATGCCATGCAACTTCAGGCGTGCCGCAGTCGCTTCCGAGGAAGCAACCGCCCCCTTGATGCGATCCTTGATCTTGCCGAGTTCATCGATGAAGAAGTTGGCGGTGGAACCGGTACCGACACCGATAATCTCGCCGCTTGGCACATATTCGATGGCCGCACGGGCGACGGCTTGCTTGAGTTCGTCTTGGGTCATGATGCAGATGCAAGAAAGGTAAAGCCGGTATTTTAAGTGAAGCGATGGCCACAGGAGAACCACACAGTTTCTTCCACTTTACTTTTTCCGACAAAAAACACCGGTGCCGCTGCTACAGATGGTAGACTTACTTTAAGGCATCATTCTTGCCCCTCCCTCAACATTTCCGGATCAAGAGCGATAGGAAAATGACAAATGTATTAGTGGTTGACGACAGCCGTGTGTCACGCATGCTTTCTCGGCAATACATTCTGCATAAACACCCTCAGTGGACCATTGCGGAAGCGGCAAGCGGAGAGGAAGCTGTCGATAAGCTCAGCGATTTCACGCCCGATCTCATCCTCCTCGATGTCAACATGCCTGGCATGGGTGGCATTGCCGCTGTCGAGAAGATCAGGGAAAAATGCCCGGACGTGCATATCACCCTGTTGACCGCCAACGTGCAGGACGCAGTGCGTGAACGCGCCAATTTGCTCGGTATTCATTTTGCGGAAAAGCCGATTACCGAAGCCTGCATCGACCAGATCATTGCTTCTTACGAAAGCTAGCAATGTTCCAGCTCACCGAACTTCAGCACGATGCCTTGGCGGAAATCTTCAACCTTGGGGTCGGACAAGCGGCAGCAGCGATGAGCCGCATTGTGAACGAAGAAGTCACGATGTCGGTGCCGATAGTTGCTTTCCAGAACCGTGCTGAAGTGGCGACGACGCTGGACAGTCCCAATGAGCGCCGCATCTGCGCAATTGCACAACACTTCGAAGGTGCGTTCAAGACCAAAACTTTCCTTATGTTCCTTGAGGAAAAAAGCCTCGAACTTGTACGTCTCATGGTCGGCCAGAGCCTGTCGATGGAAGAGTTGTCTGAGATGGAGCAGGAGGCAATGAGCGAGATCGGCAACATCGTCCTTAATTCCTGCATGGCGACACTAGCCAACATCTCCGGCCGAGAACTGCAGGGCTCCCTGCCAACCTACCATGTCGGCACCTGCAACGACATTCTCAGCCATTCCGACAAGGAATGGGATGGCGTGGTGCTGACACTAAAGATCGACTTCAACATCGAGCGACACGAGATACACGGTTATGTCGCCTTCCTGCTGGATTTGCCCGCAATGAATGATTTACGGGATTACATCGACGCCTATCTCGCCAAGCTGACGGGTTGAGCCTATGCTGAAGCATTCCAGCCATGAGCTGCAACTACCTTTGCTATCGAGCGTCATCAAGGCGGTGCGCACCGGCATCATCGTATTCGATCAGGATCAACGCATCGTGCTGTGGAATCGCTGGATCGAGTTTCATTCCCGCCTCAAGGAAGAAGCCGTGCTCGGCAAGACCTTTGCGGAAGTCTTTCCAGACATGGTGAACAGCCGCACGCATATTGCACTGCGGGAGGCGTTGGCCAACAGCCTGGCCTCGCTGATCTCACAGACACTGCACAAGGCGCCCTTCCCACTTTACATCAACGCCGCCAACCCTGACAAAGGTGTGCTCATGCAACAGGCCGTGCATGTCATGCCGCTGGACGTTGCAGGCCAGCCGCGGCATTGCCTGGTTCAGATCAGTGATGTCAGCACTGCGGTGGCTCGGGAGCGCAAGCTGCGCGAGATGGCGCAGGAACTGCAATCGCAGACCTTCGTCGATGGCTTGACAGGTATTGCCAACCGACGCCGCTTCGACCTGCATCTTGAAGACGAATTTCGCAGAGCCAAACGCAACGCCTCGCCGCTATCACTCATCATGATCGACGTCGATTGCTTCAAGAACTACAACGACAACTACGGCCACCAGCAAGGCGATGAATGTCTCACCCGCATTGCCAATGCATTGAGTAGCGTGCTGCATCGCTCGCGTGACTTGCTTGCCCGCTACGGCGGCGAGGAATTCAGCGTCATCCTGCCGGAAACCACTGCCGAGGGTGCCGAGCGCGTTGCCGAATCCATGCGTACCGTAGTAGAGGCACTGGCGCTGGAACATGCTTATTCGCACGCGGCGCCACATGTCACGGTAAGCCTGGGTGTAAGCACACTGGTGCCGGAACACTCATCCCAGACCAGCCATCTGATTCATACTGCAGACCGCGCGCTGTATCAAGCCAAGCATGCGGGCCGCAATCGCGTCGTCGTCTTTAGTGAACCAAACAAGAAAACCGGGTAATTGATCTTTAAAATCCAACGCTATGGCTTGGCACGAAATGATCAAGCATGAATTGATGAGCCGCAGTCAGCAATTCCTCCGGGCTTTTTTTCATCCCGACATAAATTCCCGGGAAAAGCTTGCGCTCCTCGCCATAGGTTAGACCGCCAAATCCGATCACCGTACTATCCTTCAGCGCATTTTCGATAAAAGGATTGAAGGTGCCTGCTGTTGCAGCTTGTGCGACAAGATCTTCAGTGTGCGGAAGATCTTGTCGCACAGGCTTTTTCCGGCTCTCTTTCAATGCTCCCAAAAGCTTTGACTGCGTAGCGCGCGCCTGTGGTTGGAATTTCATTGCCTCATTTGAGGCCCTCGTCGTTTCCTGCGCATCTTGCGCTTTCACGTTTTGGGTGTCTTGCTGAATTTTCCTGGTTTGGCCTTCCACGGGCTTCGTGGAAATAAATGGCGTAAATCGCGGTACGTTTGGCATGACATCCTCCGTAAAGATGAAAATAGTGTTGTCCTGGCTAACGTTACTGGCTACGCCAAACAAGCAGGTTGACGTGCCACCGGCGGCCGCACGATTCCTTCCACCGCATCCAGACTCCATCCATCCGGATAAGTCAAGGCATGACCGTGCGCGGCATGCAATCGCCCCATGTTGTCAAGCCGAAGTTCCGTTGGCCGCTCGCTGATCCAGCAAATCCTGGCATGTGGTGCAAACCAGCCGGCTGACTTGGCGAGGTCAAGCAGTCCCGAAACCGATTCCGTTTCATGAATCAACCCCTCCACTTCGCGGAAGTACGCATAAAAGGCCAGCCAATATGCATCATGCTGGCCATAACAACTGGCTTGCGCATTGTCTTTGCCGCATCCCTTGACATATTCCCCGACAGGCATGGCGACACTCTCCCACACCGTGGTTTGCAGCGACTTCCATAAACCTTCCCAGGCACGCACCCGGATCTGGCTGCCGATGTTATTGCGGATATTTGCCCATGCCAGGTCCATTGCCCTTTCCCACACGCGGCTTTTGACACACTCGCCGAGACTGTCTTTCAAAGAGGCTTTGACACTGTTTTCCAAATGCGATTTGTTGCGCGTTTCAAGCGCTTTTTGCATGCCTTGATCGACAGCACGCCAAATGGAATCGCCAACGCTCTCCCATACGCTTTTCCATGCACTGTCCCATACGGTATCGGTGATACTGGCTCGCACTTTCTCATTCATGCCAGTGCAAAGGCGCTCCTTCATGACCTCCATGACATCGGTTTTGACTGCATCGAAAAGCTGCTGCTTGACACTCGCGGTATCGAACAAGCGCATGCTGTTGCGAAAACACTCGGCGATATTGTTTTTAAAATCCGTCTCGGCAGGATTGAGCGCATTTTTCCAGAATTGTTTGACAATACAATTCAGGAATTCCGCATCAAGCGTGATGGAGCGCGCCAATGCCAGCGAAAGAGGAGAGCCGCACCAGACTATCTTGCCTGGAAGTTCCAGACCTGCCGCCTCATACACTTTCTTGATCGAGGCTTCCGCTTCTTTACGGTTGATTGGTTGCGTGGCTAATCCAATGTCTTTCCAGACCTGTCTCAAACTTTCAAACTTTGCATCTGCTGCTGAACCCTGCTCAATCGGCTTTGCAAGCGCCTGCGACATGATTAGCCTCTCTCTATGATCGTTGTTGTGAATGCAATGTCTGGTATGTCTTCCTTTCAATTTATGCGTGGTAAAAAAGGACGTGGAGTTCCCTCTTCAGAGGCAAAAAGCCGATATTGTTTTATTGCAATATCGGCTTTTTGGAGAAATTTTTGGAGAAAGGCAGGTCTGAAGGAAGTTTTACTTTTTACTCAGTGCGCTGGCTGCCTGCGCCAATGCAGTGATCCGCGCCCAATCACCCGTCACCATTGCATTCTTCGGCGTCAGCCATGAACCGCCAACACAAGCAACGTTCTTGCAGTCGAGGAATTGCGGCGCCGTTTCCTGTGAAATTCCGCCCGTGGGGCAGAAAGTGATATCGGCCAATGGCCCGCCAATAGCATTCAGCATGCCGACTCCGCCTGCCGGCACGGCGGGAAACAGCTTGAGCTGACGAAAGCCCTGTTCACGCGCCACCATCATTTCCGAAGGGGTCATCACACCCGGCAGCAAAGGCAAGCCGCTTTTCTTCGCCGCTTCGATCAGGCTGGGCATCAACCCTGGCGACACCCCGAATACCGCACCAGCATCGCGCGCCGCGTTGAACTCTTCCGGTTGCGTCAAAGTTCCGACACCGACAATGGCATCAGGCACCGCTTCCACCATTGCCCGGATGGCTGGCAAACCATGCTCGGTACGCAAGGTCACCTCCAGCACACGAATGCCGCCTGCCACAAGCGCCTTGGCAAGCGGGACGGCGTATTCGAGTTTGTCGATCGCAATCACCGGAATGACCGGCGAAATGTGCATGATTTCAAGCAATGTCATGATCGGCTTTTCCTCTTGATTATCGACGGATCAGATAGTCTTCATCGGAGAACGATTGGGCTTCGGGAACGGCAAGCGGATTATCCTGCTCCTGCGGCATATGCAGCGGCGGCGGCAGACTGAAAGTCGCGGCCCCCTCCTCCGCAGTACTCACTACATGACGAAACATGGCGAACAGCTCCCGCCCCATGCCGACTTGATTGGCCGACAAGTCCGCAGTGCCAATGGTGCGCGCAGTCCATTCCGCCGTCGGCACCAATGCCTGCAACGCCCCTGCTTCCGCATCGAGACGAATCAGGTCGCCGTCGCGCACCCGGCCGAGCGGTCCGCCAGCCAATACTTCCGGCGATACGTGAATAGCCGCAGGTACCTTGCCCGAGGCGCCAGACATGCGCCCGTCGGTCACCAGCGCCACGCGCCGGCCTGCATCCTGCAGGTTGGCAAGCGCGGGAGTCAACGCATGCAATTCAGGCATGCCGTTCGCGCGCGGCCCTTGGAAGCACACCACCGCAATAAAGTCGCGATCCAGCTTGCCTGCCTTGTAGGCTTCCATGAAGGATTCCTGAGAATCGAACACGACAGCCGGGGCTTCCACCACACGATGCTGAGGTTTGACTGCCGATACCTTGATCACCGAACGGCCGAGATTGCCTTCCAGCACGCGCAGACCACCCTCCGGTGAAAACGGCTCCAGCATCGGCTTCAGCACAGTAAGATCAGCGCTCTTTTCCGGCGCCGGCCTCCACACCACCTCACCGTCTTCAAGGAACGGTTCGGAGCAGTAGGCACGCAAGCCCTTGCCCACCACCGTAGTGACATCCTCGTGCAGCAGGCCGGCGTCCAGCAACTCGCGAATCACGAATCCAGTGCCGCCCGCTGCATGAAAATGATTGACGTCGGCATCGCCGTTGGGATAAATGCGAGCCAGCAAAGGCACCACGCCGGACAACGCCTCGAAATCGTTCCAGTCGATCACCACGCCCGCCGCCCTGGCGATAGCGACCAGATGCATGGTGTGATTGGTCGAACCGCCGGTGGTCAGGAGGGCGACGATGGCATTGACGATGGCCTTTTCATCGACCACATGGCCCACCGGGGTGTATTGCGCGCCCTGCTCGCTGATTTCCAGCGCACGACGCGCGCCTGCCGCCGTCAATGCATCGCGCAACGGCGTGTTGGGTGTAATGAATGCAGCGCCCGGCAAGTGCAGGCCCATCACCTCCATCAGCATCTGATTGCTGTTGGCCGTGCCGTAGAAAGTACAAGTACCGGGGCCGTGATAAGACTTCGCTTCCGACTCCAGCAATTCGTCGCGTCCTACCTTGCCTTGCGCATACAGTTGCCGGATCTTTGCCTTTTCCGCGTTGGAAATACCTGTCGTCATCGGTCCGGCCGGCAGGAAGACTGCCGGCAGATGGCCGAAATGCAGTGCGCCGATCAGAAGACCGGGCACGATCTTGTCGCACACGCCAAGACAGACCATGGCATCGAACATGTTATGCGACAGGGCTACTGCTGTCGCCATCGCGATCGTATCGCGCGAAAACAACGACAGCTCCATGCCCGGCTGACCTTGCGTAACACCGTCGCACATCGCCGGCGTGCCGCCGGCAAATTGCGCCACGCCACCGACGGCGCGCGCCGCTTCTTTGATGATCTGCGGAAAACGTTCGAAGGGCTGATGCGCCGACAGCATGTCGTTGTAGGCAGAAACAATGGCCAGCGAAGGACTGCGTAACTGTTTCAGCGCCAGCTTGTCATTGGAGGAGAAAGCCGCAAAGCCATGGGCGAGGTTAGTACAGGCTAGCGATGCGCGGTGCACGCCCTGGCTTCTTGCCGCATCGATCCGCGTCAGGTAAGCCGTGCGGTAAGGACGGCTGCGTTCGACAATGCGGCCGGTAACGTTTTGGAGAACGGGATGGACGGCCATGAAGACACCTCGGGAGATAGCGATTTATGAAATTTTACTACACACATTTGCGCTCTTTCGGTAAAGCAGATTCACCCCCGAAAGGAAAAACAAGCCTTAAAACAAGAACTTGCGCCAACGCAAAGATTTGCCGATGCACACCTGAACCTTGTAGTGAATTTACCGAGAACTATTGTATAGTTAAGTTAAACGACGACTTCGACAGCCGGCCTTGCCATGCATCCATTACCGCTTTCCGCCACCCCTGCCTACCGCGCATTGGCTGCGCACTTCAATGAAGTCCGGGACTTGCAGATGCGCACGATGTTTGCGCAAGAGCCGGATCGCTTCGACCGCCTTTCGATCGAAGCCGCAGGCCTGCTGCTGGACTATTCGAAAAACCGCGTAAATGCCCACACCATGCAACTGCTGCGGCAACTGGCACGGGAGCGCAAGGTGGAGGAAAGGCGCAACGCCATGTTCGCCGGCGAGAAGATCAATTCCACCGAACACCGGGCGGTACTGCATACTGCCTTGCGCATGCCGCGCGACGCATCGTTGTTGATAGATGGACAGGATGTCGTCAAAGAGGTTCATGCGGTACTCGACCATATTCACGCTTTCACGGATCGCGTGCGTTCCGGCCAATGGATAGGACACACCGGCAAGCCGATCACCGATATCGTCAACATCGGCATCGGCGGTTCCGATCTCGGTCCGGAAATGGCCTGCCGCGCCTTGCGTTCATTTGCCCATCCGCGCATGCGCTTTCATTTCGTCTCCAATGTCGATGGTCACGATATGGATGCCGTGCTGTCCCAGGTCAACCGCGAGACAACCCTGTTCATCGTTGCCTCCAAGACCTTCACCACGCGCGAGACGATGATGAATGCGCAGACCGCGCGTTCCTGGTTCCTGCAGGGCGGCAACGAAGCGGTGTTGGCGAAACACTTCGTCGCGGTATCGACTAATATCAGCGCCGTGCGCAGCTTTGGCATCGATCCGGAAAACATGTTCCCGTTCTGGGACTGGGTTGGCGGACGTTATTCGATCTGGTCCGCAATCGGTCTGTCGCTTGCACTGGCGATCGGTTTCGATGCTTTCAGCGAATTTCTGGCCGGCGGCCATGCGATGGACCAGCATTTCCGCAGCGCGCCACTGGAATCCAACATGCCGGCGACCCTCGGCCTGCTTGGCGTCTGGTACCGCAATTTCTTCGGCTCCGCCTCGCTCTCCATCGCCCCCTACCACCAAGATCTCAGCCAATTTCCGGCCTATCTCCAACAGTTGGAAATGGAAAGCAACGGCAAGCGCGTGACCATGGAGGGCAACTCTGTCGAAGTCGCCACCTGCCCCGTCGTCTGGGGCGATGTCGGCACCAATGGCCAGCATGCCTATTTCCAGTTGCTGCACCAAGGCACGGACATCACGCCTGTCGATTTCATCGCGGCGCTGAAACCCGCACACGACCTTGCCGGTCATCACGCCGTGCTGCTCGCCAATTGCTTCGCGCAATCGGAAGCCTTCATGCGAGGCAAAAGCGCAGAGGAAGTACGCACCGAGATGCAAGCGCAGAATATTGACGCTGCGGAAATCGCAGCCCTGCTGCCGCATCGCACCTTCCCCGGCAATCGCCCGAGCAACACGATCCTGATGGACGCCTTGACCCCTTATACGCTTGGCGCACTGGTCGCCCTCTACGAGCACAAGGTATTCGTACAAGGCATCGTCTGGGGCATCAACAGCTTCGATCAATGGGGTGTTGAACTGGGCAAGGTGCTGGCGAAGAACATCGAGACGGAACTGGCTGGCGAACCGCGTCCCGAGATGCACGACGGCTCGACGAATGCGCTGATCGCCCGTGCACGAGCTGCGAACGCTGGCTGACATCGCTGGTCGGAAAAATGGTGCGGGGCTTGGCTACATGACAGCGTGCCTGTCATCCGCCCCGCAATGCACATTTTCCCGAAGCAGCTTTTTATTTCAAGGACGTCATCCACATCATGGCTCTTACCGATTTCGATCTGGTCCTGTTCGGCGGCAGCGGCGACCTGTCGATGCGCAAACTCCTGCCGGCCCTCTACAATCGCGACCGGGCTAAAGACCTGCCGCCCACCGCGCGCGTGATCTGCGTCGGCCGACATGAATGGAGCCGCGAGGAATTCCTGACCGAGGTCAACAAAAACGCCAAGCCGAATATCCCGGCCGGCACCTTCGACGAATCCGTATGGACGAGATTCAGCGAACGGATCGCTTACGTGCCGCTCGACGCCATGGACATCAAAACATACGAAAGCCTGGCGGCTGCGATGCGTCCGGATACGCCTAATCCGGTAACTCGCGTGTTCTATCTGGCCACGCCGCCCAGCCTGTTCGCGACCATCTGCCACAACCTCGCCGCCTCCGGATTGGCCACGTCGCAATCGCGCGTAGTGCTGGAGAAACCGCTTGGCCGCGATCTTGCCAGCGCGAAGCAAATCAATGAGGAAGTCGGTCGCGTCTTCTCAGAGTCGCAGATCTACCGCATCGACCATTACCTTGGCAAGGAAACGGTGCAGAACCTGCTGGCGCTGCGCTTCGGCAACGTGCTGTTCGAGCCGCTATGGCGACGCGAGTGGATCTCCGACGTGCAGATCACCATCGCCGAAGAGCTGGGCGTCGGCAACCGCATGGAGTACTACGAAACCGCCGGCGCCCTGCGCGACATGCTGCAGAACCACCTGCTGCAACTGCTGTGCATCGTGGCGATGGAACCGCCCACCTCGGCCGCACCTAACGCCGTGCGCGATGAAAAGCTGAAAGTGTTGCGCTCGCTCAAGCGCTTTACTCCCTATACGCTGGTGCAAAACGTGATTCGCGGCCAATATCGCGCCGGACATGTGAATGGCGTCCAGGTCCCCGGTTACCGTCAGGAACCCAAAGCCAACCCGGCTTCGCGCACTGAAACCTTTGTCGCACTGAAAGCGGAAATCGATACCTGGCGCTGGGCCGGCGTGCCCTTCTACCTGCGCACCGGCAAGCGTATGGCCGACCAACTGGCGGAAATCGTGGTGCGTTTCAAGAGCATTCCGCATTCCATCTTTGCCCAGCCCAACAGCAGCTTCCAGCCGAATCTGCTGCTTATCCGTCTGCAGCCCGACGAAGGCTTGCAATTGAACCTGATGGCGAAGACGCCGGGCGGCGGCATGCGGCTGCGTCCGGTCGAACTGGAGCTGGATTTCCGCGAAACCTTCAAGATGCCACGCATGGAAGCCTACGAACGCCTGCTGCTGGATGTGCTGCGCGGCCAGCTCACCCTGTTTATGCGCAGCGACGAACTGGAAGCCGCCTGGGAATGGGTGGAACCCATCCTCAATTACTGGGAACAGGAAGACGATGACCCCCTGCCCTATACTGCCGGAACCTGGGGCCCGGCGGCGGCCAGCGCACTGATCGGACGCGACGGTCTGCAGTGGCGCGAAGAAGCGCTGCCGGAGCTGTGACCTCGCTTGTTTGAACCCCTTTATGCTGCTTGACTCCATCCGCACGCAACTCGATGCCCTGTCCAAATCGGAAAAGAAGGTTGCCATCACCGTCCTGAAAAACCCCGACCTCGCGGTCTCCGGCAACATTACCACCTTGGCCAAGAATGCCCAGGTATCTGAGCCGACCGTGGTACGTTTCTGCCGCGCCCTGGGCTACGACGGCTGGCATGAATTCAAGCTCAAACTGGCGCAAGGCCTGGCCCTGGCCCTGCCGAACGCCGACGAAGCGCCGCTGCAAGATGATCTCGCCGCCGATTTGATCAGCAAGATCTGCAGCCGCTCGATCAACACTCTGCTCGACCTGCGCAACAACCTGCAACCGGCTGCAATCGAAAAAGCGCTCGAACTACTGGCCAAGGCCAACAAGATCGAGTTCTACGGCCAAGGCACTTCGGGCATCGTCGCTACCGATGCCCAGCACAAGTTCTTCCGCTCCGGCGTGCCGACGGTAGCCTATGCCGACCCGCACATCCACAGCATCTCGGCCTCGCTGCTGACCAAGGGCGACGTGGTGGTCGCGATTTCCCAACGCGGCAACAGCGCTGCTTTATTACGCAGTGTGCAGCTTGCGCGCAAGGCAGGAGCCGACGTCATTGCGTTGACACCGAGCGGCACGCCGCTGGCGGAAATGGCAACCTTGCTGGTGCCGATCGACCTCAGCTTCAACATCGACCCCTATACGCCGATTTCCGCGCGCCTGGCGCATCTGGTGGTCATCGACATTCTGGCAGTCGGCCTGGCGTTGAAGCGCGGGCCGGAATTCCGCAAGAAGATGCAAAATGCACAAAAGGCTTTGCAAAAATATGACCTGCAACTCGATTCCTATTTCCGCCATCCGCCCAAGACTTGACGCATATCCCGGCAAGCCTTGATTCCGGCGAATCCTGGCGGCAATCTGGGTATCATGCAATTTCTCGCTTTCATATCGTCCACTCTCATGAACCAGCTCGAACAACTGAAGCAATACACCACGATCGTTGCCGACACCGGCGACTTCCAGGCGATGAAGGCATTCGCACCGCGCGATGCCACCACCAATCCCTCGCTGATTCTGAAAGCAGTGCAAAAGGATGAATACAAGCCGCTCTTGGAAAAAGCCGTGCGCGACCACGGACGCAAGCCAGTCAGCGAAATCATCGACAATCTGCTGATTGCATTCGGCCTGGAGATCCTGAAACTCGTTCCGGGGCGTGTCTCAACCGAAACCGATGCGCGTCTCTCGTTCGACACGCAAGGCACTATCGACAAAGGCCGCGCCTTGATCGCGCTATACGAAGCCGCAGGCATTTCGCGCGAACGCATTCTGATCAAGATCGCCTCCACCTGGGAAGGCATTCAGGCGGCGCAAGTGTTGGAGAAAGAAGGCATCCGCTGCAACATGACCCTGTTGTTCGCACTGCCGCAAGCCATCGCCTGCGCCGATGCACAAGTGCAGCTCATTTCCCCCTTCGTCGGCCGCATTTACGACTGGTACAAGAAATCCACCGGACAGGAATACAGCGGTGCGGATGACCCGGGCGTGCAATCCGTGAAACGGATTTACCACTACTACCGCAAGTTCGGCTACAAGACGGAGGTGATGGGCGCCAGCTTCCGCAACACCTCGCAGATTACTGAACTGGCCGGCTGCGACCTGCTGACCATCAGCCCGGAATTGCTGCAGAAGCTGGCCGAAAGCGATGTACCTATCACACGCAAACTCAGCGTCGAAGAAGCGCAAACATCGGACATCAAGAAACTGACGCTAAACGAAAAGACATTCCGCTTCATGCTCAACGAAGACGCGATGGGCACCGAAAAGCTCGCCGAAGGCATCCGCCTGTTCTGCGCGGATGCGGTGAAGCTGGAAAAGATGGTGGAAGCACTGCGCTGATAGCTATTTAACCTCAGTTCTGGATAAACCGCACTTCGAACTTGATAAGGGCAAAAGAAAGCGCCTCACGAACCGCATAAGATCGTGTTTTCCCGACAAC
>Ga0207657_10002965_pt1 | contig 18198 bp, 20 predicted proteins | sample KBSC33metaG_FD_184316 | JGI IMG/M metagenome (GOLD analysis project Ga0207657, IMG submission 184316) | Corn rhizosphere microbial communities from Kellogg Biological Station, Michigan, USA - KBS C3-3 metaG (SPAdes) (version 2) | ecosystem: Host-associated > Plants > Roots > Rhizosphere > Soil ... | reverse complement strand
GGGATCGATCAACATCATCACGACGATCCTGAACATGCGCGCGCCCGGCATGACGCTGATGAAGATGCCGCTGTTCGTCTGGACGTGGCTCATCACCGCCTACCTGCTGATCGCGGTGATGCCGGTGCTGGCCGGTTCGGTGACGATGCTGCTCACCGACCGCCACTTCGGCACCAGCTTTTTCAATGCCGCCGGCGGCGGCGACCCGGTGCTGTTCCAGCACGTGTTCTGGTTCTTCGGCCACCCCGAGGTCTACATCATGATCCTGCCGGCGTTCGGCATCGTGTCGACCGTCATCCCGGCATTTGCGCGCAAGCCGCTGTTCGGCTATGCGTCGATGGTCTACGCTACCGCGTCGATCGCGATCCTGTCGTTCCTGGTCTGGGCGCACCACATGTTCACCGTCGGCATGCCGGCGGCCGGACAGCTGTTCTTCATGTACGCGACGATGCTCATCGCCGTCCCGACCGGAGTGAAGGTCTTCAACTGGCTGGCGACGATGTGGAAGGGCTCGATGACGTTCGAGACGCCGATGCTGTTCGCGATCGGCTTCATCTTCCTGTTCACAATGGGCGGCTTCACCGGCCTGGTGCTGGCCATCGTTCCGGTCGACATCAGCCTGCACGACACCTACTACGTCGTCGCGCACTTCCATTACGTGCTGGTCGCCGGGTCGCTGTTCGCGTTTTTCGCCGGCATCTACTACTGGCTGCCGAAATGGACCGGCCGCATGTACGACGAGACCTTGGGCAAATGGCATTTCTGGCTGTCGTTCATTTTCTTCAACATCACGTTCTTTCCGATGCATTTCCTGGGCCTTGCGGGCATGCCGCGCCGCGTCCCCGACTACGCGACCCAGTTCACCGACTGGAACGTGGTCGCGTCGATCGGCGCGTTCGGATTTGGCCTGTCGCAGTTCTTGCTTCTCGTTGCGGTCCTGAAGACGATCCGCAGCGGCGCGCCTGCGCCGGCGCGCCCGTGGGACGGCGCCGACACGCTCGAGTGGACGTTGCCGTCGCCGGCGCCGTACCACACGTTCGAGACTCCGCCGGTCGTGAAATAAGGGACAAGCTTGGCGCAGACGATGCAACCGGACATCGGAGTGAGGCCGCGACGTGCGGCCAACCTGCGCACGGCAACGATCCTGCTGTCGATCGCCGCGGTTTTCTTTGGCGGCATCATCGTCGCTCAATACTCTGACGCACCGGAAGTCGCGATCGGCGTGCTGGGCCTGGCAGTGCTCGGTTTTCTCGTCGTTTCGATCGGCCGGAACATCGGAAGTCGAGGACGGCAATGACCGTCTTTCGCCGCGAATCCGCGCCGGACGATCCGCGCCGCGCCAACCGCCGTATGGTTGCGCGTCTCGCCGTCGTCGTCGTGCTGATGTTCGGCTTCGGCTTCGCGCTGGTTCCGTTCTACGACCAGATCTGCAAGGCAACCGGACTGCGCGACATCGGCACCGCCGATCGGATGACGAATACGCAGGTCGACACCTCACGCACCGTGCGCATGGAGTTCGACGCCAACGTGCGCAAGCTGCCGTGGACGTTTCGCCCGCTGACTCCGGCGCTCGATGTTCATCCGGGCGCGGTGACCCAGGTCGTCTACGAGGTCGAGAACACCACCGACCGGCCGCTGACCGGGCAGGCGGTGCCGAGCTATGGTCCGCAGCTCGCCGCAGCGTATTTCAAGAAGCTCGAATGCTTCTGTTTTTCGAGGCAGGCGTTCGCGCCGCACGAAAAACGGCAGATGCCGGTCGTGTTCGTCGTCGACCCGGCGCTGCCGCGAGACGTCGGCACGATCACATTGTCGTACACGTTCTTCGAGGTCGAGGGCAACAACTCCTAGCGGCCGCCAGCGGCTTTCAAAGTTCACAAGGTTAAAGCGAAGGACAAGCGATGAGCACAAACCCCACCGGCGCCGGACCCTATTACTTCGTGCCGCAGCCGTCGTACTGGCCGATCACCGGTTCGTGCGCGCTGTTGCTGATGGGATTCGGCGCAGCGTCGTGGTTCAACGCGTATGCCTTCGGCCCGTGGCTGGTGCTTGCCGGGTTCCTGATCCTGCTGCTGATGATGTTCGGCTGGTTCGGCCGCGTCATCGACGAGTCCGAGCACCGCTTGTACAACGCCAAGGTCGACGTGTCGTTTCGCTGGGGGATGAGCTGGTTCATCTTTTCCGAAGTCATGTTCTTCGCCGCCTTCTTCGGCGCGCTCTTCTACGTGCGCAACTTGTCGGTGCCCGAGCTGGGCGGGCTGGACCAGAAGCTCCTGTGGCCCGATTTCACCGCGTCGTGGCCGACCAATGGTCCGTATCTGAAGGACGCTTTCACGCCGATGGAGGCGATCGGCATTCCGCTGCTGAACACGATCATCCTCGTCAGTTCCGGCGGAACGCTGACGATTGCGCATCATGCGCTGAAGGCCGGACATCGCGGGGCGCTCAAGGCCTGGCTGTTCGTAACGATCGTGCTCGGCTTCACCTTCCTCGGTTTCCAGGCGTACGAGTACACGCACGCCTACAGCGCGCTCAACCTGAAGCTGTCGACCGGCGTGTACGGATCGACGTTCTTCATGCTGACCGGCTTTCACGGGTTTCACGTGACCATCGGCGCGTTGATGCTCTCGGTGATGCTCGCCCGCGCTTTCCGCGGACATTTCGATGCGTCGCATCATTTCGCCTTCGAGGCCGCGGCGTGGTACTGGCACTTCGTCGACGTCGTCTGGCTGCTGCTGTTCATCCTCGTCTACTGGCTGTGACGCATTCGCGGCGGGCCGCGGCGCCAGGCCGCGGCTCACCGCAGGCCGGATTCGCCGATCCAGCCGAGCTTGTAGCTGATCACCAGGAAGATCAACAGGCACGCCGAGAGCGCGACGCGGATCGCCAGCGCCTTGACCATGCGGGTGCCCTGGCCGCGATCGTGATAAAGATAGTAGAGCGCGCTGGCCAGGCTGCCGACGATCAGCAGCAGGGCGACGATGACGATGATCCGGATCAATGCGCTCTCGCGGTTGTGGAAGAGGCGTGAAGAGCCAGTCTACCCGATGCCGATGAAGCTGCGTGCGACGCTCTCCCGCCGCCGCTTTCGTCCGTCGCTTTGGCCCACGCTGGGATTGCTGCTGCTAGTCGCCGTCACCGTCGCACTGGGCAACTGGCAGCGGCAGCGCGCATACGACAAGCAATCGCTGCGCGAGCAGTACGAAGCGGCATCGAGCGCGCCGCCGCTCGCGCTCGAGGTGGACAAGGCGATCGCCGCCGATCCTGCCCGGTTTCGCTTCCGCGCGGTCCGGGCGCGGGGAACGTACGACGCGGCCCATCAACTGCTGATCGACAACCGGGTGCACGCCGGGCGCGCCGGTTTCGACGTGGTCGCGCCGCTCAAGCTCGAAGGTGCCGGCTACGTGCTGGTCGACCGCGGCTGGGTTGCCCAAGGGCCGAGCCGCGCCGTGTTGCCGCAGCTGCCGCCGCCTGCGGGCCCCGTCGTCGTCGAAGGCCGGATCAATCTGCCGCCGGCGCGTTATCTCGAGCTGGGCGCCGATTCGACCGCCGGCCCGATACGCGAGAACCTCGACATTGCCCGAATCGCTGCGAGCACCGGACTGCCGCTGCTGCCTTTTATCATCGAGCAGACGCAAAAGACCGATGACGGACTGGTGCGCGAGTGGCCCGCGCCCGATTTCGGCATCGAGCAGCACAAGAGCTACATGGTGCAATGGTATTCGCTGGCGGCGCTGGGTATCGCACTCTGGCTCGGGCTCAACTGGCGAACGGACGACGATGGCGCGGCATCAGGCTAAGTCAGGGGGACGCCGCACGCTGTTGCTGATCGTTGCGATCGGGCTGGCGCCGATCGTCGCCTCGTACGCCGCCTATTACTGGTTCACGCCATCGGCGCGGGTCAACTACGGCGAGCTCCTCGAAACCGCGCCGGCGCCGATCGTCGTCGGGACAAACAGCGATGGAAAAGCGTTTTCGCTGACCGACCTGCGCGGCAAATGGGTGCTGCTGATCGCGAGGCGCGGGGGCTGCAGCGACGATTGTGCGCGCGCTCTCTATGCGACGCGCCAGGCGCGCACGATCCAGGGACGCGAGCAGGACCGCGTCGTCCGGTTGCTGCTGCAGCCCTTGCCGGCACCGGCTCCGCCGCAGGAGCTCGCGGCCGCGGATCCGGGATTGCTCGTCGTCAGCATCGAGCCGCATGCGCTCGAGCAGCTGCCGCTCGGCGAGAGCGCCGCCGCCGGCATCCTGCTGCTCGACCCGCGCGGCAATCTCGTCCTGCGCTATGGCCCCGACCCCGACATCCGGCGGCTTGCCAACGATCTGCAGCGGGTCCTGAAGGCGTCGCAGATCGGCTAAAGCGGCGATGGTAAAATCAACGTCCTGTTCCGCTCGTCCGCTCCCAGTCCGATGACTGCCCTCGCACTTCGCCCCGACCGCCTGCGCCAGTTCCTGGCGCTGACCAAGCCGCGCGTCGTTTCGCTGATCGTGTTCACGGCGGTGATCGGCATGTTTCTCGCCTCGCCGGCGCTGCCGCCGCTGAACGCACTGGTGTTCGGCACGCTGGGCATCGCGCTGGTGGCCGGCGCTGCAGCCGCGATCAACTGCCTGGTCGAGCAGAAGATCGACGCCGTGATGGCCCGCACCCGGGCGCGCCCGCTGCCGCGCGGCGACCTGACTTCGGCCCAGACGCTGGTGTTCGCCGGCATCGTCGGCACAACGGGCCTCGCGATATTGCACCTGATGGTCAACCCGCTGACGATGTGGCTGACGCTGGCGACGTTCGTCGGTTACGCGATCGTGTACACGGTGTTGCTGAAGCCCGCCACGCCGCAGAACATCGTCATCGGCGGCGCCTCCGGCGCAATGCCGCCGGTGCTCGGCTGGGCCGCGGTGGCCAATGACGTCGCACCCGAGGCCTTGATCCTTTTCCTGATCATCTTTGTCTGGACACCACCCCATTTCTGGTCGCTGGCCTTGTATCGCGCCAAGGAGTACGCGAAAGCCGGGCTGCCGATGCTGCCCGTCACGCACGGTTCCGCCTATACGAGGCTCCACATCCTGCTGTACACGGCGGCGCTGATCGCCGTGACGCTGCTGCCCTTCGCAATCAGGATGAGCGGATATCTTTATCTCGCTTCTGCGGTCGCGCTGGGCGCGGTATTCGCGGCTTACGCCGTGGCCCTCTTGCGCCGGTACAGCGACGGGCTGGCCCGCAGGACCTTCCGCTATTCGATCGTCTACCTGGCGGCGCTTTTTTCCGCGCTGCTGCTCGACCATTATTTGCACTAGGGCCTGATCGTCCGATGCGCCTGCTGGCCATCCTGTCGCTCGCCCTCGCCCTGGCCGCCTGCGGCCCGGCCGCGCCGAAGTTCCAGGGCTCAGACGTCACCGGCGCCCCCTTCGGCCGCGACTTTCATCTCGTCGACCACAACGGCAAGCCGCGCTCGCTGGCCGACTTTCGCGGCAAGGCCGTCGTCGTCTTTTTCGGCTACACGCAGTGCCCCGACTTTTGCCCGACGACGCTCGCCGAGCTCGCCGCGGCGATGCAAAAGCTCGGACCCGATGCGAGCCGGGTCCAGGTGCTGTTCATCACCGTCGACCCGGAACGTGACACGCGCGACGTGCTCGCCCATTACGTTCCGGCATTCGACCCGTCGTTTCTCGGCCTGTCCGGCGACGACAAGGCGACCGCGGAAGTGGCCAAGGAGTTCAAGATCATCTACCAGAAGCAGCCGGGCAAGACGCCGGGAAGCTATACGCTCGATCATTCGGCGGGGACCTATATTTTCGATCCGCAAGGCCGGCTTCGCGTCTACGAAAACTACGGGCCCGGCCCCGACGTCTACGCGCACGACCTGCGCGAAGTGCTGAAACCCGCGGCCTGAAGGCTTGCGCGCGGCGCGCCCTTCGCGTTGGCGGCGATCATGCAGACCACCGTCCAGGACGCCTTTGCGCTGGCGGCGCAGCACGAAGCCGGCGGCCGCCCAGCCGATGCGCGCGCGATCTACGAGCAGATCCTCGCGGCGATGCCCGAGCATCCGGGTGCGCTGCTGCGGATCGCCGAACAGGAAATCGCCGGCGGCCGCATCGACGCGGCACAAGCCCTGCTGGCGCGCGCACTCAGCGCCGCGACGGCGCGCTCGCTGCCGGCGCACGAGATCTGGCTGGCCGCGGGACGGGCGCACTTGGCGCACGGGGAACACGAAGCTGCGGTAGACGCCGTCGTGCAGGCGATGTCGTCGCCGCCGTCCAGCGGGTCCGTTGCGCAACAGCTTGGCGAGCTCGCCCGCGACGCCGGCGGATTCGATGTCGCCGAACAGTGCTTTCGCGCCGCGACCGGCCACGAGGCCGCCCGCTTGCATGCGCTGGGCAAGGCGCAAAAGGCCGCGGGAGCGCTGGTCGCGGCGCGTGCGACGCTGGAGCAATGTGCGAAGCTCGCGCCGCGCGACGCGGACGTACTCATCACGCTGGGAGCGACCTGCCTGGACCTCCATGATGGCCAGCAGGCGCGACGGCATTTCGAGCGCGCGATCGATCTGGGTGCCCGCCAGGGCGAACTGTGGGACAACCTGGGTCTCGCCTGCCGCGCCGTAGGCGACGAGGAGGGTGCGGCAGCGGCATTCGAGCGCGCGCTGCAGGCCGCACCGACGCTGACGCCGGCGATGGCGAACCTGGTCTACACGCAGCAGTACCTGTGCGCCTGGGATGCGCTCGAGGCAAGCGAGCGCCGCCTGACGGCGACCCTGGCCGATCCGGCCGGAGATCCGCGCTGGCCGCCATTCATCGCTCTGGCGATGCCGCTTGCGCCGGCTCAGCAGCTCGAGGTCGCACGCCGCTGGTCGCGCGCCATGCTGCCGGCGCCGGCGCCGCGACGGCGCCCACCGCCGCGGGCGAAGCGCTTGCGCGTGGGTTACCTGTCCGGCAGCTTTCACGAACATCCGACCGCGCGCCTGATGGTCGGCCTCTTCGAGGCGCATGACCGCGAACGCTTCGAGGTGACCGGGTACAGCTACGGACCCGACGACGGCAGCGCGCTGCGCGAGCGCGTGCGCGCCTCGTTCGAGCATTGGCGTGACGTTCGCGAACTGTCCGACGCGGACATCGCGCGCGCGATCCGCGAAGACGGGATCGATCTGTTGATCGAGCGCAAGGGTCACACCCACGGCGGCAGGCTGGGCATTCTCGCGCAGCGGCCGGCGGCGGTGCAGATCCATTACATGAGCTTCCCAGGGACGATAGGCTACGATGCGGTCGACGGCGTGATCGCCGACGCCGAGGTAGTGCCGCCGGGTGCGGAAGGCGATTTCCACGAGCGTGTATGGCGGCTTCCGCGCTGCTATTACGTCAATGACAACCGCCGCGGCGTTCCTCGCGCCAGCGCGCGCCGCGACAACGGCTTGCCCGACGATGCGCTGGTGCTCACGTGTCTGAACCAGAGCTACAAGCTGCGCCGGCCATTTTTCGCCGTGTGGATGGAGGCGCTGCGCGCGCAATCCGACGCCGTGTTATGGCTGCTCGCGGGCCACCCGCGGGCGCAGGCCAATCTGCGCGCCGAAGCGGCAAACAGCGGCGTCGATCCGGCGCGGCTGATCTTCGCGCGGCCCGCGGCGCAGGAAGCGCATCTTGCGCGGGTTGGCTGCGCCGACCTCGCGCTCGACACGCTGCCGTACGGCGCCCACACGACCGGCGTCGATGCACTGTGGGCGGGCGTACCGATGCTGACCTGCCGCGGCGACACGTTTGCGGGCCGGGTCGGCGCGAGCCTGTTGCTCGCAGCGGGTCTGCCGGAGCTGGTGGCGAATACGCTCGACGATTATCGCGCGCGCCTTCTGGCGCTGAGCGCAGATCGCACGGCGTTGCGCGCGCACCGCGCCTACCTCGAAGCCAGCCGCGACACCAATCCCCTATTCGACACGGCCGGCTTCGCTCGCGATTGGGAAGCGCTGCTGCTGACGATCTGCGACGACGCGGCGCGGGCCGGCGCTTAAGCCCGGCGCGCTCCGGGACCGCGCAACTGCCGCGTCAACTCGGCCACGCGCCGCTCGTCGATGTCCTTGGCCGCGGAAGCGATATCGGCGAAGGCGACCCGGGCGACCAGGCGCGGCTGCGGCGCGATCCGGTCGAAGCTCGCCGCGTGCGCGGCGACGAACTTCTCGTTATAGCGGTGCCATTCGGCGTCGAACGCACCCGGCGAGCGATGAAAGACGGTGATGTCCGAGGCGACTGCGACCGCACGTCCGGCGGCGCTGGCGCGAAACGAGAAATCGGCGTCATACAAGTGAAAGCCGTCGAAACGCTGCGCATCGAAGCCGATCGCGGCGGCAGCATCGCGCCGGGCCGCCATCAGGCATCCGTCGAGGAGACGAATCCCGTCGACTCGGCGGCCGGCCGCCCCCCAGACCAGCAGATCGACATGCGATCCTCCGGGCGCGGAAGCGACGACATGGCCGTGGGTGTGCGGCTGGCCTGCATAGCCCCAGAATCCGGACAGCGCGGCGGTCGCTCCGGCGATTCCGACGACATCGACCTGTTCGAGATGGGTCGCGAGCCGATCGGCGAATGCGCCGGAGATCGGAAACGCATCGTCGTGCGAGAACACGATGTTGGCGCCCCGCGCGCTTGCGATACCGCGGTTGTAGGCCTCCGCGAGCGACTTCGCATCGTCGATGACGATCAGGTCGAACGCTTCGTCGGCGAAGGCGGCGCGGTAACGCGCGACGCACTCGTCGAGGCGCGCCCGATCGATGCTGCAGACGACGAGGGAGAAGCGCGGCAAGGTCGGGCCCCGGCCGGCGCCGGTCACCGCTGGATCAGCTCGATCTTATAGCCGTCCGGATCCTGAACGAAGGCGATGACCGTCGTGCCGCCTTTGACCGGACCGGCTTCGCGCGTCACGGTGCCGCCCTTGGCGCGGACGTCGGCGCAGGCCTTGGCGGCGTCGGGCACCTCGATCGCGATGTGACCGAAGCCGTCGCCGAGCTGGTAGCGGTCGACGCCGTAGTTGTAAGTCAGCTCGAGGACCGCGTGCGCCGATTCGTCGCCGTAGCCGACGAAGGCGAGCGTGTATTTCTGTTCGGGGCGATCGGTCGTGCGCAGGACTTTCATCCCGAGCACGCCGGTATAAAAGGCGACCGAGCGCTCGAGATCGCCCACGCGCAGCATCGTGTGCAGGATTCGCATCTGATTCGACCAGTTCGTAATCTTTCTAGAATTCCACCAGCTCGTAATCTTCCTTGCGGGCGCCGCAATCGGGACATGTCCAGTTCGGCGGGACGTCCTCCCATTTGGTGCCCGGAGGTATGCCGGTGTCGGGGTCGCCGTAGGCCTCATCATAGATATGACCGCAGATAAGGCACATGTACTTTTTCATTCGCTACAGCTCGACTGGAGTAAAATCCCATTTTAGCAAGCATTCGCCGGCCTTTAGCGCCGGCCCGGGCATTCTGCGTCCCGCCCGGTTGCACTGAAAGCGCCGCCGCAATGCCGCAGCCGTCCGACGCCGAATCCGATTTCCCGCCCGTAGTGCTGACGTTCGCCGCCTCCGATCCCTCGGGCGGCGCCGGTATCCAGGCCGACATCCTGACGCTGGCCAGCATGGGGTGCCATCCGTTGTCGGTGATCACCGCGATCACCGTTCAGGACACGCTCGGCGTGGAAGCGGTGCAGCCGATCGATGCCGACTGGGTCGCCGATCAGGCGCGCTGCCTGCTCGAGGACATGCCGGTCGATGCGTTCAAGATCGGCGCGCTCGGCAGCGTCGAGAATATCGCGGCGATCGCCGAGATTCTCTCCGATTACCCGGACGTGCCGCTGGTTCTCGATCCTGTGCTGGCTTCCGGACGCGGCGACGAGCTGGCCAACGACGAGATGCTGCATGCGCTGCGCGAGCTCCTGTTGCCGCGCACGACGATACTCACACCGAACAGCATGGAAGCGCGCCGGCTCGCCGACGTCGAAGACGAGGACGAGCCGTCTCTTGCCACCTGCGCCGGCAAGCTGATCGAAAGCGGCTGCGAATTCGTGCTGATCACCGGAACGCACGAGCCGACGCCGCAGGTGATCAATACGCTCTACGGCAAGAGCGGCGTTGTGCGCAGCGACGCCTGGCAGCGTCTGCCCGGCAGTTATCACGGCTCGGGCTGCACGCTGGCCTCCGCGATCGCGGCGATGCTGGCCAACGGCCTCGAGCTGCCGGAGGCCGTCCGCGAAGCGCAGGACTACACCTGGCACACGCTGCAGAAGGCCTATCGTCCGGGCATGGGTCAGTTTCTTCCGGACCGCTTGTTCTGGGCGCGCGAAGACGAAGCGGAGCCGCACGTCGACGAAGACGTCGTTCCCGCGTCGCCCGATCTGCACCGCCACTAAAGCTTGCGCCGATGGCCGCGGTACCGATGGCCGCGCGGCGGCCGAAGCTGGCCGGCCTCTACGCGCTTACCCCCGAACTCGCCGACACGGTCGAGCTGGCGGCGCGGACCGAGCTCGCATTGTCGGGCGGTGCATCGGCGATCCAATATCGGACCAAGGCCGCGTCGGCCGGGCTCAAGCTGGAGCAGGCGGCCGCGCTGCGCGCGCTGTGCTCGGCGCGCGGCGCGATCTTCATCGTCAACGACGACGTCGAGCTCGCGCACGCAGTTCGTGCCGACGGCGTCCATCTGGGTCGCGACGACGCGAGCCTTGCCGCGGCGCGCGCACGGCTCGGGCCGGCGGCGATCGTCGGCGTGTCATGCTACGACGAGCTTGAGCGCGCGGAGTCAGCGATCGCCGCGGGCGGCGATTACATCGCGTTCGGAAGCTTCTACCCGTCGCGGGTGAAGCCGAATGCGGTCCGGGCACCGCTTTCGCTGATCGCCGAGGCGAAGGCGCGCTGGCCGCAAGCCGGGATCGTCGCCATCGGCGGAATCACCGCGGCCAATGCGCCACCGCTGATCGCCGCGGGCGCCGACGCAGTGGCGGTGATCAGCGCCCTCTACGAGGCACCGGACATCGCGCTGGCCGCGCGCGAGCTGGCCGCGTGCTTCGATTGATGTCCGAGTCGCGCCTGCTGCGCCATCTCTCGCCTCCCGCGGCGCGACGCGCATCTCCCGCATTCACGCACGCTTCTACGCTCACCGGTTCGAGACCATGACCCGAAATGAACAGCTGTTCGCGCGCGCGCAAAAGACGATTCCCGCAGGCGTCAACTCGCCGGTGCGGGCATTCCGCTCGGTCGGCGGCACGCCGCGATTCTTCACCCGCGGCGAAGGCGCCTACCTCTGGGACGCCGACGGCAAGCGCTACATCGATTATGTCGGTTCGTGGGGCCCGGCCATACTGGGCCACGCGCATCCGGACACCGTGCGCGCCGTGCAGGAGACCGCCCGCCACGGCTTGTCGTTCGGTGCGCCCACCGAGCTCGAGATCGAGATGGCCGAAGAGCTGTGCCGGCTGTTGCCCTCGCTCGAGATGGTGCGGCTGGTGTCATCGGGCACCGAAGCGACGATGACGGCGCTCCGCCTCGCGCGCGGCTACACCGGCCGCTCGAAGATCATCAAGTTCGAAGGCTGCTATCACGGCCACGGCGACAGCTTGCTGGTCAAGGCGGGCTCGGGCGCTTTGACGTTCGGCCAGCCGTCGTCGGCCGGCGTGCCGGCGTCGATCGCCGGCGAAACGCTGGTGCTGACGTACAACGACCTGGACGATGTCGCGCGCGCCTTTGCCGAGCATCCGGACGCCATCGCCGGCGTCATCGTCGAGCCGGTCGCCGGCAACATGAACCTGATCGCGCCGAAGCCCGGATTCCTGCCCGGCCTGCGCACGCTGTGCGACCGCCACGGCGCAGTGCTGATCTTCGATGAAGTGATGACCGGTTTCCGCCTGCACCTGCAAGGCGCGCAAGGCCTCTACGGCGTGGCGCCCGACCTGACGACGCTGGGCAAGGTGATAGGCGGCGGCATGCCGGTGGGCGCGTTCGGCGGAAGGCGCGCGATCATGGAAAAGATCGCACCGCTGGGTCCGGTCTACCAGGCCGGCACATTGTCGGGGAACCCCGTGGCTGTGGCGGCCGGCCTCGCGACGCTGAAGGCGATCCAATCGCCGGGCTTTTACCAGCGGCTGACCGAGCGTACGCGATCTCTGACCGAGGGCCTCGCCGCGGCCGCGGCGAAGGCGGGTGTGGCCTTTTCCGCGCAGGCCATCGGCGGCATGTTCGGCATCTACTTCTCGGCTACGGTGCCCGATTCGTTTGCGGCGGTCATGGCCTGCGACAAGGAAGCGTTCAACCGCTTTTTCCACCGGATGCTCGACGCCGGCGTCTACCTGGCGCCGTCGGCGTTCGAAGCGGGATTCGTGTCGGCGGCGCACACCGAGGATGACATCCAGGCTACGGTGCGGCTCGCCTGGTGAGCGTCGCGTTCGCCGTCTGCGCGAGCCGGGTCCTGTTCCCCGCGCGTCGTCCCGGCGGCAATGCGATGTAAGCCGGCGTCCTACAACGACCATGCCTCGGGCGGACAAAAGATTCCGCCCGCCACCGACAGACGCGCCTGGCGTGCTACCGTAGCCTTCGCATTCTGGGGACAAGTCGGCTTCAGCCGGCGCGCGACTCAAACAAAATGATCAAGGTCCGCAAGGGACAGGCGCCGCCGCCGCATTCGCGCGCCGAGTTCGGCAAGCGCTTCCGCTCCGCCTACTTCGATCCGGCGTTCGATGCCGAACAGCCCGCGCTCGATCGCCTCGAGGCGATCGCCTGGGACGGCTACCACCAGGATCGCAAGGCGCCGGTAACGCGCAAGGCCGGACCGGGATTCGCCGACCCGGATTACGATACGTCGGTCCAGTGGCTGGAGACGCGCGAGCGCCTTCTTGCTGCCGCCGCCAAACAGGCCGATCCGGCTACCGCATCGCGCGTCCTCCTGATCTGCGGCGCGCCGCGAAACGACGGCTCGTGTCCCGGCGAAATGTCGAAGACCTATCGGCTGACCAAGCTCGCGGGCGAAACACTCTCCACCGCGGGCATCGAAACGGATCTGCTCGATCTCAGCCTGATCACGTCCGATTACCGCCGGCACATCCATCCGTGCAAGGGCTGCGTATCGACGGCAATGCCCTTGTGTCACTGGCCGTGCAGCTGCTATCCGAACCATGCGTTCGGCCAGACCAACGACTGGATGGCGGAAATCTACGAACGGTGGACGGCGGCGCACGGCGTGCTGATCGTGACGCCGGTGCACTGGTACCAGGTCCCCAGCGTGCTCAAGCTGATGATCGATCGGCTGGTGTGCGCCGATGGCGGCAATCCCGACGTCACATCGACCGCGGGCAAGAACGTCGACAAGGCCAAGGCGCTCGAAATGGCAGGCTGGCCGTACCCGAAACACCTGGCCGGGCGCGCGTACGGGCTGGTCGTCCACGGCGACGTCGCCGGCACCGAAGGCGTGCGGCGCGCGCTGTCCGATTGGCTCGACTGGATGGGCCTGATCGACGCCGGGCCGAAGGCACGGCTCGACCGTTTCATCGGCTATTACGAGCCGTACGCGACCAGCCACGAAGCGCTCGATAGCGACCTGGCGGTTCAGGATGAAGTGCGCAATGTCGCGCGGGCGCTGGTCGAAGCAGTGGGCGAGTTGCGGGCGGGTCGTCTCTCTGCGCCCGGGGCTGACCTGGCCGCCCCGCGGCCGAAGTAACCGCGAGCGTCTCCGGATCCAAAGGTTCACGCCTTGTCGTTTGCAGTCCCAGCGCAACATGCAGTGAACGTTGAACGCAGCTCACACGAGGAAACCATGGCCCTTACCGCACTTCTTCCGCAAGCCGAACGCGCCTTTGCCGCTGCTGTTCGGGCCGGCCTGACGCGCAGCCCGCAGAAGGAGCTTTCTTCGCGCTACCTGTACGACACGATAGGCTCCGGGCTGTTCGAGGTCATCACCGCCTTGCCCGAATATGGAGTCACTCGCGCCGAGGAGCGCATTGTGCGCAGCCACGCCGCGGAAATGGTGTCGCGTCTTCCGGCGCACGGCCTGGTCGCCGAGCTCGGCAGCGGCAGCGGCCGCAAGACCCGCTGGCTGCTCGAAGCCATCGGGCGGCGACATCCGGTGACCTACTGTCCGATCGACATCTCGCCGACCGCGCTGGCGCTGTGCCGGCACGAGCTCGCCGACATTCCGGGCGTGCGCATCGTCGGCTACGAGCGCGATTATCTCGACGGCCTGCGGCAGATCGCTTCCGAGCGCAAGGTCTCGAGCCCGCTGCTGGTGCTGTTCCTCGGCAGCACGATCGGCAATTTCCGCCGGCTGGCGGCGACGCGATTCATGCGCGAGGTCCGTGCGTTGCTGCATCCCGGTGATGCCTTTTTGCTCGGCGTCGATCTGATCAAGCCGGAAAGCCAGCTACTGCCGGCGTACGACGATGCGCTTGGCGTCACCGCGGCGTTCAATCTCAATCTGCTCGCCCGGATCAACCGCGAGCTCGGCGGCCAGTTCGACCTCAAGCGGTTTGCGCACGAGGCGCGCTTCGATGCCGATACGCGCAGCGTCGACATGCATCTGCGCTCGCTCGACGACCAGCAGGTCAGCATCCCGGGCGCGGATCTGGTCGTGCGATTCGAGCGCAACGAAACGATCTGGACCGAGAGCAGCCACAAGTATCTGGCCGAAGAGATCGCGGCGATGGGCGAACTCGCCGGCTTTCGCTGCGCCGGACAGTGGATCGATCGCATCTGGCCGTTTGCCGACACCTTGTTCGGCGTCGGATGACTTCGGAGCGCGGCGATGGCCGATGAGACGGCTGCAAACAGCGTTCCGCTGAAGGGCAAGCGGGTCGCGATCCTGGCGACCGACGGGTTCGAGCAGTCGGAGCTCACCGAGCCGCGCCGGGCGCTCGACGCGGCCGGCGCCACGACCGTCGTCATCGCACCGAAGGCCGGCTCGATCGCCGGCTGGCGCCACGGCGCATGGGGCGAGAAGGTGGCGGTCGACCTGACGCTCGACAAGGCGCAGGCCGACGACTATGACGCGCTGATGCTGCCGGGCGGGGTGATGAATCCCGATCGGCTGCGCACCGACAAGGCGGCGGTCGCGTTCGTCCGCGCTTTTTTCGACAGCGAAAAGCCGGTGGCGGCGATCTGCCATGCGCCGATCATGCTGATCGAAGCCGATGTGCTGCACGACCGCCGACTCACCTCGTGGCCGTCGCTGCAAACCGACATTCGCAATGCCGGAGGGCGATGGGCCGACGAGGAAGTCGTCGTCGATCGCAGGCTGGTGACCAGCCGCAAGCCCGAGGACATCCCCGCGTTCAACCGGGAGATGATCGCGGCGATCGCCGAGGGCGCGCCGAGCGCGCGCATGGATCGCGGCGGCGCCGGAATATGAGCAGCCACGCCGCGGCGCGCCGGAGGCCGGGAACCAGCCCGCTGGAAATCTTGCGGCACCCGGGCAGCTTCGTGCTGTGCGTGCTCAAGGGGTTCCGCGCGAATCAAGGCCTGCTGCTGGCCGGCGCGGTCGCGTACTACACGCTGCTGTCGATGATTCCCCTGCTGATCCTGATGCTGATCGCGCTGTCGAATTTCATCGACGAGGCCCGCCTGTTCGCGACGCTGTCCGAATACCTGCAGTTCGTCGTTCCCGGCCAGGCCGACGCGCTGGTCAGCGAGCTGCGCCATTTCCTTCGCAATCGTACCGAAGTCGGCGGCATTCTACTGGTCACGATGATCCTGTTCAGCGCGCTCGCGTTTACCGTGCTTGAAAACGCGATGTCGGTGATTTTCATCCATCGGGTCGCCGTGCGGCGCCGGCGGTTCATCGTGTCGGCGCTTCTGCCGTATCTGTTCATTCTCTTTCTCGCCATCGGCATGGTCGTCGTCACCGTCGTTGCGGGCAAGCTGGCCGTCCTTGCGACCCGGGACATTACGGTGTTCGGCGTTCCGCACTCGCTCGAGGATCTATCGGGCTATCTTTTGTACCTGCTGGGTGTCGTCGGCGAAATCCTGATGCTCACCGCGATCTACCTGGTGATGCCGGTCGGCCGACTGTCGTTCCGGCACGCGCTCATCGGCGGCATCAGCGCCGGCCTGCTCTGGGAGATCACGCGCCACATCCTCGTCTGGTATTACGGGACGATATCGCAGGTGCGGCTGGTATACGGATCGCTGGCGACGGCGATTACCGTCATGCTGAGCGTCGAAATCGCCGCGATCGTGCTTTTGCTGGGTGCGCAGGTGATCGCCGAATACGAGCGAATCGGACGCGAGCGGACGGACACGCCGCCGAAGGCGATGGACCTGAAAGAGCCGTCGGGCCGGGCGCCAGCCTGACGCCGGCAGCGGGATCGGCGGGCCCGGTGGATCTGGTCGTCGTCAAGCCGGAGGGCCTCTATTGCCCGCAGGGCGATTTCTACATCGACCCCTGGCGTCCGGTGCCGCGCGCCATCATCACCCATGCGCACCGCGATCATGCGCATGCCGGCCACGCCCACTATCTTGCCGCGCAAGCGTCGGAACTGGTGCTCAAGGCGCGGCTGGGAGAGATCACGCTGCAGACGCTGCCCTACGGCGAAAGCGTTGTGCAAAAAGACGTCACGGTCTCGCTTCATCCCGCCGGGCACGTGCTGGGGTCGGCGCAGGTGCGGTTAGAGCATCGCGGCGAAGTCTGGGTCGTGTCGGGCGACTACAAGCTCGAAGCCGAAGTGACCTGCGCGCCGTTCGAGCCCGTGCGCTGCCATACGTTCGTCAGCGAATCGACGTTCGGCCTGCCGATCTATCGCTGGCGGCCGCAAGCGGAGATCCTGGCCGACATCGCCGGCTGGTGGCGGCGCAACGCGCGGGCGCAGCGCGCGAGCGTCCTGTTCTGCTATGCGTTCGGCAAGGCGCAGCGTATTCTCGCCGGGCTCCGCACGGCGGATGCGCTCGACATCGGCAAGCTCGTCTGCCACGGCGCGATCGAGCCGATCAACCGCGCCTATCGCGCAACCGGCGTCGACCTGCCGCCGACGCATAACGTCGCCGACGTCGGCAAGGCCGAGTTGTCCAGCGCGCTGGTGCTGGCGCCGCCGTCGGCCGGGGGCACGCCCTGGATGCGGCGCTTCGGCGACTTCAGCGACGGTTTCGCCTCGGGCTGGATGCAGCTGCGCGGCGCCCGGCGGCGGCGTTCGCTCGACCGCGGTTTCGTGCTGTCCGATCACGCCGATTGGCCCGGCCTCAACGACGCGATCGCGGCAACCGGCGCATCGCGCGTCATCATCACGCACGGCCAGATCGCGGTGATGGTCCGCTGGCTGCAGCAGCAGGGCTTCGATGCGGGTGCCTTTGCCACCGAATTCGAAGACGACGGCGGCGACGAGGAGGCACAACCGCCCGAAGCCGCAGCGCAGGCCGAGGCGGTCGAATCGGCCGAATGAGTCCCGCGATGTTGCGGCGGGCCCGGTGCGACAGCGGCGGGGTCGCCTGATGGAAGCTTTCGCCCGGCTCTACGCCGAGCTCGACGCGACGACGTCGACCAACGCCAAGCTCGATGCGCTGAAGCGCTATTTCGCCGCCGCAGGGCCTGCCGATGCGGCATGGGCCGCCTATTTTCTGGCGGGCGGCCGGCCGCGACAGGCGGTGCCGGCCCGCGTGCTGCGCGAGATGGCGGTGATGCGCGCGGGCATCGACGATTGGCTGTTCGAGGAATGCTATCAGGCGGTCGGCGACCTGGCCGAGACGATCGCGCATGTGTTGCCGCCGCCGCGAACCCAAAGCAGCGCCGGACTGGCCGAATGGGTCGAACAGCGGCTGTTGCCTCTGCGTGGCATGCCGCCGGACGAAATCGGCGGACGCCTCGCCGTCTATTGGGACGAGCTCGATTGGTGGGGGCGATTTCTGCTGACCAAGCTGATCGGCGGCGGATTCAGAGTCGGCGTGTCGCGTCTGTTGGTGATCCGCGCCCTGGCCGAGGTCGCCGGCGTCGAGGCGAAGACCGTCGCGCAGCGCATCGTCGGCTACACCGGCATCGCGGCGATACCCAGCGCGGCGCGCTTTGCCGCACTGATCGCGCCGGCGCAGGACGGGGTCGTCGATGCCGGCCAGCCGTATCCTTTTTTTCTGGCGCACCAGCTCAACGATGCGCCGGATACGCTGGGACCGGTCGAGCAGTGGATGGTCGAATGGAAGTGGGACGGCATCCGCGGGCAACTGGTCAAGCGCGCCGGTGCGATCTGGCTCTGGTCGCGCGGCGAGGATCTGGTGACCGAGCA
>Ga0207657_10002964_pt1 | contig 18200 bp, 20 predicted proteins | sample KBSC33metaG_FD_184316 | JGI IMG/M metagenome (GOLD analysis project Ga0207657, IMG submission 184316) | Corn rhizosphere microbial communities from Kellogg Biological Station, Michigan, USA - KBS C3-3 metaG (SPAdes) (version 2) | ecosystem: Host-associated > Plants > Roots > Rhizosphere > Soil ... | reverse complement strand
CGCCGCGACCATGTTCAACGCCTTGGTGATCTTCTGCGTCGACTTTACCGAGCCGATGCGGATCTTGAGGGCCTTAAGCGATGCCATTTACGCGAACTGCTTCCCGAAAGCGGTCAGCGCGTCCTTCAGCGCGGCGGCGGTGTCGTCGTCGAGCGTCTTGGTCTCTCGAATCTTCTTCAGAATTTCCGGCTTGTCTGAGCGAAGGTAGCCCAGCATCGCGGCCTCGTAGCGAACGACGTCGGTGGTCGGCACGCTGTCGAGGAATCCCTGCGTGCCCGGGGCGTTACGGTGGACACCGAAGGCTTCTCGGCTGCGATGCAGAAGCAGAAGGCGGAAGCCCGCGCGCATTGGTCGGGCTCGGGCGAAGCCGCCAGCGAAGCGCAATGGTTCGCGGTGCTCGATGAAGTCGGCCGCACCGAATTTCTGGGCTATGACACCGAGGAAGCCGAAGGCGTGGTCCTGGCCATCTTCAAGGATGGCGGCCGGGTGATGGCGGCCAATGCCGGCGAGGCGGTGGAGATCGTCACCAACCAGACGCCTTTTTACGGCGAATCCGGCGGCCAGGCCGGCGACAGTGGCCATCTCGCATCGGCTAAGGCCAAGGGTCAGGTCACCGACACCCAGAAGAAGTTAGGCGCGCTGCATGTCCATGCCGTGCGCATTACCGAAGGCAGCATCGCGCCGGGCGACGCCGTCGATCTGAAGGTGGACCAGGAACGCCGCCGCGCCACCCGCGCCAATCACAGCGCCACCCATCTGCTCCATGCCGCGCTCAAGCGGGTGCTGGGCAGCCATGTCAGCCAGAAGGGCTCGCTGGTGAATGCCGAGCGTCTGCGCTTCGACTTCTCCCATCCCAAGCCGGTTTCGCCGGAGGAACTGGAAAAGATCGAAGCCCAGGTCAATCAGGTGATAAGGCAGAATTCCGACACCGCCACCCGCCTGATGCCGACCGACCAGGCGGTCGCGGCCGGGGCCGAAGCCTTGTTCGGCGAAAAATACGGCGACGAAGTGCGCGTGTTGTCCATGGGTTCCGACCTGGACGCCGGCAAGGCCTATTCGGTCGAACTCTGCGGCGGCACCCATGTCCACCGCCTGGGCGATATCGGTCTTTTCACCATCCTGGCGGAAAGCGCCGTGGCGGCCGGCGTGCGCCGGATCGAGGCGCTGACCTCCGAACATGCCCGCCGCTATCTCTCGGGCCAGGCGGAAATCGCCCGCGAAGCCGCCTATGCGATCAAGACGCCGATCGGCGAATTGGCGGGCCGGGTGGCGCAGCTTTCCGAGGAGCGCCGCAAGCTGGAACGCGAGTTGGCGGAAGCCAAGAAGCAGTTGGCTTTGGCCGGCCCCGCCAAGGGCGGCGATGACGGGATGGAAACCATCGCCGGTCTCAAGACCGTGCTTCGGCTGGTGGAAGGTGTTTCGCCGAAGGATCTCAAGAGCCTGGCCGATGGCGCCAAAAGCCAAGTCGGTTCCGGCGTGGTCGCCTTTGTCGCGGCGGCCGACGGCAAAGCCTCGATCGTGGCCGGTGTTACCGACGACCTGACATCGCGCATCAGCGCAGTGGATCTGGTGCGGGTGGCGGCGGAAGCCCTGGGCGGCAAGGGCGGCGGCGGACGGCCCGACATGGCGCAGGCGGGCGGGCCCGATAACGGCAATCCGGGCGCGGCGCTGGACGCGATCCGCAAGAAGCTGGGCGAGCTCGCGCCGGCTTGATTTCTTTGTCATGCCCGCGAAAGCGGGCATCCATCGTCCAACTTGATATGATCGGATGGAATGGATTCCCGCCTACGCGGGAATGACAAGAAGACTTAAGCAATAATATCCGGCAACAGCCCGTTGTTGATCTCGGTGATCTCGTCCTTGAGCTGAAGCTTGCGCTTCTTCAGCCGCGACAGCGCCAGCAGATCGGGATTGCCCGCCTGCACCATGGCATCAATGGCCGAATCCAGGTCGCGATGCTCCTGCATCAGCTGGGTCAGCTTGGCGCGGGCTGCGACTTCATCGGGGCCAACAACGCGGCTCATTTCGAACTCTTCTTCCGTCTGCCTTTGGCGAGTTCCTCGCCCCAGCGTTTCACGTCCGGCCAGTCATAGCCGAACAGGTCCAAGGTGCGTCCCACCATCTGATCCACCAGATCCGAAAGCGTGCGCGGCTCGGCATAAAAGGCCGGCACCGGCGGCAGGATGATCGCGCCCATTTCCGCCAGCGCCGTCATGCTGCGCAAATGTCCCAGATGCAGCGGCGTCTCGCGCACCATCAACACCAGCGGGCGGCGCTCCTTCAACATCACATCGGCGGCGCGGGTGAGCAGGCTTGTGGTGACGCCGGTTGCGATCTCGCTCATGGTGCGCACCGAACAGGGCGCAATGATCATGCCCTTGGTCTTGAAACTTCCGCTGGCGATGGGCGCGGCGATATCGCCGACCGCGTAGCTGTAATCGGCTTTGGCGGCGACTTGTTTGGGGGAAAGTTCCGTTTCGTAGCCGATGGTCATTTCCGCTGGCTTGGTCATAACCAGATGCGATTCTATCCCCAACTGCCGGCACGCTTCCAGCGTGCGGATGCCATAGGCCACGCCCGAGGCTCCGGACAGCCCGATAACCAGCCGTTCTGCTTTATTTTTTGCCGGTTCCCGCGTCTTCATGGCCCCCCGTTAGCACTTATTAAGCCCGGCACAAAGAGTTTCGCTGGTCCGCCATTTGGGGGATGACAGAGGCGGGGAATGGTGCTTCACTTTTGAGGCCTAGGCGCGAGCCTAACAGCGCGCCGGCCGATCGAAATTCAATCGATGAGGTGCATGCATGGCGATACAAGGACACATCAATCATCTGTCCAACCAACACAGGAAAATCGAAGACATTATAGAGAGCGAGATGGCCAACCCCGATTGGGATGAGCTGCGCGTCGCCGCCCTGAAGAAGCAAAAACTCCGAATTAAAGACGAGCTCGAGCGGCTTAGAGCCGCGGTCAACTGAGCCGCGCCCGCCGCCGGGCCTAAAACAGCATCCGTCACCCTATTTCGCAGAACGCCGCGCCGGGAAAACCGGCGCGTGCGAGGGCGCTCGGTACGGCGGTCAAAGGGCCTTGGCCCGTTCGCGCAGCACGAATTTCTGGATCTTGCCGGTCGACGTTTTGGGCAGTTCGGTGAAAACCACGGTGCGCGGCATCTTGAACTTGGCCAGCCGCTGGCGGGCGAAGTCCAGCATGTCCGCCTCGGTCACAGCCGTGCCGGGCCTCAGCTCGACAAAGGCGCAGGGATGTTCGCCCCATTTGGCATCGGGGCGGGCCACCACGGCGACGAACAAGACCGCTGGATGCTTGGCGATGGCATTCTCCACTTCGATGGAGGAAATATTCTCGCCACCGGAAATGATGATGTCCTTGGAGCGGTCCTTGAGCTGGATATAGCCGTCGGGATAGATCACCCCGAGATCGCCGGTATGAAACCAGCCGCCCTTGAAAGCCTCTTCGGTCGCTTTGGCATTTTTCAGATAGCCGCGCATCACGATATTGCCGCGCATCATCACTTCGCCGATGGTCTCGCCGTCGGCGGGCACCGGTTTCATGTTTTTGGGATTCAACACCGTCAATCCTTCCAGGGGGGCATAGCGCACACCCTGGCGCGCCTTCTTGGCGGCGCGTCCTGCGCTGTCCAGCGCGTCCCATTCCCGCTGCCATTCATTGACCACGGCCGGGCCGTAGACTTCGGTCAGGCCATAGACATGCACCACGTCAAAACCGGCCTCGGCCATTGCCGCCAGCACGCTTTCCGGCGGCGGCGCGGCGGCGGCCATGAAGCGCACCTTCTGGGGAAAGCTTTTGCGTTCGGCCTGTGTGGCGTTGACCAGGGTGCTCATCACAATCGGCGCGCCGCACAAATGGGTGACGCCATGTTCGGCAAGGGCTTCGAAGATCGCGCCTGCCCGGACCCAGCGCAGGCAGACATGGGTGCCCGCCACTGCCGATAGCGACCAGGGCATGCACCAGCCGTTGCAGTGAAACATCGGCAGGGTCCAGAGCAGCACCGGATGATCGATCATGGTGCCGGCCAGGGCATTGCCGTAACACATCAGGGCGGCGCCGCGGTGATGATAGACCACGCCCTTGGGATTGCCGGTGGTGCCGGAGGTATAGTTCAGGGCAATGGCGTCCCATTCATCGTCCGGCATGCGCCAGGCGAATTCGGGATCGCCTGATTTGAGGAATTTCTCATAATCGATCTTGCCCAGGCGGGCGCCGTCCTGCGGAAATTCCGTGTCGTCATAATCGATCACCAGCGGTTTTTTCTTCAGCAGCTTCAGCGCATCGCGGACGGTGGCGGAGAATTCCCGGTCGGTGATCAGGATTTTCGCGGCGCCATGTTCGAGCATGAAGGCGATCGCCGCCGCATCCAGCCTGGTGTTGAGCGCGTTCAGCACCGCCCCCAGCATGGGCACGCCATAATGGGCTTCCAGCATGGGCGGGGTGTTGGCCAGGATCACCGCCACCGTGTCGCCCTTGCGGATGCCCTTCTTGGCCAGCGCCGAGGCCAGCCGGCGCGTACGGGCATAAAAAGTGGCGTAGTCGATGCGCTGCTTGCCGTGGATAATCGCCGTGTGGCTCGGGAAAACGCTGGCGGCGCGCTCCAGGAATGAGAGCGGCGTCAGAGGCTGGTAATTGGCGGTGACAGGGTCCAGGCCCGACTCGTAGGGCCTTGCTGGTTTTGTGACGGATTTTCGCTTGGGTTTTTTGGCGGCCATGTCGGCACGCAAGCTAGAGAAACACGCATAGACCAGCAAGGTTGGATGAACGCTGCGGTAATGTTAGAAGCCCCCATGACCATAATCGATCAGCCTGAACCCGCCCCGAAGAAGCCGCGCGGCCTTCGCGCCCTCTATGCCTGGATGGTGGCCAATGCCCAGGGGCGCCATGCCTGGGCGATGGTCGCGATTTTCGCCTTTGCCGAGGCCAGCTTCTTTCCCATTCCCGCCGACGTGATGGTGCTGCCCATGATGCTGGCGGACCGCAAACGCGTCTTCCGGCTTGGGATCTGGGTGGCCTTCTGGTCGGTGGCGGGCGGCATGCTGGGTTATGCCATCGGCGCGCTGTTCTGGGAGACCGCCGGCGTGTGGCTGATCCACACCCTGCATGTGCCCATGGAACAGGTAGAGGCGCTGCGCCTCAAATACAGCAACAACGCCTATCTGATCATGGTGCAGGGGGCGACGCCGATTCCCTACAAGCTGGTGACCATCGCCTCGGGCCTGGCGGGGGTCAGCTTTCCGCTCTTCATGCTCTATTCCGCCGTCACGCGCAGCATCCGCTATATCGTGATCGAGGCGATGCTGGTGCATTTCTTCGGCGAAAAGGCGCAGGCATTGCTCGAGAAATATCTCGAAGTGGCGCTGATTCTGTTTGTCGTCGTGCTGATTCTCGGGTTCGTGGCGTTGAAATATCTGTAACGCCTCGGCGCGAGGAATTTTGCGGCGTAAGCAGGACCGTCGCGCGGAGCGTGCTCAACGCACGCGAGCACGCGCGACGAACTCACGATGCAAAAGGCCCGCGCCTTAGTCCTGCTCCAACTCGGCAGAAGTCTTCCACTCATCCCCAGCCGGCGCGCCTTCGCCTTCGGCGGGCACCACCGGCGGCATCGCCAGCGGATCGGCGGCGGGCGCGGTGGTTTCGGCGATGGTCTTGAGGGACGCGCCTTTCCTGGAGGCGCGCTTCTGCGCCCGTTCCAACTTGGCGTTAACGCGGCTGACCGCCAGGTCTAGCTCCAGCTGCGAGCAAAGGCCCAAAGTGACCGGGTCCACGGCCTTGATGTTGGCGGCGTTCCAGTGCGAGCGCTCGCGGATCTTGGCAATGGTGGCCTTGGTGGTGCCGATCAGCTTGATGATGTCGCTGTCGCTGAATTCGGGATGATTGCGGATCAGCCAATAGACGGCATCGGGCTTGTCCTGGCGCTTGCTGACCGGGGTGTAGCGCGGCGCCCGCTTGAGGCGCACGCTGGGCATCTTGTGCTTGGCGGGCGCCATCTTGAGCCGCTTGCGCGGATCCTTTTCGGCCTCGGCGATCTGCTCGCGGGTCAACTGACCTGTCGCCACCGGATCCTGGCCCTTGATGCCCTTGGCCACGTCCTCGTCGGCGATGCCTTTGACTTCCAGCGGATGCAGGCCGCAGAAATCCGCGATCTGTTCGAAGGACAGCGCGGTATTGTCCACCAGCCAGACGGCGGTGGCTTTGGGCATCAGGGGTTTGTGTTCGACGGCCATGGTGATTTTCTCCCGTTGAGCGGGAGCCCTGTCCGGGTCCACCGCCCCTCGTCAGGCTAGTCCTTTCGAGGAATGCGGTCTTTTAACGGGGCCGCCCGCCCGGCGCAAAGCCTTTCAAGCGATTTGGAGCAGGATTTTGCCGATATGGCCGGTTTTGGCCATGAATCGGTGGGCCTCCAGGGCCTGTTCCAGGGGGAAAACCCGGTCAATCACCGGCCGCACGCCCTTTCCCAGCCGGGGCCAGACCTCCCGCAACAGAGCATCCCGGATGGCGCGTTTCTGGTCCTTGGTCCGGCCTCGCAAGGTGGTCGCCGCCAGGGTCAGCCCCTTGCGCAGGACGGGGGTGAAATCGACCTCGGTCCGCCAGCCCTTCTGATAGGCGATGTTGACGATGCGGCCCCAGGGGGCAGCGGCATCGATGTTGCGCTGGACATAGTCGCCGCCCACCATGTCGAGGATGACATCCACGCCTTTGCCGCCGGTTTCGCCCTTGATCACGGCGACAAAGTCTTCCTGGCGATAGTTTATGGCGCGCGCCGCGCCCAGGCTGCCGGCGGCGGCGCATTTTTCCGCGCTTCCGGCCGTGGTGAAAATCTTGTGCCCCCGATCGGCGAAAATCTGGATGGCCAGGCTGCCGATCCCCGAGGTCGCCCCGTGAATCAGGAGGCTTTCGCCGGAGGCGATCCGGCCCGTGTCCACGATATTGGTCCAGGCGGTGAACGCGGCTTCCGGCAGTCCCGCGGCTTCGACCAGGTCCATCATCTCGGGGACCGGCAGGACCGAACCACAATCGGCCACGGCATATTCGCTATAGCCGCCGCCCGGCAGCAAGGCGCAAACCTTGTCGCCGACCTTCCAGGCGCCCGCCCCGGTCCCCAGTTCCACGATCACGCCGGAAACTTCCATGCCCAGAATCGGCGAAGCCCCTGGCGGAGGCGGATATTTTCCGCGCGCCTGCAACAGATCGGCATTGTTAAGACCGGCCGCCTTCACCGCGATCAGCATTTCGCCGGCCCCGGGTTCGGGCCGGGGCAGGCTGTTCACCACCAGCCGGTAATCCTGGCCCGGCTCCTCAATATGAACGGCTTTCATGGCTTGCGCCGCCTTTTGCTCCGCATAAAACTAAACCGAACAGGAGGCCGATGCGATGGATTTGGACGAGCCGCGCAAGAAACTTCCCGACATCGTGTTGGGCGAGGATATTTCCGCCTTTTCCGCGCATGAACTGGAAAAACGAATCGTCCGGCTGGAAGAAGAGATCGCGCGCTGCACCGCCGCGATAAAGGCCCGGCAAGCCACGAAATCCGCGGCGGAAAGCTTCTTCAAGAAATAGCGTAAATGTTAATACGCACAGCAACATTAGGCATGTGCGCGCTTATTGGGGCTGTTTACCAACCATTGTTCTTTGCGAGTCGGTTTGGTCTTGCTAGCGTCGCGCCGGTTTGATCGGAGACACCATGTTGAGCAACGATGCCGACGTCGCGAATTTCATAGACACCGCGATGTTCGATCGCACCTTTGATGAGGGCATGGCGCTGGTGGAAGAGACCGCGCGCTATCTCGACGGCAAGGGCCGCGAGGAAGCCCGCACCCTGCCGCGCAAGGCCGCCATGCTCTATGCCGGCGAAAGCATGCGCGTCACCACCCGGCTGATGCAGGCGGCGAGCTGGCTGCTGGTGCAGCGCGCGGTGCGCGATGGCGACATGGAGCGCGACGACGCCTTGCACGACCGCTACAGGCTGGGCAGTCGCGAAATCTGCCTTGGCGTTTGCGCCGAGGAGACCGATGAGCTGCCGCTGCAGCTTCAGGATCTGCTGGGGCGCAGCGATAATCTCTATCGCCGCATCGCCCGGCTGGACGATGTCCTGTTCGGCGAAGGCGAGGCGCCGCCCGGCGCGCGCGGCCAGATGGATGTTCTGGCCCAGGCCTTCGGCGCCAAGTAATCCGAGCATCAGGCATAAATAAAAACGCCGCCGGAAACCGGCGGCGTTTTCGTATCTGGTGCGAAGCCGTTTAGCCCTTAACGAACCCAGCAAACTTCTTGTTGAAGCGGGTGAGGCGGCCGCCACGGTCCATCAGCTGCTGCTGACCGCCGGTCCAGGCCGGGTGGGTGGTGGGGTCGATGTCGAGGGTGACTTTCTGGCCCGCCGCGCCATAGGTGGTGCGCGTCTTGTAGGTGGTGCCGTCGTTCAGCTGAACTTCGACAAAGTGATAGTCGGGGTGGATACCCTTTTTCATGACGCAAACCTTCTCTCAGATCGGCGCCCAGTTCTGACGGGCGGCCGGAAGCCGGGGCTTATAAGGGAGGGGCGGCAGCCCCGCAAGCCGAAGCGGAAATAGTTCCTTTGGCTTGGCCCCGCCGCCCCTATATACAGCCGGGGGTTAACAAAAAGGCGGCCGGTTTGGCGAGGGGAGACAGCAGTTTTACCAGCGAAACCGCCCGTATCGCGGCGGGCCGGCCCAAAGCCAAGTCCTTGGCGCCCCTGAGGGGAATCCTGCCTTTCCTAAGGCCCTACCGGGGACGAATCCTGGTGGCCGTGCTGGCCCTGATCGCCTCGTCCTCGGCCACCCTGATGCTGCCCCAGTTCGCCCGGGGCCTGATCGACGCCCAGGGGCTTTCGGAAGCCGAGGCCCATGCCCTTTCGGGCTTCTATGCCGCCTTTGTCGGGGCGGCCGCGGTGCTGGGGCTGGCGGCGGCAACGCGCTTCTATGCCGTGACCTGGCTGGGCGAGCGGGTGGTCGCCGATGTCCGCAAGGCGGTGTTCGACAATGTGCTGGGCCTGTCGCCCCAATTTTTCGAAGTCACTCGCACCGGCGAGGTGCTGTCGCGCATGACCGCCGACACAACCCTGATCCAGACGGTTGTGGGGTCCTCGGTCTCGCTGGCGCTGCGCAACCTGGTGACCCTGACCGGCGGGCTGGCGCTGATGTTCATCACCAGCGTGAAGCTGACCTTGCTGGTGGTGGCGGCGGTGGTGCTGGTGATGCTGCCGCTGCTCTTGTTCGGGCGCTGGGTGCGAAAGCTCTCGCGCCAGAGCCAGGATTCCATCGCCGATACATCGGCGCGCGCCAGTGAAACCTTGAACGCGGTTCCCACCGTGCAGGCCTTCACCCAGGAAGCCTATGAGCGCGGTGCTTTTGGGGATGCGGTGGAACGGGCCTTCACCTTCGCCAAAAACCGCACCTTCGCCCGCGCCATTCTGACGGCGGTGGCGATTTTCACCGCCTTTGCCGGCCTGGCCACGGTGGGACTGATCGGCTTGCACGATTTCATCGGCGGGCGCGTTTCGGCGGGACAGCTGGTGGCTTTCATCTTTTACGGCTTCCTGACCGGCGGCGGCGTCGGCGCCCTCAGCGAAGTGTGGGGCGATTTGCAACGCGCTGCCGGCGCCACCGAAAGACTGATGGAATTGCTGCACGAAGTGCCGGCCATCCGCCCGCCCGCCCATCCGATTGCGCTGCCCACCCGCTGCGGCGGGGCGGTCTCCTTCCAGGACGTGACCTTTCGTTATCCTACAAGGCCGGATTTCAAAGCCTTGAACGGCTTTTCGCTGACCGTGGCCAGCGGCGAAGCCGTGGCGCTGGTGGGCCCCAGCGGTGCGGGAAAATCCACCGTCTTTCAATTGATGCTGCGCTTTTTCGAGGCCCAGAACGGCAGCATCCGTTTCGACGGGGTGGACATTACCCAGCTCGATCCCGTCGCGCTGCGCCAGAAGATCGCGGTCGTGTCGCAAGAGCCGGTGATTTTTTCCGGCAGCATCTCCGACAATATCCGCTATGGGCGCCAGGACGCGCGCCCGGACCAGATCCGCGCCGCCGCCGATGCCGCCGCCGCCACAGAATTCATCGAAAAGCTGCCGCAGGGCTTCGACACGCTGGTGGGTGAGCGCGGCGTGACGCTTTCGGGCGGACAGCGCCAGCGGCTGGCGATTGCCCGCGCCATCCTGCGCGACGCGCCGCTTCTGTTGCTGGACGAGGCGACCTCGGCTTTGGACGCGGAGAATGAGCGCCTGGTGCAGACCGCGCTGACCAACCTGATGGTGGGCCGCACCACTTTGGTCATTGCGCACCGTTTCTCCACCATCCAGCGGCTGGCCCGCATCGTGGTGATGGAGGACGGCCGTGTGGTGGCGGAAGGAAGCCATGCCGAGCTGGTGGCGGGTGGCGGCCTTTATGCGCGGTTGGCGTCGCTGCAATTCGCGGACGCATCCTTATGAGATTGGGCCGTCCGCGCAGGCCGCTGCGGGCGCTGGCCGCCCTGGTGATCGTGGCCGCGATCAGCGCCCTGACGCGCGGCGTCTGGGTCAATGGCGTGTTTTCCTCCGTAAAACCGGGCTTTTCCGGCACCTGCCGGGTGGTTGCCGACTTGCCGGGGGTCCAGGATATGGAAGCGGCCGGCGGCAGCCTGTTTCTTTCGGTGGGCAGTGCGCGGGGGCCCGGCCCGCGGGACGGGATTTATGCCATGCCGCTGGCCGGCGGCGCTCCGGTCAAGCTGGCAGGCGGGCCGAAAGATTTTCATCCGCGCGGCATCGGCCTTTACCGCACGCCCGATAGCGGAACCCTGCTGCTCTATGCGGTCAACCGCCGCGCCAGCGGGCGCTTCAGCATCGACAGTTTTGAAATCAAAGATCCCGGTGCCAATCCCGCACTGGTGGCCCAAGGCACCATCGCCGGCGGATTGATGATCAATCCGCAGGATGTGGCGGTGGCCGGTCCCAACATTTTTTATGTCGCCAACGGCACGGCAGGAAAAAATCCGCTGATCCATGGCCTGCAGACGTACGGGATCATTCCCGGAGGCAATGTTCTGTACTTCAACGGCAGTGTTTTCAGCCAGGTTGCCGACGGACTGTATGGCACCCGCAGTCTGTTGCTGGCGCAAAAGGGGGCGCATCTGATCGTCGGCGGCCTGCTCAGCCGCTCGCTCACCACCTACACGCGCGAACCGCTGACCGGTCAGCTGACCGACGAGGACACATTCAATCTTTCGACCGGGCCGGAAAAGCTCAGCATCGACGCCCAAGGGCAAATGCTGGTGGCCGGCCATGCCGACCTGCTGGAATGGCGGGCGCACGCCGCCGATCCCGCCAAGCGCAGCGCGTCCCAGATCTTGCGCGTCAGCTTGTTCAACGGTGTGCCACGGGCCAAGGAGCAGGTTTACGGCAATGACGGATCGCAATTGGCGGGCGCCAGCGTGGCCGTCGCGGCGGGGGACCGCCTTGTGCTCGGCGCCAGCCTGGACAACAGGCTGCTGAGCTGCGCCCAGAAATAAAAAAGGCGCCCGAAGGCGCCCTTTCTTCGTCTATCTATCCGGGCGCTTACGCAACCTGGATAATCTCTTCGCCGTTGGGATCGCGCAGCACATAGCCGCGGCCCCAGACGGTCTCGATATAATTGGCGCCTTCGGTGGCGGCGGCCAGCTTCTTGCGCAGCTTGCAGATGAAGACGTCGATGATCTTCAGCTCCGGCTCGTCCATGCCGCCATAAAGATGGTTGAGGAACATTTCCTTGGTCAGGGTGGTGCCCTTGCGCAGGGAGAGCAGCTCCAGCATCTGATATTCCTTGCCGGTCAGATGCACGCGGGCGCCATCCACTTCCACGGTCTTGGCGTCCAGATTGACGGTGAGCTTGCCGGTGGTGATGACCGACTGGCTGTGGCCCTTGGAACGGCGAACCACGGCCTGAATGCGGGCGACCAGCTCGTCCTTGTGGAAGGGCTTGGTCATGTAATCGTCGGCGCCGAAGCCCAAAGCCTTGACCTTGGCTTCGACAATGGCATTGCCCGACAGGATCAAGACCGGCGTCTGCACCTTGGCGACGCGCAGGGCCTTGAGCACTTCGAAGCCGCTCATGTCCGGCAATTGAAGATCCAGGACAATAATGTCGTAGTCATAAAGCTTACCCAGATCGATCCCTTCTTCGCCGAGATCGGTGGTGTAAACGTTAAGCCCTTCGCTACGGAGCATCAGCTCGATGCTGCGCGCCATGGCGCTGTCGTCTTCGATCAAGAGTACGCGCATTTCTGGTCCCTCTCTTAACGGTCGGCCCTGCCCAGCATGGTGTGGATTAGGGTTAATCGATTTCCGGACCGTAAGCGGAAATAGTTAACAGCAGCTTTAACATACCGGGCAACCTTCAAGTCTTCCTCATCCCGGATTAAGCCCCGGAAAGGACTCCAGGACCGGCTAAGGGGGTTGATTCAATTTATTAAGTTTACCGGCATTTAAATTTTTGGCCTCAGGATGGCGCCCATCGGGGATAAAAAATCTTCGAAAACTTGGCCCCAGAGGCGCAAAAAGCGCCAAAAACGGGATTTTTATGCGCGCTTTGCTGTCGGATATCGAGGCCATTCCCACCCTGACCCGCTTTGGCCGGGTTGCCCGGATTGAGGGGCTGGCGGTGGAAGTGACCGGCGCCCAAGGGGCGGTAAGCCTTGGTGGCCAATGCCGCATAAGTATCGGAAATAACAAGGTTATTCCCTGCGAAGTGGTGGGTTTTCGCGACGGTCGGGCCCTGGTCATGCCGCTGGGATCGCTGGACGGAATTACCCTAGGGGCGCGGGCCGACTTCGAGGACCGCCCCGCTTCGATCTATCCCTCCAAGGCCTGGCTGGGCCGGGTGCTGGACGGGTTTGGCCAGCCGGTGGACGGCAAAGGCGCCCTGCCGCAGGGCACGGCCGCTTACGCCCTCAAGGCGCCGCCGCCGCCCGCCACGCGCCGCGGCCGCCTGGGCGGGAAGCTGGATCTGGGCGTGCGCGCCATGAACGCCTTCACCACCTGCTGCGCCGGCCAGCGCATGGGCATTTTTGCCGGCAGCGGCGTGGGCAAATCGATCCTGCTGTCGATGCTGGCGCGCAATTCCGATGCCGACGCCATCGTGATCGGGCTGATCGGCGAGCGCGGCCGCGAAGTGAAGGAATTCATCGAAGACGATCTGGGCGAAGAGGGCCTGGCCCGTTCCGTCATCGTCGCGGCGACCTCGGATGAAGCGCCGCTGGTGCGCCGCCAGGCGGCCTATGTCGCCATGACCGTGGCCGAGCATCTGCGCGATCAAGGCCTGAACGTATTGCTGCTGATGGATTCGGTGACCCGTTTTGCCATGGCCCAGCGCGAGATCGGGCTTTCGGCGGGCGAGCCGCCTGCGTCCAAGGGCTATACGCCGACCGTCTTTGCCGAATTGCCGCGGCTGCTGGAACGCGCCGGTCCCGGCATCGACGGCGTCGGCACGATTACCGGCCTGTTTACCGTGCTGGTGGAAGGCGACGATCACAACGAACCGGTGGCTGACGCGGTCCGGGGCATCCTGGACGGTCATATCGTTTTGGAACGTGCCATTGCGGAACGGGGTCGCTTTCCGGCGATCAATATCCTTAAAAGCGTCAGCCGTGCCATGCCCGCCTGCAACACGGACGACGAACAAAGGCTGGTTTTGCGGGCTCGCCAACCCCTGACCATCTATGAGGACATGGCGGAGCTGATCCGGCTGGGCGCCTACAAGGCTGGCACGAATCCTGAAGTGGACGAGGCCATGAGGCTCTATCCTGCCCTCGAGGCCTTTTTGGCTCAGTCCAAAACCGAGCGGGCGGCGTTGAGCGAATGCTATGACGCACTGTCCACAATCCTGGATAGTGCGGAAGGGAGTGCGCGATGACCCGGACCGATACGCTGCTGCGCCTCAAGCGCTTCCGCGTCGATGAAATGAAACGTCGGATTGCCTCGATCGATGCCATGAAGGCCGATCTGGAGCGCAAGCTGACCGACCTGGACGACAATGTGGAACGCGAAAAGCAGCGCGCCGGCGATTCCGATATCGGCCGCCTGGCCTTTCCGTCCTTCCTGCGTTCCATCGAGGCGCGGCGCGAAAATCTGCGCACCACGCTCAAGGAAATCGAGCGCGAATATGCCGCCGCGCAACAGGACCTGACCGAGGCTTTCCAGGACCTCAAGTCCCTGGAAGTGGCCACCGAGCAGCAGGCCAAGCGGCTCAGCGAGATGCAGGCCCGGCGCGCCCAGGCGCGTCTGGACGAAATCGCCCTGGTTCGTCACCTGCGCAAGCATGCTCTTCGCAGCGCCTAAGCGCCGAACGCAGTAGCGGCCATCAGGTCAGGATTGCCAGGATGGCGGCGGTGAAGATCGTCACGCCCAAACCCCGCATGATTAACGCGCTCCAGGGCAACAGGGGTTGAACCCGGTCTTCCCATTCTCTTTCCCGCAGCGCGAGAGACTGTTGGCGTTCAAAAACAAGGTGATCGTGCCGGATATCGGCATGGGCGGAAACCGCAAAGCCCTTTCCGTGGGGGTCGGATATGGCGATCGCAGACATGGCAAGGCCTCGAGCTGATCTCTTCGCTGAAATAACGTACCCGCCCGTTTCGACGTTCCATGAGAGTCGCGCTTGATCGCGACCGGTGACAAAAAGGACGCGATTTCCTTAACCATGCTGTTGAAACATGATGAAGCTCGCATATGATTTCGCAGGTTGAGTCGCTGCCAGGGCGGGGCAGTCAAGGGGCATTAGGGGCATGTCGTTCGCGGAAACCATTTCGCCCTTCTTCGGGCGCTGCGCCTTTGTCTGGTTCTATGTGACCAGCGCGATGGACATTGTGACCAACTGGCACGCCATCGCCGCCGATCTGACCGCCAAGCATGTGCCCTTGCCGCCGCTGGTGCTGCTGGTGGTGCTGCTGCTGATCGTGATGGGCAGCATCTCGCTTCTGTTCGGCTATCACACAAGGCATGCCGCAATCCTGCTGTTCGGCATGACCATGATCGCGGCGGTGACGATGCATGATTTCTGGCATTTTCCGGAAGCCGCCGGGCGCGCGCAGCAATTCGCGATCTTCGCGCGCGACTTCGCGATCTGCGGCGGCTTGCTCTTGCTGGTGGGCTTGGGACCGGGACCGTTCGCGGTGGACAATCGCCCCAAAGGCGGCGGCAAAAAACGCTGACGCGCTTTTTAGTGCGGAAAAACTTCGAGCAATTGATCGGCCAAGGCGCCGGGCTCCAGCATGTCGAGCCCATCTTCCGGTCTTGGGCCATGGGTGACATGGGCCAGTGACGCGCCTGACAGGCAGGCGGCTAGGGCCGCGCCCAGGCGGCGGGTGCGATCCATATTGGTGACGATCACGCGGTGAAAGCGGAAGGCGGCGACAATGTCGGCGATATCCTCGGCATCGCTGAGCGCCGAAACCACGCCGATGGTTTCCACGCCTTCAATGTCGCCCAGGGCGCTGAAGGCGCTGGCGGCGCGGGCGTTGAGCGGATTGAAGCCGTCGGCTTCCATGACCGTCAGCAATTCCGGCGGATTGGTGCCGGTGCGGAACAGCGCCAGCCCGCCATCGGCGCGGGTCAGCTCGGTCTTGCGGCCGATCAGGGTCGCGGCGTGATGGATCTTGGCGGCGACGGCGCTCTTGCCGACGCCGGCCGGTCCCACCAGCAGGATGCCGCGGGCTTTTTCCAGGTCGATAGGCTGGGGCTTCAGGCGCTGCGCCAGGGCGAAAGTCAGGGCCGTCTCCAGGCTGATTTCGGGAAATCGGGCGGCCTCGCGCACCAATGCCTGCGCCAGGCTTTCGGGCAGGCGGTGGCGCTTCATGGTCTCGCCCAGGAGATTGCGCAGGTCGGCGCGCGGGAAGGCAAGCAGGTTGTTGTGTGTTTGGGGCAGCGCCATGGTCAAACCTGGCCCCCCACTTAAACCTGACCAAGAGTGCGCAGCCGCACCGAGGCGTGGATTTCGTTCTGGCTCATCACCACCGTCTGGGGACGGAAGCGTTCGATGATCGAGCGCACAAAGGGACGGATCTGGGGACTGGTGAGCAGGATGGGCACTTCATTCTTGGTGCCGGCTTCGTCAAAGCCCTCGCGCACCTGCTGGATGAATTGCTGCAGCTTGGAGGGCGCCATGGCGAGCTGGCGCTCTTCGCCGCTGCCCACAATACTTTCCATGAAGGACTGTTCCCAATTGGGCGACAGTGCGATCAGCGGCAGATAACCGCCCGGCGACAGATTGGCATGGCAGAGCTGGCGGGCCAGGCGCGCGCGCACATGTTCGGTGATGTAGAGCGCATTCTTGGTGTGGCCGACAGCCTCGGCAATGCCTTCCAGGACGGCGGGCAGGTCGCGGATCGAAACGCGTTCTCCCAGCAGGGTCTGCAGCACGCGCTGCACGCCGGTGACCGAGATCTGCGAGGGGATCAGTTCTTCCACCAGCTTCTTGTTTTCCGGCGGCAGGTCGTCCAGCAGCTTCTTGGTCTCGGCATAGGAGAGCAGTTCCGCCATATGGCTCTTGAGCACTTCGGTCAGGTGCGTGGTCAGCACCGTGCCGGGGTCCACCACGGTGAAGCCGCGGAAAGACGCTTCTTCCTTCAGGCTGCCGGACACCCAGGTGGCGGGCAGGCCGAAGGCGGGCTCCGTCGTGGCCGTGCCCGGCAGGTCGATGGGCAAGCCCTTGGGATCCATGATCAGGAAACTGCCGGGGAAGAGTTCGCCCTTGCCGGAATCGAATTCCTTGATGCGGATGCGATACTCGTTGGCGCCCAACTGCATATTGTCCAGGATGCGCACGGCGGGCATGACAAAGCCCATTTCCTGCGCCAGCTGGCGGCGCAAGGCCTTGATCTGGTCGGTGATGCGATGGCCCTGCACATCGTTGATCAGGGGCAGCAGGCCATAGCCCAGTTCGATCCGCAGCAGATCCAGCGCCAGGGCGGTCGAGATCGGTTCTTCCTTGGGCGGACCCTCGATCTGGGCGGTTTCGGCGGCAGCCTGCGCGGTCCGCGCATCCTTGCGCTTGAAGGCGTAGTAGGCGAGCGAGCCGGTGCCAAGCGAAAGGGCGCCGAACACCATGGTCGGCATGCCGGGCAGTATCGCCACGGTGCCCATCACCGCGGCCGCCATGCCCAGGGCCTGGGGATAGAAGGAAAGCTGAGACATCAGCGCCTTGTCGGTGGCGCCTTCGACACCGGCTTTGGAGACCATAAGACCGGCGGCGGTGGAGACGATCAGCGCCGGCATCTGCGAGACCAGGCCATCGCCGACGGTCAACAAGGTGAAAGTGTGGGTGGCATCGCCGAAGCTCATGCCCTTTTGCGCCACGCCGATGATGATGCCGCCCACGATGTTGATGCCCACGATCAACAGGCCGGCAATGGCGTCACCACGCACGAATTTGCTGGCGCCGTCCATGGCGCCGAAGAAATTGGATTCCGCCTCGATGTTCTTGCGGCGGGACTTGGCTTCCTTTTCGTCGATCAGGCCGGCCGACAGGTCGGCGTCGATCGCCATCTGCTTGCCGGGCATGGCATCCAGGCTGAAGCGCGCCGCGACTTCGGCGATGCGGCCCGAACCTTTGGTGATGACGATGAAATTGACGATGATCAGTATGGCGAAAACAATCAGCCCGATGACGAAATTGCCCTGCATCACCAGATTGCCGAAGGCCTGGATGACGTAACCGCTGGCGGCGGTGCCCTCATTGCCATGACCCAGGATCAGGCGGGTGGAGGCCAGGTTCAGCGCCAGCCGCAGCATGGTGGTGAGCAAGAGGATGGTGGGAAAGGACGAGAATTCCAGCGGTTTGCGAATGAACACCGCCGTCATCAGGATCAGGATCGAGAAGCTCAGAGAGAAGGCCAGCGATACGTCCAGCAGCCAGGTGGGCAGCGGCAGGATCAGCACCACCAGAATGGCCATGATGCCGATCGCCAGGCCGAGATCGGACTTGCGAATCAAGTCGCCGATCTTGGCGGGCGTCAGGTCGAACCCTTTGGCTGCGGTGCCGATGTCGGACATTTAGGACTAGCCCGCCATCTTTTCAGCGGTGCGCTGTTCGCCGTGATTGGGAATCGACAGGCCGGAGTCCGAATATTCCCGTAGCTTGTTGCGCAGGGTGCGGATGGAAATGCCCAGGATATTGGCGGCATGGGTGCGATTGCCCAGGCAGTGGTCCAAGGTG
>Ga0207657_10002963_pt1 | contig 18202 bp, 14 predicted proteins | sample KBSC33metaG_FD_184316 | JGI IMG/M metagenome (GOLD analysis project Ga0207657, IMG submission 184316) | Corn rhizosphere microbial communities from Kellogg Biological Station, Michigan, USA - KBS C3-3 metaG (SPAdes) (version 2) | ecosystem: Host-associated > Plants > Roots > Rhizosphere > Soil ... | reverse complement strand
GCTTTCCGGCGGCCGCGCCACGAGCGTCGCAAGGGCATTCATGTTCTGCGCCAATGTTTGTCGCAGCGGCGGGACGGCAGCCCGCTGATTGGCGAGGACCGTCTCCTGCTGCGCCACATCGAGATCAGTCCCGGTCCCCGCACGCAATCGTTCCTTGATGGCGTCGAGGATGCGGCGGGCACTGGCGATGTTGCGCTCGGCGGTGCGGATACGGTCCTGCGCGGCGAGCACCTGGAAATAGGCGTTGGCGACGCTGGTAAGCGTGGTCACCGCAACGACGTCGCGATCGAACCTGTTCGCTGTCGCCGTCTCCTCGGCGGCCAGCGCGGCATCCCGGTTCTTGCCCCAGAAATCGAGTTCGTAACTCGCGCTCAGCGACGACGAATAGTTTGTGACTTCGCGGCCACTATTGGTCAGCCCGCTCGAACTGGAGCCTGAAGTCCGCGAGCGCGAGGCCTGATCGCCGGCGTTGAGAGACGGCAATAGCGCCGCTCCAGCGATGCGGGCCAGTGCGTCGGCCTGACGGATGCGCGAACTCGCAGCGGCGATATCCAGATTGACGGTCTGAGCTTCCTCCATCAGCGAAGTCAATTCGCGCGAGCGAAAGCCTCGCCACCAGTCGAGCTTTGGAAGCTGTTCCTGCCCGGCGCCCTGCGCCGCGGTGTATTTCGCCGGAATGTCCAGCGCAGGATCCGGAAGATCCTTGGTCAGCATACAGCCCGACACGATCGCGGCGAGCGCAATCGCAACGAGCCCTTTTGCCGGATGAAAGTCCGACGAACTGGCACGACCTTTACTTCCACGGATCGCTGGCAACGCGCCGCTCACACGCCCTCCCGGGTCGCGCCCTGTCGGCGAAGCCGGCCCGGCAGATCGCGGGACATGGTCTCAAGACAGTGATTTCCCAACGCGTTCAAAGCCGCAGCCTCTTTCTGAATCAGCACCGTCATTCTAGCTGGCCCTCCGAACCACGGACAGTCCTGTTCAGGCTTTCCAGCGTCATACTTCGAACGCTACCTATCACCGCTCGGACCACGATTTTCCTACTGTTTTGCTGGGAAAATGCGGCTCACGACGGCTTTCGCGCGGGCGGGACTTACGAAGATTTCATCTGAGTTGATCCAACTGATCCGGTTCCGCACCGCGCCTGCCAGCGAATCTGCCTGCTCGCTTCGTTGAAACTTCGGTCCATTGTTCCCGCGGTTCTTCAAACACTAAAGATGAGGGTCCTTGAATGCGCGTCGCAGTCGGAGCTGGAGTAGCCGGCGGCCACCTTCAACGGACGCAGGAAGTCGCTCACGACCACAGCGCTGTTGCGATCGCTTGTGTCGTTGCCGTTCGTGACGATCAAGATCCTTGTCGCCATTCACTGGGAAGCGTTGCGGCTGTGGCTCAAGGGAACAAAATTCATTCTGCGCCGCAGCGAAAGCGCCCCAGAAACCGGCTTGGCGATCCACCGAGGCTCGGCTTATAATATCAACGTAATGCCTGGGGGCGAAACCACATCCAGGCCTCAGGAGGACAATGCACTGGTCCGATAGGACGGTGGCTGCGGCTGATGCCAACCGCCATGATAAACTTCGGACGCAGAGTCCCTCTCGTTGATGGGTCTGCCAATGCCTGACGTGATCCGGGTCACTCCGGAAAATGTGGAAACATCGTTGCCGGATTTGCCGCGTGCCGTGCAGCTCGCAATCCGCTTCGGCTCAAAATTACGACACGGCACACTGGATGTGACGCTGCCTGATGGACGCCAGATCCGCCTCGGCGGCGCCGAGCCCGGCCCTTCAGCCGCCATGACGCTTTACAACTACGGCTTCGCGACACGGCTGTTGAACGGCGGCGATATCGGTATCGCCGAGGCTTATCTCCGCGGCGAGTGGGATACTCCCGATCTGACCCAGTTCCTGTATCTGTTCTGCGTCAACCAGGAATTGATCCAGGCAATGCTCGGCGACAATCCGGTGATGCGCTTTGTCCAGATCGTGCGGCACTGGTTCAACCGCAATACGCCAAGGCAAGCGCGCCGCAACATCTATGCGCATTACGACATCGGCAATGCATTCTATTCGGCATGGCTCGATCCGAGCATGACCTACTCGTCGGCCTTGTTCGAGGATCAGAATAACGATCTGACCGCGGCCCAACACAACAAGTTTCGCCGGCTGGCGGAAGCCGTCAATCTGCAACCCGGACAAAAGCTGCTTGAGATCGGCTGCGGCTGGGGCGGCTTCGCCGAATTCGCAGCGAAAACCTATGACGTCAATGTCGTTGGTTTGACGATCAGCAAGGAGCAGCGCGACTTCGCACGCAAGCGCATCCATGATGCGGGCTTAAGCGATAAAGTCGAGATCAGGTTTCAGGACTATCGGCACGAACGCGGCCAATATGATCGCATCGTCTCGATCGAGATGATCGAAGCGGTCGGCGAGCAGTTCTGGCCGCAATATTTTTCGCAAATCCGCGATCGTCTGCTGCCTGGCGGCCTGGCCGGCATTCAGGCGATCACGATCCAGGACAAATTCTTTCAGACCTATCGACGCGAAGTCGATTTCATTCAGCGCTATATATTCCCCGGCGGAATGCTGCCCTCGCCGTCAGTTCTTAAATCGATGGGAGAGCGTTTCGGCGTGCCTGTCATCCGCGAGCGAATATTCGGACAAGATTATGCCAAGACGCTTGCGACCTGGAGAAACAATTTTCGCGCCGCATGGCCCAACCTCAAGCCACTCGGATTCGATGATCGCTTCAAGCGGCTGTGGGAATACTATCTGGCGTATTGCGAAGCCGGATTCTTGTCCGGAAATATCGACGTTAGACAAGTGATCCTTGCAAAATCCTCATGATTGAGGTGCATCTCTCAGCGCAACGCTTAGCCAAGCGGCTCACTTGTGCGCCACCACCCCGTGGACTAGGTTGCAGGAAGATCCCCGCAACCTGCTGGCAAGAACAATCCTCCCATGAAAATAAACCAAGACGTGATCGAAGCGATCGGCCACACACCGCTGATCAAACTGAAACACGCATCTGAAACGACCGGCTGCACCATTCTCGGCAAAGCCGAATTCATGAATCCCGGTCAGTCGGTAAAGGACCGCGCCGGCAAGCAGATGATCCTGGAGGCGGAAAAGCGCGGCGACCTGAAGCCCGGCGGTCTGGTCGTCGAGGGCACGGCGGGTAACACCGGCATTGGCCTTGCCGTCGTTGCATCGGCGCGCGGCTATCGGACGATCATCGTCATTCCGGAAACTCAAAGCCAGGAAAAGAAGGACATGCTCCGGCTGTGCGGCGCGGAGTTGGTCGAAGTGCCGGCGCTGCCGTTCAGCAATCCCAACAATTATCAGCACGTCGCCCGGCGTCTCGCGGAGCAACTGCGCAAGAGCGAGCCGAACGGTGTGCTATTTGGCGACCAGTGGAACAACCTCGACAATCCCAAGGCCCACTACGTTTCGACGGGGCCGGAAATCTGGGAGCAGACCGGCGGCAAGGTCGATGGCTTCATCTGTTCGATCGGGACCGGCGGCACGCTGGCGGGGACCAGCGCCTTCCTGCAGGAAAAGAAAAAGGACATCGTGATCGGGGTCGCAGACCCGCGCGGCGCGGCGATGTATGAGTTGTTCAAGAACGGCGAAGCCAAGTCAACGCCGGGAGGCTCGATCACCGAGGGAATCGGGCTTGGGCGAGTAACGCCCGTCATCGCCAATGCAAAGGTCGACGAAGCCTATCTCATCCCCGACGAAGAGGCCGTGCCGGTGATCTACGATCTCCTTGAGCACGAGGGCCTTTGCCTCGGCGGCTCGACCGGCATCAATGTCGCCGGTGCAATCCGCCTCGCCAAGCAAATGGGACCGGGCCACACCATCGTGACCATCCTGTGCGACTCCGGCAACCGCTATCAGTCGAAGCTGTTCAATCCGGATTTCATGCGCTCGAAAAACCTGCCGGTGCCGGCGTGGCTCGAGCGGCGCAGCAACTTCGCGATCCCCTTCGAAAAGGTCTAACGCCGCCCTTCCCGCTCAGCGCAGGATCTGGCCCAGGAACAGCTTGGTCCGCGCGTGCTGCGGATTGGCAAAGAAGTTCGCCGGCGTGTTGGCTTCGATGATCTGCCCGGCGTCCATGAAGACGACCCGGTTGGCGACTTCCTTGGCGAATCCCATTTCGTGGGTGACCACCAGCATGGTCATCCCTTCCTTGGCGAGATCGACCATGGTGTCGAGCACCTCCTTGACCATCTCCGGGTCGAGCGCCGAGGTCGGCTCATCGAACAGCATGATCTTGGGATTCATCGTCAACGCCCGCGCAATCGCCACGCGTTGCTGCTGACCGCCGGAAATCTGTCCGGGATATTTGTTGGCCTTGTCGGGAATGCGCACGCGCTCCAGATATTTCATCGCCGCTGCCTCGGCATCCTTCTTCGGAATGTGCCGGACCCAGATCGGGGCCAGCGTGCAGTTCTCCAGCACCGTCAGATGCGGAAACAGGTTGAAACTCTGGAACACCATCCCGACTTCGCGCCGCACCTCATCGACGCGGCGCAGGTTCGGACCAAGTTCGATGCCATCGACAACGATCTTGCCTTCCTGGAATTCCTCCAGCGCATTCATGCACCGGATCAGCGTCGATTTGCCGGAGCCGGACGGGCCGCAGATCACGATGCGTTCGCCGCGTCCGACTTCAAGGTCGATATCGCGCAACACGTGAAATTCGCCGTACCATTTATTGAGGCCTTCGACCGCAACGATCGGGTTCGCTGTCATGTGATTTTACTCAGCTCCGCTGGTGGACGTTCAAGCGGCGTTCGACGAACAGGGAATAGCGCGACATCGCGAAGCAGAACACAAAGTAGATGATGCCGGTGAAAGCAAATCCGGTGAACAACGTCGTCGGTGTTGCCCAGACCGGATCGGCAAACGAGGCGCGCAAACTGCCCAGCAGATCGAACAGCGCGACGATCGAAACCAGCGACGTATCCTTGAACAGCGCGATGAAACTGTTCACCAGGCCTGGAATGACATGACGCAGCGCTTGCGGCATGACGACCAATCCCGTTGTTTTCCAGTGCGACAGTCCCAACGCCTTGGCCGCCTCCGTCTGTCCTCGCGGCAAGGCTTGCAAACCACCGCGAATGACTTCGGCGTTGTAGGCGCCGGCAAACAGCGCAATGCCGATCAGCACGCGGACGAGACCATCGACCGTAAAATTGCCGGGCAAGAAAAGCGGCAACATGTAGGTCGCGAAGAACAGCACCGTGATCAATGGCACGCCACGCCAGAATTCGATGAAGCCGACCGAAAACATCCGCACCAACGGAATGGTCGAACGCCGCCCGAGCGCCAGCGCGATACCGACCGGCATCGATGCGACGATGCCGGTGACCGACACGACGAGCGTCACCAGCAGGCCGCCCCATAGCCGCGTATCGACGACCGGCAATCCACCGCGATCGAGGCCCATGACGGCAATGACGATGCCGATGCCTGCGAACACCGCGAGGCTCAGAACCAACGCCCGCCATCCATTGCGAAACGCGCCGTTCAAAACAAACAAGCCGAGCGAAACAATCACGGCGGTCGCCGCGAAATCCGCCCACACCGGCTGGCCGGACGCCTGTATCTGTTGCTTCAGCCACACCAGCGGAAAGACGAGATACAACGCCGCCGTGCCCAAAATCACAACGACGTCACCAAGCCACTTGAGCGGCAAGGCAGCGAGCGGATGCGCCGTGAGACCGAGACTGGTTAATTTCGCGCCAGCATCGCCGATGCTGAGGATCAGGTTGGAGAGGGCATCCGCAGTCCATCCTACCGCGAAACCACCCAGACCGCCGCCGTGGAGCAGAAAGAACGCGACGACCGGGAACGCCAGGAACAACAGCAACGCATTCGGCACCTTCGCGGGCACCTTCGGAATCAATAGCGGCAGCAACAGAACGGCGGCCAGGGCGAACGTCAGATTGACCCGCCACCGTTCCGGTTCAGGATAGAAGCCGTAGACGAACTGGGTGAACTTGGCCTGCACGAAAGGCCAGCAGGCGCCGACGGTGTGGCCCGCGTTCTCCGCAAGACACGCGGTTCTGTCGCTGCCTTGCCAGACGGCATCGAACAAAAGGAACTTGACCGTCGGAACGATCGTAAACCAAAGCAGCAAGATGCCGATGATGGAGAGCAACGCGTTGGTCGGCGTATTCAGCAACCGCGTGCGGACGAAGCCGACAAACCCCGTGGTACTGATCGGCGCACGTCGCTCGGGCGCGAGTGCAGTGCGGACGAACGGTTCGGCCAGTTCGCTCATGCGCCGAGGCTCCGGTTAAGCCGCCATCCATAGAAGCTCATGATCGCGCTGGTGACGAGCGAGATCAGCAAGTACACGCCCATCGTGATCGCAATAATCTCGATCGCCTGTCCGGTCTGGCTCATCGTCGTTCCGGCAAACACTGAAAACAGGTCGGGGTAGCCGATGGCGACCGCGAGCGAGGAGTTCTTGGTCAGGTTGAGATACTGATTGGTCAGCGGCGGCAGAATGACCCGCATCGCCTGTGGCACCACGATCAACCGCAAGGTCTTGCCGTGCGAGAAGCCCAGCGAGGCCCCTGCTTCCATTTGCCCCTTCTGCACCGACTGGATGCCGGCCCGCACATTCTCCGCGATAAAAGCCGCAGTGTAGGTCGACAACGCCAGCGTCAACGCCACGAACTCCGGCACGACTCGCAACCCGCCGGAGAAATTGAATCCCTTCAGGTGCGGAATCTCCAGCGACAGCGGCGCGCCGAACAACAGCACCGCAACCAGCGGCAGCCCAACCAGCAGCGCGACGACATACGGCCAGATGGTCACCACCCGGCCGTTCTGGAAAAGCTGGCGGCGGGCATAGATCCGCAACACGATCGACGCAACGACAGCCAACAGGATTGCTATCGAGAATGCATCAAGACCGCTCTCGGCCATCGGCCGCGGAACGACCAGTCCACGATTTCTGAGAAAGAAGTTGTCGAACACCGAGATGCTTTGCCGCGGTCCCGGCAACGCGCCGAGTACGGCGAGATACCAGAACAGAATTTGGAACAGCAATGGCAGGTTGCGCACCAACTCGACGTAGCCGCCGGCAATCCGCGCCACCAGCCAGTTCGGCGACAGGCGGCCAACACCGACAACGAATCCGATAATGGTGGCGAAGATGATGCCGATGCCGGCCACCAGCAGCGTGTTGAGCAGGCCGACGAAAAAGACCCGGGTATAGCTGTCGGTTTCGGCATAAGGGATCAGCGACTGGCTGACGCCAAATCCTGCCGTCTGCGACAGAAAACCAAATCCGGACGCGATGCGCTGCGCCTGCAGGTTAGCGCGGGCATTGGCGTATATCTCGTAACCGATCCAGATCAGCGCGGCGACGAAGACGATCTGAAAAGCAAATCCGCCCCAACCGGCCCGGCCGCCCAGTGCACGGCGAAGCCGGGCACTGAACTGGGATGGGGGTTTGCGCGCCTCGATCGCCATCGGCGTTCCGCGCTTCGATCAGCGGATCGGCGGCGCGTACTGGATTCCGCCCTTGTTCCAGAGCTGGTTGAGCCCCCGCGCGATGCCAAGCTTGGAGCCTGCCCCGACGTTGCGGTCGAACGACTCACCATAGTTGCCGACAGCTTTGACGATCCGCGACACCCAATCCTTGGTGAGGCCGAGCTGTTCGCCGAGGTTTCCGTCGGTGCCGAACACCCGCTTCAATTCCGGTTTGGTCGATTTGGCCATCTCGTCGACGTTCTTCTGCGTGATGCCAAGCTCCTCGGCGTTGATCATCGCGAACAATGTCCACTTGACGATATCGAACCATTGATCGTCACCGTGACGAACCAGCGGCCCCAGCGGCTCTTTCGAGATGACTTCCGGAAGCACGGCATGATCCGCCGGATTGGCGAGTTTCAACCGTTCGGCGTAAAGCTGGGAGATGTCCGACGTGAACACATCGCAGCGTCCGGACTCGTATGCCTTGACGGTTTCGTCGGCGGTCCCAAAGGCGATCACCTCGTATTTCATGTTGTTGCCCTTGAAATAGTCGGCAACGTTCTGTTCGTTCGTGGTGCCCGTCTGCACACAGATGGAGGCGCTATTCAGCTCCAGCGCCGAATTGACCTTGAGGGCTTTCTTCACCAGAAATCCCTGACCATCATAATAGGTGACGCCGGTGAAATTCACGCCGAGCGAGGTGTCGCGCGACACCGTCCATGTCGTATTGCGCGACAGCACATCGATTTCACCGGACTGCAGTGCAGTAAAACGATCCTTGGCGGAAAGCGGAACGAACTTCACCTTGGTCGGATCGTTCAGCACTGCCGCGGCAATGGCGCGGCAGACGTCCACATCCAGTCCGGTCCAGTTGCCCTTGTCATCCGGCGAAGAAAAGCCAGGCAGGCCCTGACTGACGCCGCACGACAGGACCCCACGGTCCTTGACTGTCTTGAGGGTTTGCGCGAACGCCGCCTGACTGGAAAGGCTTGCAGCAAGCGCAACAGCGACAACGGACAACATACGTTTCATGGCATAGCCTTTCCAAGGATGTCAAAACTGTCGTTCCGCACGCAGGTCGAAGCGGATTCTTGGCCTTCGTCCGACGTCGCGACTATTCTCGAAATAAACCGGCAAGTCCAAATCGCCCCTAAACCAATCGCCGCGGTGGCGACAAGTTCACCGTAGCGCATCACAGAACGACTGAGGAGCCGGGTCAAGGGGTTGACGGCTGTCTTATGTGTCCTGTTATTAGCCACCGACGGCCCGAACGCGCCAGCCTGTCGGGTCTGGCGATTCGCAAATGGGCCGCGGCAAAACGTCCTCAGGTCAGCGATACGCGCATGAAACTCTCCAATGAATCGGCCCAACTGAAGTCCTCCGGCATCGAGACCGCACTGGTGACCTCGGGCCGAGACACCGCGGCACAAAAGGGCTTCGTCAATCCGCCGGTCGTGCGCGGCTCGACGGTGCTCTACCCCACGGCCGAGGACTTGCACGCGCATCGCGGCGAATTCCAATATGGCCGTCACGGGACGCCGACGACGAAGGCTCTGCAAGAGGCGTTGCAGGCCCTGGAGGGACCGAACTGCGCCGGCGTCGGCCTGGCTCCGTCCGGGCTAGCGGCGATTACGACCGCTCTGCTCGCCGTGCTGAAGTCGGGCGACCATCTGCTGGTCTGCGACAACGCCTATCGGCCGACGCGCAATTTCTGCAATGGCTTCCTGGCGCGCTATGGCGTCGAAACGACTTACTTCGATCCGTCAGTAGGCGCGGGCATCGCCGCGCACTTCAAGCCCAATACCAAGGCGGTCCTTGTCGAGGCGCCGGGATCGCAGTCGTTCGAGATGCCGGATATTCCGGCGATCGCCAAGGTCGCGCACGAACGCGGCGCGATCGTGCTGGACGACAATACTTGGGCGACGCCGCTATTTCATCGCTCGCTGGAACAGGGCGTCGACATCAGTATCCAGGCTGCGACCAAATACATCGGCGGCCACTCAGACATCATGTTCGGAACGATTTCGGCCAATGCCAAAACCTGGCCGCTGGTCACCGACGCCATTCGCCTGCTGGGCGTCTGTGCCGGCCCGGACGACGTATTCCTGGCGTTGCGCGGCGTGCGTACGCTGGCGGTGCGGCTCGCGCACCATCAGCGCGCGGCACTCGACATGGCACGCTGGCTGGCGAAACGGCCGGAGGTCATCGACGTGCTGCACCCTGGGCTGGAAAGTCATCCCGGCCATGCGATCTGGAAACGCGACTTCACCGGCGCATCGGGCTTGTTCAGCATCGTCCTGAGGCCGGCCGCGCAGAAGGCGGTCGACGCGCTGCTGAATACGGTCCAGCTCTTCGGCATGGGCTATTCGTGGGGCGGCTTCGAAAGCCTCGTCATTCCCTTCGATTGCAGTTCCTATCGAACGGCAACCAAATGGGCGCCGGGCGGCCCAACCCTACGGCTGCATATCGGGCTGGAAAACCTCGACGACCTGAAGGCGGACCTGTCCCGCGGATTCGACGCATTCAACGCCGCCTGATCAATGACGGCGCGGTGACCCGGCGGCGGTTCCGGAAATATACTGGTTGATCCTTGAGCATTTGGCGATAGCCTGATCGTTCGACTCGAACGGATAACCAGCAAACATGGGATCAGTCGTCCTTCTCGACCTGATGGGTGGCGTTGCGCTGCTGCTTTGGGGCCTGCACATGGTCCAGAGCGGCATTCTGCGCGCTTTTGGTCCCAATCTGCGGCTGCTGATGGCCAAGGCACTCGGCAACCGGCTGGCGGCGTTCGCCGCGGGGCTTGGCCTCACCGCCCTGCTCCAGAGCAGCACCGCGACAGGGCTGATCACAAGTTCGTTTGCCGCAGAAGGCTTGGTCGGCCTGATTCCGGCACTGGCGATCATGCTCGGTGCCAACGTCGGCACGACGCTGATCGTTCAGGTGCTTTCGTTCAATATTTCTGCCGCCGCCCCGGCGTTGTTCATCGTCGGGCTGGTGGCCTTCCGCAGCGGCCCGCGCACGCGCATCAAAGACGTCGGCCGGGTTGCCATCGGCCTTGGCCTGATGCTGCTCGCCCTGCATATTTTGCTGGGGACGCTGGCGCCGGCCGAAAATGCGCCCGGCATGCGCGTCTTCATGAATGCCATCACCGGCGATCCGGTGTTGTGCATCATCATCGGCGCGCTGGTGACCTGGGCAGTGCACTCCAGCGTCGCAACGGTCTTGCTGATCATGTCGTTGGCCTTTGCCCACTTCGTGACGCCTTATGCGGCGCTGGCACTGGTGCTTGGCGCCAATCTGGGCAGTGCCATCAATCCGGTGTTCGAAGGGGCCAAGCGCGACAATCCAGCCAACTATCGCGTGCCCGTCGGCAATTTGTTGAACCGCGTGATCGGTGTGCTGCTGGTCGCGCCTTTCCTGGCGCCACTTGCCGACATCTTCCAAAGTTGGCAACCGGACCTCGCCAAGATGACCGCGGGGTTTCATATCGCATTCAATATCGCCACCGCTGCCGTTTCGATCGGACTGCTCAATGCTGTCGCGGCGCTGCTGACCCGGCTGCTGCCGGAACGCCATCAGGCGGTCGACCCCGCACGGCCGCGGTATCTGGACGAGAGCGCGCTGGAGACGCCATCGCTCGCCCTCACCGATGCCGCACGGGAAACCTTGCGCATGGGAGACATGGTTGAATCCATGTTGCGGGACGTGATGACCGCGATCATGACCAACGACCGCTCCCTGGTCGATCACGTCACGCAGATGGACAATAACGTCGACGGTCTTGATGAAGCCATCAAGCTGTATGTGACCAAGCTGACTCGCGGCAGCCTCGACGAACGCGAAGGTCAACGCGCGATGGAGATCATCTCGTTCGCCATCAATCTCGAACATATCGGCGACATCATCGACAAGAACCTGAGCGAACTCGCCACCAAAAAGATCAAACGCCGCTTTCAATTCTCACCGGAAGGCGCCGCCGAGTTGTCGGATTTTCACCGGCGAACGCTGGAATCGTTGCGGATTGCATTCGGCGTGTTCATGTCCGGCGATGTCGGCGAAGCGCGCAAGCTGCTTGCTGAGAAGGCGATCTTGCGCAGCGTGGAACTCGCCGCGACCGAACGGCATCTCGACCGGTTGCGCGAAGGCCGACCGGAAACCATCGAGACGACGTCGTTGCACCTCGACGTGCTGCGCGACCTGAAGCGCATTCACTCGCACATCTGCTCGGTCGCTTATCCGGTCCTCGACGCCGCCGGAGAACTCGAGAAAGTGCCGACCGCCGGTCGGGCTGTCGTCGCCGACGCTCCTCCGAACGCACATCCATCGCCGCGCTAGAGCATCGGCTCTACCGTGTCTTCGTCACGCGATCCTGTATCCACTCCGCTCGAAGGCGAACGGGACTCAACCAGGCCCGGCGGCTGAAGTCTGTCGACCGTTGACGATGATAAAATACAGGTTGCGAAGATAGACGACGAGCCCCAGCGCCTGCCCGGCGATGAAAACCGGATCCCGGCGGTAGAGCGCGTAAATCAGCAACAACACGCCACCGCCGATCGAGAAGAACCAGAACGCGACCGGGATCACGCTTTGACGCGCACGTTCCGAAGCGATCCACTGCACCACGAAGCGCATCGTAAAGAACGCTTGAGCGGTGAATCCGAGAACCACCCAGCCATCGAATTTGATGATGAAAACGTCGTGCAGATAGGCGTTGATGGCGCTGAACAGATCAATCATCGGACGTGACCTCTGTTGCGACCGGCGTCGACTTCTTGCGCCGGATCAACCACCATACGCCGGCAAGGTCCATGATCCCGATCCACAAACGATCGAAGAAGCCATAGTTTGAGACGCCGGACCGTCGCGGCCGATCAATCACGTCGATATAGGCAATGTCGTGGCCTTCCCGGCGCACCAACGCGGGCAGGAAACGATGCAACCCATCGAAATAGGGTAGCGTGAGGAAGACGTCACGCCTGAATGCCTTGAGACCGCAACCGGTATCGCGGGTCCCATCATGCAGGATGCCGTTGCGGATACCGTTGGCAATCCGCGACTGCATTCGCTTGAAGCCGGTATCCTTGCGTCCCACGCGCTGACCCGCGGCGAGCCCGACGCCCATGCCGCCGTTCTCAAGCGCCAAAATCAGGTCGGGCAGGAATGCCGGATTGTTCTGTCCATCGCCATCCAGCGTCGCCGCGATCGCACCGCGCGCTGCCCGTACCCCGGTGCGGACTGCAGCCGATTGTCCGCGGGATTCCGCGTGGCGGATGTGCCGCAGATTCTGGCGCTGCTGCATCAACGACGCCAGTTGCGCGTCGGTGGCATCGGTCGAGCCATCGTTGACGTAGATGATCTCGTAACGCCAGCGCTCACCCAGCGCGGCAACGATCTCGGCAATCAACGGCGCAATATTGCCTGCCTCGTTGCGGACCGGCACCACGATCGAAATATCAACGGGATTGGTTTCAGGTAACGGCAAGGAACCGCTCATTGTTCCGGTGGAAGGTGCAAGCCGCCACTCAATGGCGGTTTACAGAGCCCGTTTCATATGGGGCAAAGACGCCCCGGGCAACCCTTTTAAGGTCCGCTACGGCTACCCCGCCGAGCGGCACAATTTCACCGTCCTGCCGGATGGTAAAGCCGAGACGGCGTGCTGCAAACCATTGCCGCACGATCATGGCGCCGAGAACGCCGACCAGCGCACCGCCAATGACATCGCTGGGGTGGTGGGCAAGCAGAACCAGCCGGCTGACGATAATCACCACCGCGTAGGTGAACATCGCCAGTCGAAGCCGCGGCCACACCGACGAGACCGCAAATGCCAATGCAAAACAGGTCATGGCATGGCCGGAGGGAAAGCTGGCATACGCCTCGGTCCACGCAAAGTGCGAATAGTTGAACGGATTAGCCTCGCCGCCAACGAACGGCCGAGCTCGCCCGACCACGCCCTTGATGACATCACCGATCAGAACCGCAACGGCGACGGACAGGAATATGTACTGAACACGCGTTCCGAACCCGATCAGGACGGTACGCGTTTTCCCCTGCAATCGCGGAATGGTGACGGTTACCAGCAGCAATATCGCCAGCAAGAACCACAACACGTAGGCTGATTTTCCGAAATCGGTTATGATCTTGATGGGCCACAGGCTGGTCGTGCCACGCGGCGGCATGAGCTTGATCGCCGGCGCATCGACAGCAAACATCAGAACGCAAATCAGAAGCGCGACGACAGCTGTCAGCAATACTGATCGCCATGACAGTCGCCGCGCGGCATCCGCCCGTCGCGAATGCGACGGCGCGCGCATGATGCGAACCATGGACAGCCAGACAACCAGCATGACCTTGGCGAAATAGCCGGAAGCCTCGTCAATGCCGGATTTCACGGGCACCTACTGCGTGCCTTCCGAGCGGAAGATGGCCACGGAAATCGCCTTGCCTTGCGAGAAATTGTAACCGTCGATCCGCGTGAAAACATTGTAGCGCAGACCGATCGCTTCGGCGCGCTGGGCAAACGCCCGCTCCGAGCGAGATTCCACCAATGCAAAACGGCAACTGCCGTGACCGAGGAAATCCGCGGCGCCTGAACCATCGGTCAGTTGCGTCGATGTACCGGTCATGAAAACCAGACTGGGCTCGTGATAACCGGCGGCTGCCGCCTTCGGTCCTACGCACACGACGTTGCGCAAAGCCCGTGCAATCTCGGCACTGGGGAAAAGCGGCGTCAATGCCGGCAGGATGATGCCGTAGATGGCTACGCCAAGAAACAGCGATGCCGCAACCGCATTCAGCAGCGAGCGCTCCGCACGGTAGTCATCGTACATCCACCACGCGAACAATCCGAAGATCAACGAGACTGCGACGAACGGCCACGCAAGAAAGACCGGCTGCCGCGTCAATGTAATTGCGGCCACCACAGCGATCACCGAAGCGATCGCGGGGATTGCAAACCACCAGGCGGCGCCCTTGATCACCCACGACCGCGACAGCATGCGCCGCTCAAGCGTGCCGGCAATCAGGATGGCGATTGCCGGATACAGCGGCAGGACGTAATGCGGCAGCTTGGTGATGACGAGTTCGAACACGATCCACGACGGGACCAGCCACGCCAGCAGGTACTGCGCGCCCGGCTCCCGCCGCGCACGCCAGATCGCCGGCGCGGCCATGCCGGCCAACGGCGCACCCGGCCAGAAGGTGACCCAGAACAGCAGGAAGTATGTGCCGGGCGGTGCGCCATGGGATTCCTGTCCACCGGCGAGCTTGCTCAGCATGTCGCCGCCGACGGAGTCCGCAAAGAACGTGTCGCCAGCGCGCCAGAAGATGGCGACGAACCACGGCAGCACCAGCACGAGCAGCCAGATCAGCCCCCATACCGGCCGCAAGCGCCAGAGCCACGCAGCGGACCGATCAAGGATCGCCAGCGTTCCGACAGTCATGATGACGAACAGGAAGATCAGCGGGCCCTTGAGCAGGACGCCCCCGGCCATCGCCGTCCAGAAAATCACCGGCCAAGTCCACGGCGGCCGCACCGGATCCTCGCCGCGTTGCCAGGACAGATAGACCCGCGCCATCGCCCCCATCGCCGCGACCACGGTGAGCAACAGCATGGCGTCCGTCTTCGCCAACCGCGCTTCGACGCCGAGCAGCACCGAGCCACATAACAACAGGCTGGCCAGCACAGCCCCTCGACGTGTGACAAACGCCAGCGCTGTCCAATATGTCAGCAGCACCGCCCCGATGGCGCCCAATAGCGACGGCACCCGATAGAGCCAGATCCGGACCTGCGCCCGCGGCAAGCCAAGCGACGATGCGGCTTCGACGGTCGCTGCCTGAAGCCAGTAAATCCCGACCGGCTTCTTGTAGCGGACCTCGTTCTGGAAACGGATATCGACGAAATCATGCGTTTCGACCATCTGCTTGGTGGCCTGCGCGAAACGCGGCTCATCGCGGTCGATCGGCGGGATGTTGAAGAATCCCGGCAGAAACATCAGCAAGCCAGTGATCGCCAGAAAGGCAATCGCCCTGACGTGACTAGCCGTCACGAAATCGATCACGGTGACAAGTCCACGACCGGGGTTGACCCGATTTTTGGGTTCCCGGGGCGCGCCAAATCGAGGCTGGTAGGTGCTTTCGGCCATAGGTTCCGCATACGATGAAACCACCGGTGCGACAACCAGTTAGCGCGGCCTTATTGAATTCTGACGACGACTGTGTCCGCCGCGCCAGTGGCGTCCATCACGGTGAGGCGCACAAAGCCCGGACCAGGCGGATCGATCAGCCGCTGTCGTCGGCTATCGAAATCGCCCACGGACACCCCGTTGACCAGCATCGTCATCGGCAGCACGCCGCCCGCGACCTTGACCGGCACCGCTGAATAGCGCTGCGCGTCGCCGGCCGCACCGGCGTCGATCCGCGAACCGTTCAACGGAAACTGGATGTGCAGCGGACGTTCCCTGCTCGTCCGGACCAGTTCGCCCGCCTGACGGAACCGCCGCAATGGCAACGGCAATTTGGCATTGGCCGCGATCAGGGTTCCCGGCGGTGGCTTCGGCAGCGGCGCCGGCAGCTTGCCGGAACGTGCGAACGCGTCGAACAGGATCGGTGCCGCCGCGGCCCGGCCGACCAGTCCCGGAACTGGCGCTCCGTCCGGGCGACCGACCCAGACCCCGACGGTCATGTGCCCGTCGAACCCGACCGACCAGGCATCGCGATAGCCGTAGCTGGTGCCCGTCTTGAATGCGATCCGGTTGCGGACTGCATTCTCAGGCGGCGGCGTGCCCATCAGGACATTGCCGACCTGCCACGCCGCAACCCGGTCGAGCAGCCGCAGCGGCTCTGAACGGCTGTCATCGGCGCTAGCGATCTCACGCAACGGCACGGTGCTGCCCAATCTCGGGAAGCCGGCATAGAGCTGGACGAGATCCTGCAACGTCACGCCAACGCCACCCAATCCCATGGCGAGGCCGGGTGCTTCGTTGGACGGCAGAACCAGATTGGCTCCCGCCTGTCGCAACCGTGACGTCATCCGGCTGGCACCGACCCGGTCGAGCAAGGCGACCGCGGGAACATTCAACGACAGTTGCAACGCGTGCCGCACCGACACAGTACCCTGAAACGTCATGTCGAAATTTTCCGGCGCATAACTGCCAAACCGGATCGGCCGGTCGTCGATCAGGCTGTCCGGATGGACGAAGCCATCCTCGAACGCGAGGCCGTAAATGAACGGCTTCAAGGTCGATCCGGGCGAGCGGACCGCACGGGTCATGTCCACCTGCCCGGCCCGCCGCTCGTCGAAATAATCCGGCGACCCGACGCGCGCCAGTACATCGCCGCTTTGATTGTCGACGGCAACGATGGCCACTGAGATATCCGGACCGAGGGCTGTTGCGCGATCTTTCGCCAATGCTTCCAGCGTACGCTGAAGACTGCTGTCCAGGGTCAGTCGGATCGTCGTTGCATCCTTGACCGTTGCCATCGCTCGATCCGCGGAGTGCGGCGCCAGGATCGGCAACTGCTTGCGCATCCGCGGCACCACGACCGCCTTGGCCCGGATCGCATCCTCTTCCGAAACGACCCGCTCTTCCACCATCCGGTCCAGCACACGGTCACGCGCGACCTGCGCCGCCTTCGGATGCCGGTCGAGCCGCCGCGTTTCGGGAGACTGCGGCAGCGCCACCAGCAAGGCTTCCTCAGCCAGCGAGAGCCGCTTCGGCTCCTTGCCAAAATAGGCGAGCGATGCCGCACGAACGCCTTCGAGGTTGCCGCCGAACGGCGCCAACGCCAGATACAGGTTGAGGATCTGATCCTTGTTGAGCTGCCGCTCGATCTCAAGCGCGCGGACGATCTGATGCAGCTTGGCATAGAACGAGCGGCGGTGCCTCGGTTCGATCAGCCGCGCCAACTGCATGGTGATGGTGGAGCCGCCGGAGACGATGTGACCTCGCGTCACCAATTGAAACGCCGCGCGGCCCAGCGCCCATGGATCGACACCGATGTGCGACCTGAATCGCTGGTCTTCATATGCGAGCAACAGCGCCACGTAACCGGGATCGACGTCGGTCTTGGCATCGACCGGCAATCTCCAGCGACCATCACGCATCGCGAATGCGCGGAGCAGCTTGCCGTGGCGATCCACCACCGTCGTGGAAACCTGCTTGGCATCGTCAAGCGACAACGGCCCAAGCGAAATCGTCCAGGCTCCGAGCGCCGCTGCCAGCAGCAGGCACAACGCAAATGCCAGCGCAGCCGCCCGCCTGATCCGGCGCCAGCGGCGTCCGGAGCGTACCGGCGGTGTTATGGCAACCGATGTGGTCATTTCGCCGAACGCACCTCGACCGTTCCCGTCCCGGTGCGGCCATAGCGCGACGGATTGTACATATCCTCGACATAGGCCTGCGGCAGGACATATTTGCCCGGTGATACCGCACGGACAACATAGGCCACGGTAAAGATTGCCTTGTCGTTGCTGGCACGGTCGATCGCAGCGCTGAAGCGGTCGTCGCGAAACTCGGTATGTTCGGGTTCTTCGCCGTCCTCGATCCAGTCCAGCGTTCCGGTATCACCGGACGACACCAGGTGCGGATTGTCGATCTCGAATCCTGCCGGGAGATAATCGACCACCATGATGTGACCGTACTCCGGCTTGGCCTCGGTGACTTTCAGCACGACGGCGAAGCGCTCGTTCTGTTTGGCTTTCGCGG
>Ga0207657_10002962_pt1 | contig 18203 bp, 17 predicted proteins | sample KBSC33metaG_FD_184316 | JGI IMG/M metagenome (GOLD analysis project Ga0207657, IMG submission 184316) | Corn rhizosphere microbial communities from Kellogg Biological Station, Michigan, USA - KBS C3-3 metaG (SPAdes) (version 2) | ecosystem: Host-associated > Plants > Roots > Rhizosphere > Soil ... | reverse complement strand
CGGCACCGCGGCTTCCCGGTCGCGGAAGGGTCGGGCAAGCGCGAGACGATCCAGTGCCCCTACCACGCGTGGACGTACGGGCTCGACGGCGCGCTCCGGAGCGCGCCCCGCTCGGAGGAGCTCGCCGACTTCCCGACGAGCGAGCTCGGCCTCTGCCGCGTCGCCGTCGACACGTGGGGCCCATTCCTGTTCGTGAACACGCAGCGTGACCCGGAGCCGCTCGCCGAGGCGCTCGGCTCGATGCCGGCGCAGATCGCGGAGCTCGGGCTCGACGTCGACGAGCTCGTCTTCTACAAGCGCTGGGAGGCCGAGATCGACGCCAACTGGAAGGTGGTCTGCGAGAACTTCCTCGAGTGCTACCACTGCCAGGTCGCGCATCCGCAGCTCGCGGCGATGCTCGACACCTCTGCCGAGGCGTATGCGCTCTCGACCGACGGCCGCCTCTCGAGCCAGCGTGGCCCAGTCAAAGAAGACACCTCGCGTGCCGGCGGCGGAACGCGGATGCATCTCGACGGGGAGCTACCGCGCAGCCAGTTCCACTTCCTCTGGCCGAATCTCGGGGTCAACATCTTCCCGGGCAAGCCGAACATCTCGATCGGGCCGATGGTCCCGCTCACGCCCGACCGCACGTACCGCTTCCTCGATTACTTCTTCGGTCCCGGCGTCGACCAGCCGTGGATCGACGAGCTGCTGGCGTTCGACGACCAGGTCGGGATCGAGGACAAGGCGCTCGTCGAAGGCGTGCACCGCGGGATGGCGGGCGGCGGCGTCGAGCACGGGTATCTCATGGACCGGAGCGAGCAGCTGATCGGGCATTTTCAGCAGCTGACCCGGGCCGCGCTCGGCTCCGGTTAGGTCTTTTCGCTGCACCGCGCTAGATTCTGCATTCCAGATCCAAACCCACAGGAGGGTTCCTCGTGAAGCGTTTTCTCCCGCTCTTCGCCGTTGCGGCGTTGGTCGCCGTTCCCGCGGCCTCGGCGCGTCCCGCGGCACCGCCCACCTTGCAGTCGGGCAAGCTGATCGTCGCGTTCGGCGACCCGGCACCCGGCTTCGCCAGCGGCACCGTCCGCGGCAACACGATCACGAATCCGCGCGGCTACGAGGTCGACCTCGCGTCGGCGCTCGCCGCGAAGCTCGGGCTCAAGCCCGTGTGGATGTTCTCGCCGTGGAACAGCCTGTTCGCGCCGGGCACGAAGAAGTTCGACATCTCGTTCCAGGAGGCGACGATCACGTCGCAGCGGAAACGGACCGTCGACTTCACGACTCCGTACCTGAACGCAAACCAGGGCGTGCTCATCTCGAAGCAGACGACTGCGCCGAAGAGCCTCGCCGACCTGAAGCAGCTCCAGACCTGCGCCCAGACGAACACGACGGGCCTCGACTGGATCAAGACCCAGCTGCACCCGGCGAAGTCGCCGCTCTCGTTCCCGACCACGACTGCCGCCTACCAGGCGGTGCAGATCAACCGCTGCCAGGCGATGATCCTCGACGTGCCGCTCGTCTCGCTGCAGAAGAAGCAGAAGCCGGCCGCGTACGGCCCCGTCGCGGGCCAGGTCGTGACGCACGAGCAGTACGGCGCGGTCCTGCAGAAGGGCTCGGGTCTGCTCGCCAGCGTCAACACCGTCATGAAGGGCTTCGCAAAGGACGGCACGATCGCGAAGCTCCAGAAGAAGTGGTTCAACCTCGACTTCTCGAAGATCCCGGTTCTGAAGTAGAGACGTAACTCATGCACGCGCTGCACGAAGTCCTCCACGCGTTCTTCAATCTGCACAGCTTCACGCTGGCGATGCCGGACGTGTGGGCGGGCTTCCAGGTGAACCTCAAGATGATGGCCGTCGCCGAGGTCCTGGTGCTCGTGCTCGCGCTTGCGATTGCAATCGTGCGTGGTCTACCGGGGCGCGGAGCGAAGCCGTTCCGCGCCCTGGCGATCGCGTACACGGACTTCTTCCGTGGCACGCCGATCATCATCGTCGCGTTCTTTGTCGGTTTCGGGATTCCCGGTCTTCAGCTCGGCTACATCTCGAGCCGCTCGTTCACGACCTACGGAATCGTGACGCTCACGCTCGTCTACACCGCGTACGTGACCGAGGTCTACCGCGCCGGCATCGAGTCCGTGCATGCGAGCCAGCGCGCGGCCGCGCGATCGCTCGGCCTCTCGTACGCGCAGACGATGCGCTACGTGATCGTTCCGCAGGCGGTGCGCCGTGTCATCCCGCCGCTGCTCAACGACTTCGTCGGACTGCAGAAGGACACCGCGATCGTCTCGGTGATCGGCGTCGCGGAGGCAGCGTCGCTGTCGCAGCAGTTCTCGACCCAGAACGGCGACTTCCCGTCGTACCTCGTCGCCGCGGTGTTCTTCATCCTGATCACGATCCCGCTGGCGCGCTTCACCGATCACCTTGTCGCGCAGCGTGAGCGCCGCGAGCGCGCACAAGCCTTTTGAGCAGCAACGGCAACGCCGCAGCGCCGTTCGTGCAGGTGAAGGCCGTCTCGAAGTGGTTCGGTGATCTGCAGGTGCTGAAGGAGGTCTCGCTCGACGTCGGCGAGCACAACGTCGTCTGCCTGATCGGCGCATCCGGCTCGGGCAAGTCGACGCTGTTGCGCTGCCTCAACATGCTCGAGCGGGTCGAGGAAGGAGAGATCGTCGTCGACGGGCAGCGGATCACGCACGACAAGATCGACGTGAACGCGCTGCGCAAGAAGATCGGCATCGTCTTCCAGGCGTACAACCTCTTTCCGCACATGACGGTGCTGCAGAACGTGATGCTCGCGCCGCGCAAGGCGCGCGGCGTCTCGCGGGACGACGCAGAGGGTCGGGCGCGCCAGCTGCTCGGGCGGATCGGGCTCGAGGAGAAGGCGGACGAGTATCCCGATCGTTTGAGCGGCGGGCAGCAGCAGCGCGTCGCGATCGTGCGCGCGCTCGCAATGGAGCCGAAGCTGATGCTGCTCGACGAGATCACGAGCGCGCTCGACCCGCAGCTCGTGTCTGACGTCTTGAATCTCGTCCGCGAGCTCGCCGAGTCGGGCATGACCATGATCATCGCCACGCACGAGATGGGCTTCGCCCGCGAGGTCGCCGACAAGATCTGCTTCCTCGACAACGGCCGCATCCTCGAGGAGGGCGGGCCGGAGCAGATCTTCCGCGACCCGCGCGAGCCGCGCACGCGCGAGTTCCTCGCGCGCGTGCTCGAGGCGGAGAAGATGTCGTGAAGCTGCCGGCGTCGCAAGGCCGCGGCCCGGTGGCGATCGCCGCGTTCATCGCGATCCCGCTCTTCTTCTCCTCGCTCATGGCCGCGTCGCTCGCGCTCGAGAAGCCGCTCAAGTACCAGTGGAAGGGCGGCGCCCACGGCCTGCTCACGACCTACCACGACCCGACGACGCGGAACATCGCGACGATCTGGCTGCTTGCGGCCGTTCCACCGCTCGTGCTCGTCGCGATCGGCCTCATCGCGACGCGCATCCCGCTCGGCTTCTACGTCCCGTGTGTGACCGCGATCGTGATCGCGATGGCCGTCGTCCACAAAACGGCGGTCTGGGAGCGGCATCACACCGCGCGCTACCCCGTCGGCGTCGACCTGATCCCACCGACGAATCCGTCCTCGGACAAGTTCGACCGCGGGCAATGGGAGCACATGGCACGGGAGACCGCGCTGAGCCTCCAGCACTGGACGATCGGCGTCGCGCTGGCCTCGGCCCTCGTCATGGCCGGTCTCTACGTCCGCCGGCGCTTCTTCACGCGGAGGCCCGTGATGCCCTACGGGCAGCTCGAGGGCGTCCACGCGCCGGACGCGACGATGCCCAGCCTCGGGGACTCGCCTCAGTAAGAGCCGGGATTTGGTAAGAAAGCGTCCTCGGACCGACGGGAGGCATGCATGGCCGGCGTGACGTTCGACGGAGTGACGAAGACGTACCCCGATGGGACGACGGCCGTCAACTCCCTGAGCCTTGCAATCGACGACGGCGAGTTCATGGTGCTCGTGGGGCCGTCCGGCTGCGGAAAGACGACGGCCCTGCGCATGGTGGCGGGCCTCGAAGAGATCTCACGCGGCGAGCTACGCATCGGCGACCGCGTCGTCAACCACGTCCCATCGCGCGATCGTGACATCGCGATGGTCTTCCAGAGCTACGCCCTCTACCCGCACCTCTCGGTGTACGAGAACATCGCCTTCGGACTCAAGATCAAGAAGATCCCGAAGGACGAGATCGATCGCCGCGTCGCGCGCGCCGCCGATGTGCTCGGCCTCGAGCCGTATCTGCAGCGGAAGCCGCGCGCGCTCTCGGGCGGGCAACGCCAGCGTGTGGCGATGGGCCGTGCGATCGTGCGTGAACCGGCCGCGTTCCTCATGGACGAGCCGCTCTCGAACCTCGACGCGAAACTGCGGGTGCAGACCCGCGCCGAGATTGCGAAGCTCCAGCACGAGCTCGGCGTGACGACGATCTACGTCACGCACGACCAGGTCGAGGCGATGACGATGGGGCATCGCGTCGCCGTCATGCGCAAGGGCGAGCTGCAGCAGGTCGCAGACCCGCAGACGCTCTACGACGAGCCGGTCAATCTCTTCGTCGGTGGCTTCATCGGCTCACCGTCGATGAACATGCTCGAGGCAACCCTCGAACAGACGAACGGGACGCTCACCGCCGTCGCCGGCTCGCAACGTGTGCATCTCGACGAAGAGGCGCTCTCCGCCCGGCCGGCGCTCAAGCAGTACGTCGGGCGCCGCGTGATCCTCGGCATCCGTCCGGAGGACATCGAAGACGTCGAGCTCGTGACCGACGCTCCGGCCGACCGGCGGCTGAAGGGCCAGGTCGAGCTGCGCGAGGCACTCGGCTCGGAGATCATGGTGCACTTCCGCGTCGACGCGCAGCCGGCGGAGACGGAGGACACGAAGGAGCTCGCGCAGGACGTGCACGGCGAAGGATCGGTGCCCGACCAGCCGGACCGAAGCGAGGGCGCGATCATCGTCGGCCGTTTCGGCGCGCGGTCGCACGTGAAGGAAGGCGCACCGATCGAAGCTGCTGTCGACACGCGCGCACTGCACTTCTTCGACCCGGACTCAGGGCTCGGGATCTACAAAGCAGGAACGAAGGGAGCCGCATGAACAGAACCCGTTTGGCATTTGCACTCCTCGCGGTACCGCTCGCAGGGCTCGCCGCAGGGTGCGGCGGCAGCGGTGGCGGAGGCGGGGGCGCCTCGGGGTCGTCGGACGTCAAGGGGAGCATCAGCATCACCGGCGTGTGGACCGGCGACGAGCAGAAGGCGTTCCAGGCCGTGCTCGACGGGTTCACCGCGAAGTACCCGAACGTGAAAGTGAAGTACAACCCGAGCGGCGACAACACGCCGACGGTGCTGTCGACCGCGGTGCAGGGCGGCAACCCGCCCGACCTCGCGTCGGTCTCGCAGCCGGGCCTGATGAAGGACTTCCAGAAGAAGGGCGCACTGAAGCCGCTCGACTTCGCGAAGTCCGACATCTCCGACAACTACCCGGCCGACTTCGTGAAGCTCGGGACGATCGACGGCAAGCTGTACGGCCTCATCTTCAAGGGCGCCAACAAGTCGACCGTTTGGTACAACGTCAAGTCGTTCAAGGACGCAGGCGTGGATCCCCCGAAGACGTGGGACGACCTGATCAAGGACGCGTCGACGTTGAAGGCCTCCGGCGTCACGCCGTTCTCGGTCGGCGGCGCGGACGGCTGGACGCTCACCGACCTGTTCGAGAACATCTATCTCCGGCAGGCGGGCGGCGACATGTACGACAAGCTGTCCGACCACACGATCAAGTGGACCGACCCGTCGGTGACGAAGGCGCTCACGACGATGGGCCAATACCTGCAGAGCGGTGACATCGCCGGCGGCACATCGGGTGCGTTGCAGACGGACTTCCCGACGTCGGTCTCGAACGTGTTCTCGGCGACGCCGAAGGCAGCACTCGTCGCCGAGGGCGACTTCGTCCCCGGTGTCGTCGCAAGCTCGAACCCGCTGAAGCCGATCGACGGCTACAACGTCTTCCCGTTCCCGTCGGTCGACGGCTCGGCGGAGTCGGTCGTCGGCGGCGGCGACACGATCATGATGTTCAAGGACTCGCCGGCCGCGGAGGCGCTGATCAAGTACCTCGCAACGCCGGAGGCATCGGAGATCTGGGCAGGCAAGGGCGGCTTCTCGTCGCCGAACAAGAACCTCGACACGAGCGTCTATCCCGACGAGATCACGAAGACGACCGCGTCGGCGCTCGCGACGACGAAGGTGTTCCGCTTCGACATGTCCGACCTCCAGCCGGCAGCGTTCGGCGGCACGGTGGGCCAGGGAGAGTTCAAGATCTTCCAGGACTTCCTGAAGAACCCGTCGAACGTCAACGGCATCGCGTCCGCACTCGAGGATTCGGCCGCGAAGGCGTACGCCTCGAAGTGAGCAGTAGCGGCAGCATCACGGCGGAGCCTCCGGTCCTGGAGGCTCCGCCGAATGCCGGCCCCGGGGCGCGGAGCTATACGAACGCGCTCGTCTTCCTCGCGCCCGCCGCCTTCTTCCTCGGCGTGTGGGTGCTCTATCCGATGATCTACACCGTCGCCCGCTCGTTCTTCGGGAGGACCGGCTTCGGTGAGTTCGTCGGCATCGACAACTACAAGGCGCTCTTCGAGAACGACGTCATCCTCAAGTCGATCGAGAACAGCGCGATCTGGGTCGCGATCGTCCCGGCGATCATCACGGCGCTCGGGCTGATCTTCGCCGTGCTCACCGAGCGCGTGCGCTGGTCGGTCGCGTTCAAGACCGTCGTCTTCATGCCGATGGCGATCTCGCTCTTTGCGACGGGCGTCATCTGGCACGTCATGTACCTCAAGGATCCGAGCCAGGGCGCGATCAACGCCACGATCGGCGGTGTGCGGTCGGCGTTCGTGTCGTCCGGGCCGATCCAGGACGCGCAGCCATCGTCGCCGGCGATCGTCGGATCGACGTCGAAGGGCTTCTCGCTCAAGACGCCGGTGCATCCCGGGCAGGTTGCGCTCATCGGCCTGACCGGCATCCCGCCGGACGACCTGCCCGCGAGCGCAAAGCAGGCTGTGGCCCCCACGGCGACCGGCAGCGAGATCGACGGCGTCGTCTGGCGCGACTTCAGCCCCGGCGGCGGGACGCCAGGCAAGGTCGAGCCGCAGGAGCTCGGCATCCCGGGCGCGACCGTCGCGCTGAAGGACACGTCCGGCAAGACGGTGCAGTCGACGAAGACCGGGGATGACGGCGCCTTCACGTTCAAGGACGTCGCCGCCGGGAGCTATACGACGACGGTTGCGCCTTCGACGTTCTCGTCGGCGTTCGGCGGTGTCTCGTGGCTCGGGTCGAAACTGATCACGCCCTCGATCATCATCGCCTACATCTGGGTGTGGGCCGGCTTTGCGATGGTCGTGATCGGCGCAGGCCTCGCTGCGATGCCGCGCGACGTGCTCGAGGCGGCGCGCACGGACGGCGCCACCGAGTGGCAGGTCTTCCGGCGCGTCACCGTGCCGCTCCTCGCCCCCGTGTTGAGCGTCGTCTTCATCACGATGCTCATCAATGTGCTCAAGGTCTTCGACATCGTCGTCTCGATCGCGCCGGGATCGACGCAGTCGGACGCGTCGGTGATCGCCGTGCAGATGTGGCGCCAGTCGTTCGGAGGCGTCAACGACTTCGGGCTCGGCTCCGCGATCGCGGTCTTCCTCTTCATTCTCGTGATCCCGGTGCTCATGCTGAACGTGCGACGGTTCCGGAGGGAGGTCTGATGGCCGACATGGCGATCGAAGAGCGGCCGCAGTCGGAGACGTTCGCCGCGCGTCTCGGCCGCGCCTTCGCGCACGGCCCGCTCAACCTCTTCCTCATCTTCGTCGGGCTCGCATGGCTCGTCCCGACGATCGGGCTATTCCTGACCTCGCTGCTCTCGCCGGGCGACTTCATCAACAACGGCTGGTGGAAGGTGTTCTCGCACCCGAGCCTCGCGACGTTCAAGAACTACAGCGACCTCTGGAACAACACCGACATTCCGCACTCGCTGATCACGACGACGGAGATCGCGATCGGCGGCACGGTCCTGCCGATCATCGTCGCCGCGCTCGCCGGCTACGCGCTTGCCTGGGTCGACTTCCCCGGCCGCGACTGGCTCTTCATCGTCGTCATCGGCCTGCTCGTCGTGCCGTTGCAGATGGCGCTGATCCCGATCTTCTCGCTCTACAACACGTTCGGGATCTTCGACACGGTCTTCAGCCTCATCCTCTTCCACACGGCGTTCGCGCTGCCGTTCGCGATCTTCCTCTTACGAAACTTCTTCATCGGGATACCGAAGGACATCCTCGAGTCGGCGCGCATCGACGGCGCGTCGGAGGCCCGCATCTTCGTGAAGCTGATCCTGCCGCTCGGCCTGCCGGCGATCGCGTCGCTTGCAATCTTCCAGTTCCTCTGGACGTGGAACGACCTGCTCGTCGCGCTGACGCTCGGGCGCAACACGCAGCCGGTCACGGTCGCGATCTTCTCGCAGCTGCGGCAGTTCGGCGCGAACATCGAGCTGATCGCACCCGCGGCCTTCCTCTCGATGGTCGTTCCGCTCGCGGTGTTCTTTGCGTTCCAGCGTTACTTCGCCGAAGGGCTGCTGGCAGGCTCGGTGAAGTGACGCGCGTTGCCATCGTCGGTGGCGGGCTCGCCGGCTTCTCCGCGTACCAGACACTGCGCCGCGGCGGGCTCGCGGCGAGTGAGATCGCCGTCTTCGACGAGGAGCCTGATCCCGCGGCCGCGTGGGCACGCCGGGCGGCGGCGATCGGGCAGACGCACATGCGCTCGGAGAGCGACGGGCACTGCCTGCCGGCGTCGTTTCCCGGGCTCGCCGTGCGTGAGGCCCGCCGGCGCGGCTCGGCCGCACCGGTGCTGCGGAGCCTCGCCGGCCGGTACAACCCGACGGTCGAGGAGTTCCTCGACCACGTCGACGAGCTGCGGCGCCGCAGCGGCTGGGACGAGAGCGTCCGTCGCGAGCGGGTCGAGCGGATCGACGTCGACCCGGAGTTCTTCTCGGTCGGCGGCGTCGAGGCCCCGCACGTCCTCGTGGCGACCGGGCACCCCGGGCTGAACGTCCCCGAGGAGCTCCGTGCCGACCCGCGCGTCGTGCATGCGTACGAGCCACACGGCTACGCCCGCGAGGTGACCGTGATCGGTGCGGGGCTCGCCGCTGCGACGGAGTGGGTGAACGCGCTCGCCGCCGGCGCGGCCGTCATCTCGGTGCGGCGCACCGAGCCGGTGCGCCGGCGACTGAACGTGCCGCGGGAGTGGTTCTCGCGCCGCGCGCTCGACGGCTTCCACCGAACGGCGCCGCCCGAGCGCGCTGCGATCCTGCGCACGCTGCTCGCACCGTCGTATCCGCCGGGTGCGCGCTGGGACGAGCCGCTCGCGCGCGCAGGCGCGCGGTTCCGCATCGAGGCGGAGCTGAACGGCTCCGAGCAGGTGATCTGTGCCACCGGCTTCCTGCGCGGCTTCCAGCACGATCCCCTGCTGCGCGCGCTCGCGACGGAGCACGACCTCGAGACGTTCAACGACTGGATCGTCCTCGACCCGGACTCGTCGGTGCCCGCGCTCACCGACGAGCGCCGGACGCTCGCGCTCGCGGGCGTTGCAGCGCAGTGGGCGTTTCCTGCGGCCGACACGCTCGTCGGCGCCAAGTACGCGGCGCGCGGACTGCTTGCGAGGATCCAGTGTCGTACACGCTGAGAGGTCGCATCGAGTCGCGGCTCGCGGCGCTCGTGCTGCCGCTCGCCGCGTGCTGCGCGCTCTCCGCCGCGCTGCACCGCTGGTGGCCGCTCGAGCTCTGCGGCCTGATGGTCGCGGTCGGTGTTGCGCTCGACCTGCAGCTCTATCACCGGCTGCTTCGCTATCAACCGGGCTGGGTCGCGCTGCCGCTCGGGCTGCTCGAGCTCGGACTGATGCTCGCGCTCGTGCACGCGCTGGGCCTCGAGGCACCGGTCGTTCCGGCGCTCCTCCTCTTTGCGGCGGCGTGGGCGGTCGCACAGGGGCTCGGTCAGGCGGGCTTCCCGGTGCTGCGGCTCTCGTATGCGACCGACGGCGGCGAGCTCGGGCGCATCGGCATCGTCTCGGGGGCGGCGGTGATCGCGATGCTCGCGAGCGCCGGCGGCTACTGGTGGTACCGGCTGCCGCCCGTCGTGCACCTTTCGGCGGGCGTGCACCAGGGCCCGCTCGTGATCGACCGGCGCGAGCGGCTCGTCGGCGACCGCGGCGCCGTCGTCCGTGGCGGCATCGTCGTGCGCGCGAACGGTGTCACGATCAAGAACGTCACCGTCGTCGGAGGCGAGAACGGAATCGAGATCGACGACGTCGCAGACGTCGTGCTCGACGGCGTCACCGTCTCCGGCTTCGAGCTCGACGGCATCCACGTGCGCCGGACGGCGGTGACGATCAAGAACTGTGAGATCGACGCACTCGGCAACACCTACGCGCAGGGCATCGACATCTCCTACGCCTCCGACAAGCGCGACAGCCACGTCATGGGTTGCACGGTCGTCGGCGGCCAGGAGGGGATCGTCACCCACTTCTCCAATGCCTCGCTGATGGACAACCGCGTCAGCCGCACGACGCTGCGAGGGATCTCGATGACGGAGATGTCGATGGGGATGGTCGAGGGCAACGAGGTTCGCGACGCCACGGGCGTCGGCATCCTCTGCAACGACCACTCGATGTGCATGATCGAGAAGAACTCCGTGATCGGCACGAAACGGGTTCCCGGCAGCGAGTGGACGGGCGGCTACGGCGTGCTCGTCGCGTACTCCTCCGAGGGAGAGCTACGCGACAACGCGCTCGGCGCGAACCCGCGGCCCTACGGCGCGATCGTCGACTCGACACTCTCCAGCCGCTAACCCATCCGGGGGATTCTGCGGCGCGCGCGCAACCTTAGGGTCGTGCGAACGTCTGTCTAGATAACGAAGCAACGCATGCGGCTGCGGGCAATCCCAATCCTTCTTGTCATCATCGCCGTCGTGGCGGCACTCGGCGCCTGGACCGACAAGCCGCACGTGAAGGTGACGGACGCCCCGCCGGTGATCGAGGCGACGAAGCCCTGGGACGCGATCATCGAGGTGACGCGCCGCGGCCGCCCGCTGGACGGCTACCGGGCGGTGCTGACCCTCACGGGCCCCCGCGGCACCGAGCGCGTGAAGGCGCAGGAGCTCGGCGCGGGCCGCTACCGCGTGCGCGTCCGCCTACCGCACGGCGGCTTCTACACGTACACGCTCGCGATCGGCGACCGGATCGCGGCGCGCGGCACCGTGTACTCGATTCCGCGGTAGGGTCGACTGCTTCAGCTATCGTTAACCACGTTAACGATATGCCCCTCACCCGCGCCGACACCCTCGCCCTCGCCGAGAGCGTCCGGCCCGTGCTGCTCCGCATCGGCCGGGAGCTGCGGCGCGAGACCCGCGCCGTCGGCGTCTCGCCCGAGCAGGTCTCGCTCCTCGTAACGATCAAGTACGCGCCCGGCATCGGCGTCGGCGCGCTCGCGGCCCAGGAGCACGTCTCCGCGCCCGCGATGTCGAACCACGTCGACCGGCTCGAGCGCGACGGGCTCGTGCTCCGCACGCCGAGCCCCGAGGACAAGCGGCGGGTCGGGCTGACGCTTACCGCGGAGGGGCAGCGGCTGCTTCGCCGCGTGCGCTCACGCCGCACCGCCTGGCTCGTGTCGCGGCTCGGCAAGCTCGATCCGGGCGAGCTCGCGGCGATCGAGGCGGCCGTCGAGCCGCTCTCGCGCCTCCTCGCCAAGGAGGATGGCCTGTGAGGCGCACGTTCTCGAGCCTCAAGTACCGGAACTACCGCCTCTTCTTCGCGGGCCAGGCCGTCTCCCAGGTCGGCTCGTGGATGCAGCGCTTCGCGCTCGGCTGGTTCATGCTCCAGCTGACCGACGACCCGGTCGCGGTCGGCATCCTCGCGCTCGCCACCTTCCTGCCCTTCATGCTGTTCGGGCTCTTCGCCGGTGTCATCACGGACCGGCTCGACGCGCGCAAGCTCGTGATCGTCACGCAGGCGTCGCAGCTCGTCACGGCGAGCCTGCTCGCCTGGATCGCGTTCGGCGGCTTCGCGCGGCCGTGGATGCTCGATGCGATCGCGTTCGCCGCGGGCCTCGTGCTCGTGCTCGACGTGCCGTCGAGGCAGCAGCTCACCTACCGGATGGTCGGGCGGGAGGCGCTCCCGAACGCGATCGCGCTCAACTCGAGCGTGTTCAACGCGTCGCGCATCCTCGGCCCCGCGGCCGCGGGCATCGTCTACGGCGTCGGCGGCGCGGGCGTCTGCTTCCTCGTGAACGCGATCAGCTTCCTCGCCGTCCTGCTCGGTCTCTTCGCTATGCGCGTCCGCGACTTCTTCGTGCTCGAAGAGTTCGAGCGGCCGTCGATCCTGCGCGGCACGCTCGAAGGCCTCTCGTACGTCCGCCGCCAGCCCCGCATGATGATCCTGCTCGGGCTGACCGTCGTCCTCAGCACGTTCTGCTTCAACTTCAACGTGACGCTGCCGCTGCTTGCCGATCACACGCTGCACGCGAGCGCGGTCGTCTACGGGCTCCTGTCGGCGGTCTTCGGCGCAGGCGCGCTCGTCGGCGCCCTCACCGCTGCGGCGCTCGGGCGAGCATCGACGAAGGTGATGCTGCTCGGCTCACTCGTCTTCACCGCGTCAGAGCTCGCGCTGGCGCCGGTGCACGGCGCAATCCTCGCCGGGGTGCTCCTCTTCTTCGTCGGCGCCGGCTTCGCCGCCTGGTCGGCGAACTCGAACACCTCGATGCAGCTCGCCGCGCCCGACCGGCTGCGCGGGCGGATCATCGGCATCTACTTCTACGCCTTCAACGGCACCGGGCCGATCGGCGGCGTGCTCACCGGCTGGCTGATCGCGAAGGGCGGCACCGAGCTCGCGTTCCTCATCGGGGGAGTCCTCGGTCTCGCGGCGACCGCCGTCGCAGCCCAGCAGCTGCGCGGACGGCCGCCGTTCCCGGCGCTTCGCCGCCTGCGCCTGCCGGTTCGCCGCACGGCGTAGAATCGGGTCGCGCGCGAGGGCGCATCCGGTCCGCGGGAAGGGACGCTCCCACCTCGGCAGCGCCACACGATCGCATTCGAGCTGACGACCTCTCTTCAGCCCGAGCAAAGCGGACGCCGGGCGACGAGAAGGAGGACGTCGTGGACCTCGAGCGGTACAGGAACGATGCGAAGGCGCTCGTGCGCGCCCACCGCGCCTCGTCCGACGAGGCACGTGCCCGCGCGCGGGTCGTGCTCGGCGAGCGCGCAAGCGAGCGGTTCCAGCTGAGCGACGCGCAACACGTGATCGCGGTCGAGAACGGCTATCGCACCTGGGCGGAGCTCAAGAGCTCAGCGCCGACGATGCTCACGACCGCGCTCGAGTACATGCCGGGCGACCCGGTGACCGTACGGGTCACGCGCAGGCGTTTGGTCGACGTGAGCGACGAAGGCGGAGCCGTGCAACGAGCCGGCAAGCCGCCGGGATGGCGCGCGGTCGCGGACCGGCTCGCCGACGAGCTCGTCGTCAATGTGAGCCGGAGCGGCACCGTCGGCCTGCCCGTCTCGCGCGGCGGCCCGGGCTTCGACGCGATCGTCGAGCGCGTGGCACAGGCGTCACTCGCGCTCTACGAGGAGCTGCTGGAGCTCCGCGACAGCTAGCGACAGCTGCGACAAGCGCGCCGCGGAAACGTTCCGCAAGATTCCTCGGGGCGCGGCATCTCAAGCTTCCGGGGCCGGACGGTGGGCCGCAGCCCGTCCCGGCCCCCTTTACTTCTCGACGAGCCTCGGCTCCGCGCCGTAGGTGCGGGCGACGCGTGCGGCGTCGTCTGCGAGCGCATGCCGCTGCTCGGCCGTCAAACGGCCGAACGGCTCGACCTCGATCTCCATGCGCTTGCCGCGAAGCGTGCGAGACCAGACCCCGGCAACGCGGCCGTCGACGAGGAGCGCGGGATTCGGCCCGGCTCCGCGCAGGAAGATGCGCTCCTTCTGCTCGGGGATCAGATGGCCGCGCGGGTGGCACGCGATCACGTAGACGTCGTAGTGCGAGAGCAGCCGCACGCCGGCCGGCTCGGCGTCCGGGAACGCGGTGCCGGGATGGACGTAGGTGTGCTCGCCCTCGACGTCGACCTCCTCCAGGCCGTCGAGCGCCTCGGCGGGCAGCTTGAACGCGAACCAGTGCTCGAGCTCGTCGCGGCGCACCGGGCCGTATGTCTCGAGGTAGCGGCGCACGAGCTCGCGGAGCGCGTCGTCGCGGTCGCTCAGCGTCCAGCCGGCGACCCAGCGGTCGCAGCGGACGAAGGTGACGTTGCGTCCGCGCGGCGGGCCGTGACAGAGCTCGCTCCCCGCCGGGGCGAGCAGGTGACCCCACGAGTCGGTCGCGATGCGGTCGCCGAACGTCCCGCCGATCGCGGCGCCGATCTCCTCCCGCGTCAGCGGCTCGTCGAGCGCGGCGAGCACCGCCTCCCGCAGATACTCGGCGTCCGCGAGCGTGAGCTCCTGCCAGTCGAGCCACCGCTGCTCGCGCCAGCGGGTCGACCCCAGCGACTTCCAGAGGGCGAAGTCGTCGGCCGGATGGAGATGCAGCGTGCCGCGGATCGTGTTGCCCTTGACGAGCGCGCGCTGGTCCCAGAGGAGCTCGCGTACCTCGTCGCGCGTCACGCCGTCGACCCTCGCCGAGAGCGCGAGCTCGGCGCCCGTCATGAGCTGGGCATGCGCACCGAGCGTCGCCCGCGCCACGTCGAGCAGCTCGTCGTGCGGAGCGCGCTCGTCGAGCCGTGAGGCGGCGAGACGCCGGGCGTAGACCTGCTGCCAGCTGAAAGAGCGCATGAACGGCGAAGATACGTCCATCGAGACCCTGCCCGACTATCCGTTCGCCCCGCACTGGCTCGAGATCGGCACCGAGCGGATGCACTACGTGGACGAAGGGCACGGCGATCCGGTGCTTCTCCTGCACGGCGAGCCGACGTCGTCGTTCCTCTGGCGGAAGATCATCCCGCAGCTCCCGGGGCGCGTCGTCGCGCCCGACCTGATCGGCTTCGGCCGCTCCGACAAGCCCGAGGACGTCGGCTGGTACTCGTACGACCGCCACGTCGACTCGATCGCACGGCTCGTCCAGGAGCTCGACCTGACGGGGCTGACGCTCGTCGTCCACGACTGGGGCGGCCCCATCGGCCTCCGGGTCGCGGTCGAGCATCCGGAGCGAGTCGACCGGCTCGTCCTGCTCAACACCGGCATCGGCGGCGGCTCGGCGCCGAGCGAGCGGTGGCTGCGGTTCCGCGAGGTCGTGCGCGAGCTCGGCGGCGCGCTCGACATCGGCAGGCTCGTCGAAGCCGGCACTGCGCAGGGGCTCGACGACGACGTCCGCGCGGCCTACGACGCGCCGTTTCCGACGCCGGAGTCGAAGGCCGGTGCGCTCGCGTTCCCGGAGATGGTGCCGACGGAGCCCGAGCATCCGAACACGGCGCCGATGAACAAGGTGCGCGACGCGCTGCGCGAGTGGGACAAGCCCGCGCTTGTCGTCTGGGGCGCGGAGGACACGATCCTCCCGGACGGGATCGCGCGCGCGATGGTCGAGCTGATCCCCGGCGCCCGCGGGCCGGTGCTGCTCGACGGCGCCTCGCACTTCCTCCAGGAGGACCGCCCCGACGAGGTCGCGGATGCGATCCGGGGGCTCCTGCGATCGTAGGCCCCAGACAGCACTACAACGTCACGCTCGCGATTCTCGCGGCTGCGTGCACGGCATTCGCGCTCATGCAGACGATGGTCGTCCCGGCGCTGCCGGTGCTGCAGCGCTCGCTCCACACCTCGACGACCTGGGCGACCTGGGTGCTGACCGTGTTCCTGCTCGTCGCATCGGTCGCGACGCCGATCGTCGGCCGGCTCGGCGACCAGTACGGCAAGGAGCGCCTGCTGGCGATCTCGCTCCTGATCTTCCTCGTCGGCTGCATCGGTTGCGCGGTCGCGTGGAACATCTGGTCACTGATCGCGTTTCGCGCGGTCGCCGGCGCGGGCGGCGGTGTGTTCCCACTCTCGTTCGCGATCATCCGCGACGAGTTCCCGCCCGAACGGGTCGGCGTCGGCATCGGCCTCGTCTCCGCCGTGTTCGGCGTCGGCGGCGGCTTCGGGATCGTCTTCGCCGGCCTCATCGTCGACAACCTGAGCTGGCGATGGCTCTTCACCCTCGGCGCGATCGTCACCGCCGCGTCGCTCGTGCTCGTCCACCGCTTCGTGCCGGAGTCGCCGATCAAGACCCAGTCGCGCGTCGACGTCCCGGGGGCGATCCTGCTGTCGCTCGCCCTCATCGCGCTCCTCGTCGCCTTGAGCGAAGGCGAGCGCTGGCACTGGTCGTCGGCTCGCACACTCGGCGTGCTCGCCGCAGGCGCCGTGCTCGCGCTCGTCTGGGGCTGGGTGGAGCGACGCGTACGCGACCCGCTCGTCGACATGCGCATGCTCGCGCACCGGCCGATCCTCTTCACGAACGTGACCGCGCTGATCGCCGGCTTCGCGATGTTCGGGACGTTCGTCCTGATCCCGAACTTCGTCGAGATGCCGCACGGCCTGCCGCACGCGACGGCGCAGCTCGTCGACTACGGATTCGGCGCAAGCGCGACGCGCGCCGGGGTCTATCTCCTCCCCGGCTCGTTCATGCTCCTCTTCGCCGGGCCGATCGCCGGTCGCATCGGCTCACGGATCGGCTTCAAGTGGCCGCTCGCCGCCGGCATGCTCGTCGTCGGCGCGGCCGCCGGCCTCATCGCCGCGTTCCACACGCACCCGTGGCAGATCTGGCTGAACCAGGGACTGCTCGGGATCGGCGTCGGCTTCGCGTTCGCGTCGATGGCCACGCTCATCGCCGAGAACGTGCGCCTCGAGGAGACCGGCGTCGCGACCGGGCTGAACACCGTCATGCGCTCGATCGGCGGGGTGATCGGTGCGCAGGCGGGCGCTGCTCTTCTCTCCGCGTACACGATCGCGGGCACCTCGATCCCGGCCGAGAAGGGATTCGTGATCACGTTCGCGGTGGGAGCCGGAGCGGCGGTCGTCGGCGCCGTGCTCGCCTGCTTCGTGCCCGAGCCCGAGCGCGGCGCCGCGGTTCGAGGCAGGGCTGATGTTGCCTAGAGTGAAAGAACGAGCGTGGATCTCCGCACGAGCCTCCGCGACCAGCACGCCGACACGTTCTTCCTCGCCGGCGGCGTCGTGCTGTCCGGCATCTACTTCCTGATCCCGCGCGGGACGCCGCAATCGGTTCTCTACGACGCCGTCGGCGTCGGCTCGGCCCTCGCGATCGGCCTCGGCGTCTACCTCAACCGGCCCGAGGCGCGGATCCCCTGGCTTCTCTTCGGGCTCGGCAACCTGTGCTTCGCGGTCGCGGACATCATCTTCAACATCCTCGTCGACCCACCGGTGCCGTCGGTGGCCGACTGGTTCTACCTCGCCGGGTATCCGCTGCTCGCCGTCGGCCTTGCGTACCTCGTCTTCCACGCGGGCGGCCACCACCGCTTCGCCGCGCTCGTCGAGGCGGCGATCGTCACCGTCGCATTCGCGCTCTTCCAGTGGGTCTACGTGGTCGACCGGATCGTCGACGGTTCGGGCTCCGCCGCTGAGCGCGCCGTCGCGGCCGCATACCCCTCGATGGACGTGCTGCTGCTCGCCGGTCTCGCGGGCTTCTTCGTCACTGCTGCATGGCGGACGCCGGCCTTCCTCCTGCTCGTCGGGGGGCTCGTGACCATGCTCGTCGCCGACGAGATCTACGGGCTCAGCCCCAACAGCTACATGGCCGGCGACTGGGTCGACGCCGGCTGGCTGCTCTCGTATGTGCTCTGGGCCGCGGCGGCGCTGCACCCGTCGATGCAGGTGCTCTCGAAGCCACGTCCGCGAGTGCGGCAGCTACGAGTCAGCCCGGTACGAATCGTGCTCCTCGTCGCAGCGCTTTTGAGCGCGCCGGCGGTGCTGCTCATCCAGGACCTGCGCGGAGCTCCGCTCGACGTGCCGGGCGTCGTCACGGCGGCGTCGATCATGGCGGTCCTCGTCGTCCTGCGGCTCGTCGGGATCCTCCGTGCGCTCGAACGGATCCGCTCGCGCCTGATCGAGGCGGATCGCCTCAAGGACGAGTTCGTCGCGTTGATCTCGCACGACCTGCGCACGCCGCTGACGTCGATCATGGGCTACACGGAGCTTGCGCTCGACGACGAGATCGA
>Ga0207657_10002961_pt1 | contig 18210 bp, 18 predicted proteins | sample KBSC33metaG_FD_184316 | JGI IMG/M metagenome (GOLD analysis project Ga0207657, IMG submission 184316) | Corn rhizosphere microbial communities from Kellogg Biological Station, Michigan, USA - KBS C3-3 metaG (SPAdes) (version 2) | ecosystem: Host-associated > Plants > Roots > Rhizosphere > Soil ... | reverse complement strand
CCGGCCTTCCTTATGTCGGCCGGGATCGCGCTTCCCAGGCAGGTCTATGGCCACGGCTTTCTCCTCAGCCGCGGCGAGAAGATGTCGAAGAGCATCGGCAACGTGGTCGATCCGTTCGTCCTCGCCGATCGCTTCGGAGTCGACCAGCTGCGCTATTTTCTGATGCGCGAAGTCACCTTCGGGCAGGACGGGACCTATTCCCCCGAAGCGATCGTCAATCGGGTGAATGCCGAGCTCGCCAACAGCTTCGGAAATCTGGCGCAGCGAACATTATCGATGATTTTCAAGAATCTGGATGGGGTTATTCCGGCGCCTGGTAATCATGAAGATGACTGCGAGCTGCTCGGAAAGGTCGATACGGCGATCGAGGAGTTGAATGCGCGCTTCGACGAATTCGCATTCTCCACCGGGCTGGAGGCGTGGATGGGCGCGGTCTTCGCCTGCAACGCCTATGTGGATGCCGCTGCGCCCTGGGCACTCCGGAAGACCGATCCCCAAAGAATGGCTGATGTGCTCGGGACATTGGTCGCGGCGATCCGAAAGCTCGCGGAAGCCGTTCTCCCGGTCATTCCCGCATCGTCCGAGGCATTGATCGGCGTGATCGACTCCGCACTTCACGGCGGTCTCGACCAGCCGGTGCCGATTTTCCCCCGGCTCGAACTGCCCGTCGAGGAGGGAAAAGCGGCGTGAAGCTCGTCGATAGCCACTGCCATCTCAATTACGAGGGACTGGCCGAACGGCAGGACGAGGTGCTTGCAAATGCGCGGGCGAGGGGGGTTTCCGCTTTCCTCAACATCTCGACCCGGCGGAGCGAATGGAATGACATCATTTCCGTCGCGGAGCGCAACGCCGATGTCTGGGCCACGGTCGGAGTCCACCCGCACGAAGCCGATGCCCATCCCGATCTCGGCTCCGCTGCCCTGGTCGAGGCTGCGAACCATCCGCGCGTGATCGCGATCGGCGAGTGCGGCCTCGATTATTATTACGACAAGTCCGACCGCTCGGCGCAGCGTGACCGCTTCCGGGCGCATATCGACGCGGCGAGGGCGTCGGGGCTTCCGCTTGTTGTGCACACGCGCGAAGCGGAAGCCGACACCGCGGACATGCTCGGCGACGCAGTGAAGGAGGGCGGAGTAACCGGCGTGCTCCATTGCTTCACCGGAAGTGCGGACCTGGCGCGCAAAGGCCTCGACCTCGGCTTCTTCGTCTCGCTTTCGGGGATCGTCACGTTCAAGAACGCGCGCGACCTGCAGGAAATTGCGAAATGGCTTCCACTCGACCGCATGCTGGTCGAGACGGATTCGCCCTTCCTCGCTCCAGTGCCGCATCGCGGCAAGACCTGCGAACCGGCCTTCGTCGCCGACACCGCCGCCTTCGTCGCCGATCTTCGCGGGGATGCGCCGGAGGCCCTGGCCGACGCCACGACAGCGAATTTCTACCGCTTGTTCTCCAAGACTGCCCAGGAGTGATGGCTTGAAGCTGACGATCCTGGGCTGCGGCACGTCGACCGGCGTACCCAGGATTGGCCCGGACTGGGGCGAATGCGATCCCCGGGAACCCCGGAACCGCCGCTCGCGCTGTGCCTTGCTCGTCGAAAGCGCCGGCGAGCGCTTGCTGGTCGATTGCGGGCCCGACATCCGAAACCAGCTATTGAGCGCCGCGATCGGGGATCTCGACGCGGTCGTGGTGACTCATGACCATGCCGACCACTGTCATGGGATCGACGACCTGCGCCCGATCGCGCAACGGCGCGGGCCAGTGCCGCTGCATGCTCGAACGGATGTGCTGGAGCGGCTCCGGTTGCGCTTCGACTATGCATTTGCCGGCTCGGGCTTTTATTCACCGGTGGTTGAAGCGGTCGAGGCGGGCGAAGAGCTTCGAATCGGCAATGCGCGGATCGGGCTTGTCGACCAGCCCCACGGAGACGCGAGCTCGCTCGGATTGCGCATCGAGGAAGGCACTCAGGCGGCGGCTTATGCGATAGATTTCAATGAAATGTCGCCAGATATGATGCGCCTATATGAAGGCGTGGACGTGCTGATCTGTGATTGCCTGCAGCGTCGGCCGCATCCGACCCATGCACATCTCGACGCGGTGCTCGGCTGGGCGGAGCAGCTTCGGGTCCAAAAGCTTTACCTCACTCACATGAATGCGAGCATGGATTATCAGTCTCTGGTCCGGGACCTGCCGGACTGGGCCGAGCCGGCCTATGATGGATTGGAGATCGACCTCTCATGAACGCCAACGCGCCATACGTCGTCTTCTACCTCGTCGCGACCGTCTTCGTCGCGTCGGCGTTGGTCGGGAGGCGGCTGCCGCTCGGGAAAACGCTGAAGATGGCACTGGCCTGGATTGCGATCTTCCTGGTCGCGATCGCGATTGCCTTGACGATTGGCCGCCTCTGATGTCCCAAATATTTTACATAATACATATTATCAGACTTATAGATCAGAGGGCGCGGGCCCCTGTGGAACTCCCCTCATGAGCCACCTGGACCGATTGATTGCGATCATGCGGCGGTTGCGTGATCCCGAGAACGGATGCAGCTGGGATCTTAGGCAAAGCTTCGAGACGATCGCGCCCTACACGATCGAGGAAGCCTATGAAGTTGCCGACGCCATCGACCGCAACGACATGAAAGCGCTGGCGGACGAACTTGGCGATCTTCAGCTGCAGGTCGTTTTCCACGCGCAAATGGCTGAGGAGCGTGGCCAATTCTCGATCGATGATGTCATCGACCGGATTTGCGAGAAGCTCGAGCGCCGGCATCCCCACATCTTCGGCAACGCCAGCGAAACGCCAGGCTGGGATGCGATCAAGGCGGCAGAGCGAAAGCAACAGGCCGACGGCAGCGCTCTCGCCGGCGTCGCAAATGCCCTTCCCGCCCTCGACCGCGCGGCAAAGCTCCAGCGCCGTGCCGCCCGCACAGGCTTCGACTGGCCCGACATGTCGGGGCCGCGCGCGAAGGTTGACGAGGAGCTGCGCGAGCTGGATGCCGAGTCCGAGCCGGATCGGCGGAAAGAGGAGCTGGGTGACCTGTTATTCGCGGTCGTCAACCTCGCACGACATCTCAATATCGATGCGGAAGAGGCTTTGCGGCAAGCCAACCGGAAATTCGAAAGTCGTTTCCGTTCGATCGAGAAAAATCCCGGCTTCGACGCGATGAACTTGGACGAGAAGGAAGCGCTCTGGGTGAAGGCGAAGGCAGCTCAAAGCGATTGAAACCGCGCCCAATTCTCCGGGGATAGCCGAACCTGAAGATGGACCTGGCTCTCTCGGGTCTGCTGGCCAATGACGTCACCGCGCGCGTGCAACCACGCAATCCTGCCCCCATCACCTGCCGGCAGCTCGATCTCGTGAAGCTGCGCGCCTCTGTGGAGTATGTCGGCAATGCGTTCGCGCAATGTGTCGATCCCGAAGCCGGTCAGCGCGGATATTGGAACCACGTCCTCGCGGCGCTCGGCTTCGGTCAAGAGCGCCTCGCGCTCCTGCCGGGGCAAGAGGTCGACCTTGTTCCACGCCTCGAGGAGCGGCGGAGCGGCCGCGTCATCGCGCCCCGCCCCCAGCTGCATCAATACCTGCTCGACGTCCTCGCGCTGCGCCTCGCGGTCGGGATGCGCCATGTCGCGCACGTGCACCAGCAGATCCGCCGAAACGACTTCTTCCAGAGTCGCGCGAAATGCCGCGACAAGCTGCGTCGGCAGATCGGAGACGAAGCCGACGGTGTCGGAGAGGATGGCTTTGTCGAAGCCGGGCAGCCTCACGTCGCGCATGGTGGGGTCGAGCGTAGCGAAGAGCATGTCCTCAGCAAGGACATCGCCACCGGTCATTCGATTGAAAAGCGTTGATTTTCCGGCGTTTGTGTAACCGACGAGAGCGATTACGGGCCAAGGCGCGCGCTGGCGCCTGCCCCGGTGGAGGCCGCGGGTCCGTTTCACCTGATCGAGCTCGCGCCGGATTCGCGCCATTCGATCGCGGATCATTCGCCGGTCGGCTTCGATCTGGGTTTCGCCGGGACCGCCGAGGAAGCCGAAGCCGCCGCGCTGACGCTCGAGGTGGGTCCAGCTGCGAACCAGTCGCCCCGCCTGATAATCGAGGTGGGCGAGCTCGACCTGGAGCCGGCCTTCCGCGGTCGCCGCCCGCTCCCCGAAAATTTCCAGGATGAGGCTGGTGCGATCTATCACCTTGGTTCCCGATTGCTCCTCGAGCGATTTCTGCTGAACGGGCGTGAGAGGCGCGTCGACGATGAGAAGGCCCGCCCGCTCCGCCTTGGCGATCCCGCCGATCTCTTCGACCTGGCCTTTTCCCAGCAGGGTCGCCGGAGCGAGCGAGCGAAGCCTGAAGGTTCGCCTCGCGACGACATCGATCCCGATCGCCTGGGCCAGCCCGACGGCCTCTTCCAGCCTGGCCTCGGCCGACCGGCCGTTGCCCTGCCCCATGCGTTCAATGCCCGCGACAACCGCCCGTTCTCCGCGCGTGACGTCAAGCGCTCCCGGGCCGCTCGAAACCGTAATTGTCATGCGCCGCTGTTCTCGCTGTTGTCCGCATTCCCGAGCGAGAGCGGATGCTCCGGCTGGATGGTGGAAATCGCGTGCTTGTAGATGAGCTGCGACTGGCCTGCACGTTCGAGCAATAGCGAGAACTGGTCGTGCACCCTGACGACACCCTGAAGCATGACCCCATTGACCAGGAAAACCGTCGTCTGCTGGCGTTCGCGGGCGGCGGCCGACAGGAATGAATCCTGAAGGCCGGCCTTGCTCGCCCTGTCCGGGACCTTGATTTCCGAAAGATCGAACGATGCCGAGGGCATGATGGTCGACACCGAATGCTTGTAAACGAGCTGCGTCTGCCCGTCTCGGCGAAGCAGGAGCGAAAAGGCGTCGAACCAGGTGATCACGCCTTGCAGCTTGACACCCTTCAACAGGAATATGGTCAGCGTCGTCTTCGACCTGCGCGCGCTATTCAGAAATTGATCCTGGAGGCTTAGCGGCTTGCCGGCCATGGTTGGCGGGGTTTGGGCCCCTACTCCTCTTCGCGTTTCTCGCCGATCCCCAGTGCCTTGAGCTTGCGGTGCAGGGCCGAGCGTTCCATTCCGATGAACGACGCTGTCCGTGAGATGTTGCCCGAAAACCGGCGAATCTGAATCTTCAGATATTCGCGCTCGAACGATTCGCGAGCCTCGCGAAGCGGGCTTCCCATGATCGTCATCGCATTGCCCGAAATCCCGGACGATCCCTGATTCTCAAGGATTTCCGAAGGCAGCATGTCGGCCTCGATCCGCTCGACCCGCTCGCACGGCGCAAGAATCACGGTGCGCTCGATGATGTTCCTCAGCTGACGCACGTTGCCAGGCCAGTCGTGCGCCTGAAGGGCTGCGATCGCCTCGTGCGACAGCTCCGGAGGCGGGATTCGCCGCTCGGCCGCGAAGCGCGCGAGGAACTGGTTCGCGAGCTCCGGGATATCCTCGCGCCGTTCCCTCAGCGGCGGTAGCCGAACCGGAACCACATTGAGCCGATAGAACAGGTCCTCGCGGAACCGGCCGTCGGCGATCTCGTGGGCGAGATCGCGCGATGTCGCCGAGAGCACCCGAACGTCGACCTTGACCGGCCTCTGCCCTCCGACCCTGTGATAGCTCTGATCGGTCAGCACGCGCAGGATCTTGGCCTGGGTTGTCGGCGGCATGTCGGCAATCTCGTCGAGGAACAAGGTCCCGCCATGCGCCTGCTCGAGCAGCCCGGGCCGGCTGACGTCCTCGCTGTCGATCCCGAACAGTTCCTCCTCCACCCGTTCCGGAGTCATCATGGCCGCGGAGACGACGATGAACGGCCCGTTCGCCCGAGTGCTCCACTGGTGGATGGTCCGCGCAGCCACTTCCTTGCCGACTCCGGCGGGACCAGTAATCAGCACCCGGCTCCCCGTTGGAGCAACGCGCTTCAGGGTTGCACGCACGGTGTTGATCGCCACCGAGCTTCCGCTCAGCACCTCGTCATGGACGACTTGCTGGCGCAGGCTCTCGTTTTCGCGGCGGAGGCTCTCGGTTTCGGTGGCCCTCGCCACCAGGTGCAACAAGTGCCCGGCCTCGAACGGTTTTTCGATGAAGTCGACCGCCCCTTCCCGGATCGCCGCAACCGCCGTGTCAAGATTGCCGTGGCCGGAGATCATCAATACCGGCAGGCTCGGATCGTGGCGCTTTAGCTCCTGCAGCAACTGCAGCCCGTCGAGCCGCGACCCCTGCAGCCACACGTCGAGCAGAACCAGCGACGGCCGGCGGTCCTTGATCGCCTCCAGCGTCGCGCTGCTGTCCGCAGCTGTTCGGACGGAATAGCCCTCGTCCTCCAGAACTCCGCTGACGAGGTCCCGAATGTCTTCCTCATCATCGACGACCAGGACTTCCAAGGCCATTAAAAACCCTCCTTAAGCATCTGTACCGTCACTATTTTCGTCTCCGTCGGATTCCGCGGGCGGCTCCTCGCCCTCCCGGTTCGCGAGCTTGTCGACGTCGAACGCGATTCGCACGCGCGTGCCGCCGCCCGGCTGGTCAAGGAAGGCAATCTCTCCGCAATGCTCCTCGACAATCTTCTTGACGATCGCGAGGCCCAGACCGGTGCCGCGCACTCGCGTTGTCATATAGGGTTCGGTCAGCCGCTCGCGGTCCGCGGGGAGCCCTACGCCCGTATCGCTGATGTTGATGACGAGCTGGTCGCCCTCTCGATGCAGGCGCAATTCGACACGGTCGCCACTCAAGTGATGTTCCCCGCGCGATCGTCTCGATTCAATGGCTTCGACACCGTTCTTGACGACGTTGGTCAGCGCCTGGCCGAGTTGCCGCCGGTCGCAGACCATCTGGAAGTCACCGGTCGGCGGATCGAGGATGAACTTGATCCCCGGATGCGCGACTTCGTGGAGGAACAACGCCTGGCGGGCGACCTCGTGGACATTTTCCATCCGGAAGACCGGCTTTGGCATCCGCGCGAAATTGGAAAATTCGTCGACCATCCGCCTGAGATCGCCGACCTGGCGGACGATTGTGCCCGTCAGCCGCTCGAACGTGTCCTTGTCGGAAGCGATTTCATCCGAGAATCGCCGCTGCAGGCGCTCCGCCGCGAGCTGGATCGGAGTCAGCGGATTCTTGATCTCGTGCGCGATCCTGCGAGCGATGTCCGACCAGGCCGCGCTGCGCTGATCCGACAGCTGATCGGTGATGTCGTCGAATGTAAGCACCGTCCCGTCCTGGTAGCGGACGCGCTTGATCGCGAGGGTACGGCGGCCACCGCCCGCCTCGATATCGACATTCGCCTCGCGCTCGCCGTCGTGCATGAAGTCATCGAGATCGGAGGAGACCTCGGGCAGCGCCATTCCCTCCAGCCCCTCCTCGCCGTGCTGGAGAAGAGCTTCGGCCGATCGGTTGATGAGCAGAATGCGGTTCGCCGCATCAAGCGCGACCACTCCAGCGGTGACGCTGGAGAGGACTGCCTCGATGAACGCGCGCCGGGTTTCCAACTGCGCGTTGGCGGAGCGCAATGCACCGGTCTGCTCTTCCAGCCGGGCCGTCATCCGATTGAACGCATGGGCGAGCATCTCGATTTCGTCCTCGGTTTCGGTGACCGGGACCCGCGCCGAGAAATCCCCCTGCTCGATCCTGCCGGCGGCCTCAGCGAGCTGCCCAACCGGTCGCACGAGGCGGTCCGCGAGGCGCAAAGCCGCGGCGATGGCGAGAGCGACGATGAGCAGCGATCCCAACAGCAGTGCTGCGTTGAACCGCAACTGGTTGATCCGGGACCTAGCGAGCAGCGCATGATAGTCGTCGACCACATTTTGCGCTCGGACGATCTGGACCTTGAGCTCGGGGTCGACCCAGCGGGCCACGTAAAGATAGCTGTTGTCGCCGTAATTGAGACGGGTGAGGATCGCCATTCTGTTGGGCGTCTGTGCATCCACCGCCGTGCCCTCGGGAGTATTGCGGAGCTTTGCGACCGCCGACTTGATCCTCTGCCCGTCGATCATCCCGTCGTAGCCGTTGATGACCGCCAGGCTTTGAACGTCGCCACGCGGAGTGAGGTGGAGGATCGCGGCCTCGTTCAGCGACCGCAAATAGACCTGGTAGGCCAGCCCCTGCCTGAAGCGCGGGTCGTCGAGCGACCATTGGTTCAGATATTCCGCGAGATTTCCGGACATGGCCGCGGCTTCCGAACCGACCTGGCCTATGCCGTAGCGGTAAGCGCCTCGAGCGACTTCGACCGTATTTTCGAGCATGCTTCTGGCGCGGTCGGAAAACCAGAACTCCAGTCCGCTCTGGAACAGCAATGAGGCGAAAATCGCGACGAGCACCGTCGGCACTGCGGCGATGACCGAGAAGAGCGCCACCAGCCGGGTATGGAGACGGCCGGTTCCAAGCCCTCCCCTCTCCGCGCGCCGCATCGCGATGCGCCGTGACAGCAGAACCATCAAGGCAATCGCGGGAATGAGATTGGCAATCAGCAACGCCGCGATCAGCGGCGGCGAAAGCAAGGTGCCGGGCTGCGCCGGGCGGCTGAGCAGCCAGACGCTGAAGCTCGCGGTAAGCGCCAGAAGGATTGCAATCCCGATCGCCGCATAACGATACAGGCGGCCGCTCTCGCGCTCCCGTTCGGTCCAGCGAGCTGTCGAAGTGGCAGTCAAATCCGATTCGGCTGCGGGGGCATCCATTCCTTCCGCCGTAGCATGCAGCGTTGCAGAAACAACACAGTTAAGCCGCGGCCGGCGTCAATTCATCGTTCTCGGAGAAGGTTAGCCGAGCTTCACGTGCCGTGTAGGCCGCATTTCGCCAGTCCGAGCCGACGGCTCGCTCCTTAGGCGTTGGGCCATCAGCGCAAGGCAGGCCCCGAAAATGGCCGAGATGGCGCCCGTTCGCAGCGGGTAATCGACGATGCTGTGCGCAAGGGTCACAGCGGAGGCGATCGTCGCAGCGCGTCCGAAAGCCGTGGTCAGCGGAGAGGTCCACGCGCGCGCTGCTGCAATCGACCACCAGGCCAGGAACAGGACCATCAGGACGATTCCGGGCAAGCCGAGCTCGAGCGCGAGTTCGAGATAATCATTGTGGGCGTGGTTGACGTAACGGTTATTGACCTGCGAGGGATCCTCATATTGGCGATACGCCTGCTCGAAGGTTCCCAAGCCGGAGCCGGCCGGGAATGTGTCGCGAATGGCCCTCGTGGTGGTCCCCCAGATTTCGCCGCGCGTCTGGACCGATGTTGTCGCTCCGAGATCGGACACGACCGCGGGAATAGGATTCACAGCGACCAGCGCGACCGCCCCGACAAGCGCAATTCCAGCAACCGGCAGAGCCAGCGAGCGCCAACGGACGGCAGCAGGGATGAGCGAAGCGCTCGCGAGGGTCACCGGCAACAGGAGTGCGATCGCGGTCAGCGACCCGTTAAGCGCGATTCCGACCACTATCAGCAATAGCGCGGCGGCCCCGATCGCGACCTTCGCCTGCGCCGAACCGCCGGCTGTGGATTTGCCGGACGTGAGAAGCGCGACTCCAAAGGGAATCGAGAGCAACAGCAATTCCCCCATATGATTGCGATTGGCGAATTGGCCGACGGCGCCGCCGTTTGTGAAGTCATAGAGGTAGGCCCACGACCCTTGCCCGTTGCCGACCTGCAATGCGCCCAGCACGATCCCGCATCCCGTGCCGGTTACGATTGCAAGCGCAAGCCAGCGCGGAGATGCGCGGAGCAACTTCGCGGCTGCAAAGACGGCGACAGCCGGGATCAGCGCGAACAGCGTCATCACAGACCGGTATGGAGCCATCGATAACGGCAAGGCGGGCGCGGGATATCCAATGAGCGAATAGGACCGTGAAAGCTCCTGCCGACCGGGCAGTCCCGTCCACAGGTTCGCCGGCATCGGAACCAGCTGCAAGAGAACGAGCAGCAGCCCAAGCCCAAGCAGAATGTAGACGCCTCTTGCACTATCCCCCTCGCCATCGGCCGGGACCACCAGGATCGCGGCTGAGGCCGCCAGGGCGATCCCCAGCAACTGGAGCGCGAGGTTGTTCCAGACGCCCTGCGCACTCCCGCCGAGCAAGATGCACAAAAGCAGATAGAGCGCGACGCTCGCGGAGCGGATTCGCTGGCTCACTGGGTAACCCTTTCGAGCCGAAGTGGGCCAATTCGAACGTTGCTCTCCTGCGGCATGTCCTGGCCTCGCCCGATGAGCAGGAGCCGCTGTGCGCTGCATTGGCTGGCGGGAACAGTGAAGGAGGTAGGCCGACCGGGACCCTGGGCGCCGAGATCGAGCTGCATGAGCGGCGGCCCTCCCGACAAACAGGTCAGTGTCCAGATCAGGGCGTTCGGAGCGACCGTTCCCGATGCGGGTGACAGGAAAGCGTAATTGCCCGGCGGAAGCAGGAGCAACTGGCCGGCCAATGCCGCATTGTCACGGCCGTAGAAGTCGACTTGCATCGATCCGTTGCCGGGTTCGGCGAATCCCGCGGAACTCGACCCGAACTCCCAGTCGAAAGGCGGCGGCGCCGGAATGTCATTGAACCCCGGGTTGAAAATCAAACTCTCCGTCTCGGATGGAAGTCCCGAAAGCTGGCGCCAAAGGTCATGGGCGCGCAGGAATTCACCCTGGGAGATAAGCTCTCCGAGCAGCTTCGATTGCCACGTCTGCTCGTCGCGTGTCCCTCGCTGGACGTTCCCGCGGAGCTGCAGGATAAGGTCGATATTGTTGGGATCCGCGGCGAGGGCATTGAGGAGCGGTTCCCGCAATTGCGGATTGGAATCGAGGATTGTGTGCAACTTCGCCGCAGCGCCGGGCGATTGCGCATATTGGGCAAGCGCCGGGACCATTTGGAGCGAGCTGGACGGGACCAGTCTTCCGAGAATTGCCATCTCGCCGAGAGCGTCGACGACACGGCCCTTCCGAAGCCAAACATCCGCCAGCAAGTAACGGGCAGCGATCGAGCGCGGGTCGCGGCGGCGGGCCTCGGTCAGCAGTCGCTCCGCCTTGTCCAGGTCGCCACCGCGTTCGGTAATCGCCGCCTGCACCAGGAATGGCTCGGGATCGAGCGGTGCGGCGGTTGCAAGCTGCCGCAACCGGTCCAGCGTGAGCGCTGACGGGGCGTTTCCGCGGGCGGCGGCCTCGCCGACCTCGGTCATCGCCATCGAATCAAGCAAATCCGGCAGGTTTGGCGCCAGTTTTTGCGCAAGCTGCGGCCGCGATTGGGAAACTGCGGAAGCGGTCGCCAGTCGCGCAACTTCGACAGCGAGAAGCGCCGCGACGAAAATGATCGCGGCGGCTGCACCCGCCGACCCCCGATGTGGCCTGCTAGGCGTGATGCCTCTCCCGGGCCGGACTCATTGGCAATCCTGACTTGTCCATCGGGCGAAGACCGCGAATCAGAATGGACGGAAGATCGAGAGGAACGGCACGGACTGGAAGAACTTCTTTTGTGCGGCCTTGATGCCGGATCCATCGACGATGACGATGTCGCCGGAATAGATCGGCGGATCTTCCATCTGTCCGCGGCGGATGCTGAGGAGATCGAAGGCGGCAGCCTGGCGCTTGCCGTCGATCGTGCGGAAAACCGCCACACGATGTATGTTGGCGAGCTCGCTCGTGCCTTGGGCAAGCGCGACTGCCTGCATCAGCGTCATCGGGCCGAGGACCGGGTAGGAACCGGGTCTGATGACGGCGCCGTCGACCGTGACGGCATGGCCCGTCGCTTCCTTGATTCCGACGCTGATGTCCGGATTTTCCAGATATTTCTCGCCGTACTTCTTGGTCAAAATGTCATGGAGCTGTGCCGGCGTATAGTTCATCGCCTCGACATCGCCGATCAAGGGCATGGAGAGGTTACCTCGAAGATCGACCTGATACTCGCCGCTCAGGTCAGGCATCCCGAACACCCTGATCGAAAGCGTGTCCATGGGCGCAATCCTGTAGCCCTCTTCGATCGGGTTGATCGTCATCTTGTCGGGCGCGCCGAAGCTGGACACGTTATAGGGAATTGGCCCGCCCCTGGTATCGGCGCAACCGGCCAGCGCCGTTGCGGCCAGGGCCATGCCGGCTATCGAAAGATCGCGGAAACCGAACAACGCCACACCACGCATCGAAACTTCTCCCGAGCGTCCAGAACGGACTCATCAGCTGCCCATAATGGAGCACCTAAAAATTTAGTCGGCAAGTGAAACCCGCTCCGTTTCGCGGTCCGAGGTCTGAATGAGCCACTTGCGCGGCCCTTCGATCGCCAGCGCGGTCAGGGTGCCCGTGCAGAAGGCGCCGGTGTCGATCCCGATCCGATTCGACGCGACTTCGACGCTGTTGGTGATGGTGTGGCCGTGAACGACGACGAAGCCATGATTCGTCGAATCTTCCAGGAACGGCTCGCGGATCCACCGCAGGTCCGACTGGGCCTGGTCTGAAAGATCGACTCCGGGACGAATTCCCGCGTGCACGAACAGATAGCCGCCGAACGAGATGCTGTCGGCGAAATGTCGCACGAACTCGGCGTGTCTGACCGGAATCGCCTGGCGGATATGGCTGATCGCGTCATCCCGTTTCATTCGGCGGATCTCGCGCGGATCGAGACCGTAGCTGCGCAAAGTCTCCGCGCCGCCGAACTTGAGCCAACTCGGGATCAGGCTGGAGTCGCCAGACAGGACGCGAAGCATCACCTCCTCGTGATTGCCCATTATGAAATGCACGCTCCCGCCGTGCGGAGCATAATGACTCAAGCGCTCGAGAACCTCGGCGGATGCCGGCCCGCGATCGATGAGATCGCCCAGGAAGACGATGCTGGTCTTTCGTTTCGGCCGCTCGTCAATCTCGGCCTCGATGGCCGCGAGCAGCCGGTTGAGGAGATCGAGGCAGCCATGGACGTCGCCGATCGCATAGGCGCGGTGACGCCTTGGCCCCGAAGGCTTTGAGTTCCGGAACAAAAGACTTCGCGGATTCATGGACATTCCGAACCGGCGCCTAGCATCAAGACGCCTGCATCGTCGATGAGCAGCCGAATGTCACCGGCTTCGAGTGTCCGCCCGACTCGGCGCATCCGGTTGTGGCGTCAAAACAACAGATGCCCGTTCTTAACCTCGGATATTCAGCCGGATTGGCGGAAACTTCAGGCATTGCCGGTTGCCCTCCCTGGTTTGGCGGTCCCCGGCGCGCGGTAAATCCACGGCAATGCCGCGACGTCATTCCGCCACACATCCGCACCTGCCAGCCCCGGCGAAATTCGCGTTATTGGATCGATACTTAGCTTGCGACCTTTGACCGGTCCCGACCGTCAGTTCAGCGAGATCGAGCCGGTGAGATCAATGGTTCGCTGCACGTCCTGGCAGGCCTGGAGCCCCCCACAACCGCATCAATCAGTAAAATATCTTTGCGAATTTCGAAAATCCGTTTTGCGTTCTGTCCGGTTTGGTGGCAAAAGCCCCCATTCTGGCTGAACAGGGAGTTCCGGATGACCTGGGCGATCCGTAGTTGTGCACTTGCTGCTGGGGCAGCAGCTCTTCTTTCCACGCAGGCCGTCTATGCCGCTCCGTTTGCGAGCGCCTCGACGTCGGTCGATCCGCTCGTGTCCTTGAGCGTTCTCGGCACACCTCAGTCGCGTGCCGCAGTTTGCGGCAATGCGACCACGCCGGGAGCAATGAGCTCCGCGGTCTTCCGGGATTCGTCGGGAGGCTGCACCGTTTCACTTGCGATGGCGTCGGCGCCGATGGGAATCGCGGCTGCCGGAGCTGCGGCAACGGCACAGGACGATTCTTCGTCCGGGCATATCGGTGTCCTTCCGATCCTGCTCGGCCTCGGTCTTCTCGCTGCCGCGATCGTTGCGATCACCTCCGGTGGTGGCAGCGGCAAGGGCGATCTTTCGCCGGTCAGCCCGCAGTAATTCGGCTTCAGATATGAAAAAGGGCGGCCGCAAGCCGCCCTTTTTTTTTGTCGAAAGACGTCAGCCGCGCTCGCCACCGCTACGCTGGACCGGCGGATTCGTCGCCTGAGCGAGGAAAGTCGTCACTTGCTGGCAGTTGCTGGTGAGCGCAACCTGCTGCCCAGCGTGGAATGGTTGGGCATATGGCCAGCATTCCTGGCCGCCATTGGCGCTGAGGCACAACATGTTGTTCGCGGCCGACCAGGTGGCCGGGACGGTCGTGCCCGACGGGGTCGTGATCGTCGCCGTGCCATCCGACGCGAAATAGATGCTGTTGGTGACTCCGTTCGTCTGCACCTGGACAGTCTGGCCCGCAATTTCGGTTCCAGGGACCCATGCCGCCTGCGCGATGGCGACGGTTGCGGGTGCGGCAACAGCCGCGAATAGCGCGAGTTTCAACAGAAGCGGCTTGGACATTGCATCGCCCTCCTTCGGAATCGGGACACGCCCAGGCGTGTCCGCCGGAAAAACATCCGGACTCGATATTGTTTCCTTCAGGTCAGCGATTTGATTTCGAAGAGCTCCAATCGACGAACCAAAAAGCGCGGAATTCCGGCACAGGAAACAACAATAGCAACCTCTGCGCAGGATCTGCGTTGCGCCCCATTGTGGAGGAAACTGCATCCATAGCGAAGGGGACGTCCGCATGACCTGGAAGATCCGAGTTCTTGGTGCAGGCGCAGCCGCATTGCTGTTCACCCAGGCTGCGTATGCGGCCCCGGCGCTGGCCGTCGCGCCGATCGACCCGCTCGTCTCGCTAAGCATGCTTAGCACCGCCGGATCGCGAGCCGCCATCTGCGCGGGTTCCACCGCGGCGGTTGCAGGCGCCGCAGCGGCTCTGGCTCAAGGTCCGGCACCCGGATGCGTCCTGCCGGTGACCGCGCCGCCACCTCCGCCGCCGGCCGCTGCACCGCCGCCGCCGCCGCCTCCGGTTGTCGGAGCGGAAGCGGGACCAGGCTTTCCGACGATCCCCGTGCTGCTCGGGCTTGCGGCGATCATCGCTATCGCCGTCGCGCTCGCTTCGAGCGGAAACGACCACAACGCCGTCAGCCCTGCCTGATCGATCCTGGACTCCGGTGAAGTGCGGTCCGGCAAGGCCGCCCTTTCCGTCTCAGCGCGACGGCGCGACCAGCGTGAATCGCGGAATGTCGACGTCGAACACCGAGCCGTCCTCGTCGACCATTCGGTAGCTTCCGCTCATTGCTCCGCCCGGCGTGTCGAGCGGGCAGCCGGAAACATAGTCGAAGCTGCTGCCGGGCGCGATCAGCGGAGTCTCGCCGACCACGCCCTCGCCGTGAACCTCGTGGATCGTGCCTCTCGAGTCGACGATATACCAGCTTCGCGACAGCAGCTGGACCGAGAGATCGGAGCCGTTCTCGATCCGGACGTGATAAGACCAGAACCAACGGTTGAGCGCGGGATTGGATTGCTCGGCGAGATAACTGACGGCGACTCTCACGCTGATTGCGCGAGTCGTCGCCACGTTCGGGAAGAGCACGGAAAGTGCGTCGAACGACGAGGCCATCGCTGCGCAGACTAGGGACCGGCTATCGCCCAGACAAGCCGCCCTCGCCCGCCGCCCGGCGAAGCCGCTCGATGAGTCGCGAACGTCCATCCTGGAGCGACGAGAATCGTCCCGTCAGCACATCCCGGAATAGCGAGTCGGAAGACCGATCCAGTGCCGACAGGACCTTGGCCCATTCGGTTGCGCCTCCGGCGAGGTTCTCGGGCACATTCGATTCCGCTCGACCGTAGCCGAGCTCGGAGACGAGCAGCAGCTCGAATCGCGCCAGCGCCGCACTCCAGCGGTTCGCCGAAGGTGCTGCTTCGATCGCATCGAGAAGTCCGGACATTGCTTCATAGAGACGCGGAAAGGGCTGGTGTTCGGGAAGTGCTGCAGTCGCCAGCGCGGACACCCATTCGATTGCCGCGGCCGGTAGCGCTTCGCCAAGGATCGAGGCTCGGCTGTGGGTGAGTTCGATGGATGCCTGGGGCAATTGCGTTTCGGTCCGGGAGCGGAGGCGTGCCGAAACCGAATTTCCCGGGATCAGGATCGGGCGCATCCGCCTCCCCCTGCCGCCGCGGACATAAGCGGCGACCAATCCGCGTTCGGGCGTCAGCATCCGCACGATCGTCCCATGCTCGCCGTGGCCCCGGACGGCGCAGACGATTGCGTCGGTGTCGAACTCCATTCCTAACCCGCGGGGTGGAAATGGTCGTAGAGCTGGCGAGCGATCGTCTTCGAGATGCCTGGCGCCCTCTCCAGGTCATCGAGCGCGGCGCCCTTCACTGCCCGGGCCGTGCCGAAATGCATAAGCAGCGCCCGCTTCCGATTCGGCCCGATCCCGGGCACGTCATCCAGTGTCGATGTCGTCAGGCTCTTCGCCCGCTTCTGCCGATGGGTGCCGATCGCGAACCGGTGCGCTTCGTCGCGAAGCCTCTGCATGTAGAATAGCAAGGCAGAATTTGGCGGAAGCGTCAGCTCCCGCCCGCCCGGGAGATGGAAGGTCTCGCGCCCTGCGTTGCGATCGGGTCCTTTCGACACCGCGACGACCGGAACATCGTGGACGCCCATGTCCTCCATGACGTCACAGACCGCCGACAGCTGACCCTTGCCGCCATCGATCAGGAGCAGGTCCGGCCATTCGCCGCTCGAGCGATCGGGATCTTCTTTCTCGAGCCGCGCGAAACGCCGCTCAAGCACCTCCCGCATCATTGCGAAATCGTCGCCAGGCTGGGTCGCCGCCCGTTTGATGTTGAACTTGCGGTAATTGCTCTTCCGGAATCCCTCGGGCCCGGCGACGACCATCGCGCCGGTCGCGTTGGTCCCCATGATATGGCTGTTGTCGTAGATTTCGATCCGCTTCGGGACCTCCGCCAGCTCGAACGTGTCGGTTAGTTCGCGAAGAACCTTCGTCTGGGTCGCGGATTCCGCCATGCGCCGGTCGAGCGCTTCCTCGGCATTGCGGCGCGCCTGCTCCATCAACTTCGCGCGCTTGCTGCGCTTCGGATGCTCGATGACGACCTTGCGTCCTGCCTTCGCGCTCAGCGCCTCTTCGAGGAGCTCGCGATCGGCGAGGGTGCGGTCGACCAGGATCCTTTTCGGCGGCGGCACCTCTTCGTAGAATTGTACGAGAAAGCTCGAGAGAACGTCGGCCTCCGGGACGTCGTTCGTGTGCGCCGGAAAGAAGGCGCGATGCCCCCAATTCTGTCCGCCGCGGATAAAGAAGGCCTGGATCGATACTGTCCCGGCCTTGCAGGCGAGCGCGAAAACATCGGCATCGCCCAGCCCCTCGGAATGCACCGTCTGGCTGCCCTGAACATAGGTCAAGGCACGAAGCCGGTCGCGATAGACCGCGGCCAGCTCATAATCCTGCTTGTCGGCCGCTTCAGCCATCGACCGTCCGAGGCGTTCCTGGACTCCGGTTGAGCGACCGGCAAGGAAGGCCTTCGCATCCCTGACCAGCTCCGCGTAATCCTTCTGACTGATGCGGCCGACGCAGGGCGCCGAGCAGCGCCTGATCTGATAGAGCAGGCAGGGCCGCGATCGTGTTTCAAAAAAACTGTCGGAACAGCTTCTTAGAAGAAAGAGCTTCTGAAGCGCATTAAGCGTGCGGGTGACCGATCCGGCGCTCGCGAAAGGCCCATAATATTGCCCCTTCGCCCGTCTCGCGCCGCGGTGCTTCTGGACCCGCGGAAAGGCGTGGTCCTCGCGCAGCAGGATGAAGGGGAAGCTTTTGTCGTCGCGCAGGAGCACATTGTAAGCCGGACGGAAGCGCTTGATCAGTTGCGCTTCGAGCAGCAGCGCCTCGGCTTCTGTCCGGGTGGTGATGATCGTCATCGACCGGGTCTGGGCGACCATTCGCTGCAGGCGCTTGGGAAGCCGCGCGACCTGCGTGTAATTGGTGACCCGGTTCCTCAACGACCGCGCCTTGCCGACGTAGAGCACATCGCCGCGGGCATCCTGCATCCGGTAGACGCCGGGGCGGGCCGGGAGCGTCTTCAGCACATTCCGGATCGCGGCCACGCCCGTGTCGAGGTCGGGCTGTTCCGTGCCGCGCACGGCATAGGTCGCCTGCTCCTCGTTGAAGCGCTCGGCTGCTCTCGGGTGGTCGGGACGATCGGCCGGTGTGCGGTCCATGCGCCGTATCTAAGCGGCGCGCGACTTCATTGCGAGGCTATGCCGCCGCCCTCGCCTCTTCCTCTTCGCTAAGCATCCAGTCGACGGCGGCCCGGGCGTGGATCGCGGTCGTGTCATAGACCGGAATTACGTTGGCGCGCGTATCGACCGC
>Ga0207657_10002960_pt1 | contig 18211 bp, 16 predicted proteins | sample KBSC33metaG_FD_184316 | JGI IMG/M metagenome (GOLD analysis project Ga0207657, IMG submission 184316) | Corn rhizosphere microbial communities from Kellogg Biological Station, Michigan, USA - KBS C3-3 metaG (SPAdes) (version 2) | ecosystem: Host-associated > Plants > Roots > Rhizosphere > Soil ... | reverse complement strand
GCCGTCGAGACGCAGGGCGAGCTCACGCGCGGTGTGACGGTTGTCGACTTCCGCGGCACGGCCCAGGCGCCGAACGCGGACGTCGTGCTCGAGGCTTCACGCGATCGCTTCGTCGCGCTTCTGCGCGATGCGCTCCGCGGCTAGCCGCTCGGCCGCGGCAGCGGGTGTGATGCCACCGGCGTCGGCGTCGCGATAGATCTGCCGCAGCGTGTCGCCGATCCCTGCGAGCGCAGTCTCGAGCTCGGCCTCCGACCACTGCCGGTCCTCGAGCCCGACGAGCTGGATGACGCCGCCGGCGCTGACCACGTAGTCGGGTGCGTACAGGATCCCCGCCGCGCGCAGCCGCTCGGCGTCCTCGGGCTCCGCGAGCTGGTTGTTCGCCGATCCCGCGACGATGCGGCAGCGGAGCGTCGGGATCGTCGCGGCGCTCAGCGTCCCGCCGACGGCGCACGGCGAGTACACGTCGCACTCGGTCGCGAGCGCATCGGCGGCCGCCACGACCTCGGCGCCGGTCGAGGCCGCGCGTGCCTCGTCGACGTCGGAGACGAGCACTACCGCTCCCTCCGCGAGGAGGTCGCGCGCGAGATCGTGGCCGACCGAGCCTGCACCCTGCACGAGCACGCGGCGGCCCGCGAGGTCGGGAGAGCCGAAGACGTGCTCGATGCTTGCGCGGATGCTGTGCAGCACGCCGCGCGCCGTGCCGCGGCCGCTGTTGCCGCCCGCGCCCGTCGTGCCGTACACCCACGGGCACGTCTCGTGCACGACGTCGAGATCCTCGGGCGTGATGTTCATGTCGCCGGCCGTGCGGTATGTCCCACCGAGTGCGGCAACAAGCTGCCCGTAGCGGAGGAGCAGCGCACGGCGCTTCTCTCCGGTCGGCAGCTCCGGCACCGCGAGCACCGCCTTGCCACCGCCGCGCTCGCAGTCGGCGACCGCCATCTTCACGGTCATCGCCTGCGAGAGCCGCATCGCGTCGGCGAGGCCGTCGGCCGGCTGCTCGTAGACGCGCATCCGCGTGCCGCCGCCGGCCGGGCCGAGCGCGGTCGAGTGCACGCAGACGAAGATCCACGCGCCGCTCGGCTCGTCATAGCGGATGACGGCTTCCTCGCCGTCCCAGCCGCGCAGGAGCTCCTCGAACACCCCCGGAGTCTGCAGGTTCCGGCCGGGTCTCCGCTACACTCCGCCGCCGGAATGGCTGGAGAGCGCACAAAGTTGATCGTCAAGACCCGCGAGCACCTCGGGTCGAGCGAAACGCGCCGTCTGCGGCGCCAGGGGCTCATCCCCGGCGTGCTCTACGGCGCCGGCGACCCGGTCGCGATCAGCATCGAGGAGCGGGAGCTGCGCCGCGCGCTCACGGGCGCCGCGGGCCTCCATTCGATCCTCGACGTCGAGATCGACGGCACGGGCAAGGCGCACGCCTCGATCCTCAAGGACTACCAGCTCGACAAGGTTCGGGGCGGCGTCACGCACGTCGACCTGCACGAGGTCAGGCTCGACCGCGCGATCACCGCGTCCGTGTCGGTCCACCTGATCGGCGGCGAAAACGCGCCGGGTGTGAAGGAGGGCGGCGTGCTCTCGCAGCCGCTGCGCGAGATCCAGGTCGAGGCGCTGCCGCTCGAGGTGCCGGAGCACATCGACCTCGACGTCTCGCACATGGCGACCGGCGACACGCTCCGCATCGGCGACCTCGTCGTGCCCGAGGGCGTGAAGTTCCTCGACGATCCCGAGACCGTCGTCGCGACGGTGACGGCGCCGACCCGCGAGATCGAGCCCGAGGAAGTCCCGGGCGAAGAGGGCGAAGAGGGCGTCGAGGGCGAAGGTGCGGCGGAGGGCGAGCAGCCCGAAGGCGACGCCGAGTCGTCCACCGAGTCGGACGGCGACTCCGCCGGCGATTCGGGCTCCAGCGAGGGCTAGCTCTCGATGCGGCTCTGGCCCCGCCGCCAGGGGTCGTCGCTCGACCTGCTCGTCGTCGGGCTCGGCAATCCGGGCCGCGAGTACGCGCGGAACCGCCACAACGCAGGCTGGCTCGTCGTCGACGAGCTCGCGCGCAGGCACGGCGGCTCGTGGCGCTCGAAGTTCTCGGGGCAGCTCGCCGAGATCCGCCTCGACGGGCACAAGCTCGCGCTCCTGAAGCCGGAGACGTTCATGAACGACTCGGGCACATCGGTCGGCGCAGCCGCGCGCTTCTTCAAGCTCGATCCGGATGCCGTCCTCGTCGTGCACGACGAGGGCGACTTCGACCTCGGCCGGCTGCAGCTGCGCATCGGCGGCGGCTCCGCCGGGCACAACGGCCTCCGGTCGATCGCCCAGCACCTGAAGACGCAGGACTTCATGCGGCTCCGCGTCGGCGTCGGGCGGCCGGAGCGCGGCGACCCGCGCCCGCTCGCCGACTACCTGCTCTCCGACTTCACGCCGCACGACGACGCCGAGTCGCTCGTCGCGCGCGCAGCCGACGCCGTCGAGACGCTCGAGACCGACGGCATCGAGCGCGCGCAGGTCGCCGTCAACCGGCGCTAGAGCAACACGCCCCGCGGTGGCTACGATCGAAGGGCGGAACCGCGAGGTTCCGCCCTTCGTCATGGACCGTCCAGTTCTTCATGCCTTCGTCCGCGAGCTCGTGGACGACGAGCGCCTCGCCGCCTTCGCGGCGGCGCTCCCGGCCCGTGCGCGGGTCTCCGAGGCTGCGTTGCCGGTCGTGCTCGCGTCGCTCTTCGAGCGCCTCGAACGGCCGCTCGTCTGCCTCGTCCCCGAGGACGTCGACGCGCGCGACGTCGCCGAGGCCGCGGGCTGGTTCCTCGGCGACGAGCTCGTCGCCACGATGCCGAGCCGCGGCGTCCGCTGGGAGTCCGGCCTCGAGCCGCCGCCGCACCTCGTCGGCGAGCGTGCGCGCGCGCTCGACGTGCTTGCCCGGGGCGGGCTCGTGTGCGCCTCCGCGCTCGCCGTCGCAGAGCCCTTGCCGCCCGTTGGCGCGCGGCCGGCGCCGATCGAGCTGAGCGCCGGGAGCGAGCTCGGCGTCGACGGCCTCGCCGAGGATCTCGCGCTTGCGGGCTACGAGCGCACCGAGCGCGTCGACGACCGTGGGCAGTTCGCCGTCCGCGGCGGGCTCGTCGACGTCTTCCCGACGACCGGGCGGGAGCCGCTGCGCATCGAGTTCTTCGGCGACGAGGTCGAGTCGATCCGCGCGTTCTCACCGTTCACGCAGCGCGCGCTGCACCCGGTCGAGGCGTGCACGATCTTCCCGGCCGCAGAACGCCGCCTCGATCTCGTCGAGGAATGGCACGGCGAAGAAGGGGAGACGCGCCCCGTCCCGGACGATCTCGTGGCGGTGCTCGACCGCGCGCCCGACTTCGTCTTCCAGCCCGACGACGTGCGGCGCATCTGGGCGGAGGACGGCCTCGAGCCGCTCTCGCTCGATGGCGTCGCCGAGCTCGACCCGTTCCCGCAGTCGCAGCCGCACGCGTTCGAAGCGCAACGGCCCGCGATCGCGGCCCGTGGCCTCTCCGAGGCGGAGTCCGAGCTCGCGCAGTTCGTGCGCGCAGGACAGCGTGTCGTCGTCGCGTTCCCGCATCGCGGCGAGGCGCTGCGCACGCAGAACATGCTCCGGCGGGTCGAGGCCGCGCTCCTCGAGCCGGGCGACGCGCTCCCGTCGGCTCCGGGGCTCTACTTTGCGATTGCGCCGGCGCGCCGAGGCTTCGTCTGGCGCGACCTTGGCCTCGTTCTCCTGCCCGACCACCAGGTCTTCCGGCGCCGCGCGCCGCGCGAGCGTCGCCTTGGTGGGCGAGCGCTGCAGTCGTTCGCAGACCTCCGCACCGGCGACTACGTCGTGCACGAGGACCACGGCGTCGGCAAGCTCCTCGGCTTCGAGACGAAAGAGGTCGCAGGCGTCACGCGCGACTACCTGCTGCTCGCGTTCCGCGGCGACGACCGCCTCTATGTGCCGCACGAGCAGCTCGGCCGGGTGTCGCGCTACATCGGCGCCGATGCCAAGGCGCCTGCGCTCTCGAAGCTCGGCGGCAAGGCGTGGCAGCTGCTCAAGTCGCGCGCGCGCGAGTCGGTGCAGGAGCTCGCGTCGGAGCTGATCGCGCTGTACGCGTCGCGCCAGACACACGAAGGGATCGCGTACGACCTGAACCACGAGTGGCTGCAGCAGCTCGAGGCGTCGTTCCCGTACCGCGAGACGCCGGATCAGGAGAACGCGATCGAAGCGGTGAAGGAGGATCTCGAGGCGCCGCGCCCGATGGATCGCCTCGTGTGCGGCGACGTCGGTTTCGGCAAGACCGAAGTCGCGGTGCGCGCCGCGTTCGCGGTTGCCGTCAACAGCAAGCAGGTGCTGATGCTCGCACCCACGACGATCCTTGCGGAGCAGCACTGGAACACCTTCCGCGATCGCTTCCGCGACTTTCCGGTGCGCGTCGAGATGGTTTCGCGCTTCCGACCGCCGAGGGAGGTCAAGCAGGTGCTCGCCGACTTCTCCGAAGGGAAGGTCGACGTGCTCATCGGCACGCATCGCGTGCTGAGCCGCGACGTGATCCCGAAGGAGCTCGGCCTCGTCATCCTCGACGAGGAGCAGCGCTTCGGCGTCAAGCAGAAGGAGCTCCTGAAGTCGCTCCGCCTCGAGGTCGACGTGCTGACGCTGAGCGCGACGCCGATCCCGAGGACGCTGCACATGTCGCTTGCGGGCATGCGCGACATCTCGATCATCGAGACGCCGCCCGAGGGCCGCCGCCCGATCCGCACGACGGTGGGCGAGTACGACGAGGAGCTCGTCAAGATGGCGCTCGAGCGCGAGCTGGAGCGCGAAGGGCAGGCGTTCTACCTGCACAACCGCGTCGAGACGATCGAGGAGGCGGCGCGGAAGGTGCAGCAGCTCGTGCCGTCGACGCGCGTGATCGTCGCGCACGGCCAGATGCCGGAGAAGGAGCTCGAGGACAAGATGCATGCGTTCCTGCGCGGCGACGCCGACGTGCTCGTCTCCACGACGATCATCGAGTCCGGCATCGACATCCCGCAGGCGAACACGCTGATCATCGAACGCGCGGATGCCCTCGGGCTGTCGCAGCTCTACCAGATCCGCGGCCGCGTCGGCCGGTCCGACCAGACCGCCTATGCGTATCTCTTCTATCCCGATGCGCGCGAGCTGACGGCGGAGGCACGGGCGCGCCTCGCGACGCTCGCCGACCACACCGAGCTCGGCGCGGGCTTCGCGATCGCGATGCGCGACCTCGAGATCCGCGGCGCGGGCGAGCTGCTCGGCGCGGAGCAGTCGGGGCATGTCGCCGCGGTCGGCTTCGAGCTCTACCTCGAGCTTCTGAACGAGGCCGTCGCCGAGATGCAGGGGCAGCGTCGCGTCGCAGTCCGCCCGGTGCGGATCGACGCGCGGATCGACGCCTACGTCCCGCAGCAATACGTGTCGTCGGAGGCGCTCCGCATCGACATCCACCGCCGCCTCGCGCTGAGCGAGACGGAGGACGAGCTGCGCGATCTCCAGGCGTCGCTCGAGGACCGGTACGGCCCGCTGCCCGAGCCGGTCGAGCATCTCTTCGCGATCCAGGAGGCCAAGATCAAGGTCGCCCGGCTCGGCGCCGACTACCTCGTCTTCCGGGGCGGCAAGGCCACCGTCGGCAAGCTCGTCCTCGGCTCCGAGGAGCTGAAGGAGCTCCGCGGGCGCATCCACACGGCCGTCTACACCGTAGGAGCGAGGGAAGTGAGCCTCCGCAGCGAAGACGGATTCCCCCAAGCCCTACGGCTCGTCGATGCTATCTTGGAGGCTCGCCAGGCAGCGTGAAGGCGTCCGATCTCTCCGCTCCCCGGCCCCGTTTCTTTCTCCTACTCACTGGGATCCACATGAGACTTCTCCGCTTCCTGCCCGTCGCACTGCTGCTCGCCATCGTCCTCGTCGCCGCCGGCTGCGGTGGCGGCTCGGCGAAGGTCTCGTCCGACTCGGTTGCCGCCGTTGGCAACGACCAGATCACGAAGGCGGAGTTCAACTTCCTGATCGCCGGCGCGAAGAGTCAGGCGCTCGCCGCGAAGGCAACGTTCCCGAAGCCGGGCACCGCCGACTACAAGACGCTCCAGGACAAGGCGATGGCGTACCTCGTCCAGGAGAAGGAGCTCGAGCAGAAGGGCAAGGATCTCGGCGTCGAGGTCACCAATGCCGACGTCGACAAGCAGATCGCGCAGATCAAGAAGCAGTACTTCGGCGGCAGCGAGAAGGCCTTCCAGGCGCAGCTGAAGCAGCAGGGCTTCACCTTGCCGCTGCTCAAGATCTACCAGCGCGGCAACCTGCTCTCCGACAAGCTCTACAAGAAGGTCACGGGCAACGCGAAGGTCACCGACGCGGAGATCCAGAAGTACTACAACGAGAACAAGGCGCAATACACGAAGGTGGAGAGCCGCGATGTGCGCCACATCCTCGTGAACAGCAAGGCCAAGGCCGACGACCTCGAGTCGCAGCTCAAGGCCGGCGGCGACTTCGCTGCGCTCGCGAAGAAGTTCTCGAAGGACACGCTCTCTGCCGTCAAGGGCGGCAAGCTCACGATCGAGAAGGGCAAGACGGTCGCGGAGTTCGACAAGGCCGCATTCGCGCTCAAGACGAACGAGATCTCGCCGCCGGTGCACACGCAGTACGGCTGGCACATCATCCAGGCGCTTTCCGCGGTGAAGCCCGCGTCGACGCAGCCGCTCTCCGCCGTCAAGGAGACGATCCGCCAGAACCTGTTGAGCCAGAAGAAGACCGACCTCTTCCAGAAGTGGCTCGACGGCGTGAAGAAGGATTACGAGAAGTCCGTGCGCTACGCGACCGGCTACGTGCCCGAGGCGACGACGACGGCGACCACGGCGACGACTGCAACGACCTCGTCGAAGTAAGTTGGAGGGCCTTGCGGAGGCCCTGGTCGAGCTGCAGTCGCTGACCGAGCGGCTGCGTCGCGACTGCCCGTGGGACCGGGAGCAGACGGCGCGCACGATCGTGCCGCACACGGTCGAGGAGGCGTACGAGGTCGCGGATGCGGCGCTCGCCGGCGACGACGAGAAGCTGCTCGACGAGCTCGGCGACCTGCTCTTCCAGGTGTACTTCCTCTCGCTGCTGCTCGAGGAGCGCGGCAAAGGCGATCTCGCAACGGCTGCGCGGCTGATCCAGGAGAAGCTCGTGCGCCGCCACCCGCACGTGTTCGGCGACGTCGAGGCGAAGACGGCCGGGCGCGTGAAGGAGAACTGGGACCGCATCAAGCGCGAGCAGGAAGGTCGCGAGGGCGTCTTCCACGATGTGCCGGAGGCGCTTCCGGCGCTGCTCTATGCGCGGAAGGTGCAGCAGCGGGCGAAGGCCGTCGGCTTCGAGTACCCCGACGTCGACGGCGCGGTGGCCGACCTCGACGATGAGATTCGCGAGCTGAAGGAGGACTTCGCCCCGAACGAGCTCGGTGACGTGTTGTTCGCCGCGGTCAATGTCGCGCGGAAGCTCGACGTCGATCCGGAGCTCGAGCTTCGCCGTGCGACACAGCGCTTCCGCCACCGCGTGGAGGTTGCGGAGCAGCTCGCGCGCGAGAACGGCGAAGATTGGAGCGCGCTGCCGCTCGAGCAGCAGGACACGTACTTCGACCGCGCCAAGGAGTCCGAATGAGCAGTTCCATCGCCCACGTCAACGCCCGCCAGATTCTTGACTCGCGCGGCAACCCGACCGTCGAGGTCGACGTGCTGCTCGAGTCGGGCGCCGTCGGGCGCGCGGCCGTCCCGTCGGGCGCCTCGACCGGCGTGCACGAGGCCGTCGAGCTCCGCGACGGCGGCAGCGAGTACGGCGGCAAGGCGGTGACGAAAGCGGTCGGGAACGTGACCGGTGAGATCCGTGCGGCGGTCGTCGGGCTCGACGCGACCAAGCAGGAGGAGCTCGACCGCGTCCTGATCGAGCTCGACGGAACGCCGAACAAGGGGCGGCTCGGCGCGAATGCGATCCTCGGCGTCTCGCTCGCAGCGGCGAAGGCTGCAGCGGTCGATGCGGGCGAGTCGCTCTACTCGTATCTCGGTGGCCCGGGCGCGACGACGCTGCCGGTGCCGATGATGAACGTCATCAACGGCGGCGCGCACGCCGCGAATTCGATCGACCTGCAGGAGTTCATGGTCGTGCCCGTCGGCGCGGACTCGTTCCACGACGCGCTCCGGATCGGCACCGAGGTCTACCACGCATTGAAGAAGGTGCTCGGCGACCGCGGGCTTGCGACCGGCATCGGCGACGAAGGTGGCTTCGCGCCCGACCTCGAGTCGAGCGAGGCGGCAATCGAGGCGATCCTCGAGGCGGCGGAGCGCGCAGGCCACCGCGACCGCATTGCGATTGCGCTCGATCCGGCTGCAAGCGAGGTCTTCCGCGACGGCCGCTATCGCTTCGAGGGGCGCGACCTCGCGTCGGCCGAGATGCCCGCGTTCTGGCAGGGCATCGTCGACGCGTATCCCGTCGTCTCGATCGAGGACGGCTGCGCGGAGGACGACTGGGACGCGTGGGCCGGCCTGACGCGCGACGTGGGGGAGCGGGTGCAGCTCGTCGGCGACGATCTCTTCGTCACGAACCCGGAGCGGCTGCAACAGGGCATCGACCGCGGCGTCGCCAACTCGATCCTCGTGAAGGTCAACCAGATTGGCACGCTGACGGAAACGATCGCGGCCGTCGACCTCGCGCACGCGAACGGCTACACGGCTGTGATGTCGCACCGCTCCGGCGAGACCGAGGACGCGACGATCGCCGACCTCGCCGTCGCGCTCGGCACCGGCCAGATCAAGACGGGGGCGCCGGCGCGCAGCGACCGCGTCGCGAAGTACAACCAGCTGCTCCGCATCGAGGAGCAGCTCGGTCAGGGTGCGGCATACCCCGGGTGGGACGCCTTCCCGCGCGCGAAGCGGTAGCGCGTTGCCACTGGCTAGGCTGAACCATGGTGAGTGAGCGTCGCACGAAGATCGTCGCCACGCTTGGGCCGGCATCCGACTCGCCCGAGAAGCTGCGCGAGCTCGTTGCGGCGGGGATGGACGCCGCTCGGCTCAACCTCTCGCACGGCACGCACGCCGAGCACGCCGAGCGTGCGGGGCGCGTGCGCGATGCCGAGGCGGCCGCGGGCCGTCCGATCGCGCTCATCGCCGACCTCCAGGGGCCGAAGCTGCGCGTCGGCGAGCTCGAGGAGCCGTTCGTCCTCCGCAGGGGCGCGACCGTCACCGTCAGCGCCGAGGACAGCTGCCGCAACGGGGAACTGCCGATCGCGCCCGCGGTGATCGGCCAGGTGCTCGAAGCGGGCCACGACGTCCTCATCGACGACGGGCTCGTCCGTCTCCGCGTCGGCACGGTGGCCGACGGCCGTGCGCAATGCGAGGTCATCGTCGGCGGTGTCGTCACCTCGCACAAGGGCGTGAACCTGCCCGGCGTGCCGCTCCCGATCCCATCGCTCACGCGCAAGGACACCGCCGACCTCGAGTTCGCTCTGTCGATCGGCGTCGACTTCGTCGCGCTTTCGTTCGTGCGCTCGCCGGCCGACGTGCGTGACCTCCAGGCACTGATCGAGCAGGCGGGCTCGCACGCGCACGTGATTGCCAAGATCGAGAAGGCAGAGGCGGTCGACGTCCTCGACGACATCCTCGCCGAGACCGATGCCGTGATGGTGGCGCGCGGCGACCTCGGGGTCGAGATCGGCCCGGCGCTCGTGCCACTCGTTCAGAAACGGATCATCCAGAAGGCACTCGAGCGCGGCAAGCCGGTGATCACGGCGACGCAGATGCTCGAGTCGATGATTCACCACCCCGAGCCGACGCGCGCGGAAGCGAGCGACGTCGCGAATGCGATCCTCGACGGCACCTCCGCCGTGATGCTGTCGGGTGAGACCGCGGTCGGCGAGTACCCGGTCGAAGCGGTCGCGTACATGGACCGGATCGCGAAGGCGATCGAGCCAAACATGGGCTACCGGCACGAGATTCCCGCGGCTGACCAGAACCCGACGATCGGCGGCGCGATGTCGAACGCGGCGTGCGACATCGCGGAGGCACTGCGCGCGAAGGCGATTCTCACGCCGACGTACCGCGGGCGAACGGCGTCGAGCGTCGCGAGGCTCCGGCCGCAGCGGCCGATCATCGGGCTGACGCACATCGAATGGGCGCGCCGCCAGATGGCGCTCGAGTGGGGCGTGACGCCGATCCAGATCCCACAGTGCGGCGACGTCGAGGAGCTGTGGTCGACGTCGGTCCGGGCCGCGCGCGAAGCCGGCCTGATCGAGGTAGGCGACCGCGTCGTCCTCACCGCCGGTACGCAAGTGAATCTGCCCGGCTCGACGAACGTCATCAAAGTCGATATCGCCTGAACCACGGGGGAACCCATGGTTCCCCCGTGTGCCCCCTCCTTCGTCCGTCGATCGTCGAAATGGGGTTGAGGCTACGGCGAGAGCGCGGTCTCGCCTACGCCGGCAACTCGCTCGGCTCCACGAGCGTCTGTGGACGATGTGGCTACCCCGCGCGGGCGGTGGTGCTTTCAGCATCCCCGCCACGCTGAGTCCGCCTCCGGCTAACGCGCGCTTCGCGGCGCGTTAGCCTCCGGCCCTGACCGCCCTGGTGCCAGCAACCTGCTTTCAAGCAGGTTGCAGTCGTTGTACCGGGAGCACGAAGCAGACGACTGCAACCAGGCTGAAGCCTGGTTGCTCGCCGGCAACCTGCTTTCAAGCAGGTTGCAGTCGTTGCATCGAGCTCCGAGTCGGCGATGCGAAGGATCGCGCGGCCTCGCCTAGAAGTCCCGAGCGTGTCTCGTTCGAGAGGTCGTCGCCCTGCGCGGTCGGTCGTCGTTCGCCGCTGGCTTGCGGTGGGCGCGCTCGTGCTCTTCGCGCTCCTCTATTACCGCCCGCTGAAGGCGTATGTCGACGCGCGCGGCGAGCTTGCGCAGAAGCGCGCCGTCGTGCAGCAGTTGACGCTCGAGAAGCAGAGGCTCGAGCGGCGGCTCGGATCGTCGACGTCGCTCGACACGCTCGGGCGCGAGGCGCGCGCGCTCGGCTACGTCCGCAAGGGCGAGCACCTCTTCATCGTCAAGGGCATCAACGAGTGGCGGAAGCGCGAGCGGGCCAGCATGATGGCCCACGGTGGACGCTGACGCAGACCGCGCGCTCGTCGCACTCCAGATCGGACGAGAGCCGCGCGCGTTCCACCGCGTTGCCGTTCGCTGCCCGTTCGGCCGGCCGGCGGTGACCGAGCAGAGCCCATACGACCCCGACGGCGAGCCGTTCCCGACGACGTACTACGTGACGTGCCGCCATCTCGTCGCTGCGATCTCGCGTCTCGAAGCTGCGGGCGGCGTCGACCGCTGGACGCGTGCCGCCGTCGAGGACCCAACCCTCGCCGCGAGCCGCGACCGGGCCGACGACGAGAGTCGCGCGATCCGCCACCGCCTCGCGAACGGCGAGACCGGCCTCGACGCGGGCGCGTCGCTCGACCTCGGCGTCGGTGGCGCCGGCCGCTCCGGCTCGCTCAAGTGCCTCCATGCGCACGCGGCGTTCGCGCTCGCAAACCCGGGCTACGAGCTCGGCGAGCGCATCGTCGCCGAGCTCGACCCGCTCTGGCCAGACCGATGCTGCACCGAGCCCGCGGAGCACGGCTAGCATCCGCGCCCGATGTCCGCCGAGCTGACGACGCTGGCCCGCCACGAGTGGGAGGAGGCCGCCCGCCGGCTCGAGGCCGAGCGCGCCGACCGTGCGCGCTACGAGCGCCTGCTCCAGCAGATCGAGGTCGTCACCGAGGAGCTCCGGAAGAACGTCGGCCAGACATACACGCTCGCGGAGCTCGCCGAGGCCTACCGCGACGCGGAGCGCTGGGCGCGCGACGCGGTCGAGACCCGTGCGCCGTCGAGCGGCTGGCCCCGCGACCTCGCCCTCGTCCTCGCCGCCGCGTTCCACGGGTACCAGCGCGGCGCCGTCGACTACCTCGCGTGATCACCCCGGGCGAGCGGAGCCGTCGCCGAGCCCGCCGGCGCCGGCCGCCGGTGTGGCTCGTCGCGCTCGTCGCGGCAGCCTTCCTCGTGGCAGTCGGGATCGCGCTCGGGATGGCCCTGCACGACAACCCAAACCCAAATTTAACGGTTACAACGACGAAAACATTCGTGCCGTGAGCGGCTGTGGTGTACAAAGCGGAAGCTTTGGGCAGATTCCCGCCGATGGCGCATAGAGACGAAAGCGAATGGCTGACGCTCGGCCAGGCCGCGCGCTTCCTCGGCGTCGCGCAGAGCACGATCCGCAAGTGGTCTGACAGCGGCCGCGTGCCGGCGTTCTACACGCCGGGCGGGCACCGGCGGTACCGGCGTTCCGACCTCGAGTCGTTCCTCGACCGCTCCGGCCCCGGTGGCAAGCCCCGCTCCGGCCCGCTCGTGCTGCTGGTCGACGACGATGAGAAGGTGCGCGAGCTCGTCCGCGTCAACCTCGAGTTCGAGGGCTACACGGTCCGAGAGGCCGGCAGTGCGACCGAGGGCCTCGACGCGATCGAGGAGGCGAAGCCCGACCTTGTGCTTCTCGACGTCATGATGCCGCACGTCGACGGCTGGGAGATGCTGCGCCGCATCCAGGATCAGTACGGCGCGGGTGCGATCCCCGTCGTCATGTTCAGTGGGCAGGTGGACGAAGAAGCGCAGCGCCAGGCCGAGGCGGTCGGCGCGCAGGCATTCGTCGGCAAGCCGTTCGACCTCCACCAGCTGATCGAGCAGACGAAACAGATCGCCCCGGTCTGACCGGCTGGGACAGGCAGCTCGAGCGGTGGATCGTCCACCACCGCTGGCAGCCGCTGAACGAGGTCTTCGTGTGGCTGACGAAGATCGGCACCCACGGGCTCGTCTGGCTCGCGCTCGGGGTGGCCGTCACCGTTCTCCGCCGCCGCCTGCTCCCGTTCGTCCTCGTCGCGCTCGCGGTTCTCGCCGCCGACGGGCTCGCGGGCCTCGTCAAGGCCGCGGTCGGCGAGAAGCGCCCGACCGAGCCGGGCCCGCTCGTGACGATCCCGCACAGCCACTCGTTTCCCTCCGGCCATACGGCCACCGCCTTCGCAGGCGCCATGGTGCTCTCGGTTCTGGTCCCGCGCGCGGCGCCGGCGTTCTTCGTGCTCGCTGCGGCGATTGCGTACTCGCGCCTCTACGTCGGGGTGCACTTCCCGCTCGACGTCGTCGGCGGAGCGGTGATCGGCCTCGCTACAGCTCTTCTGCTGCTCGCAGTAGCCCAGCGGCGATCAGTGCGATTGCGGCAATGAGCGAGATGAAGATCCCGATGCCGCGGCCGGCTGTCGCGAAGAAGGTGTCGGGGATTGAAATGAGCCGGATCAGGACGAAGATCGTCGCGAGCGACCCGAGCGCGATCAGGACGAGGCTCTCGGGCACCGTCGCCGGGAGCTCGATGCCGGCTTCGCGCAGGGCCTCGAGAATGAGCGTCGCGAGCCCCGCGAAGAAGACGAGCTTGCCGAGTGCCCCTGTGTGCCACCCGGTCACCGAGAGCGTCAGGCCGTCGGCCTGGCTCCCTGCATACCAGTCGGTGAACGCCGAGATCGCGAGCACGAGGCCTGCGATCCACGCGAGGCGCTCGCCCCAGTAGCCGGGCGCGGCCGCGCGGGCAGGCCTGCCCTCGAGCGGATCCGACGAGCGTTGCGGCGGCATCGGCTCGGGACTCTGCATGGAGGGCAGTATGGGCGAATCGCCGGACTAGAGGCCGAAGAGCCGCTGGATCTCGTGCCAGCTGCCGACGATGAACGCCACGGCGAGCGCGAGGAGCACCGCCATCACGATGTAGAAGCGGTAATGGGCGAGACGGCTCTCCTGCCGCGCCCGGACCCGGGCCTGGCGGCGCGCGCGGTGGTAGCGGTAGCGGAGCTCGATCGCGGCCGGGTCGACGGGAGCGTCGTCCGCCGGCTGGGCCGGGGCATCGAGGGGATCGGGCAGCGGCGTCGCCACGGCCAGAGTTTAGATGCCTTGGCGCGCGATACTTCCTCCGGGGTGGTCGCCGAACTGGAGAACCGGCCGGAAAACGTCTCGCTCGGGGCGCTCACGGCGCTCGTCCGGGCCTCCGGGATCGCGGCCGGCCGGGAGACGCTCGAGGCGGCGCTCGCCGATCTCGCCGAGGCGGCACGGATCGCGGCGCGGGCCGATCTCGCCCTCGTACGCGGGCTCTCCGGGGACGTGCTCGAGGCCGTCGCGCTCGCCGGGCCGGCCGCGCTCGTCGCGGAGCTCGAGGGGACGCACCTCCCCGCCGCCGAGCTGCCCGTCGAGCCGACGACGGATCTTGCGAGCGCGCCGGCCGCCGTCAGGCACGCCGCTGCGCGTGCCGCAGCCCAGGCGCTCCTCCTGATTCCCGTGCGCACCGCAGGCCGCCTCGCGTCGGTCGAGCTCTACCGGGCAGGCCTGTCCTTCACCGAGGCTGAGCGGCTCGGGGCAGAGCTCGCCGCTGGGCAGGTTGCGCTCGTGCTGCGGGCGTTCGCGCCGGCCGACCCGGTCGCACCGCTCGCGCATCCGGCGCTCGAGCTCGCGGGTGAGGCGCTCGCCGCCGCGCTCGGGGCCGGCGACACCGCGGGCGAGCTCGCCCGCGTTGCCGCGAACGTCGTCGGCGCTCCCATCGGGCTGATCTGGGACTACGCGGAGTCCGGCTTCCGGCTCGCCGGCGCCTTCGGCATCGACGAGGATGCGGACCTGGTCGAAGCGCGCGAGCTCGCGCAGGCGGCGCTCGACGAGCCCGGCCCCGTGCGTGCGGTTGCTGCCGGGCAGCTCCCCGGCGACTGCGTGATCTCGACCGCGCTCCCGCTCGGACAGCCGCCCGTCGGCTTGCTGCAGCTTCTCTTCGGCGCCGGCGACGAGCCGGACGCGGCGCAGCTCGCGCAGCTCACGACGTTCGGCGTTCGTGCGGCGCAGGCGCTTCGCGCCGATGCGCGCGGCCGCCTGCTCGAGCTCGAGCTCGACCGCACGCGCGCGCTCCTCGCCGTGGTCGGGCAGGCGACGTCGGAGCTGTCGCTCGCCCACACGCTCGAGACCTCCGTCGAGCGCGTCGCGGCGTTGCTCGGCATCGAGCGCGTGGCGCTCTATCTCCGGGCCGAGGAGAACAGACTCGTCCCTGCCGCCGGCCGCGGCCTCGCGGGCGCCCACGAGCGCATCGCGGAGCGCCTGCTCGAAGTGGCGCTCGGGCCCGCGCGCAGCCACGCGGTGGTGATCGTTGCGGACGCGTCGCTCGACGACCGGCTGGGCGGCGTGCGCGAGGCAGTGCGAGTGTCCGACATCGGTGCTGCGCTCGCCGCGCCGCTCCTCGTGCGCGACGAGATCGTCGGCCTCCTCGCGGTCTACCCGGAGCGCGGGCGCCTGCCGGCCGAGAACGAGGCGGCTATGCTCGCCGCCCTTGCCGGCCAGCTCGCGGTCGCCGTCCAGAACGCGCAGCTCCACGAGCGGGCAACCGAGTCGGGCAGGCAGCGCGAGGCAGCCCTTGCGGCCGAGCGCGACGCGGCACGGCGCCTGCGCGCGCTCTACGAGATCTCACGGTCGTTTGCGCAGGAGCTGTCGCTCGACAAGACGCTCGAAGCCCTCGCGACGACGGTCGTCGACGTGCTCGACGTCGACGCGGCGGTGATCGCGATGCCGGACGACCGGCGTGACTTCCTCACGCCACGCGCGATCCACGTGCGCGACGCGCAGCTCGCCGACGCCGCACACGCGATTCTCTTCCGCGCCGAGCCGTTCGGTGCGGCGGTTGTGCAGCGGCTGTTCCGCAACGCGAAGCCGTACCGGCTGCAGCGCGGGCACACCGTGCTCGAGCCGTTCCTGGCGAAGGGCTGGACGGCCGCGGTCGTTCCCGTCGCGACGCCGGCTGAGACGATCGCGGCGCTGACGATCTACTCGTTCCGCCCGGGCAATCCAATCGGCGAGGACGCGATCGAGGCAGGGCTCGCGATCGCCGGGCAGGCCGCGCTCGCGGTCGACAACGCCCGGCTGTACCAACAGCAGAAGGAGTTCGCGGACACCATGCAGCGCTCGCTGCTGCCCACGCAACCGCCGGACGTGCCCGGGCTCGACGTGGGCGAGGTCTACGAGTCGTCCGCGCGCGTCGACGTCGGCGGCGACATCTACGACTTCCTGGAGCTCGACGACGGCCGCCTCGCCGTCGTGCTCGGCGACGTCACCGGCCACGGCGTCGAGGCGACCGCCGACATGGCGATGGCGAAGTTCGTCTTCCGCTCGCTCGCGCGCGAGCACCCGGAGCCGGGCGACTTCCTCGCGTACGCGAACGACGTCGTGGTCGACGAGATCGCGCCGGGCAAGTTCATCACGATGGCGTATCTCGCAGTCGATCCCGCGAAGGGCGAGGTGGCATGTGCGAGCGCCGGGCATCCGCCGCCCCGCCTCGTCCTCGCTGACGGAAGCGTGCACGGGCTCGACGCCAGCGGCCTCGTCCTCGGCATCGACGCAGGCCAGACGTACGACGAAGTGCGCGCCGAGTTTCCGGTCGGCTCGACGATCGTGCTCTACACCGACGGCGTCGTCGAGTCGCGCCGGCGCGGGGAGCTGTACGGGACCGACCGCCTCGACGCGCTGCTCGCCGCGCAGCGCGAGCTCGCGCCGCGCGAGCTCGCGCACGCGGTCACCGAGGACGCACGCCAGTACTCCGGCGGTGAGCTGAGCGACGACCTCGCAGTCGTCGTCATTCGCCGAACCGCTTGATGGAGCTGCTGCGCGGCGAGCGCGACCTCGTTCGCGTCGGCCACCGCGGCGCCGCAGCGCTCGCGCCCGAGAACAGCTTCGAGGCGATCGAGGCAGCCGTCGCACACGGCGTCGACGTGGTCGAGCTGGACGTCGCCACGAGCGTGGCAGGGGGTCTCGTGCTCGCGCACGGGCCCGAGGTGCCGGCCGGCGCGCCGCTACTCGACGACGGGCTCGCGCTCGCTGCGAGGCTCGGCGTGGGGGTGCTGGTCGACGTGAAGCTGCCCGGCGTCGAGGCCGGCGTCGTCGCGGCGCTCGGACGCCACGGGCTCCTCGAGCGAAGCTTCGTCAGCTCGTTCTCGTTCCCGATCCTGCGGCGCTTCGCGGAGCTGGAGCCGGCGCTGCCGCGGTCGCTGACGTATCCGGAGGACCGGCACGGCGTCTCGGAGCGCCCGCTCGTCGCGCCGTTTCTGCGCCCGTCGCTCGCCGTGCTCCGCACGCTCGTCCCGGCGCGGCTCCCGCGCTGGCTTCGCGCGTCCGGCGCTCGCGCCGTGACGCTCAATGCCGCCGTCGTCTCACCGCGTGCGGTCGAGGTGTGCCACCGGCTCGGCGTCGCGGTCTACGCCTGGACGGTCGACGAGGCTGCGCTCGCAACAACCCTGGTCGAAACCGGTATCGACGGTATCATCACGAACGATCCACGGATCCTTCCGCCGGGTCTCCGCTCACACGAATGAAGCGCCTTCTCTCCTTTCTCATCGTGCTGCTCGCCGCCGGGGCGCTTGCCTCCACGGTGCTCGCAGACGATCCGCCGCCGGCCACGACGACGACCACGACGACGACGACGACACCGGCGGTCGTGCCGCTCGGCGTGACGCTCGGCGGCGTCTCGATCGGCGGCCTCGATGCGGACACCGCCGCGCAGGCCGTGCTCGACTCGTTCGGGCGCCCCGTCACGCTTCGGATCGAGACGACGACGATTCAGGTCGCCCCGAGCCTCTTCGCGCTGTCGGTGCCGATCGACTCCGCGATTGCGCGCGCGCTCACCGTCGAGCCGAACACGCCACTCGGGCTCCGCGCCGCCGTGGACGCCGGGCTCGTGCGCGGCTTCGTCGCGAAGCTCGCGAACCGGTTCGACCGCAAGCCGGTCGCCTCGCGGCTGCTCCTCCGCGCGCTCAAGCCGTTCGTGACGAAATCCGTGACCGGCCGTACGATCAACGAAGCACTGACACGGCGTGACCTGACCGACGAGCTCGTACGCGGAACACGCGCGCCGATCAAGGTCCAGTCGACGTTCCGGAAACCGGCCGTCACGGAGAAGACGATCGGCCCGGTGATCGTGATCAGGCGCGGCTCCAACAAGCTCACGCTCTACAACGGGGAGAAGGTCGTGCGGCAGTTCGGCGTCGCGACCGGGCAGGCCGTCTATCCGACGCCGCTCGGCAAGTTCCAGATCGTCGTCAAGTGGAAGAACCCGTGGTGGTATCCGCCGGCGTCCCCGTGGGCGAAAGGCGAGAAGCCCGTGCCGCCGGGGCCTGGCAATCCTCTCGGCACCCGCTG
>Ga0207657_10002959_pt1 | contig 18220 bp, 12 predicted proteins | sample KBSC33metaG_FD_184316 | JGI IMG/M metagenome (GOLD analysis project Ga0207657, IMG submission 184316) | Corn rhizosphere microbial communities from Kellogg Biological Station, Michigan, USA - KBS C3-3 metaG (SPAdes) (version 2) | ecosystem: Host-associated > Plants > Roots > Rhizosphere > Soil ... | reverse complement strand
GATCTCGAGCAGCGGGTGCAATACACGCGCGCGGTGCACGATGCCTTCACGCCGCTCGGCGTCGGCATATGTCAGTGGGCCTACACCAACACGTTTCCGCTCTACGATCACAAGGCGAGGCGCTGGTTGCCCGGCATGCGCGGTGCCTTGGGCCTGCCGGAGAACTGATCGCGCAGTGAAAGGAGTCGCGCCGATGAAGGGTACCGTCCTCTTTGCCACGCTCGCCGCAGGGGCCCTCGCGCTTTCCCCCGCCGCACCGGCGCAGGACCTCAGCCCGGAGCTCCAGGCGCTCGCCGCCAAGCTGCCGGGCACGCTGGTCAACGATCCGACACGGCTGGACTGGTCGACGCAAGGGACCAAGTTCAGGTCGAAAGGCATCCACGATGCGGCGATCCCCGGCGGCCAAGCCGCCGTGCAGTTCGAGATCACCGAGGCGGGGCCGCAGCCCTACTCGGTGCAGGCCTTCGTTCCGCTCACCAGCAAGATCGCCAAGGGGCAGACTTACACGGTGGGATTCTACGCCCGCACGCTGCAGGCCGCCACGCCGGACGGCAAGGGCACGATCGGCGTGCGCTTCCAGCAGAACTCGGCGCCCTGGCCGGGGTTTGCCGACTCGACCGTCAAGGTCGGGACCGACTGGGAATGGCATGAGGTCAGCGGGGTCTCCACGAGCAGCATCTCCCGCCAGGATGCCGTCGTCGCCTTGCAGCTCTCCGGCGCGAAACAGACCATCGAGATCGGCGAGACGATTGTCGTCGAGGGGTCGGCCAAGATCCTCGGAGGCAGCACGCCCGGCGATCAGACGGCCTCGCTGGCGGCATCGCTCGCCGCCACTTCCGACCTGCCGCCTCCGCTGCAAGGCGCCGGGCGACTGGTCGACCGCCCGAACGTGCGCGACTGGGGCAATTCGGGGCCGGCAGGCTCCTTTGCCGAGCTCGACGACAGGACGATCTGGCTCGGCAAGGCGACGCGCTACACCGTGACCCGGAAGGGGCAGAACCGGTGGGACGTCGGAACGACGATTCCCCTTGCTGAAGGCATTGCCGAGGGTGACAAGCTGCTGATCGCGTTTGCCGCCAAGACGGTCAGCGCCGGAGGGGACGGCAAGGCCCTGGTAGGCGTACGGCTGCAAAGCAGCGATCCGCCCTATGCCGGGTTCGCCGATCACCTCGTGGCGGTAGGGTCGAACTGGCAGCTCATCCGCATCCAGACCGCCGCGACCCAGGCCATTCCGGCCGGCAAGGCAACGCTGGCGCTGCAATTCGCCGAGGCCCCGCAAGTGGTCGATATCGGGCCGGTTTACGTCTTCAAGGCCGAATGACCGTCATTTGCCGGCCACCGCGTAAGGGCCGACAACGAGCCCGGTGAACAGGCCTGCGTGAACCGACGCGAGCGGTTCCACGTCGACGCTCGGTGCAAGCGTGCGCCACGTTTTCCCCGCCGCCCGCCAGCTCAGCGACGCCTTGCCATCGTCGATGGCGATGCGCAGCTCGACCGGCCCCGTCGCGGGAGCCGGCGCGCTCGCAACGAGCGCGCCGGTTTCCCCTTGTTTGGTATCGGCCCGCAGCCGCGCGACGAGTTGTTTACCCCCGCTGCCGCCTTCGATGCCGAAGGCGAGGAAGTGGGCCTCGTCCATGAAGGCCAGCAGGCCGGCGAAATCGCCGGCCTTTCCGGGTGCGAAGCTGACCGTGGTGGAAATCGTCGCCGCGGGGTGGCGCAGCCTGCGTCCGAGGAATGTCGGCGTGCCGAGGCTCCCCGCCGGGTCGAAACCGGGGAGCAACACGAGATTCCCGTCCTTGAGGGCGTAATCGCGGACACGAGGCGGATTGCGCAAGCGTAGCCATTCGGGCGATAGCGACCGCTCGCTGAAGTCGTCCGTCCAGCGATCCCATTGGCTGCCGGGCGAAGCGGGCAGGGCGGGCTTCTTGACCTCAATCGGCACGGGTGCGCCGGCCGGCAGGAACAGCGGCCAGCCGTCTTTCCAGTTCACCGGCAGCAGCCACGTCTCGCGGCCGAGCAGCGTCGCTTGCCCGGCGAACGGCCGCGTGGCCAGGAACACACCCCACCAGCTGCCGTCGCGCAACCGCACGAGGTCGGCGTGACCCGTTGCTTCGACCCGGTTCGGCCTCGTCGCCGGAAGGTCGCGCTGCGTCAGGATCGGGTTGATCGGACCCGGCTGGTACGGCCCGTCCGGACGGCGCGAACGGTAGATCGTCTCCGAGTGGTTCTCCGCCGTGCCGCCCTCGGCCGCCATGAGGTAATACCAGCCGCCGCGCTTGTAGATGTGCGGCCCCTCGGCCCACACCGGCTTGTCCTGCGGACGCACCCCGCCGTCGACCAGCACCTTGCGCGGGCCGAACAGCCTGAGCTTCTTCAAGTCGAACTGCTGGATCCAGATCGCGCGATGACCCTCGTAGCGCGGCTTTTCCGGCGGCGGGCCATTGTTGACGACCCACGCCGTACCGTCGTCATCGACGAACAGCGAGCAGTCGATGCCGTCGAAGTCCAGCCACACCGGGTCCGACCACGGCCCCGCGGGATTGCGGGCGGTAATCAGAAAATTCCCGCCGCAGTCGACGCAGGTATTGAGGATGTAGAACGTGCCGTCATGCCAGCTGATCGCCGGAGCGAACACGCCGCGGCTGGTGCCGAGACCGTCAAAGTCGAGCATCCCCGGCCGGTCGATCGCGTTGCCGATCTGGCGCCAGTGGACGAGATCGCGGCTGTGATAGACGGGGATCCCTGGAAACCACGCGAATGTCGAATTGACGAGGTAGAAATCGCTGCCGACGCGAACGATGGACGGGTCGGGCTGAAATCCTGGCAGGATCGGATTGCGATAACGGCCGGCGGGCGTCGGCGAAACGGCCTTCGCAACATAGGCCAGATCGGTGAAGCTGGCCGCGGGGGCAGCCACGCACGGCATCGAAACCATTGCCACGATCGCACACACCGCAACCCTCGACTGGCGCATATGAAATCCTCCCAAGGGGGATGAACGGGCTTGCTCTCTCGTTCATCCTCGCCCATATGGTAGCGCTATCAACGGAGAGGGCAACAGGCGGCCGATGGCCGAATCGCTACAGGATTTGCTGCCGCCGGATTATGCATCCGGACTGTTTATCGGTCGCGCTCTATCGCCGGCCGGTCCGTGCGTGATTGTGATTCGCGAAGGGCGGTTGTTCGACCTGACCGGGCAGGCAGCGACCGTCGCCGGAGCGATCGAGCGCAAGCAGATTTCGGGTGGCGACGACCTGGGACCGGTCGAGCACGGCCTGCCCTCGGGATGGACGCTGCTCTCGCCCGTCGACCTGCAGTGCGTGAAGGCTTGCGGCGTGACGTTCGCGGTCTCGGCGATCGAGCGGGTGATCGAGGAGCGCGCGCGGGGCGATGCCAGCAAGGCGGCGGATATTCGCGCAGCGCTGGAAGCCAAGGTCGGCGCCGGCATCCGCGCGGTCGTGCCGGGGAGCCGCGAAGCCGCGGACTTGAAGCAGGCGCTGATCGAGGAGGGCATGTGGTCGCAGTACCTTGAGGTCGCGATCGGCCCGGATGCCGAGGTGTTTTCCAAGTCGCCGGTGCTTTCGACCGTCGGCTCGGGCGCGCAGATCGGCGTTCGCTCGGATTCGGCGTGGAACAACCCCGAGCCCGAGGTGGTGCTCGTGGTCGATCCGCGAGGCGAGGTGGTCGGCGCGACACTCGGCAACGATGTCAACCTGCGCGATTTCGAAGGGCGTTCGGCTCTCCTGCTGTCGAAAGCCAAGGACAACACCGCGAGCTGCGCCATCGGGCCATTCATCCGCCTGTTCGACGGCGATTTCACCCTCGACGACGTGCGGCAGGCCAATGTCGACCTCACGATCGAGGGGCCGGAGGGCTACCGCCTCGAAGGCACCAACATGATGGGCGAGATCAGCCGCGATCCCCTCGACCTCGTGAAGCAGACGTTGAGCGAGCACCACTATCCCGACGGCTTCGTGCTGTTCTGCGGCACGCTGTTCGCCCCGACGCAGGATCGCGACACGCCGGGCGGCGGGTTCACGCACAAGATCGGCGACAAGGTGACCATAGCGTCGCAGCGGCTCGGCAAGCTGGTCAACACCGTCACGACCAGCCGCGACGCGAAGCCGTGGGAGCTCGGCATCGGCGCTTTCGTGCGCAACCTCGCCGAGCGGGGGTTGGTCAACAGGATCTAGGGCGCAGACAATGGATACGCAGACACTCGGTCACTACATCAACGGCGAATGGACCGGCGCCGATGGCGCGCTGGAAAGCCGCAATCCGTCAAATACCGACGATGTCGTGGCCCGTTTCCCGGACGGCGGGCAGGGCGAGGTCGACGCGGCGGTGGCCGCCGCCAAGCAAGCGCAGCCCGGTTGGGCCAACGCTTCGCCCGAGGTCCGTTCCGACGTCCTGCGCAAGGCGGGCGAGGCGCTGTTCGCGCGCTCGGGCGAGGTCGGCGAGCTGCTGGCACGCGAGGAAGGCAAGACCCGCGCCGAGGGCATCGGCGAGACGCTGCGTGCCGCGCGTATCCTGCTCTATTTCGCCGGCGAGGCGCTGCGGCGCCACGGCTACACGCTCGAATCCACGCGCCCCGGCCTGGACGTGGCGACTTACCGCGAGGCGCTCGGCGTCGTCGGGCTGATCACGCCGTGGAATTTCCCGATCGCCATTCCGGCCTGGAAGGCCGCGCCGGCGCTGGCGTTTGGCAACACGGTGGTCCTCAAGCCGGCGAACATCACCTCGGCGGTGGCAGCGGCGCTGACGCAAGTTCTGCACGATGCCGGCATTCCGCCTGGCGTGTTCAACCTCGTGCTCGGACGCGGCGGCGTCGGTCAGGCGATCGTCGATCATCGCGACGTGGCGGCGATCAGCTTCACCGGCTCGCAGGGCGTCGGCGCGGGCGTGGCGATGGCCGCGGTTGCGCGCCAGGCGCGGGTGCAGTTGGAGATGGGCGGAAAGAATCCGCTGGTCATCCTCGCCGACGCCGACCTCGACAAGGCGGTCGCGATCGCCGCCGACGGCGGCTTCTTCCAGACCGGCCAGCGCTGCACCGCCTCCAGCCGGGTCATCGTCGAGGACGCGATCCACGACAAGTTCGTCGCCGCCCTCGCCGACAGGGCCAAGGGCCTCACGGTCGGCCCGGCGCTGGCCGAGGGCACGCAAGTCGGCCCGGCCTCGAGCGAGAGCCAGTTCGAGCAGAACTTGCGCTACGTGGGAATCGCCACGCAAGAGGGCGGCCGCCTCGCCGCCGGTGGTGACAAGCTCGACCTCGATACGCCGGGCTATTTCATGCAGCCGACCGTGATCGCCGACACCGCTCCCGACATGCGCATCAATTGCGAGGAAGTATTCGGGCCGGTCGTGTCGACGATCCGCGCGAAGGACTACGCCGAAGCGCTGGAGCTCGCCAATCGCGGCGAATTCGGCCTCTCCGCCGGCATCGTCTCGAACAACGCGAAGCTGATCCGCGACTTCCGCAAGAACGTCCGCGCGGGGATGGTGATGGTCAACCTGCCGACGGCGGGGGTCGACTACCACGTGCCGTTCGGCGGCACCCGCGGATCAAGTTACGGGCCGCGCGAGCAGGGTTTCGCCGCGGTCGAATTCTACACCCAGATCAAGACAGTTTACACAGGGGATTAGGCACTTGGCCGAAGGAATCATCAAGCCGGTTGCGCAGGAGGCTGTCTATCCCAGCCTCGCCGGTAAGCGCGTCATCATCAGCGGCGGCGCCACGGGCATCGGCGAGGCGATCGTCGAGGCCTTCGCGCGCCAGGGCGCGGCCGTGGCGTTCGTCGACATCCAGGACAAGCCGGGCAAGGCGCTCGTCGCGCGGCTGGCCGATGCCGCGATCCCGCCGCTGTTCATTCATTGCGACATCAGAAATTGCGCCAATTACGGCGGCAAGGTCGCCACGATCGTCGACCAGCTCGGCGGCTGCGACGTGCTGATCAATAACGCCGCCAACGACGACCGGCACAAGGTCGATGAGGTCACGCCCGCCTACTGGGACGAGCGGATGGCGGTGAACCTCAAGCACCAGTTCTTCGGCGCCAAGGCCGTCATCCCGGCGATGAAGGAGGCCGGCGGCGGCTCGATCATCAACCTCGGCTCGATCAGCTGGCACCTCGGCCTCGCCGACCTGACGCTGTACCAGACGGCCAAGGCGGCGATCGAGGGCCTCACCCGCAGCCTGGCGCGCGAATTCGGTCCCGATGGCATCCGGGTCAACGCGATCATCCCGGGCAACGTCCAGACGCCACGGCAGATGCTATGGTACACGCCCGAGGGCGAGGCCGAGATCGTCGCCCAGCAGTGCCTGAAAGGCCGCATTCAGCCGCGCGACATCGCCGCGATGGCGCTGTTCCTCGCGAGCGACGACGCCCGCTTCTGCACCGCGCACAACTACTGGGTCGATGCCGGATGGAGATGAAGGCCGACATCCGGGAGGTCCTCCACACCGAGTGCACGCTCGGCGAGGGCGCCTTCTGGGATGCCGAGCGTAAGATCGTCTGGTTCGTCGACATCAAGAAGCACCACGTCTGGCACTACGATCCGGCGACCGGCAGCAATGCTCACGCGCTGGCGCCCGAGCAGGTCGGCTGGGTCCTTCCGGCAGAGGGCGGCCTGCTGCTGTGCGGGCTCAAGGACGGCCTCTACACCTTCGATCCGACGCGCCAGGCGTTCTCGAAGCTCTCGGCGATCCCGGGCGAGCCGGTCACCAACCGCAGCAACGATGCCTGCACCGATACGCGCGGGCGGGTCTGGATGGGGACGATGGACGACGGGGAGAAGGCGGACACCGGCAGGTTCTACCTGTTCGACCGCGGCCGGGTCGGGCCCGCAGGCCCCGATCGCATCGCCATTACCAATGGCCCGGCGGTGAGCCCGGACGGCGGGAAAATCTACTTCACCGACACGCTCGGCAAGAAGATCCTCGTCGGTACCGTCACCGACGAAGGTGCCGGCGATGTGCGGCCGTTCGTCGACACCGCGGCGCACTTCCCCGACGCCTACCCCGATGGCCCGGTGTGCGACGCCGAGGGCTTCCTGTGGACCGGCCTCTACGCCGGCGACCGCATCGCCCGCTTCACGCCCGACGGGCGGCTCGATACGACGGTGCCGATGCCGACCTCGAACCTCACCAAGCTGTGCTTCGGCGGCGAGGACATGAAGACCGTCTACGTCACCAGCGCCCGAGCCGGCCTCAGCGCCGAGAAGCTCGCCGCGCAGCCGTTCGCGGGAAGCCTGCTCGCGTTCGAAGCGCCGGTCGCCGGATTCGCCGCGACAAGGGTCAGGCTGACGTGATCCGTTACGGCGCCCTGGTCGCAGCGCTGCTCGCAACTCCGGCCCTCGCGGCCCCCGCGCTCAGCCCGGTGTGGACCGACCACGCGGTGATCCAGCGCGACCGGCCGGTGGTCGTCGAAGGGACCGCCAAGCCGGGCGAGACGCTGAGCGGCACGCTGGGGGGTGCGACTGCCGGCACGAAGGCGGCGAAAGACGGCTCGTTCGCGTTGAGCTTTCCGGCGCGACCCGCGTCGAACGATCCGATCACCCTGACCGTCAGCGGCGCCGACGGCAGCTCCGCCACCGTTAACGACCTCCTCGTCGGCGACGTGTGGCTGTGCGGCGGGCAGTCGAACATGGAGTTCTCGCTGTGGAACTCGGCCGGCGGGCCGCTCGCCGTGCAGCAGTCGGCCGACGACGGCCTGCGCGTGCTGATGATCCCCAAGGTCAGCGCGCTCACGCCGCAGAAGGAATTCGGCGGACCGGTCAAATGGGCCGCGGCCGCGCCCGACAGCGTCAAGGACTTCTCCGGCGCCTGCTACTTCATGGCGCGTCAGCTCAGGCGCGACCTCAAGGTCCCCATCGGCGCGATCCATTCCAACTGGGGGGGCTCGCAGATCCGCGCCTGGCTCACGCCCGAGGGCGGCGCCAAGCTCTACGGCGCCGCCGCGATGGCGCAGCTCAAGCAACACGGGACGGACCCCCTCGGCGCCGTCACCGCCTTCGCTCCCGAGTGGGAGAGTTGGTGGATCGAGCACGATCACCAGAGCCCGTGGGACCGTCCCGACGCGCTCACTTGGCAGCCGGTGCCGCAAATCTCGGCGTGGGGCGAATGGAAGGGCACCCCGCTCGCCAGCAACGGCAACGGCAACGTGTGGATGCGCCGCACGATGACGCTCACGCCCGGGCAGGCGAAGGCCGGCGGCACGCTCAACATCGGCCTCGTCGACGATATCGACATGACCTTCGTCAACGGCCGCGCCATCGGCAACACCTCGAGCTGGAGCGACGAGCGGCATTACAAGGTGCCCCCCTCCTACCTGAAAGCGGGCGCCAACGAGGTCATGGTGCTGGTCACCAACAGCTACGGCGCCGGCGGAATGGAGAGCAAGCCGGACCGCCTGTCGTTCGACGTTGCCGGCGGCTCCAGCATCCCGCTTGGCGAAGGCTGGCGCTATTCGATCTCGAAGGTGACCGACTACCCGCCGCGTTCGCCGTGGGACGGGATCGCCGGCATCGGCGTCATGTATAACTCGATGATCGCCCCCTTCGGCCATTACGCGATGACCGGCATGGCCTGGTACCAGGGCGAAAGCGATGTCGGCATCCCCGGCTATGCCGACCGCTTGCGCGCGCTGTTTGCCGGCTGGCGCCAGCAGATCGGCCAGGGGGCGAAGATGCTCGTGGTGCAGCTCCCCAACTGGGGCCCGACCACCGGGCAGCCGACCGCGTCTGGCTGGGCCGACATCCGCAACGAGCAATTGAAGGGCGTCGCCGCCGATGCGAACGCCGCGCTGATCCCGACGCTCGATATCGGCGAGAACAACAACCTTCACCCGACCGACAAGCTTGATGTCGGGCTGCGGCTGGCGCTGGCGGCCGAAGGCAAGCGGTTGATCATGCCGGTTTCGGCGAAACGCGAGGCCGGTAGCGTCGTCGTCGCCTTCTCCGGCGTGGATGGCGGCCTCTACACCTGGAGCAGCGGTCATGCGCTGGGCGTCGAACTGTGCGGCGAGACACAGGAATCCTGCCGCTACGCCCCCGCGACCGCCGCCGGAGACACCTTGCGCATCGCCGACGACGGAAAGCCCGCGACCCGTGTGCGCTACGCCTGGATCGACAGCCCGGTGGTCAATCTCTACGACGCGCGGCCCCTGCCGGTGCCCGGCTTCGAGATCCCGATCGGGCAGTGACGCTGGTCCTGCGCAGCGGCGGCTGGGAAGCCGCGTTGCGCCCCGAGATCGGCGGCGCGCTCGCCTCGCTCACGTTCGAAGGCATCGATGTGCTGCGGACGATGCCGCTGGGCTCAATCAACCCTCTCGACGCCGCCTGCTTCCCGCTCGTCCCCTATTGCAACCGCATCCGAGGCGGCCGCTTCAGCTGGGACGGGCGCTCGGTGCAGATGCCTGCCAACTTCCCGCCCGAGCCGCACAGCCTGCACGGCCTCGGCTGGCAAGCTGCTTGGACGGTCACCGCCGAGGCCGGTTTCAAGGGCACCCTCCACCACAGCTATGATGGTGGCGGCGCGTGGCCATGGGCCTACGATGCCGAGCAGCGCGTGCGGCTGGGCTCGCAAGGTTGCGCTATCACCCTCGACGTCACCAACCGCGGCGAGGCGCCGATGCCCTGCGGCCTCGGCCTGCACCCCTACTTCCGACGCCGCCCTGAAACGCAGCTGACGTTCGCTGCGGCGGGGATGCTGGAGGTGGGCGACGCCATGATCCCCACCGGCGCGCTCTCGCCGCCCGAGCGTTTCGCCACCTGGGCGCAAGGCGCGCGCCTCCCCGCCCAAACGGTCGACCACTGCTTTACCGGCTGGCCCGGCACCGTCGATGTCGCCGATGATCTCGGCACCATCACGCTCGACGGGCGCGGAACCCCCTTCCTCCACCTCTACGCCCCGGCCGACGGCAGCGCGTTATGCCTCGAGCCGGTCACCCATTCGCCCGACGCGCCGAACCGGTTCCCCCGGGAAATGATTGCCCTTCCGCCGGGCTGCACGGCGAGCGCGACGCTGCGGATTGGGGCGAGACGTTGAGGGTCCGTGTGCGAACGTGAGGGCGGCCGACGTGCGGACTGGACGAAGCATCGCAAGGAAGGCCCAGGAACGGCACAGCCAATGTCAGGGCAGCCCATCCCGCCGCCATGGCATGCTCAGCCAATGGGACGATCGGCGCAAAAGAGGGCGGGTCGAAGCGCTGACGTGACGGAAGACAGGGTCGTTTTCGCCTTGGACTTCGGTCGGCTTGTCTGGTCCGTGGAGCCTTCGAGGGCCAATCAGTGGTTGTGGCGCGGCAGTCTTTTCGCGGTGCCGCGATATTTGAGCGCGAAGTCCATCACGCCGCCTTCGCCGAGCTGGCCGGTCTTCTCGCGGTAGAGCTCTTCCCACGGGGTGTTCGACGGCGGGATCGGCGGCGGGGGGAGGGCGGCCTTGCGGCGGGCGATCTCGGCTTCGTCGACCAGCGCGTTGCAGGTGCCGGCGTTGAGGTCGACGCGGATCGTGTCGCCGGTCCGCAGCCACGCGAGGCCGCCGCCCGCGGCGCTCTCCGGGCTGGCGTTGAGGATCGACGGGCTGTCGCTGGTGCCCGACTGGCGTCCGTCGCCGAGCGTCGGCAACCACTGCACGCCTCGCTGGATCAGGGCGTCGGGCGGTTGCATGTTGACCACCTCGGCGCTGCCCGGCCAGCCGAGCACGCCGGCGCCGCGCATCACGAGGATGCAGTTCTCGTCGATCGCGAGGGCGGGATCGTTGATCCGCGCATGATAGTCGTCGCCGCCGTCGAATACGATCGCCCGCGCCTCGAAGCAGCCCTCATGGTCCGGGCGGCAGAGGTAGCGGGCGCGGAAGGCTTCGGAGATCACCGAGGTCTTCATGATCGCGAAATCGAACAGGTTGCCGGAAAGGACGAGGAACCCGGCCTCGCGCTGCAGCGGGTCGGCGAACGGGCGGATCATCTCGCGGTCGACGCTCTCGCGGCCGGCGACGTTTTCGGCGATGCTCCTTCCGGTGCAGGTGAGGCGCTCGCCGTCAAGCTTGCCCGCCTCGAGCAGCTCCCACAGCACTGCGGGCACGCCGCCCGCGCGGTGGAACCGCTCGCCGAGATACTGACCGGCCGGCTGCATGTTGACGAGGAGCGGCAGCTCGTAACCGTGGCGCCAGTCGGCCGGCGCGATCTCCACGCCGGCGTGGCGCGCCATCGCGACGATGTGCGGCTGGGCGTTCGACGAGCCGCCGATCGCGGTGACCGCGGCGATGGCATTGAGGAAAGCCTCGCGAGTGAGGATGCGGCTCGGGCGCAGGTCCTCGTGGACCATCTCGACGATCCGCCGACCGGTGCGATAGGCGAACTGCCCGCGCTCCTTGTAGGGCGCCGGAACCGCGGCGCAGCCGGGCAGCGACATCCCGAGCACCTCGGCGACCGCGTTCATCGTGCTCGCGGTGCCCATCGTGTTGCAGTGGCCGGGCGAGGGCGCGCTGTCGAGCGCCCGGCGGAGAAACTCCGCCTCGTCGATCTCGCCCGCGGCGAGCTTGCGGCGGCTGCGCCAGATGACGGTGCCCGAGCCGACCAGTTCGCCTTCGTGGTGCCCGTCGAGCATCGGCCCGCCGGAGAGCACGATCGCCGGGATGTCGACCGTGCTCGCGGCCATGATCTGGCTCGGCGTGGTCTTGTCGCAGCCGGTTGTCAGCACCACCCCGTCGATCGGGTAGCCGTTGAGGATCTCGACAAGCCCGAGGTAGAGCAGGTTGCGGTCGAGCGCGGCGGTCGGCCGGCGGCAGTTCTCGAAGATCGGATGGACCGGAAATTCGATCGGCACGCCGCCCGCGTCGCGAATGCCCGCCTTGGTCCGCTCCGCCAGTTCGAGGTGGATGCGGTTGCAGGGAACGAGGTCGCTTCCCGACTGGGCGATGCCGATGATCGGCTTGCCGCTGCCCAGTTCTTCCGGCGTCAGGCCGAAATTCATGAACCGCTCGAGGTAGAGCGCGGTCTGGTCCCAGCGCTCGGCGTTGTCGAACCAGTCGCGCGAGCGCAGCCGACGCGTCTGCGAGCCCTCGGCCACCGCCTAGCCCTTGGCGCGGGCGGTGCGCTTGGCGAGCGTCGGCGCGGCGTCCGACTGGCGGCGGATCAGCTCGTAGCCGAGCGTGACGTAAGTCGGCTCGGGCTTGCCGCCGCTGCGCCGCTGCTTGAGTTCCGCGCTCAGCAGCTCGATCGCCCGGCGCGACATTTCGCCGATCGGCTGGCGGATCGTTGTCAGCTCCGGCCAGATCGTGCTGGCGATCGCGGTATCGTCGAACCCGCACACCGAAACGTCGACCGGTACGTCGAGGTGCAGCCGGTGTGCGACGGCAACGGTGGCCGCGGCCATGTCGTCGTTGGAGGCGAAGATCGCGCTCGGCGGGTCGGGCTGGCTCAACAGCCGCATCGCCGCGTCGAGGCCGGAGCGGTAGCTGAACAGGCCTTGCGCGAGGTAACCCTGGGGCACCTCGAGCTTGTGCGCCGCCATCGCGTCCTGGAAGCCCTCAAGGCGCTGGGCGCTCGCGGTCTGGTGCGGGTTGCCGATGATGAAGCCGATCTTGCTATGGCCGAGCCTGATGACGTGCTCGGTCATGTCGTAGGCGGCCTGGTATTCGTCGATCATCACGGCCGAATGTTGCTTCGGGCCGACACCCGAACCGATCGCCACCGCGCTGACGCCGAGCTCCGAAAGGCAGTCGAGCAGCGCCTGCTCGTCGCACAGCGGGGAGGGGAGGAGAAAGCCTTCGATGCCGCTCTCGGCGAGGCGGTTGACGACGGCGAACTCGTCCTTCTCGAATTCGCAGCGCTCGACCACGAGGTGCACGTCGCTCAGGCTGGCCTGCTCGAGACCGCCCATGAGAAGCTCGCTGAGGTAGGAGGCGGAGGGGTTCGAGTAGAGCAGCGCGATGCGCGGCTGGTCGGTCCCGGCGAGGCGGCGGGCAGCACGGTTGGGCTGGTAATTCAGCTCGCGGATCGCTTCGAGCACCGCCTTGCGGGTCTGCTCGCGCACGCTCCGCTCGCCGTTGATCACGCGGCTCACGGTCATCGGCGAACACTGGGCCAGGCGCGCGACGTCGGAAATCGTCGGCGCGCCTTTGTGGCGCCCGGTCTTGCGCGGAGCGATATCGGCTTTCGCCTTTGTCATCGCGCGGCTCTTAGGGCTGCGCCGGTCGCGGCAAAAGGACTTTTTCTGCGTATCATTGGCCCGGTGCCTCGGGAAAGCTCAGTGACCTGTAGTATTCGAGTGTATGCGCCGGAGGGCGGGCGCCCGCGGGCAACGGCAAACCGTTCACCGATTGCCAGTAAGCGATCGAGGCATCGCGCCACCAGCGGGCCTCGTCGGCCTGGACACGCAGGTAGTCTGCCGTGTCGGCAAAGCGTTGCGGATCGACGTAGGCCTGAAGCGAGCTCCAGGTTTGTGCCATGGTGTCGACCGTCGCAACCCCGCGGGCGTAGCGGTCGACCAGCTCGTCCCACAGCGTCCGGCCCGACCTCGTGCGATAGTCCCACGGCAGGTGATGGAACCACAGCAAGTAGTCTTCATCCATCGTCTTGGGATCAGCCCACAGCGCGGCCACCGACGGCGCGTATTGCGAAAGAGCGTTGCTGCCGCTCGCCGTGCGGTCGAAGCCGATGCCGCCCTTGTCGGCCCTCGCGTAGTAGCACGGGTTCCACTCGGGCCGCTCTAGGTCGCAGATCCACGGTCCGGGGCCGTAGTGGTGGCCGGTCGCCATCTGGTGCGCGAGGCCGAGCGGCGTCATGTAGTCGACCACCGCCTGGCGGCTCGCCATCATCATCGGCACGACCTTGTCGAGAAAGGCTGGGGCGCGGCTGAAGGTCTGCGCCGCCCACTCGCGGGCGATCTGCTCGCTCGACAGCGACGGATCCCAGGCGAGGCGGCCGAACGCGTACCAGTTGGCCTGGTTGAAATGACTGCCCGACCAGTCGCGATCGGAACCGGTGTTGGCGACGCCGGCCATCCCCGCCGGCGCGATGACCTGCGCCACGGTGCCGCCTCGGCCGGTTTGCGCATCGAGCGCCTCCTTCCAGTAGGGCGCGAGGTATACGAGGTGCGTTGCCTGCCCGAGGTACTCCTTGGTGATCTGCCCCTCGAACATCAGCCGCGTGTGCGGCATTGCCCCGAACAGCGGATGGAACGGCTCGCGTGGCTGAAAGTCGATCGGCCCGTTCTTCACCTGCAGGATGACGTTTGCGTCGAACTTGCCGTCTAGCGGGACGAACTCGTTGTAGGCCTGCATCGCCCGGTCGGTCTTGTCCTGCGCCGAATAGACGAACGCGCGCCAGATCACGACGCCGCGGCTGCCGATGGCGCGGGCGAGGGTGTTGGCACCTTCGGCGTGCGTGCGACGGTAGTCCTGCGGTCCGGGCTCACCTTCGGAATTGGCCTTGACGAGGAAACCGCCGAAGTCGGGGATCGCGGCGTAAAGCGCATCCGCTCGTGCCTTCCACCACGCCTGGACCGCGGGATCGAGCGGGTCGGCCGTGGGCAGGCCGCCGACGTCCTTCGGCGCGGAGAAGCGGGCGCAGACATAGAGCCGGATGCCGTACGGCCGCCACGCGTCGGCAACCCGCCTGAGCTTGGGAATGTAGCGATCGGTCAGGAACAGCGGGCTCGCGTTGACGCTGTTCACGACCGCGCCGTTGATGCCGATCGACGCCTCGGCCCGCGCGTAGTCGATCAGCCGCCGGTCGAGATGCCCGGGCAGCTTCCACCAGTCGAAGATCGAGCGGCCCGAATAGCCGCGCAGGACATAGCCATTGGGATCGTCCCAGTGATCGATCATCCTCAGCGGCATCGCGGGACGCTGCTTCAGATCGATCGTCGCAGGATCGTGCCCGAGCGCGAGCTCCCGCAGGAGTGCGAACGCTCCGTAGAGGCAGCTCAGGTCGCTGGGACCCGAAATGCGAATGGCATGTCTGCTCGCTTCGACCTCGAACCGTCCATCCCCGCCGGTCGGGCGTTCGCAATCGAGAGCGACATTGCCAGGACCGGTGCCCGCTGGCCGGCCTCCCCCTGCGAGAAGGCCATTAAGGCCGGCGCGGAGCTCTTGCGCCGCCGCCGCAAGGGTCGGCCTTGCGGCGGGTCTTGCGGGAGGGCGCGTCACGCGCGGATTGAAGGCCCGCAATCGGGCGAGCGCTTTACCTTCCAGCGGCGCGTAGCGCAGCCACAGCTTGTACCCGTCCTCTGCCTGCGCGGCGCCTGCAAGGGCGAGGGCGGCCAGAGCCGCGAATTGCGCCAGCAGCCGATTGACAAGCCCTCTCCCCATAATCATGGTAGCGCTATCACGAAGGGCCGCGAGAGGCAATTGCGGCGGGTGGGAGAGCTTGTATGAGGGGCCGCATCAGGACCGCGGCGGTGGCCGCCGGGATTGCGCTGGCGACGCTTTCGATCGGTTTTTCCGGAGCCGGAGACGCGAAGTCGACGCCGGCGGAATCTTTCCAGAATGTACCGAAGCCGATGGCCGCTGCGCCGTACTGGAACGCCTCGCTGCCGACAGAACAGCGTGTTGCCGACCTGCTCGGGCGGATGACCCTCGACGAGAAGATCGCCCAGATTACCGCGTTGTGGGACAACAAGACCGAGATCCAGGACGCCGCGTACAATTTCGATCCGGCCAGGGCGTCGCAGACGCATCCCAACGGCATCGGCATGATCTCGCGTCCATCCGACCACAAGGGGCCCGGTGGCCCGCGGGTCGATCCGCCACGCACGATCGAAAACAGCGTGGCCTACGTCAACGCGGTGCAGAAGTGGGCCCGCGAGCATACCCGGCTCGGCATCCCGGTGATGTTCCACGAGGAAGCGCTCCACGGCCTCAATCCGGGCCGCGATGCGACCAGCTATCCCCAGGCCATCGGCCTCGCCTCGACCTGGGATCCCGACCTCCTGCGCGAGGTCAACGCCGAGATCGCCGGCGAAATTCGCCCGCGCGGCGTGCAACTGGTGCTTTCGCCGGTGGTCGATGTCGCCCGCGACCCGCGATGGGGACGGATCGAGGAGACGTTCGGCGAGGATCCGTACCTCGTCGGCGAGCTCGGTGTCGCGGCCGTCGAGGGGCTGCAAGGCGTCGGCACCGGCCGCAAGCTTGCGCCCGGCAAGGTCTTCGCCACGCTCAAGCACATGACCGGCCACGGCCAGCCCGAAAGCGGCACCAACGTTGGCCCGGCGCCGATCGGCGAGCGCACCTTGCGCGAATTCTTCTTTCCGCCGTTCGAGCAAGTCGTGAAGCGGACCGGCATCGACGCCGTGATGGCGAGCTATAACGAAATCGACGGCATCCCGAGCCACTCGAATGTCTGGCTGCTGCACGACGTGCTGCGCGGCGAGTGGGGGTACAAGGGCGCGGTCGTCAGCGACTACTACGCGATCGGCCAGCTGATGGAGCTGCACCATATCGCGCCGGACCTGAAGACCGCGGCCGAGCTGGCGCTCAAGGCGGGGGTCGACATCGACCTGCCGACGGGCAACGCCTATGCGCACCTCAAGGAAGCCGTGCAGAACGGAGAAGTGCCGATGAGCGCGATCGACACGGCCGTCGCGCACATGCTGACGATGAAATTCAACGCCGGCCTGTTCGAGAATCCATGGGCCGATCTCGCGGCGGCGCAGAAGTCGGACGGGCCGGAGGCACAGGCGCTCGCCCGCAAGGCGGCGGCGGAATCGCTGATCCTGCTGAAGAACGACGGAACGCTGCCGCTGGCGCTTCCAACGGTCGGCACGAAGCCGACCATCGCCGTGATCGGGCAGACTTCGACCAAGGCGCACCTCGGCGGCTACTATGGCGTTCCGCGCAGCACTGTCTCTCCGCTTGCCGGAATCAGGGCGCTGGTCGGCAACCGCGCCAATGTCGTCACCGCGCAAGGCGTGGTGATCACCAAGGGTGACGACTGGTGGCAGGACAAGGTCGAGCTCGGCGATCCGGCGGAAAATGCCAAGCTGATCGCCCAGGCGGTCGAGGTGGCCAAGAATGCCGATACCATCGTGCTGTTCGTCGGCGATACCGAGCAGACCAGCCGCGAGGGCTGGGCCGACAGCCACCTCGGGGACCGCGCGTCGCTCGATCTCGTCGGCCAGCAGAATGACCTGTTCAACGCGCTCAAGGCCCTCGGCAAGCCGATCGTCGCCGTGCTGGTGAACGGCCGGCCGCCGAGCTACCCGACCGTCGCGGCGGGCGCCAACGCCATCCTCGAGACCTGGTACGCCGGCGAGCAGCAGGGCAACGCCATCGCCGACGCGCTGTTCGGCCGAGTCAACCCCGGCGGCAAGCTGCCGGTCACGGTCGCGCGGGACGTCGGCCAGCTGCCGATGTTCTACGACTACAAGCCGAGCGCGCACCGCGGCTACCTGTTCAGCGAGAACACGCCGCTCTATCCGTTCGGCTACGGTCTCAGCTACACCACCTTCGACGTTGGCGCGCCGGTTCTGGTGTCGCCGGCCATCAAGGCGGGGGAAAGTGCCAGCGTTACGGTGCCGGTAACCAATACCGGCAAGGTCGCGGGCGACGAAGTGGTGCAGGTCTACCTGCGCGACGACCTCAGCAGCGTTACGCGTCCCGTCAAGGAGCTGGCGGCATTCAAGCGCGTCACGCTGCAACCCGGCGAAACGAAGCAGGTCAGTCTGACCATCCGTCCCGACAGCCTGGCTCTCTGGAACCGCGAGATGAAGCGTGTGATCGAGCCGGGCACGTTCACGATCTCCGCCGGACCCAATTCGCGCGACCTCAAGAGTACGAAGCTCACGGTGACGCCGTGAACCGTCGTGGCGCCCTGCGCCTGCTGGCCGGCGGAAGTGTCGCCGCGCTGGCAGTGGCGCAGGCGCCACTGGCTTTCGCCAAGGACGGGCAGCCGCTCTATAGGGACGCGAGGGCGCCGATCCCGGCGCGTGTCGCGGACCTGATGGCGCGCATGACGTTGGCGGAGAAGGTCGCGCAGATGCGCGGAGTCTGGGCCGGCAAGGGTGCGATGCTGAGCGGCCTCGAGTTTGATCCCGCCAGGGCCGGCAAGGCCTTTCCCGACGGAATCGGCGCGCTCGGCCGGCCGTCGGACAAGCGCGGCACGCCTGGCATCGGACAGGCTTCGGGCGGCTCCGCCGATCGCTGGCGCACGCCGCGCCAGACGGTGGAATTCATCAACGCGCTGCAGAAATGGGCGCTGGAGGACACGCGCCTCGGCATTCC
>Ga0207657_10002951_pt1 | contig 18253 bp, 15 predicted proteins | sample KBSC33metaG_FD_184316 | JGI IMG/M metagenome (GOLD analysis project Ga0207657, IMG submission 184316) | Corn rhizosphere microbial communities from Kellogg Biological Station, Michigan, USA - KBS C3-3 metaG (SPAdes) (version 2) | ecosystem: Host-associated > Plants > Roots > Rhizosphere > Soil ... | reverse complement strand
CTGGCGGATCAGCTTCTCGGTGTCCTTGGCCACGCCCTGAGGATAGATGCCACCGGGTGGCCCTCCGCGGGGCCGGCGCCGGCTTTCACGCACTTTGCGCTCTCTGGCGCGCCTTCCGTGCGTCTCGCCGACCCCCGGCCACGTTAGATTCGCGACTGCCGATGTCGGAGACCCTCGCTCGCAGCCTGATCAGATTGATCGTCACGGTCGGGATCATCGCCGCGATCTACTTCTTCCTGGTCCGGCCGATCCTCGACACGACCAACGACACGATCGATCGCGCCTTCGACAGCGTCGGCGGTGTCGAGAGCTCGATCGACAACGCCTTCGACGACGCCGGCGTCAACCCGCCGAACCTGAGCGGCACCGGCAAGACCGACGCCGAGCGCGTCCTCGCCTGCGTCCAGCGGGTTCAGCCGGACGCGTCGAAGATGCAGCGCTGCGCCGAGCGCTTCACGAAGTAGCGGCGGACGACTTCCGTTCGCGGTAGGCGCGGTTCTTCTCGCGGTTGCCGCAGACCTCCATCGAGCACCAGTGGCCGCCGCGGTTCTTCGAAACGTCGAAGAACGCCCAGCGGCACGAATCCGCCGCACAGATCTTCAGCCGCTCCCAGCTGCCGTCGATCTGGGCGCGGAGGACGATGCCGATCATCTGCGCGATCAGGGCGTCGACCGAAGCCGCCGGCTCGAGGTCGACGTCGATGGTGCCGTCGGCGCCGACATGGACCGGGACCGGATGGCGTGCCGCGATCCGGGCGAGCTCGGCGCTCGCCGCCTCGTCCTGGTCTCCGGTCATGTTCGCGTCGATCAGCGCCCGGACGCAGCGGCGCAGCTCGACCAGTTGTTTCCGGCCCTCCTCGGAGACCTCGGCGCCGGGCGCCAGGAGGCCGAAGCCGGTCAACCACTCGCGGGAGCCGGTGGCGTCGACGAGCTGCTCGGGGTCGTCCTCGGAGGCCTGGGAGTTCGCCAGGGCCTGGATGGCAAGCAACGGTTCCGGCGCGACCTTGTCCTCGATCCAAGCACTGATAGCTGCCGTTTCCATGGGCACGATCCTACCGCTGCGTGACCGGTGATTCAACTTGACAGGTCAGCATGACCGCTGTAAGGTTTTCACCGGTCATTGTCGTTATCAACTGGAAAGGAAGAGGCCATGCTCGCCATCGCCCAGTTCTTCGCCCAGGAAGCCCGCGAGGTCCGCAAGGACCCCGACCTGATCAGGGCCCGCACCTCGCGCCGCCGGAGCCGGTAGATGCTCGCGTCCGGCCGCGTCCGGGCGAGTCTGAGCGCCCGCAGATCAAGGAAGAGGCCGGCGAAGCGGCCTTAGGGCCGTGAGCCGGCCGATGACGCCGAGCTGCGCGCGCTCAGGCCGCCCGGCGGTTACGAAAGTAAGCCGAGCCGTCGATGCCGCGGTCGAAGCCGGACCAGGCCTGGCCCTCGGAGAGGGTCCGCTCGATCCGGTCGAAGCTGCCGAGCTTGCCGCCGAGGTTGTCCATCATGTGGACGAGGGTCGCCTCGCGGGTCGCCGGCGTCACCGGCGAGCCGTGCTCGAGCGTCCCGTGGTGGGAGAGGATGATGTGGAGGACCGCCCAGCCGAGGTCGGGGTCGAAACCCTCGATCGACTCGATCTCGCGACGGACCCGGTAGTAGCCGAGCGGAATCTCGCCGATCAGCCGGCCGAGATCTGTCATGTCGATCGCAAGCGGGTTGTCGTTGTAGGCATCGAGTTTGCCGATGTCGTGCAGCAATGCTCCGGCGATGGCGACGTCGCGATCGATGCCGGGGAAGAACGACGCCGCGGCGCTGACGCCCTGCGCGACCGAGAGCGTGTGCTCGAGCAGACCGTGGCGGTAGGCCTGGTGGTAGTGCTTGGCGGCCGGGGCGTCGCGGAAGCGCTCCCAGAGCTCGCCGCCCGGCGCGATCAGCCGGTCGAGCAGCTCCCGCAGATCCGGCTCCTGGATCGTCTCGAGGAGATCGGCGAGATCGGCCTCCATCCGCTCGACCGGCTCCGGCGAGACCTCGAGCAGGTTCGCGGGGTCGTAGTCCCCCTCCCCGGCCGGCGCGATCGCCTCGACGATCAGCGCATCGCCCCATTGCCGGCTGCATTCGTAGCGGCCGACGAGGTGGACGACCGTCCCCGGCTCGGCGGCCGCGAACCGCGCCTCGATCTCGTCCCACGACTTCGCCTGGATGGTCGCCGTGCGGTCGGCGATCTTCAGCGACAGCCACTCGCCGCCGCGCTTCGTCGGCCGGCGGCTGCGGTCGCGGACGGCGTAGCAGCACTCGACCCGATCGCCGTCGGCGAGCGCCGCCAACGCCTGATGAGCGGGGGCCGGGACGGCCTCCGGGGCGGTCTCACCGAGCTCTGCCTGCAACGGTTCCATGGCCGCAGGGACGGTAGGGATGGGGGCGGACGACGTTGGCCCTGTCAGCGGCCGTTGGGAGCCTTTTCGACTGTCTCGTCTGTGCATCGACACGGTTCCTCGACGGTTCAGTCGCCGGCCGGCGCCGGTTGCTGACGAAGCGGGCGGTCGGCGGCTACCGGGCGCCGCCGCCGGTCGCCGATCGGTAGCCACGCTCGCCCTCCGAGATCCTGATCTCGAGGAAGTCGGCGGCGAGGCGGGCGGCCTGCGCGAGCGTTCCCGGCTCCTCGAAGAGGTGGGTCGCGCCGGGCACGACGGCGAGCTGGCAGTGCCCGGCGATCGCCGCGGCGGCGCTGCGGTTCAGCGCCAGGACCTCGGTATCGCGGCCGCCGACGATCAGGAGCGTCGGCGCGGTCACCCGCCCGAGCGCCTCGCCGGCGAGGTCGGGGCGGCCGCCGCGGGAGACGACCGCGCCGACGCCGCCACGCCGGTCCGCCGCCGCCCGCAGCGCCGCCGCCGCTCCGGTCGAGGCGCCGAAGCAGGCGACCGGGAGCCGCGTCAGGCCCGGCCGGCGGCGCGCCCACTGGATCGCGTCGAGCAGCCGCCGGGTGAGCAGATCGATGTCGAAGACGTTGCCGCGGTCGCCGGCCTCGTCCGCCGTCAGCAGATCGAAGAGCAGGGTCGCGAACCCGCGGCCCTCGAGATAGCGCGCAACCGAGTTGTTGCGCGGACTGTGGCGGCTCGATCCGCTGCCGTGGACGAAGACCACGAGCCCGGCCGGATCGGGCGGAAGCCGGAGCGCGCCGCCGAGCTCGGCGCCGTCGCCGGTCGGGATAAGGATCTCCCCGGACCCGTCGGCCGGCGTGTCACCGGGGCCATCGTCAGGTTCCGCGGCGGGCTCGTCGCCGGGCAGTCCGCCCTGCTCGCGGGCGGCATCGAGGAGGGCGATGACCTCGTCGTCGCTGATCTGCGCAAAGTCGTCGTACCAGGCGCCGACGCTGCTGAAGTGGTGCGGGGCCGCGAGCGTCACGACCTCGTCGATGTCGCCGTCGATCCGCTCGGACGTCCCCTCGGGGCAGACCGGGACGGCGAGGACCACCTTCGCGGCGCCCTGCGCCTTCAGCACCCGCGAGGCCGCCGCGGCGCTGACGCCGGTCGCGATGCCGTCGTCGACGACGACCGCGGTGCGGCCGCGGATCGGGACCGGCTCGCGATCGCCCCGGTAGAGGCGGCGGCGGCGGTCGAGCTCCTCCTGCTCGCGGCGCGCGATCGGCTCGATCTGCTCGCCCGTGATCCCGAACGCCTCGAGCGCCTTCTCGTCGACGACGACGGTCCCGTCCTCGCCGATCGCGCCGAGCCCGAGCTCGGGCTGATTCGGATGCCCGAGCTTGCGGACGAGCCCGATGTCGAGCGGGGCCTGAAGCGCCGTTGCGACCTCGTAGCCGACCGGGACGCCGCCCCGTGGCAGGGCGACGATGACCGGGTCGTCGAGGTCCTCGTCGCTGAGCCGCGCGGCAAGCATCCGGCCTCCCTCGCGGCGGTCGGCGAAGGTTCCACGACGGGTCAGGCGCATGATCCGCGCCCGATCGTCGGAGACTCAGGACAGGGCGTCAACGCAACCTCCTCGAGGAACGCACTACCCAGCTTAGGACCCGTCGATCGGCGGCTCATCGGCAACCCGCACCGGCCGCGCTCGGTGGCCGCTACGGAGCGTCGGACCGCCCGCTCCGACGTGAGCGAGCCCGGGCGACATAGCAGACGCTCGTTCGCTATTGTGCCTGCGATGGGCTTGCGGATCAGATCGCTCGGCTGGGCCGGCTTCGAGCTCGGCGCCGGCGACGAGACGCTCCTGATCGACCCGCTCGCCGACGCCGGTGCCGTCTTCCGGGCCCTCGGTGAGGAGGCGGATCCGATCGTCCCCCCCGAGGTGATCGCGCCGGAGCATCCGACCGCGGCGGCGGGGCTCGTCACACACCTCCACCGCGACCACGCCGATGCCGGGGCTCTCGCCGCCGGCCTGGCTCCCGGGGCGCCCGTGCTCGAACCCGCCGCCGGCGGCGGCGAGGGCCTCGAATTGCTCGGCCTCGCCCAGGCCGAGCACGAGCTCGACGCCGCCGGGCTCGAGCGCCGCCGGATCGAGGCCTGGGACACCGCCAGGATCGGACCGTTCGCGATCACGGCGGTGCCCGCGGTCGACGGCACCGGGGATCCGCAGGTCTCCTGGCTCGTCGAGGCGGACGGCACCCGCGTGCTCCACCTCGGCGACACCATGTTCCACGGCTACTGGTGGCGGATCGCACTGCGGGCCGGGCCGATCGACGTCGCGCTCGTGCCGATCAACGGCGCCGTCCTCGACTTCCCCCACCGCCAGCCCCCGAGCCGACTGCCGGGCGTGATGGACGCCGAGCAGGCCGCCGAGGCGGTGCGGCTGCTCGGGGCGCGGGTCGCGGTCCCGATGCACTACGGCGGCTACGCCGGCACCCGCTTCTACCGACCGGGCGAGGAGTCGCTCGATCGCTTCCTCGCGGCCGCCGACGGCGGGTGCGAGCTGCGCCCGCTCGCGCCCGGCGAGCAGTTCGAGCTCGGCGCACCGGCTGGGTCCGGCCGCGCCGCCGCCTGAGCGTCACGGCTCAGTGAATGCCGGCGTTCTCGGTCAGCGATCGGGTCTGCCTGGCATCCGAGCTCTATCCCGATCAGTGGGATTCGAGGCCGAGCGCCCGCCGCATCGCGGTCCGCCCACGGGCGACGGCCTCGCCGTCAGCGTGGAGCTGGATCGCCTGGTTGACGCCCTGGGCGATCGCGTTGATCTCGAAGGCCGCCTGCGCCGGGTCGACGCCGCCCAGCTCGCCGCGCTCGACGGCCGTGGCAACCTCGTGCTCGAGGACGCGCTCCCAGCGGCAGCCGATCGCCCGGACCTCGTCGCGGACCGCGCCCGGGCGGGCGTCGAAGTCCGCCGCGGCCTGGGTCAAAAAGCAACCACCCGGAAAGCCCGGCCGGGCGAGGTGATCGAGCCAGGAGTCGATGATCGCCTCGAGTCGCGCCAGTCCCGGCTCGGCTCCGGCGGCCGGGTCCCATACCTCGGCGCGGAAGATCGCCGCCGCGCGGTCGAGGGCCTCGAGCTGGAGGCGCTCCTTGCTTCCGAACGGACCGACGACTCCGGCCTTGCTCATCCGCAGCCGCTCGGCGAGCGTGCCGATCGTGATCCCGTCGAGCCCGGCGATCGAGGCCTCGCTGACGACCTCGCTGAGGATCGCCTCGCGGGTCCGTTCGGCGGCTTCGCGTGAGCTACGCGGCATCACGACCACGATAGCTGACGACCGTTCGGTGTCCGCATCGGCCGGGCTCGGTCGAGCGGCGGGCCTCTGCGATCCTCTCTGGACGAAGGAGAGGAAATGGAACCGATCGCACCCGAGCCGGTCGACTCGCTGACGGTGACCACGTTGGTCGACAACGTCAGCGACATCCTCCTCACCGACGAAGGCCCCGCCCGGCGCGCTCCGTTCGCGCTCGCGACCACCGGGAACGTGCTCCGGGCCGAGCACGGGTTCTCGGCTCTCGTCACGATCACGAAGGGAGAGCGGACGACCCGGGTCCTCTTCGACGCCGGGATCACGCCCGACGGCATGGTCGAGAACATGCGCCGCCTCGAGATCGAGCCGGGCGCCATCGACATCATCGTTCTCAGCCACGGCCACTGGGACCACACGACCGGGATGCACGGGCTGGCGGCGGCCCTCGGCCGCACCGAGCTCCCGGTGATGATCCATCCCGAGTTCTGGACCAGGCGGCGGATCGCGATCGAGGGCCGCGAGCCGCTCGCGCTTCCGGCGACCAGCAGAGGCGCGCTCGAGGGTGCCGGCTTCGAGATCGTCGAGCGCGAGCAGCCTTCGTTCCTGCTCGACGGCTCGCTGCTCGTCACCGGCGAGATCGATCGGACGACCGGCTTCGAGCGCGGGGCCTCGCCCGCCCATCAGGCCGAGCGACCCGGCGGCTGGGAGCGCGACCCGCTGATCCTCGATGACCAGGCGATCGTCGCCGAAGTCCGCGGGCGCGGGCTCGTCGTTCTCACCGGCTGCGGCCACGCGGGACTGATCAACACGCTCCGCCACGTCCAGCGCCTGACCGGCGAGGATCACTTCCACGCGGTGATCGGCGGATTCCACCTCAGCGGCCGCTACTTCGAGCCGATCATCGCGCCGACCTGCGATGCCCTCGCCGCAATCGCCCCCGACTACGTCGTTCCGACCCACTGCACCGGCTGGCGCGCCATCCATGCGATCGCCGCCCGCTTCCCGGACGCGTTCATCCAGAACAGCGTCGGCACCCGCTTCGAGTTCGTCGCCTGAGAGCGGCGGTCACGATCCCGGCGCAGCGGCATTCCGTCTAGCCTTCCCCCACCCAGGCGAGGTAGCTCAGTTGGTAGAGCACACGACTGAAAATCGTGGTGTCGCCGGTTCGATTCCGGCCCTCGCCATACACACCGGGGCGCGCGGCTACAGATCGATACGAGCGCCGACCGTCACGGTCTTCTCGGCGGGAAGGTTGAAGTAGTCGACCGGGTTCGAGGCAAATCCAGACAGATGGATATAGAGGCGCTTTCGCCAGCTCACCATGGTTGGATCGAGCGATCGCGCGATGTTGATGCGGGAGACGAAGTAGGCGCACTCTTCCGGCGGCGCTGTGAGATTGACCCCGCGTCGCCCGTCGGCGACCGCTAGCAGGGCGGGGACGTTGAGCTTCTCGGTGTAACCGAACTTGCCGGTCACGTGGCTGATCCCGTCGTCGCTGTAGCCGAGGTCGTCGACGACAACGCGATCGGGCTGGTTGTAGACCGCCACGGGGAGGATCTGGACGGTGACCACGACGACCTGCTCTTGCAGGACGTGGTTCAGCTCCGCCATCGTCCGGAGGGCGAGGGGGACGGTCTCGCGGGTTGCGTTCAGGAAGATCGCGGTTCCCCCAATCCGTTGCAGCTCGAGGCGGCCCCAGTGGATCGACTCGATGAACTCCCTCATCGGACCCTCCTTGGCCTGGCGCTTGGCGGTGATTACCTCCCTGCCCTTCTGCCAAGTTCGCAGCAGCGTGAAGATGACGCCGCCGATAGCGAGCGGGAGCCACCCTCCATGTTCGATCTTGGTCAAGTTCGCCGCGAAGAACGCGACGTCGATCGGGAGCATGAAGGCGAGACCCGCGTAGACGATCCAGCGGGACGTCTCCCAAAGCGTTCTGGCGACAGTCGCGAAAAGCACCGTCGTCACGATGAATGTGCCGGTGACGGCGATTCCGTATGCGGACGCCAGTGCGGCCGAGGACCCGAAACCGACGACGATGACGACGACGCCGACGAAAAGCATCCAGTTGATCGACGGGATGTAGACCTGGCCGGCCAGCTTCGTGGACGTGTGCCGGATCGCCAGTCGCGGCACGAAGTCCATCTGATCCGCTTGACGACTGATCGAGAACGCGCCACTGATCAAAGCTTGGGATGCGATCACGACGGCTGCGGTTGCGAGTCCGACCATCGGCAGGCGCAAGTAGTCCGGGACGAGGAGGAAGAGAGCGCCATCGAGCGAGCTGGGCGAACGAAGGATCAAGGATCCCTGGCCGAGGTATTGGAGCGTCAGGGCCGGGAATACGAGGAAGAACCATGCTCGGCGGATCGGGGGAAGTCCGAAGTGACCGAGGTCGGCGTATAGGGCCTCCGCGCCGGTGACGACGAGGACGACCGACGCCAACGCGAAGAAGGTCACGGTCCAGTTCTCGAACATGAAGTTGACCGCTGCCGAGGGCGCGAGGGCCTCGAGGATCTGCGGATGGTGGATGACTTCGACCAAGCCGCTGATGCCGAGAACGAGGAACCAAACCGCCGTCACGGGCCCGAACCACCGGCCAACCGAACCGGTCCCGAATCGCTGGATCGAAAACAGCGCCGTCAGGATCGTCAGCGTCAGCGGGAGGACGAGGTGCTCAAGGCTCGGGGAAACGACCTCCAACCCCTCGACCGCCGACAGCACCGAGATTGCGGGCGTGATCATCCCGTCGCCGTAGAAGAGTGCGGCGCCGGCGAGTCCGAACGCCACCAGGGCCAGGGCCGCGCGCCTGTTATGGAGGCGGGCGCGTTCGACCAAGCCGATCAAGGCCATGATGCCGCCCTCGCCGTGGTTGTCGGCGTGGAGTACGAAGGTCACGTATTTGATCGAAACGACGATCGTGATCGCCCAGAAGACCAGGGAGATGACGCCATGGACACTCGCCTGGTCGAAACCGACACCGTCGGTCGCAAAGACGGCCTGGAGGGCGTAGAGCGGACTCGTGCCGATGTCGCCGAAGACCACCCCGAGCGCGGCAACCGTGAGAGCTGCGCCGCCGGGTGTCAGGGCCCTTCTCGGCACTTCAGATTCGTCGGGCTGCCCGTCGCGCTTAGCCAGGAGCCCCCTCGTTTGCGGGAGCCTGAGGTGTCGTGACTCTCAATTCAAGCACCCATGGCATTCTAAAGTCGTCCGAACGGACCGGGTGAGCGTCAGGGCTCGACGGCCGGCTCGGCGTCGAGCAGCTTCAGCGCGCCGGCGGCATTGACCGAGCGTGCGATCGCGATCGCCTCGGTGTGAGCGGCGTGGCGACCGTCCTCGTCGCCGGCGGCCGCGCAGACCGCAGCGCGGGTGCTGAGGGTCATGATCACCATCGGCTGCATCCCCTGCCGTCGGGCCTGCTGTATCCCGTCCTCGATCGTCGCCGCAGCGCGCGAGATGGACGCCTCGTCCCCGCGCTCGAGCAGCGCCTCGGCTACGGCGACCGCCGCCGGCGGCAGAACGATGGTGATGCCGAACCGACGCGCCATCTCGAGTGCGGTCTCGCCCGCATCGATCGCTTCATCGATCCGGCCGAGGGCCGTGTAGGAACGGGCGAGGCTGACCCAGGCGTACGGCACGAGATCGTGGCCCACCCCGCGATCGGCGACGAGATCGATCGCGGCGCTCGCCACCTCGATCGCGCGATCGGGCTCGCCGGCGCTGACGAGGAGCGTGGCGAGCCAGCCCAGCGCGAGGTTCCGCGAGAACACATCGCCGATGTCGGACGCGATCTCGGCCGCGCGGACGGCATCTGCGACCGCCTCCTCGTCGATCGGGCGCTCGCCCCAGTAGGCAAGAGCGGCGGAGCAGCTGTATGCCCAGGCCAGCGCCTCGGGGTCGAGCCGTTCGCAGGCCTCGATGCCCTCGTCGAGCGCGGCTCGCGCCTCCTCGAAACGACCGAGGCTGCCGCTGTACCAACTGCGGAATGAGACCGCCCACGCCCGCGGGTTGGCGAGGACGATCCCGGCGCCCGCGTTCGGCTCGGACTCGGTCAGCTCGATGATCCGCTCGAGCTTCGCCAACCCGCGCTCGAAGTCGGCCGCGAGGAAATCCGTATATACGGTCCCGGACAGCGCGCTCACCCGCACGCCGACATCGTCGATCCTGTCCTCGAGTTCGAGGCAGAGCCCGGCGAGCCGCTGGAACTCGGCGACGTTGCCGGTCATCGTCACCTCGGTGACACCCATAAGCGCGTGGAGCAGGGCCAGCCCGCCGGGCTCGTCGTGACCCTCGGCGATCTCACAGGCCTCGTGGTAGAGGCGACGGAGGCGTTCGATGTCGCCGCCGAGGCGCCATGAGTGGTTGATGACGTTCAACCGCCAGACCATGCGGAGCGCATCGGCGGCCTCCCCCGCCCCGAGCCGGTCGTCGAGCTCGCCGACCGCCTCCCATTGCGCGAGCGCTGCGGCGGGTGCGATCGGGCCTGCCCACACGGCCGCGCGGGCACGCCAGCCGGCGGCCTCGAACCAGGACTCACCGGCTTCGAGGTGCTCGGCGATGACGCCGGCACTCTCTTCGAGATGGTCGCCCGCGGTCTGCTCGAGCGCGGCCGCCGCGGCGAGGTGAAGCCGCTTGCGCTCGGCTCGCAGCTGCGTCTCCAGCGCCACCTGGCGGGTGAGCGGATGGACGAACGAGATCCGGCGCCGGGGATGAGCGGCAGTCTCCTGGACGAACTCGGCGGCGACCAGATCCGGTAGCGCCTCCTCGACGGTCCCGCCATCGTCTCCGGCGACCAGCTCCAGCACCTCGACCGTGAAATCGGCGCCGATCACCGCAGCGGCGTAGAGCACCCGCCGGCTCGCCTCCGGCAGCCGGTCGATCCGTGCTGCGAGGATCGGCTGCACGCTCGCGGGGACCGCCAGCTCGTCGATCTCCTCGGTCAGCCGGTAGTCGCCTCGGGTTCCGCTCAGCGCTCCGCGCTCGGCGAGCTCCCTGACGACCTCTTCGACGAAGAAGGGGTTGCCGCCGGTCCGCTCGCCGATCAGCGACTCGAGCCCGTCCAGCGAGGGATCGTCGCCGAGCAGCGTCTGCAGGAGCGCTCCGAGACCGCCGCCCCCGAGCCCGCGGAGCGGTAGCTGCCGATAGGCGGAGCTGGCCATCCATTCCGCCCGGTACTCGGGCCGCATGTTGACGACCACGAGCGTCTTCGTACCGGGCACCGCCGCGACGAGGGTCGCGAGGAACTTGTCGCTGACCGGATCGATCCAGTGGAGGTCCTCGATCAGGACCAGCGCCGGCCCGAGTCGGTCCCGCGCCAGGACCATGCGCCGGACGACGTCGTTGAGACGCCGCTCCCGCGCCTCGGCGCTCATCCGCGGACGCCGATCGGGATCGGCGATGCCGAGGAAGTCCCAGACGAGCGGCAACTCCTGCTCGAAGGAGTCGCCGAGCGCGCGCAACCGCTCCTCGACCTTGAGGCGCGCCGCCTCCGGGGCGTCGTCCGCCTCGATCGCGAAGTAGGAACGAAGCAGCTGCAGCACCGGCATCAGCGGCAGGTCGCGGGCATGGGCCTCGCAGCGGGCCATGTATGCGGGGATGCCGCGCGCGTCGCAGAGCTCGAGCAGCTCGTGGCAGATCCGGCTCTTGCCGACGCCGGCCGAGCCGACGATCCCGACGACCTCCCCCTCGCCTTCCTCGACCCGGCTCATCGCCGCCTCGAGCTCGGCGAGCTCAGCCTCGCGGCCGGCGAACGGCGTCAGACCACGCTCCAGCGCGACGTCGAGGCGATCACGAGCCGCCCCCACGCCGGTCGGTGCGAATGTGCCGACCGGCTCGGTGGCGCCCTTGACCTCGACGGTGCCGCGATCCTCGAGGTCGATGTAGCCACGGACCAGGGCGGCCGTCTCTCCTGTGATCAGGATCGAGTCGGGCCCGGCCAGCGACTCCATCCGCTGGGCAAGGCCGACGGTATGGCCGATCGCCGTGTACTGGAGGTCGTCGCGCTCCCCGAGCGATCCGATCACGAGCGTCCCGGAGTTGATCCCGATCCGGACCGCGAGCCGGATGCCGAGGTCGCGTTCGATCCGCTCGGCGTAGGCGGACGACTTCTCCAGGATCTCGAGCGCGGCGAGGCAGGCGCTGCGGGCGTGGGTCTCGTCGGCGATCGGTGCCCCGAACAGCGCCATGATCCCGTCGCCGGTGAACTTGTCGACGGTCCCCTCATGCCGGTGAACGCCGTCTGCGAGGAGCTTGAACAGGCCGTCCATCACCTCACGCCACTGCTCGGCGTCGATCCGCTCGGCGAGCTCCATCGAGCCGGCGACATCAGCGAAGAGGACAGTCGCGTGCTTGCGCTGGCCGGCCGTCTCGACGGCGCCGGCGCGGGCCCGCTCCCGAAGCTCCTGTGGGGCCGCGAGCGCCGCCGGGGCGGCGATCGGCGTCAGTTCGTTGCCACAGGCGGCGCAGAAGCGCGACCCGGGCGGGTTGCCGTGCCCACATCGCGTGCAATAGACCGAGCCGAGGGAGGATTCCTCCATCGCAGATCGATCGTAGCCGCCGTGCGATTCAGGCTCCGCGGCGGCACTCATCTCCCCTTCATCTCTCGGCGCTACACCGGCAGCAGGATCCGAGCGAGGAGGCGAGCATGGCCAATCGACCCACATCGAGGCTGGCGAGGGGGACGATCCTGATCGCGCTTGCGCTCGCCGGCGCCCTGGCTGCCGGGTGCGGCTCGTCCGGCTCCTCCTCGACGACGACCACGTCCTCGTCGGCCTCGACGCTGGCACCGGTCCACGGCAAGTACTCACCGTCGATCGACCCCGCCGACTTCGTCGCCACCGTCGACAACCCTTACTGGCCCCTCAAGCCCGGCACCGGTTTTCACTTCAAGGGCGTCCGCGGGACGACCCCGCAGCGCGACGACGAGATCGTCACCGACCGGACCAGGACCATCGAAGGGATCGCGAGCACCGTCGTCCGCGACACGGTCTCGGAGCGGACGGGGCCCGTCGAGCGCACCTTCGACTACTACGCCCAGGACACGGCGGGCAACGTCTGGTACATGGGCGAGCTGTCGCTCGAGAAGAAGCACGGGAAGTTCGCCAAGGCGAGCGACTCGTGGCTGTCCGGCGTCGACGGCGCCGAGCCCGGGATCATCATGCCCGCCGATCCGCAGCCGGGCGACGAGTACCGGCAGGAGTACTACCCGCCCGGCGAAGCGCTCGACGAGGCGCACGTCCTCTCGCTGCACGGGAAGGCGGCGGTGCCCTACGGCAGCTACGGCGACGTCCTCGTGACCAGCGAGTACAGCCCGCTCGAGCCGCAGACCGAGCAGAAGTACTACGTCTCAGGCGTGGGCGAGGTGAAGGAGAAGGTGGTCAAGGGCCACCACGAGGAGTTCAAGCTCGTGGCGATCACGCACTGAGCCGCGCCGGAGGCGCAGCGCTCAGCGCCCGAGCATGTTGCCCATCAGCTCGATCGCGCCGGCCTTGTGGAGGTGATCGTTGAGGTTGCCGCACTTCGGGCTCTGCACGCAGGAGGGACATCCCTCGGCACACGGGCACTCGCCGACGAGCCGGGCGGCGTCGCCGACGAGGCGGTCGAACTCGTCGTAGCCGCGACGGGAGATGCCGACGCCGCCGGGATGGCCGTCGTAGATGAAGATCGTCGGCCGGCCGGTCTGCATGTGGACGTTGGTGGAGAGCCCGCCGATGTCCCAGCGGTCGCACATCGCCAGCAGCGGCAGGACCGCGATCTGGGTGTGCTCGGAGGCGTGCAGCGCCCCGAGCTGGACGTCGGGCGGCAGCGCCTCAGGGCCGGCCAGCTCGTCGGGGAGGACGTACCAGAGGGCCTGGGTCGCGTAGCTCTGCTCCGGTAGGTCGAGGGCGACGAAGTCGAACGCCTCGTCGCCGTGGCCGTCGCCGATCCGCTTTCGCTGGAAGGCGATCACCTGCTCGCTGACCGAGACGATCCCGAAGTGGAGCTCGACGCCGAGGACGTCGCGCTTCGCCTCGATCCGCTCGATGTAGATCTCGGTCTCCTCTCGCGGCTGGGTGTACCAGTCGCCGCTGAACGGCTCGACGATCGCGCGGCGCTGCTCGAGATCGAGTTCGCGGACCTCGTAGGAGCGGCCGAGATGCAGGTAGACGGCGCCGGGATGGACGGTCGAGAAGGCGCGCTCGGCTTCGACCGTCCCGAGCAGCTCGCCGCTGGTCGCGTCGACGACGGTCACCGAGTCCGCCGACGCCGAGCGCAGGCTGACCCCACCCGCCGGGTAGCCGGACCCGCGGACCGCCAGCAGCCCGGCGCGGCCCTTGCGGAGGTAGCCGTGGGTGAGCAGCGCGTCGGCGCGCTCGCGCCAGCCGGCGCCGAGGATCTCGTCGTCGCGGGCGGCGCCGAGCGGTGACTCGAACGCGGCCGCGAGCAGGTGCGCGGACTGGATCCGCTCGTTGGCGTGATCGAGGATCGCCGCCTCGACCGGCCTGGTCAGGAACTCGGTCGGGTGGCGGCAGAAGAACTGGTCGAGCCCGTCGATGCCGGCGAGGTAGACGGCGAGGCCGTCACGGCGGCGGCCCGCCCTTCCCCACATCTGCCGGAGGCTCGCGACGGTGCCCGGGAAGCCGACGCAGATCGCCGCGTCGAGCTCGCCGATGTCGATCCCGAGCTCGAGCGCGTTGGTCGCCACTACCGCCCGCAGCTCCCCGGAGGCCAGCCGCCGCTCGATCTCGCGGCGCTGCTGCGGCGTGTAGCCGGCGCGGTAGGGCGCGATCGCGTCGGCGAGGTCGCGACGGTCGCGCTCGGCGAGCTGATCGCGGGTGAACTTGTGAATCAGCTCGGCGCCGCGGCGACTGCCGACGAAGCAGATCGTCCGGACCCCGGCGACGGTCAGCTCGCTGAGCATGTCGGCCGCCTCGGAGAGGGCCGAGCGGCGGGCGCCGGCGGCGCGGTCGGTCAGCGGCGGGTTCCAGATCGCGATCCGCCGGCCGGCCCGCGGGGCCGCGTCGCTGTCGACCGGGTGGAACGGCGTGCCGACGAGCCGCTCGGCGAGCTCGAGCGGGTTGGCGATCGTCGCCGAGGTGAGGACGAAGCGCGGCTCGGAGCCGTAGAGGGCGGCGACCCGGCGGAGCCGCCGGAGGACGTTGGCGACGTGGGACCCGAAGACGCCGCGATAGACGTGGGCCTCGTCGACGACGACGAAGCGGAGGTTCGCGAACACGTCGCCCCAGTTGCGGTGGTGGGGCAGGACGCCGACGTGGAGCATGTCCGGGTTGGTGAGGATCAGGTTCGAGCCGCGGCGAACCGCGGGACGCTCCTCACGCGGCGTATCGCCGTCGTAGATCGCCGGCCGCAGGCCGCCCGGCGCGATCTCCGCGAGCTTTCGCGCCTGATCCTGGGCGAGCGCCTTCGTCGGGTAGAGGTAGAGCGCCCGCACCTTCGGGTCGCGCGCGATCGCGTCGAGGACCGGCATGTTGAACGCGAGCGATTTCCCCGAGGCGGTGCCGCTGGTGACGATCACGTTCGCGGTCTCGCTCGCCCGGAGCGCCTCGAGCTGGTGCGCGTAGAGGGTCGTGATCCCGCTCCGCTCGAGGGCCGCTCGCAGGTCGGGGTGAAGCTGATCGGGGAGCGGCACCTCGCTCGCCTCCTGCTCGCGCTCGGCGCTCTCGGCGACGAGCCGGCCGTCGGCCCGGCCAGGATCGATCGCGGCCCGCCAGGCCTCGTCGATCGCCGAGCCCCAGGGCAGATCGGTGGCCTCGGCGGCGCGCATCATCGGCCGGCGCCGGCCGCCGCGACCCGGGCGGCCACGCGGACCGCGTCGAGGGCCTCGAAGTCGTGGAGGCGGTGGACCTGGGCGCCTTTGGAGGCCGCCAGCGCCGCCGCGGCGATCGTGCCGTTGCCGCGCTCGGCGGCCGGCAACCGCTCGGCCCAGGAGCCGGCGAGGAGCGCCCCGATGAAGTCCTTGCGCGAGAGCGACACGTAGAGCGGCCGGCCGAGCGAGTGGAGCTCGTCGAGGCGGTGGAGGATCTCGACGTCGGCGGCGACGGTCAGGTCGAAATCGAGGCCGGGATCGATCGCGATCGACTCCTCGGCGACTCCGAGCGCCACCGCCCGCTCGATCCGCTCCGCGAAGAACCCCTTGAGCCGGTCGACGACGTCGTCGTAGCGCGGCGCCGGCCGGTCGACCCGCGGCGGTCCCTCGATGTGCATGAGCACGTAGCCGCAGCCCGAGCCCGCGACCGCCTCGAGCATCGCGTCGGACCCGCCGCCGATGTCGTTGACCGCGACCGCGCCCGCCGCGACCGCCGCCGTGGCGACCTCGGGCACGAACGTGTCGGCGCTGACCGCGGCGTCGGTCCGTCCGGCGAGTCCGGCGATCGCCGGGATCAGCCGCTCGACCTCGTCGGCGGCCGCGACCGGCGGTCCGGATCGGGCGGCGACGGCGCCGACGTCGACCATCTCGAACCCGCGCTCGACGAGCGCGATCCCGTCCGTGATGGCCTGCTCGGCGGTGCCGCTCCGCGCCCCCTCGTACATCGAGTCGACCGTGACGTTGACGATCCCCGCCCCGACGACGGTTCCGGGTGCCTCGAGGTCGAGCGTGCGGTCGGCGAGGCGCCAGGCGGGCATCACAGCCCGCCTACTGGGCGAGGCGGAAGACGTCGTCGTAGGCGGCGACGTCGAAGTCGGCCTCGTCGCCGCGCCCGTCCGCGTGCGCCTGCAGCGACCCGTACATACCCTCGAAGAACTCCCAGGTCCGCAGCGGCGGCCGCACCTCCCAACGCACCCTCGCCGACTCGTCGGGATGGCCGCCGAACTCGTGCGGGGTGCCGGCCGGGACGATCAGCTCGTCGCCCTCGCGAAGGACCCGCTCCTCACCGTCGACGACCGTCCGCACCGCTCCGGACAGGACCACGAAGCGCTCGTCCTGGGCGGGATGGAAGTGGGACGGGGCCGGTGCGCCGCCCGCGGCGTAGGTCGTCTCCATGACGAGGACCTCGTCGTCCTCGGACAGTTGCTCCAGGGTCTGGCCGGTGAAGGGGTTGGTCAGCACCGGGCAACTATCCCACCTTCCGCACCCCACTACGCTGGCTGCGCCGATGGCCCTGCGCTGCCTCTACACCGACCTCGACGGCACCCTGCTCGGCCGCTTCGGATCGCTGTTCGCCGACGCCGACGGCAACTTCTCCCGCAACCAGGCCCTGATGCTCGAGGCCTGCCATCGCGCCGGCGTCGAGGTCGTCGTGATGTCCGGCCGCCGCGAGGCGCAGGTGCAATCCGACTCGCGGCTGATCGGCCAGAGCTCCTACATCTACGAAGCCGGCTGCGGCATGGTCATCGACCGCGAGCGGACGATCCTGACCGGCGAGCGCTGGATGCCCGACGAGACCGGCAGCCCGGCCGATCGAATCGTCGCCTCCGGGCTCCCGGCCCGCCTCTTCGAGCACTTCGCGGGGAGGCTGGAGTGGCACGCACCCTGGCACGAGGGCCGGGTCCTCTCGCTGCTATTCCGAGGAGCGGTCGACGTCGCCGAGGCAAACGAGCTGATCGCCGCCGACGGCGACGGCGAGGACCTCCGCTTCCTCGACAACGGCGCCATCAGCCGGTCGATGCCGGGGATCGAGACCGCCCACGCCTACCACCTCGTCCCGGGCGGGGCCAGCAAGGGCAAGGCGGTCGGCGCTCACATGCGCGCCCGCGGCTACCTCCGCGCGGAGTGCATCGCCGCCGGCGACTCGATCGAGGACCTCGGCTCCGCCGAGTACGTCGATCGGTTCTTCTGCATGGCGAACGGCTACGAGAAGGACGAGGCGCTGCGGACGGCGATCGGTGCCTTCGACAACGTCACCGTCACCGAGGGCCGGATGGGCGACGGCGTCTACGAGGCGGTCGTCGCGACCCTCGCGCAGCGCTGAACGGCCGGGCCCCGAACCGGCACAACGCCGTCCCGTCTGCATTAGGCTCTTGCCGCCGCGCCCCGAGCGGGCGAACACACTCCAGGAGAGGGAGAGACCTTGCGGAAGCTGGCGCTGTTGTTGGGAGTCCTCGTCGCGTTGATCGCGGCACCGTCGGCCGTCGCCGCGCCGCCGACGTCGATCTTCGGCGGCGACATCAACTGCGGCACGGTGACCGACGTCGGCACCGGCAACGACGCGGTGCCCGGTTCGCTCGGCCAGACCTGGTGCGGCACGTTCAATCCCGGCACCACCGGGCCGACCCTGAGCACGGACCTCAACGACCCGCGGAGCACGACGAAGACGTTCGACGGCATCCCGCTCGACGTCAACTTCGCGCTCCCGAGCACCGGCAGCGCGCCCTACCCGGTCGTCGGCGTCTACCACGGCTACGGCGGCTCGAAGTTCGGCTTCAAGTCGATGCAGCACTACCTCGACCAGGGCTACGCCGTCTACTCGCTGAGCCAGCGCGGCTTCGGAGAGTCCTGCCGCACCCAGGAATCGCGCGACGCCGACCCGACCGGATGCGCGAAGGGCTACGTCCACCTGATGGACATTCGCTACGAGGTCCGCGACTCGCAGCTGCTGCTCGGCGAGCTCGTCGACGAGGGGCTGGTCGATCCGAACAAGATCGCCGCCACCGGCGGCTCCTACGG
>Ga0207657_10002950_pt1 | contig 18254 bp, 18 predicted proteins | sample KBSC33metaG_FD_184316 | JGI IMG/M metagenome (GOLD analysis project Ga0207657, IMG submission 184316) | Corn rhizosphere microbial communities from Kellogg Biological Station, Michigan, USA - KBS C3-3 metaG (SPAdes) (version 2) | ecosystem: Host-associated > Plants > Roots > Rhizosphere > Soil ... | reverse complement strand
CGCGGATCGGATCGATCGGCGGGTTAGTGACCTGCGCGAAATTCTGCTTGAAGTAGGTGAACAGCGGCTTAGCCTTGTCCGACAGCGCCGAGATCGGCGTGTCGTTGCCCATCGAGCCGTTGGCCTCTTCGCCGGTCGACGCCATCGGCGTCATCAGGATGGTGATGTCTTCCTGGGTGTAGCCGAACGCCTGCTGCCGATCCAAGAGCGGCAGGTTGGAGCGCATGCCCTTGGTCGGGGCATCCCGCAATTCCTCCAGCACGATCTGGGTGCGGTCAAGCCACTTGCGATAGGGATGGCTCTTCGCCAGTGTCGCCTTGATCTCGTCGTCGGGAATGAGCCGACCCTGTTCGAGATCGACCAGCAGCATCTTGCCGGGCTGCAGCCGCCACTTGGTGACGATGTGCTCCTCGGGGATTTTCAGCACGCCCATTTCGGACGCCATCACGATGCGGTCGTCGCTGGTGACGAGATAGCGCGCCGGGCGCAGGCCATTGCGGTCCAGCGTGGCGCCGATCTGGCGGCCGTCGGTGAAGGCGATCGCGGCCGGGCCGTCCCACGGCTCCATGATCGCGGCGTGATATTCGTAGAACGCGCGGCGCTCTTCATCCATCAGCGGATTGCCGGCCCAGGCTTCCGGTATCATCATCATGACGGCGTGCGGCAGCGAGTAGCCGCCCTGCACCAGGAATTCGAGGCCGTTGTCGAAACAGGCGGTGTCGCTTTGTCCTTCGTAGGAAATCGGCCACAGCCGGCTGATGTCCTTGCCGTACAGTTCCGAATGCACCGAGGCCTGCCGCGCCGCCATCCAGTTGACGTTGCCGCGCAGCGTATTGATCTCGCCATTATGCGCGATCATCCGGTACGGATGCGCCAGCGACCAGGTCGGGAAGGTGTTGGTCGAAAACCGCTGATGCACCAGCGCCAGCGCGCTGTCGAAATCGGGCTCGCTCAGGTCGGGATAGTATTTGGCGAGTTGGTCGGCGAGGAACATGCCTTTGTAGACCACGGTGCGGCACGACATCGACACCGGATAATAGCCGGCGAGGCCGCGATCGCGGCGCTGATAGATCGCCTGCGAAATCGACTTGCGAAGGATGTAGAGCCGGCGCTCGAACTCCTCGTCGTTCTTGATATGCGCGCCGCGGCCGATGAACACCTGCATATGCGCGGGCTCGGTCGGCTTGACGGTTTCGCCGAGCGAGGAACTGTCGGTCGGCACGTCGCGCCAGCCGAGCAGCGTCAATTGCTCTTCCTTGATCTGGTCGGCGATGATGCTGGCGATGACCTTGCGCCACGCCTTCTCCCTCGGCATGAACAGCGCGCCGACCGCATAGCCGCCGGGCTGCGGCAGCGTGAAGCCGAGCGCCTTGGTCTTGCGCGCGAAGAAGGCGTGCGGGATCTGCACAAGGATGCCGGCGCCGTCACCGGCGCGCGGATCGGCGCCGACCGCGCCGCGATGCTCGAGGTTGCAGAGAATGTTGAGCGCGTCGGAGACGATCTGGTGCGACTTCTTGCCCTTGATATTGGCGATGAAGCCGACGCCGCAGGAATCTTTTTCGAGGCTGAGATCGTACAGGCCTTCGGCCGGCGGGCGCCAGGTGTGCTCGCGCGCGGGTTCGGCCGGTTTCGAGGCCGGGCCCGCCGACAGCGCATCCGTCACGATGTTTTCGCGCTCGAACTCCGACCCGCTCATGTCAGTCCTCTCAATCCGGCCAGGGCCTCACCGTCGTCGTCGGCGCACCTTGGGCGTTCGCGGCACCCACCGGGCCACCGCTCGTCCTCCGCGAGCCGCAATTTCATAAATTCAGGCCTGGGCGTCCAACGTCCCCGACGGACGGCCTTGCCTGCCATCTTTTGGCGCCTCGGCGCCCACGCTCGCGTTGCAATCCCTGTGCCGGGTTTGCCCTGCAATTGAGACAGCTATGCTGTCCTAACTCCGACCATGCCAAATTTTTTTCTATCACACAAGCGCGCAAAAGTCGCCCGGTGCATGGCGCCTTCGTGGCGGCGACCGCCTGGTGGCGGATTGGGGCGAACACGCCGCGATCCGGCCCAAGGACCGCCGGATTCAGCGACGAGGTTGCCGCCGGGAGAAAGAGCGAAAACGCTCCGGGGCGTGGGGTGTTACAGGAGCGATTGGGCGATGAAGCTGTTCACAGGATGGGTCATATCGGCCGGGCTGGTTCTCACGGCTGCGGCGGCAAATGCGCAAGTCTTGGCGCCCTATGAGATCGGGCGATCGCCCTATACGGCTGCCTCCGACGTCGACGGTCCCTATGCCGGGATGCCGCCGGAAGCCCCGCCGCCGCGCTACGGCTACGGACCGGCCTTGATGCCGGCGACGGAGGTCTACACCATCCTGCGCGAGAACGGGTTTTTGCCGCTCGGAATTCCGCAGCAGCGCGGCTTCGTCTACACCATTTCCGTGATCGACCGCGGCGGCGAGGACGGGCGGCTGGTGATTGATGCCCGTACCGGGCGGATCATCCGCTTCATGCCGGCGCGCCGGATGGGCGACAATTTCAGCGACGATTTGAGGTATGGTCCGGTAGGCCCGCTGCCGCCGGTCAGCGCGGTCCGAGGCCCGCCGCGGCCGCCGGCATCCGTCCCGCATATCGCCAGCCGCACGCCATCGGTGCCGATGCCGAAAGCATCTCCGCCGCGCGCTGGCGAACCACCGAAGCCGCTGGCTGCCAGGCCCGCTGCCGAACCGGTGCAGCAATCGGCGGCGGTACAGCCGAAGCCGGCCAATGCTGCACAAACGACTCCTCCGCAGGCCGCCTCACCCGCGGCCGTCGAAGCAAAACCCGCCGCGCCGCCAATTCAGCCGACGCAGGAAATGCCGAAGGTGCAGGGGCTGGAGTGAGGCGCCGCCTCTCCACGAGTCGTCCCCCGCGAATGCGGGGACCCATACGCCGTGTCCTCTCGATTGAATCGTGCGGTTGCACCGACTCGCTTAAAACGCCGACGCCGGTGGTTATGGGTTTCCGCGTTCGCGGTAACGACATTAAAAAACGCCCCGGCTTCCCGGGGCGTTTCGTATCGGCAAATATCTGCCGAAAATAGAACCACGTTACGCGGCGGCTTTCTCGGCCGAGCCGTCGACCACCTGCGGCGCCTGAGCGCTGGTGGAAATCGGAATGCTGCGGGGCTTCTTGGCCTCGGGAATCTCGCGCACGAGATCGACGTGGAGCAGGCCGTTCTCGAGCGAGGCATTTTTTACCACCACGAAATCGGCAAGCTGGAACGCCCGCTCGAACGCGCGCGCCGCGATGCCGCGATACAGCACCTCGGACGTGTCTTTGGCATTTTCATTGGCGGATTTTTCGCCCCTGATCGTCAACGTGTTTTCCTTCGCGACGATCGAAAGCTCGCCCTGCGAGAAGCCGGAGACCGCAACGCTGATGCGGTAGGTGTTCTCGCCGGTGCGCTCGATGTTGTAGGGCGGATAGCCGGGGCTGCCGTCTGCGGCGGCCTGGTCGAGCAGGGAAAAGAAGCGGTCGAAACCGACGGTGGAACGATAAAACGGGGTGAGGTCGTAGGTACGCATAGGTAGTCCTCCATTGAGCGACTGTTGAAGTAACCCGCCCGCCATCGGGCCGGGCTTTCGTCTGGTATGCAGCCTTGTGTTTCGAGTTCGAAACACAGGGTGATTCGGTTTTGCCGAAACACTGGTAGCGGCCTGCACGAAGGTGATATGGGAGGGGTCAAATGCCGTTCAAGAGGTCGGGAACGAGCCCCTTTTTTGACGCTTCCACCCTTGATTTCCAGCACTTTTCACCTAGCCGGTATCCGCCATGACGCTCGTCTCGATTCCCGCCAATCCGGTGCCTGAGGACGTCGTCAGCGGCACCATCAAGACGCCCGATGGCGCGGAATTGCGTTTTGCGCGGTGGGCCCCGCCGGCGGGCCGCAAGGGCACCGTCTGCGTTTTCACCGGCCGCGCCGAGCAGATCGAAAAATATTTCGAGACGGTGCGCGACCTGCGTGAGCGCGGTTTCGCGGTGGCGATGATCGACTGGCGCGGGCAGGGCCATTCGTCGCGGCGCTTGCGCGATCCGCGCAAGGGCTATGTCCGCGATTTCTCCGATTTCGAGGTGGACGTCGAAACCTTCGTGCAGCAGGTGGTGCTGCCGGATTGCCCGCCGCCCTATTTCGCGCTGGCGCATTCGATGGGCGGCGCGGTGATGCTGCGCCTCGCGCACGCGGGAAAACGCTGGTTCGACCGCATGGTGCTGTCGGCGCCGATGATCGATCTTCCCGGCCACCGCACCTCGTTTCCGGCGCGCGCGCTGCTGCGCATTTTGCGGCTCGCCGGCCAGGGCGGCCGCTACATCCCCGGCGGCGGCGATGCGTTGATCGGCACCGATTCATTCATCAACAATCCCCTGACCAGCGATCCCGTGCGCTATGCCCGCAATGCCGCGATCCTCGAGGAAGATCCGACGCTCGGCATCGGGTCGCCGACGGTGGCCTGGGCCGATACCGCGTTCAAGGCGATGCGCGGCTTCCGCGCCTCGAACTATCCAACGCAAATTCGTCAGCCGATCCTGATGCTGGCCGCCAGCAACGACACCATCGTCTCGACGCCGGCGATCGAGGAGTTCGCCTATCATCTGCGCGCCGGCTCGCATCTGGTCATTGCCGGCTCAAAACACGAAATCCTGCAGGAGCAGGACCGCTACCGCGGCCAGTTCTGGGCGGCGTTCGACGCCTTCGTGCCGGGCACGCCGTTGTTCAAGTGAATGGGGCGCGTGCCCGTAACACACCTCAGGCTAGACCCGCCCGATGTCCACTCGGGAGCGCATTACGGAGCCGCGCTGCGATCGGCCAGGCGGGCCTACTTCGTCGCCTGATCGCTCATTTCATCCAGGAGCTTTGCGATTGGCGCGGTCGCTGGAGCGGCCCCCGCACCGTGCCGTTTGTAGATCGTGTTGAAGAGATAGTCGGCAGAATTATACGACAACCAGACCTTGCCTTGATCGTCCTCCCAGACCAGCGCCTTAGGCGGCAAATCGATCGCCAACAATGGCGTCTTGATTACGGCAGGCGTTCCAACCTTCGGATTGCCGAACAAGATGAGCGTACGCGGCCGCATGTCGAAGCCGAATTTCCTGGCGGCGGCAGCATGATCGATTTCGGTGAAGACCGTGAAGCCTGCCGCCTCCTTCTGTTTAACCGCGGCTTCAAATCGCGCGACGGTTTCTTGCACCGAATACTTGCTCGGCTTGGTTATCACGCCTTCGTCGGCTGCATGTGCGGTAGCCGGGCCCGCGCATATCGCGAGCGAAAGCGCCAGGCTCGCCAGGGCACGCTGTTTGAAGCTCATGGGGATTCCTGACCTGTTGTTGGTTTCTCGCCGGATCGAACTCTACCGCCCGCACGCGGTGTCGAGCTGCACAGTGTATCATCGGCAGGACGACGCGGCGAGCCGAAAGCCGGCAACAAGCGTCCAGGAGGGGACACCGCAGCAGCTATTCGATCACCTCGTCGGCGCGCAGCAGCAGCGATGACGGCACGTTGAGGTCGAGCATCCTGGCCGCCTTCAGATTGATGAGCAGCTGGAATTTGCTGGGCTGGTAGAACGGGATGTCGCCCGCTTTGGCGCCGTTGAGGATCTGGTGCACATCATTGGCAAGCCGTTGGGCGAGTTCGCCGAGATCAGGCGCATAGGTGATCAGCCCGCCCAAATCCACATAGTCGCGATACGGATAGATCATGGGGAGACGGTGTTTCTCGGCGAGTTCGACGATCAAGGCGCGAAGCGCCAGAAAGCTGCCGCCCTCGTCCACCAGGGCAGCATCGAATTGTTGTTGCGCCATCTCGGCGAAGGCGCGGCGGAGCTGCGCATCATTTACCTCGGCAAGAACATTGTTGGTCAGCGCCATTCCCAATTGTTGCCCTGCTTCGCGATAGGACGACATCATTCGCTCGTCCCCAGCATTCGACAGGAGGTAAGCGACCTTGGTGGCCCGAGGCAGGGCCTCCTTCAAGATTTGCAGGCGCTTGGAAACGATTTCAAATCCTGCGTCGATGCTGACGCCCGTCAGGTTGCCACCGGGATGCGCGAGGCTCGTCACCAATCCTACGGCGATCGGATCTGCCGTGATGCTGACGATCGGTATCGTGGCCGTGGCCATCGTGAACGTTTTGACCAGGCTGTTGGAATTCGCAACGATGACGTCCGGGTTGCGGCCTACGACGGTGGCGGCGAGCGCGGCGAAGCGGTCGGAGCGGCCCTCGGCCGAATAGCGCTCGACAACGAGGTTGCCGGGTTCGGTGTCGCCAAGCTGGCGCAGCGTTTGGTAGAACCGCCGCACCCAGAACGGGCCGGCGGTCTCGGTGAGCAGGTCAGCGGGGATGCCGGAATGGACGAACGCGATGCGGTGCTGCTTTTGGGCCTGCTGCGCATGTGCGCCAAACGAAAACGCAATGGCCGCGCCACTCAAGACACAGAGAAAATCCCGCCGCCGCATGTCAGCCCCTCGCCTCGACAAAGCATCGTATCAGCTCAAAGGAGTGCTTTGATAGGGGCCGAACTGGCTTTGCGCAGGGCTTGTTAATGCGGCTTGCCAGCTACGCCCGGCCGAAGGTACGTTTTGCCGTTGCACGCGTATGGAATCATTCGTCGTACCCCGTAGCGCCCAGGATCGTTGATCCCAGATCTATTGCTGAGCCGCCAGCGAAGGTTCTTCTCAAGGAGGCATCATGAAATTTCCGCGTCGTCAATTTTTGCATCTGGCCGCCGGGGCCGCCGTGCTTCCAGCCGTCTCAAGAAACGCAAAAGCGCAAAACTATCCGGCGCGGCCCATCCGTTTGATCGTCGGTTATACCCCCGGCGGCTCGGCGGATCTGACCTCACGTCTGATGGGGCAATGGCTTTCGGAGCGGCTCGGTCAGTCCTTCGTCGTCGAGAACCGGCCGGGCGGGGGCACCAATATCGCTACCGAGGCGGTGGTGCGTGCGCCGCCCGACGGCTACACCCTTCTTCTTGCCGCGCCGGCGAACGCGATCAACGCCACGCTCTACGACAAACTCAATTTCAATTTCCTGCGCGATGTCGAACCGGTGGCAGGGCTGATCCGCTTTCCGAATGTGGTGGTGGTCAACCCCTCGCTTCCCGTCAAGTCGATCCCCGAATTGATCGCTTACGCCAAGGCCAATCCCGGCAAGCTCAACATGGCGTCCTCCGGCAACGGCTCGACCATCCATATGTCAGGCGAACTGTTCAAGATGCTCACCGGCACCGACATGGTCCACGTGCCCTACCGCGGCGGCGCGCCGGCGCTCACCGATCTGATCGCCGGACAGGTGCATGTCATGTTCGATAACATTCCGACCTGCGCCGAGCACGTCAAGTCAGGCAAGCTGCGCGGCCTGGCGGTCACCAGCACGACGCGGTCGGCCGTGTTGCCGGACCTGCCCACGGTGGCGGATTTTTTGCCCGGTTACGAGGCGAGCGCGTGGTACGGCTTCGTTGCACCGAAGAATACGCCCGCCGACCTGATCGACAGGCTGAACAAGGAGACCAATGCGGTTCTGGCGGATCCCGCGGCAAAGACACGGTTCGCGGAACTCGGCGCACTTCTGCTCCCGGGCTCGGCTGCCGACTTCGGCAAACTGCTGGCCGATGAAACCGACAAATGGGGCAAAGTGGTGAAGTTCTCGGGCGCCCGGGTGGACTAGCGACTTGGCAAGCGTCCGGACATGACGATCATCGCGTAAGGTTATAAATCGCGCTGCCGACGAGATAGAGCCCGAGCAAAATCATCGCCCTCAGAAACCAGCGGCGGAATGCCTTGGGCTGCATCCGCGAGCGCACCGCCTGGCCGATAAACATGCCGGCGAAGGCGGCCGCCATCGCGACCGCGCCCGGCAGCGCGGTTGCGGCCGTCAGCAATCCCGCGCTGGTGAGGTTGAAAGCGAGCCCCAGGGTTGCGACCGTGAAGAACACCCCGAGCGCCTGCACCAGTTCATCCTTCTCCATGCCGATCGCCTGCATGAACGGCATCGAAGGGATCACCTGCACGCCGGTTGCGGCGGAAACCACGCCGGTGATCAGGCCGACGATGCCGCCGATCCATTTTTCATCGGACCGCGCCACGCTGAAGCTGAATTTGCTCAGCCCAATGACCGCATAGATCACCAGCAGCACGCCGAGAACGATGGTGCCGTAGCGCGCATAGGGGCCGGTCAGCATGCCGGCGTTCAGCCAGATGCCGATGATCGTGCCGGCCATCAGCGGCCACAACCGCCGGATGATGTCGCGCAGGTAAGGGCCGACGAAGGTCTGCCAGATGTTGGTGATAATTGCGGGCACGATAACGATGGCGAGCGCACGCGAAGGCGGCATCGTGACCGCGAGCAGGCCCATCGACACCGTCGGCAGGCCCATGCCGATCACGCCCTTGATGAAACCCGCAAGCAGGAACGCCGCGGCGATAAGAATCAGCAGAGGTTCGAACATCCGACTACATTGACCGATCGAAGTTCACGGCACAATCTGCAGATCATTGAGCGAGCCTTCGGCCATGACGAAGGCAGGGAGCTTCGTCAATCGCCATGCGTTTCGACCTGGTCGACCTCCAGCTGTTTATCGCGGTTGCCGATGAGCGCAGCATCACGGCCGGTGCGCTCCGCGTCCACCTCGCGCTGGCGTCTGCAAGCGCGCGGATCAAGGGCCTGGAAGCCGCGCTCGGCGTTTCGCTTTTGAAGCGCGGCCGCCGCGGCATTGAGCTGACCGCGGCGGGCGAAAGCCTGCTCGGCCACGCCCGGATCATCATCCACAGTGTGGAAGCGATGCGCGGCGATCTCGCGGCTTATGCAAGCGGCGTGCGGGCCAGCGTGCATTTGCTCGCCAACACCTCGGGTCTGTCGGAGCATTTGCCGAAGGCACTTGCGGCATTCTTGCGCGAACATCCTGATATCAATGTCGATGTCGAGGAACGCGAAAGCACCGATATAGCCGCGGCGATCGCGACCGGTGCCGCGGATCTCGGCTTTGCGGCCGAGCATGCCTTGCCGGATAATTTCGAGCGATTTTTGTTCAGCGAGGACCGGTTGATGCTGGTGGCGGCGCGGCATGGAGATTTTGCCGGCCGCCGTCAGATCGATTTTCAGGAGGTGAGCGGCTGCGACTTCGTCGGGCTGACGAATTCGACCGCGCTTCAGGCCCATGTTGCAAAGCACGCCGCCCGGCTCGGCCTGCGCTTGCGATTTCGGGCGCGCTTGAGAGATTTCGACGCGATCTGCCAGATGGTGGCGGCAGACGTCGGCGTTGCCGTTGTGCCGGAAGCCGCCGCGAGGCGTTGCGCACGATCCATGTCGATCACGATGATCAAAATTCGCGACGCCTGGGCGAATCGGAAGCTGGCGATCTGCGCCCGCAGCTTCAAGACCCTGCCGCGGCCGGCGAAGCTATTGGTGGAGCATTTGCGGAAAGCGGCGCAGCAGTGAAGATTCCAGAGAAGTGGGTGATGCCGGCCATGACGAAAATGAGAACCGTGTCGCTGCGCTACTTCGTCGTCTCGACGCCGGCGTCTTTTATAACTTTCGCCCATTTCGCAGTCTCAGTTTCGATAAAGCCACGAAAGTGTTCCGGCGTATCGCCGGCCACGGTGAGGCCTTGATCGGCGAGCTTCTGCTTGACGCCGGGATCGGCCATCGCCTCGTTCGCGATACGGTTCAAGCTCGCCACGATCTTATCGGGCGTTTTCGCCGGCGCGATCATGCCGTACCAGTTTTCGATCAAGAGATCCGGCATGCCGACTTCCGCCGTGGTCGGCACGTCGGGCGCCGTCGGCGCGCGCGCACGCGCGCCAAGCGCAATCGGCCGCAGCGTGCCGGCCTTGATGTGCGGCAAGATCACCGGCAGATCCAGGAACGTCATCTGCACCTGCTGGCCGAGCAAATCGTTGATGGCGGGCGCGGCGCCGCGATAGGGCACGTGAACGATATCGATTTTGGCGGTCAGCTTGAGCAGTTCGCCGGCAAGATGCGGCAAGCCGCCAACGCCGGCGGAGGCAAAATTGAGCGTGCCGGGCTGCGCCTTGGCGAGGGCTACGAGCTCATCCATATTTTTCGCGGGAACGTTGCTCGTCACCACCAGCATTTCAGGCACGGTCACGACCAGCGTGACCGGCGCGAAATCCTTCCGCGCGTCGTAGGGGACCTTTTCCATCGAGGGGCTGATGGCCAGCGAACTCGCGCTGGTAATCCCGATGGTGTAGCCGTCGGGATTGGCTTTCGCCACCGCGTCGGTTCCGAGCACGCCGGCCTGTCCGCCGCGATTGTCGATCAACACCGGCTGCCTGATCAGTTCCGACATGCGCTGGCCGACCACGCGCGCGATAATGTCGTTCGGGCCGCCGGCTGGAAACGGCACGATCAACCTGATCGGCTTGCTCGGAAAATCCTGCGCCACGACGGAAGCCGGCCACAGCAGCAGCGACAACCCGGTCGCCAGCATTCGCAAAATTCTCATGAAGCCTCCATGGCACAGACTTCCAGGCCGTGCGCGTCCGTTGCTTCAGACCGTTTCCCGTAAATCAAATCAGTAGTTCGTCCGCACTAGCGAGCTTGATAGATCGTTGAGTGATAAGATTGCTCCAAATCCAGTTATGATGACGAATGACGCTGATTGCATCGAGATGGGGTCGGTCACTCCATCGAAATACCCTAAATATTCAGCAGTTTGATCGCCGCTTCATGCACACGCGGATCGCCGGCCGCGATGATGCGGCCGCCGCCTTGGGCGGGCTTGCCCTCCCAAGTGGTGACGATGCCGCCGGCGCCGGTGATGATCGGAATCAGCGCCGCGATGTCGTAGGCCTTCAACTCGGTCTCGACCACGAGATCGAGATGTCCGGCGGCCAGCATGCAATAGGAATAGCAGTCGCCGCCATAGCGCGTCAGCCGCACCGCGTCTTCGATCCGGCCGAAGGCGGCGCGGTCGGCGGCGTTCATCATAAGCGGACTGGTGGTGAACGCCGTTGCCTCCTTCAGCGATGCACAGCGCCGCACCGCCAGTTTCCGTTCCCCCGACGGCCCATGGTAATGCGCCGAGCCGCTGTCGCCCGAAAAGCGCTCGCCGATAAAGGGCTGGTGCATCATCCCGAACACCGGCGTGCCCTTGTGCAACAGCGCGATCAGCGTGCCCCAGATCGGAAAGCCCGCGATGAAGGATTTGGTGCCGTCGATCGGATCCAGCACCCAGACATATTCGGCGTCTTCGCGCTCGCTGCCGAATTCCTCGCCGACAATGCCATGCTGGGGAAATTGCGCCTTGATCAGCCGCCGCATCACCGCTTCCGCGGCGCGATCGGCTTCGGTTACCGGATCGAAGTCTTGGCTGTTGCTTTTATTGTCGATGCTCAGCGAAGTCCGAAAGAACGGCAGGATGGTTTCCCCGGAGGAGGTCGCGAGGCGGCCGATGAAGGTTGTAAAATCGATGACCGTCACGAGGGTTCCTTGAGGGTGCGAAGCGGGCGGAGAAAGTCCTGGCTCTTGCCTAGCCCAATCCTGCAGGTCGCGCACGGGCAACGGACGTCTGTCCGGCGCAGGTATCAGCTATTCTTGGGCCTTCGAATCAGCCCGTGCATTGATGTATTTTGGATGCCACCTGTAATCACGAGTACGAGAGTACCGGGACAATGATTCGGGGGCGGGGGCTTGCCGGGTAGCAGCAATGCATCTAACGAATTGAAATCACAAGAGAAAATAGCTTGGTCGAGCTTTTTGGCCCGTCGCCGCGCTCGCCGAATTATGCACCGGAAAATGATTTAAAGGCTCTTGCACTTTGTGCAACGCGGTCGCATATTGGTGCGGTGCGGTAGCGCTTTCGCGTTACCGCTGCCCTCCTTGGGCGTTTCCTCCCTAGACTTGGGCCGCTTGTTTACTCAAGCGGCCCTTTTTTCTTGCCTCCGTCATTCCGGAGCAGCCCTGAGGGCTGCTCCGGAATGACGGATAAAAATCCATCGCTACTCCGCCGCCGCCTGGAACGGTCCGAGGTCGCCGAGCGGAACCGCGGCCAGCGCATCCGCAAGCGCGGCGAAATCCTCGACCACCTGCGCGAACCTTGGCCCTCGTTCGCGCCGCCGCTCGTCCATATAGATCGCACGGTTGAGCTCGAGCTGGATGGTGTGCAGCCCGGAGGCCGGATTGCCGTAATGCTCGGTGATGAAACCGCCGGCATAGGGCTTGTTGCGTCCGACCGAATAACCCAACCTGCTCATGGTCTGCTCGACCATGTCGGGCAGCAGGCTTGCGCAACTGGTGCCGTAGCGGTCGCCGATCACCACGTCCGGCCGCCGCGGCTCGTCCCGCGACACGCCGATCGAGGGCATCGAATGGCAATCCACCACCACCACGGTACCGAACGCCTGATGCGCCTTGTTGATCAGCCGCCGCAGCGCGCGGTGATACGGCTTGTAGAGCGCCTCGATCCTCGCCAGCGCGGCGTCGACGGAAAGCCGCTCGCGATAGATCTCCTGTCCGTCGCCGACCACGCGCGGGATGGTGCCGAGCCCGCCGGCCACCCGCATCGATCGCGTATTGGCGAAGCTCGGCAAGCGTCCTGCGAACATGCGCGGATCGAGTTCGTAGGGCTCCCTGTTGACGTCGACATAGGAGCGGGGGAAGTTGACCCGGACAGTCGGAAATCCGCGGCCGCTTAAATCCCCGATCAACTCGTCCATGAACGAATCTTCGGAGCGGCGCAGCGTGGTCAATTCGATCCGCGAGGCGTTGAGGAATTCGCGCGGATAGACCGAGCCGGAATGCGGGGAATTGAAGATGATCGGCGCCCGCCACGCGGCCGGCTCCAGGATCTCGAACGGAGGCGACAGTTCGCCATCAATTTGGGTCATCGCCGGGCGCCGTCCTTGCAATCCGCCATTTCCGGACACGCCATTCCTGTCAGAAAAACGGAGCCTTTATGAATGCGCATTGTCGATAATCACAGCGGTTCTGCCAAGTGAAAAAAATCTCATACCGGCTGGAACGTATCCAGCCAGCGCAAAACGCCCGTCTTCATTGCTTCGGGGCGCATTCCGGTACAGAAATAGCGTCGCAAGCTGCCGACCGCCCTGGAACCTTTCACCCGAAATTTACCCTCTGTCAGGCTTAGTGAGCGGATTGATCCTCTTATTGGGATTCGACGACCGACCGCCATGCATAAAATCCTCCTCGCCGAAGACGACAACGATATGCGCCGCTTCCTGGTCAAGGCGCTGGAAAACGCCGGTTTTCAGGTCTCATCCCATGATAACGGTATGTCGGCCTACCAGCGGCTCCGCGAGGAACCGTTCGAGATGCTGCTGACCGATATCGTGATGCCCGAGATGGACGGCATCGAGCTGGCGCGCCGCGCCACGGAACTCGATCCCGACATCAAGATCATGTTCATCACCGGCTTTGCCGCCGTCGCCCTGAACTCGGATTCGCAGGCGCCGAAGAATGCCAAGGTGCTCTCCAAGCCGGTCCATCTTCGCGAATTGGTCAGCGAAGTGAACAAGATGCTGGCGGCTTGATTCGGCCGCCCGGATCCCGGCCAGGCGTCCTTGCCTGCCCGCTTTGGAGCCGATATACGGACCCCACCCGTCACCACCCTTTGAGGGGCGCGTAGCTCAGCGGGAGAGCACCTCGTTGACATCGAGGGGGTCACAGGTTCGATCCCTGTCGCGCCCACCATCCCGTCTTCCCGAACTGCGGAAACCGTCGTCGATCGAAAAGAGGCCGTTTCTGCGTTGATCTTGTGACCTATTTTCAACGTTCCCGGTCTCTGCCGACAATAACGGTCGCTCCGGTGGATTCTTGGCCACCAGTCTCTGCATCCAAAAATTCCGTTCCCCGCGACTGGACTTCGGGCGGCAACTGACCAGCCGACGTATTCGGGGATCGTCTGTTAGAGGCGAGCTTCGAGCAGCTTCCAAGCCTATTGCGGATTCAATCCGAGGGCTTCGAACTGTCGACTCCATTCCGCGGGAGCGTCGCGGAGCCGCTCGACACCGATGCCGCGGGGCAAACGGCCTTCGACTGCTGCTTTGACGAGATCCGGTGCGAGGAACGCGAGCGAGATGGTCATATTGACCTGTCGTACGCTGCATTTTTGGCGTGTGGCGATCTGCTCGATGTTAGTGGCCGAATTTGAGACGATCTCGTCAAGCCAATGACGGCCTCGGGCGATCGCGCTAACGAGGCGCGCGCGTCGCTCAATGCGGGTCGGACGAACTGCGTTTCGAGGGACGCCGCGCGGGATGAGTATCTGTCGGGATTTCCTGGACGGCGGTTTCTGCAAGCGATCGACAGCAATACACCATCTGTCGAATGAGATCCTTCCTCAGTGCCCGCCGATTTGAATCGAACCATCAGCCGATCCTTGTGTACATCAATGCGGGCCACGTGCTCCGCAATCATGCCGCGATCGTCCGCATGTGCAATGCTGGAACTTCGCTGATCATGCTGGGCGACAAGATGCTCGCGATAGCGAATTCCAGCTTTGGTGGCATGGGTTGGGATCATGCGGTGGCCGGCATCGTCGAACAGGAGTCCCGTCAGGAGATGGTCGGATTTCGATGGGACCATTGATCGGCTGTATTGACGCTGTTGATCAGCTCTGCAAGCGAATGAGTTGGTCTGGCGTCCGCCGCGCATCGCGGCGTGCTAAGCCAGTCTACGCGATTATACTCCTTCGGATGAATGCAATGCGTTTCGTCCGATAAGCTGCTCATCGCGAAACGAAAAACGTGTCGAGCGTGTCGCATGCATCTTCAGCTCGACCATACATCGCAGTTCAAGCGCGTTTTATATGGGCAAAGAACCCTTATCGGGTCGAACATCCGAATCTGCCCTCAGACACTCTTTGGACCTTGTGATGAAGTCTCGGGACAGGACAGCAACCTCAGTTCGGTTCTTCGCGTTGAGCTTTCTCATGATGTGGCGAAGATGAACTTTTACCGTGTGCTCGCTCATATTGAGTTCGTAGGCGATCTGCTTGTTCGCCTTTCCGTGGCGGATTTCCTCGACGACCTTCATCTGTTGTTCTGTTAATAGCCCGTTGGTTCTCAGTACGGGCTGCTGCTCGTCACGATTATGCACAAAGCTGCTGGCAGGCACAAAGGTTCCGCCAGCTTTCACCAGGCGCACGGCCTCGACTGCTACGTTGAAAGGCAGACTGGTCGGGATGTAACCCCGCGCTCCACTCTTCAGAGCGCGCACGATGTGGTCCAAATCATCGATATTGGACACAATAACGACCGGGATTTTCGCTGCAACGGTTTCAAGGAATTTGAGCTCGGCGACGCCGGATTCGTCGCCGTCGTCGATGACGATTATGACAACGGCGGCAGCAAGTGCGTTTGGCTCTTTTGAATTGCACCATTCGACGACATTCGCAAACGGCAAAACCTCGTGATCCTTGTATGAAATCTCCAGACACCGAACGAAGCAATCTCGAAAAACCGCGCGTCGATGAATCACAACGATCCCGGGCCTCTTCAGCTTCACCGATCCGGATTCCCCCCCACTCGCACCATTGAGACGTTGAGGAACCGGGAGCCCGGTTTGAAGAGCGCCGTGCGGGTTTGCTAACTCTCGGCCATGCTGCGTCGCTTGCGTGCCGGCACAGTGCGTCACGGCTGTGGGCACAGCAAGGCGGGCTTTCTCTATTGGAGCAGATGTCTTTCCCGAAAGGGATTGGTCTAAGCGGTCGCTGCCCGTCTGTGTGATGGTCTTATCGAGATGGGACGCTACACTCAGATCCGAAGCCCGCAGTTTAGCCCAGTCAGTTGAAGCCCTGCTGGAACCCTGGCGTGCTTCGAGGCGCGAATGCATCAAACTACACATGGAACTCCCCCGGCTTATGGTACTCTGGAACTTCCAAACCTCGGGTCGCTCTAAAAAATCCTTTCGAATTTGCGGTTCGCTTCGAGCATCAAATTCGAGCATCAAAAGAGAACAGTAACGCTATTTCGTGTGTTCAAAATTGTCCACATTTTCGAGTTCGCCGCGTCTTCATGTCACAGGACAACCGGGCGCGAAGCGTCGTGACCTGGACGCGCTGAAATATGCGCGTCGAAAAATATTGAGTTCTGCGAAATCAAATGGAATCTGCAAAAGGCCGATTAAGTTCATACCCTTGTGCGCTCCAACCGGGCGGTGTTGGCGCGAAGCTTCAAGGCAGGTCTTCTGCCTTTGCCGACATTCTGCTCAATTCACCCGTAAACGCGAGGCTTTTTAATCTGCAGGAATCGTCATGCGGCCGCCATTGCGAGCGACATCCTGCGCTTCACTTCGTTCTCGATCTCACGCAACGGGCGGAACGCCTGATCCTTCGGTGACATCACCGATACCGGTAGCGGCCATTTGAGCCGCAGCCGCGGATCGTCGTGGCGGAGCCCGCTTTCGGCGTTCGGCGTGTAGAATTCGCCCACTTGGTAGCTCGCGTCCGTGTTGTCGCGCAGCGCCTGATAGCCGTGCGCGAAACGCTCCGGCACGTAGAGCGCCGTCATATTGTCCTCGTTGAGCTCGACGGAGATGTGCTCGAGGTAGGTCGGGCTCTCGGGCCGCAGATCGACAATGATGTCGAGGATGGCGCCGCGCGTGCATCGCACCAGCTTGCTCTCGGCGGCCGGTGGATACAGGAAATGCATGCCGCGTAGCGTGCCTTTCTTTGCGTTCGAGGCGATGTTGGCCTGCGCGATCACAGGCTTCAGCCCATGGTCGCGGAACTCGTTCTGGCAGAAGGCGCGCGCGAAGAAGCCTCGCTCGTCCGTCTTGCGGTCGAGATCGATGATGAAGGCGCCTTTAAGCTTTGTTTCGGTGAAGATCATCGATCGCCTCCGGTCTAGCCCTTGACGACGGCAAACTCGCGGTCCGCTCCGCGCTCGGCGGCCCGGCAGTGTCTCAGATCGTCAGCGAGGATGCCGTCGGCGATCAGTTTCTGGATGTGGCCAATGCGTTGGTAGCGCGGACCCTCGAACTCTTCGAGCGTCAGCTTCGATTGGCGATAAGCGTTGTAGAGTTGCTCGGCGCCGCACCGCGCATCCCATTGCGGCTTGAAGGCGGGCAGCACGCGCGCGATCTTGTCGAAGTTGACACGGTAGGCATTGCGATGATCGACACTGGCATCTGGCGCAATATCGGCGAGCGGGCATGGCGGTAACGGTGGAGATCAAGACCGGATCGCGGAAGATCCTGAGCTATCTCCTGTCGCCGCTGCTCCGCTACCAGCAAGAGACGTTGCGCGAGCGGTAGTTAGATCGTCGCTTCGACTCCAACGAGCCCCTTAAAGATTGAACTCCCACGAAGCGAGAGGATCGATTGCGCTCCACGAGGAGGTGGCCTGCTCTGATCAGCCCATTGAATGTCCTTCCAGGCCGGATGGCGTCGACACCAAACCAATGGCACTGGCCGCCCCAGGTCCCTTGCGGCGGCATCGTTTGAGTGAGCGCTGCGATGCAAGATCAGCACCGAGTTTGGGCCTGGACCTGTCTCCGGATCGCCGCCTGAGCCATTGCTTTCTTTATGATATGGGTTCGTTCTGCCAATTGGTGGGAAATGCAACCAAAAATTGTAGTTTATATACCTGCCCGTCTCGGCTATGTCATCACTTCCAAACATCCAAATCTGCTCTTCTAAAGCAGCATGTTGCGAGAGAAGGTCATCTGGCAGTTCTGCTCAAAAAAATATGCTTCTTCAACTTTGAAATGGGAGCGCTGCGAGTAGCGTTCGAGCGACGCGACCCTCCCAGCATGAACGCATATAGATACTCGGCCGGCCCATTGAACTCCGGCCCTCTCATTTTGTGATTTGTGGACGCTTTAACGACCTCTTCTTCGGAGGAAGTCTTGGTATCAAGTATTTTGGATTCTTCAGTCGTTGGGCCCTCCGCTTTCATAAGAAATGTTTCGTAGTCCAACTTGGAAAGCTCCGCGCTTGTTCGTGAAGCTGCTAAACTTTTATGATACGGTTAAAGGTGGGTGCCGGGGAACTGCTGGGCTGCGGTGTAAAGCCACGCCTGACCGGGCTGGAAATGTTGAGCCACGCTTTGGCCGAGGACTTGAAAGGGCACGCTCCGGCCCTGGCTCGGCAAGCCAGCAGATTGAACCGTGAACTGCGCGAGACGGTGACGCAGGCGCGCCAACTGTTCGACCAGGTCGTCTCGCTGCGCGCGCAACGACGTCGATTGCAGGCGGAGGCCGATGCGCTGGCGCCGGTGGACCGCTACGTGCAGATGGCACTCCAAGGGGGCA
>Ga0207657_10002947_pt1 | contig 18257 bp, 17 predicted proteins | sample KBSC33metaG_FD_184316 | JGI IMG/M metagenome (GOLD analysis project Ga0207657, IMG submission 184316) | Corn rhizosphere microbial communities from Kellogg Biological Station, Michigan, USA - KBS C3-3 metaG (SPAdes) (version 2) | ecosystem: Host-associated > Plants > Roots > Rhizosphere > Soil ... | reverse complement strand
ACCCACAGCAGCGAAACCAGCGCAGTCTTGGGACCGGCTTCAATTTCACATGCGCCAGACTCGCCGAAGCCTTGGCGCATCCGAATCACTGGGGCGATCTCTTCGAAACCAATCGTCGAACCAGATGGCCTTTCCACATCCACAATCCTGTAATGACCATTACAGGGAGAAAGACAAACCGGGTTAAGGGAGCATAGTCCGGAAGTTTTTCAAACGGACTGTAGATGTAACCGAGAATCGGAATGGCAACGATGATGTGAATTAAGCGAAGAATCGAACGTTGGGTGGTGTTGCTGATCATTGAATCCCTTCCATTGAGAATTTGCTGCACACATTTACCGAACGAGCGCTTTAATTGCGGACTGTAAGGCTTTGCCAAAGCCGTGGAGCTTGTCCCACTCAAGACGAAGCGGGCTTCAGCCCACTCAGCGAAAACCGCGCCATGTGCGGACCGTGGCTGGAATCGGCCACTGCTCCTCCGTTCACGACTTTTGATCCGCCTTCGGCGGCCAGTTGGGGCTTTCAACTCCGAACTGTTTTGCGTACTCGGCGGTCAGCCGCTGCCAGCCGGCGAACTTCATCACCTCCGGACCAGCCATGCGGCCGATGGGACTTCCATTCAGAAGCCCATCCAGAACGTCGAAAGCAATGTGCCAGCCCGCGGCGCCCCACGAGATGAAGCGGCGGTCGATGTTGTGCCACAGGGTGAGGCGGGTGCCGTTAACAGAAGCTTCGAGTTCCCACTTGATATCGTCGTATTCAAGCAGCTTGGGAGCGTCGGCTCGCGTCACTTTTGTTTCCAGCGGCGCGGGCGCTCCGACCCAGGTGAGCTTCACCGTGCTTCCAGCCACACCCAGGCTCCCCTCGGCGTCGAACGGAGCCCACTCGCGGAGCTGCGCCGGATCGGTAAGCGCCTGCCAGACTTTTTCCGGCGAGTGGCGCAATTCGCGGACGAGAATGAGCGTCCACTTGTCTTGTTCCTTTTGTTGCTGGTCGTTTTGTGGCCGGTCTTTTCTTACCTGCGCACCGCTGGCGGGGCCTGGTGTGTACTGATCGCGATGGCTCATCTTTTTTTCCTTGTCTTGTTTTTCGATGGTGCTGATTGATCACTATTCATGCGGTCGAGGTGGCGTTCGAGAGCGTCGACGTGAGCGGACCAGAAGCGGCGGAACTGAGCCAGCCAGGCATCCAGTTCCTGAAGCGGTTCAGGTTTCAGGCGGTACAGACGGCGTTGTGCGTCCACCGTGGATTCCACGAAGCCCGCGTCACGCAGAACGCGCAGGTGCTTCGACACGGTTGGCTGCGGCATACGAAGCTGACGCTCGATCTCTCCCACGGACTGCTCTGACGAGGCCAGCAGGCTCAATATCGCGCGGCGGTTCGGTTCCGCAATGATTTCGAAGACGGATTCCACACTCCTTATATACCGTATGGAGTATATACGTGTCAAGGCATATATGCGGACCACGCTGGAAACTACCATTTGGTGACGAAGCGATTGCCCTGCACGAGCCCTCGTGGGCCTAGCAGAAGTCAATGTTGGGTCCGATTGATTACAATCGAGGCGGTATGATCCTCAGACTCAGGGTAGTCCTTGTTCTGGTTGCGATGATCGCATGTGCCGGCGCGTCCGCGGTGGCGAGACAGAGTTCCGACGGTGGTTCTCCGAGCAATGCGGTTTCGTTGCCGCTGGTAAGCTTCACTTTCGACTTTCCCCAATCCACTCCCAATCACTATTCGATCGCCGTGGACGCGACCGGGAAAGGCACGTACACATCCGGCGAGCAAGCGAAATCCGCTGATGACTCGGATCAGTCGTTTCGCTTTGACTTCAAAGTGTCAGATGCGACTCGATCTCAGATTCTGCAACTTGCGCAGCGAGCCAATTACTTCGAGGGAGAACTGGAGCGTGGCAAAGGAAAGATCGCAAATACAGGAATGAAGACGCTTAGTTACAAAGATGGCCAGAGAAATACCTCGGCGACGTTCAACTACACGACTAATCCTGCGGCCCAGGAGTTAACGAGGATCTTTCAAAGTATTTCGACAACCATGGAGTTTGCTGAACGCTTGGAGCATTTTCATCGTTACCAGAAGTTGGCGCTGGACGAGGAGCTGAAGAGGATGGAAGAGATGCAGAAAGGGAACAGCCTGATGGAAGTGCAAGCTATCGCGCCCGTCCTGAAGCAGATCGTCGCTGACCAGTCGGTGGTGAATCACACCCGCGCGCGCGCGGAGCGTATTCTGGCAGCATCGAACGCGCCTCAGAAATAGGCGATTTGCACGCTTGGGAACTGTCATCAGACGGAACCTCCAACTACGGGTAATCCGGTAAGGAGTGTACTTCCGTACACCCCCGGTAAAGCCAATGCGGGCTTACAATTAAGTAGCGGGTCACTCCAGAGCCGCTGGAAGCATCCAAGTACAAGAGGTTTTATGCGCAAACTTGCACACTTCATGGCGTTCATTCTGCTGCTCGAGACTGTAGCAGTGGCAATGCCGCTCGGCACCAATGCGCGTGCCGTGATCCCATCCGACATTCAGCAGATTATTTGCGTGGACTATCGGGCGTTGCGCAGTTCCGACACAGCGATGGCGTTGAAAGCACAGGTGCTCCCGCAGAGTCTGAAACAATTCGAAGAGGCTCTGAAGAGCGTGGGCGTTGATACCGACAAAGACGTGGATCAGCTTACCTTCGCTTCGTATCGGGTACCGAAACAGGGAGTGCGCGTGGTCGGAGTTGCCCAGGGCCTGTTTCCGGTGAAGGCTTTCTACAAGCGCATGAACCTCAGGAAAATCAAGGCTGCGAAGTATCACAGTTCATTCATCTATCCGATGTCGAGCGGGATGGAAATGACATTCCTCGACGACAACACGCTTTTGTTTGGCGATCATTCCGCTTTGACTGGAGCGCTTGACGTACGTGACGGTTACAGCACCGGCCTTGATTCAAATACGCAAATGGCCGATATGATCAGCAATGTTGACTCGGGCCCGGTGTGGAGCATTCTTGATCAGCAGGGCACGCAAAATATGCTGCGCTCGGCTTTGGGTGACGCTGCGCGGCTGGCTGATTACGAGACGGTGAAGAAGCGATTGCTGGCCTCGCGCTACGTGATGAACTTCAACAGCGGCGTCAACTTCGACATGGATGTACTGACCACCGATTCGATGACGGCAGCGACTTTGTCGTCGTTACTAAAAGCAGGTGTCATGTACAAGAAGATGAATGCGACGCCAGTCGAGAAGATCGCGATGGACAGTTTGACCGTGAATTCCGACAGCTCGAATTTGCAATTGCATTTCAAAACCGATGACAAGAAGTTTCAGTCGCTAATGCATTCGGAGTTGTTCGCGGCGGTTTCGAAGTAAGTTTCACCACGGAGACACTGAGGCACGCAGGAATAGCCGTGCCTTTTTCATTTTGTGTCAAACGGTGTTGTGTGGTTCACGCAGTTCTTCCCCGCCTTCACGTGGTTGTTTTCTCTGCACCTACTTGTTTTCCAACCCCTATGTGTTCTTTTCGGCTAACTTCTTTTCTGCCGTGGCGGCGCGTTTGGTTTTGGCCCAGCCTTCTTTGACCACCTGACGTGATCGGCCCAGGGCTAGGGAGTCGGGCGGAACGTCTTCGGTGATGCACGACCCTGCAGCAACATAGGCGCTCTTGCCGACGGTGAGGGGAGCGACCAGAGTGGTATCACTTCCCACGAAAACGCCATCTTCAATGACGGTTGTGTGCTTGTGCACTCCATCGTAGTTGCAGGTGATTGTTCCCGCTCCAACGTTGACGCCGGCGCCAATCTGGGCGTCTCCAAGATAGCTGAGGTGGTTTGCCTTGGAACCTTTACCCAGCTTAATTTTCTTGGTCTCCACAAAATTGCCCAAGTGCGCGCCTTCCCCGATCTCACTGCCGGGGCGCAGACGAGAGTAGGGTCCAATGATCGCGGCATTCGCGACCCGCGATTCGTCCATGATTGTTCCGGGCAGTATTGTGACCGAGTCGCCGATCTCTGAGTTATTGATCACGCTGTAAGAGCGGATGCGGCAGTCGCTGCCAACGCGAGTTCTCCCCAGGAGCTGGACAAAGGGTTCAATGGTAGTATCGGGTCCGATTTCGACATCCGAGTCGATGACGCAGGTGGATGGAAAGAAGATTGTCGCACCCGCTGCCATCACCTGCAGACACTTCGCGCGACGGAGTTTCTCGTCAATGGCAACCATTTCGGCGCGCGTGTTGCTTCCCAAGATTTCGTCGGGAGCTGTTGTCTCAACGGCCACAACCCGCTCCCTGGCCGTCTTTAGCACGCCTGCCATATCGGTCAGATAGAACTCCCCATGAGGGTTATCGGTGCTGAGCCGCTCGATGTTTGCGAATAAGGGCCGGGTGGCGAAGGCGTAGAAGCCGGAGTTGATCTCGTGAATCTTGTCCTGCCCTTTGCGCAAAGATTTCTGTTCCACGATGGCCTCGACTTCGTCGCTGGCTGGCCTCTTTCGAATGATGCGGCCGTAGCCGGTTGGGTCATCGAGTCGCGCACTGAGAATGGTCATAGCGGCGCTCTTGGCCAGATGGAATTCGCGGATGTTGGCGATAGTGGCGGGAGAGATCAGCGGCGCGTCGCCGGAAAGAACTAAAACGTGGTCGTAGTTTTTCAGCGCATCACGAGCACACATGAGGGCGTGTCCGGTTCCACGTTGTGGCTCCTGAACTACGAAGTTGACACCGGTGTCGGCAACTTTTTTGCGAACGAGGTCGGCCTCATGCCCGATGATGGCGTAGACGTCTGCTACAGGGACTACTTGTCTGGCGGCGGCGATCACGTGCGCGAGCAGCGGTCTTCCCCCGACCTCGTGCAATACCTTCGGATGTTTCGACTTGAGGCGAGTGCCTTTGCCAGCCGCCATAATGGCGATTGCGAAGCTGGCATCCTTCTTGTTCGCAGGACGGGAATTGCTCATTTTTGTGGAGGGCATCGAAATGAATATACCGCGCCGCCACGGAAGCCGTCGCGTGCCCTGGTGAGGTCAGGTATTGCTGGTGGAACTCCGAGCCGCAGGCCGGCCTTGGGATGAACCGGGCTGGTCGCGGTCTCGCGACTGAAAAGCCAGATCGATCAGATCCCTTGCGACGCGCTCATTGTTGTGGCGCGCAACCCCAGCTTCTTCGAGATATTCGCCCAGCACGGGACAAACACCCATCTCCTCGATGGCTTCCAGATCGGCCACAATCTGCGAAGCTCCCTCGAGCGCGTACTTGGCCTTAAGGTCAGGAGAGGCGGGCGTTCGATTGACCAGTGCATAATCGAATATTCTTCCACCTGCGTGCTGGTCGAGGGCGCGAATATGATCTGCGGCGGTGAGTCCAAGACTTTCATTCGCCTGCGTCATCAGATTGCAGACGTAAACCTTGGTGGCGGGAGAGTCAACGATGGCCTGGGCGATTCCGTGAACCAGCAGGTTAGGGATAAGGCTGGTGAACAGGGAGCCGGGACCGATGGTGATCAGGTCGGCTGATGCGATCGCCTCAAGGGTTTGTGGCAAGGGTTTCACGTCCGGTGGGACCAGTACCAGTTCCTTGATTCGACCCTTGCTGGCAGTGATCATGGTTTCGCCGCGGACACGTGTCCCATCCTCCATCACGGCTTCGAGTTCGATATTGGATGTGGTCGCGGGAAAAATGTGTCCGCGCGTGAGCAAAATTTCCGCCGATAACCTGACGGCTTCGGCGAAGTCGCTGGTGATCGACGTTAGCGCCGCGAGGAAAAGATTGCCGAAGCTGTGACCCTCGAGCCCTGAACCCTGGCGAAACCGATGTTGAAACAATCGGGAGAGAAGGGCTTCATCTTCCGAGAGGGCAACGATGCAGTTGCGAATATCCCCGGGCGGAAGCATGTTGAATTCTTTGCGCAGGCGGCCACTGGAGCCTCCGTCGTCGCTGACGGTGACTACGGCAGATAATTCGCCGACCACGTGCTTTTCAGGGATACATTCCTGGGTGAGGCTTGGGATGACATAGCCCTTTAAGCCTTTCAGCAGGGTGGATAGGCCAGTGCCGCCGCCGATGGCGACCACGTTCAGGGAACGATTGGTTGGTCGTGCCATGCGTGTGCCGGAGACGCCGCCCGGCCCTTGCGGAGAACTCATGTCAGGCCTTAAAGACTCTCGGAGTCGTCCGGGGGAGCGGGACTTTCGGAACTTGGATCGGGATACAGCAATTCAGTGAAGCGAGGATCTTCCACCAGATTCTGGAAATCGGAGTCATTGCGAGCCTGGAAGCGCAGCGCGGCGTTAAGGCGAATCGCGGCGTCTAAATGCCGCAGAGAATCCTCAACACGACCAGTCAGGCAGTCCAGGGCGGCCAAACCATAGGCAACGTAGTCAGCCTTCGGATTTTGTTTGCCGAGTTTGTCCAGATGTTCCCGGGCGCTCACGTAGTCGCCGACATTCATCAGCGAAATGGCGTAGTCGTAGTGCTCCTCGGGTGTCTTAAATTGAGTTACGGCGGGCTCAGCGTGCTGGTTACAGGTGTTGAGATGAGTTCTGGCGCGGTCTGCCAATTCAGGACTGGGGCCGGTGACAACCTTCTGAAGATGGCCCTTGGCTTTGTCGAACTTGTGTTCTTGCATGGCGCGCAATCCCGCCTCGTAATTTTGCACAGCTTGTGCAAAACGGGGATCGTCGCCCAGCGACTTCTTGGGCTTGGTCGTCTGCGGCATCTGTAACACTCTTTCCCTGGGTGTCGTAAGTGTTTTCCTTATAGTAAGTTGCGCCAAACTACCTAAAGCAAGAACAGAATTCGCGCTTCCACTTCTCTGGCCTCGCGCGGGCGAACAACCGGCAGGCAGTTTTCTCACCCTGTGGAAAACACCGGGGCGGCCCATCAGGCGAAGAAAAGCGTTATACGCGCCGCAAAGGTCATGAGTCAACCCGGCCCAGTTGCAGGCAAAGCGCTGAAATGCTCGTCGAGAATGCTAATTAATCGAGGCAGCCGACTGCAAGTCTACCTGTTTCCACTCGCCCTGGATAATTCCGGCCCGAATCTGTTTCGCGCTCTTGCCCTTCTTGTGCTCTGTGTAGCTGTAATAGAGCTCTTTCAGGCAGGTGGCGCACTGCGCTCCATGAGTGTTTTCAAAACAACTATGCAGGCTGTTGTGACCCATCCGATCGCAATAGCAATAGCAGGGCTGCTGGTGCAGAACGACAGGGATCTTGGCTGCCAGTTCATAAGCGTGGGTCTGAAACGGATATTGCGCATTCTCGGCCCAGAGCTGTTCCTTGCCCAAGATGGGGGGGAGCTTGGTACCGGGCTTCGGGGGCGCTGCGTTGTAGGCTGGGACACCGCCGGAGCTTTCTTCCTGGAATGACCACTGGGCTGACATGGTCAATGTCACAAGGAACACAAATGCCAATAAGAACCCTCGCTTGATCATGAAACGCCACCTCAGTTGCGTTATTGTAACCTGAATCGCGGGTGCTGAGCATTGAGCCGCTGCGCACGAGGCGCACAAGCCCGGGCTTGCGCTGCTCACAAAATGCGAAGTTCGTACTACAATCAGGGCAGAATGTCTTCTGTGGGGAACGAAAGCCAATCCAGCATTGTGATAGACGCCTTGCAGCCGCCTACGAGTAAGGCACCTCGTTCCTGTCCCGTGCTGGCTGTATGGCTGAGGGATTTGGTCATCTCGCTGGCGATCTCGGCCTTCATCATCATCTTTCTTTATCAGCCGGTAAAGGTGGAAGGCACCAGCATGATGCCCTCGCTGGACGACCAGGAACGAATCTTCGTCAACAAGTTTGTCTACCGGCTGGAGGCGATCCAGCGAGGGGACATCGTGGTGTTTCGCTATCCGCGGGACACTTCGAAAAGCTACATCAAGCGAGTTGTTGGGCTGGCAGGCGATCACATCCGAATCGACGATGGATTGGTTTACGTCAACGATAAGCCGCTCGATGAGGACTATGTTCCCGCGGCTTTTGCGGATAATCGCTCGTATCCCGAAACCGTTGTCCCGCAAAACTCGTTCTTTGTTCTGGGCGACCACCGCAGCATGTCGAATGACAGCCGCGACTTTGGCGCGGTAAAAGAGACCTTCATCTACGGAAAAGCGGTATTCGGATATTGGCCAGTGGATAAGCTGGGAAGATTGCGTTAGGCCCGTTTCACTTCCTCTTGCATGTCAAAGAAGCGTCTACGTTCATCCACCTCGTAATTCCTGCTGTGGGGCATAGGCATTCCGGCTGAGGTGCTAAATGTTGCGAAGCAGTGTGCTGCACGTAATCTCCCTGAGCTGGCTCCTATATGTTAGCGCGGCCCAAACCGCGGCGCATCCCGCAGCCCCGATTGACGGCTGGACGGCCTCAACTCCGGAATCTGCTGGAATCGCGTCGGAACGCTTGTCGAAGATGGAAGAGGCAATTCGTTCGGGGGAATTCAAGAAGATCGGGAGTGTTCTGATCGCGCGGCACGGCAAGCTGGTGTACGAGAGCTACTTCGACGGGAATGCCGAGTCGCTTCGCAACACGCGGTCAGCCACTAAGACAATCACCGGCATGTTGATAGGAATCGCCATTGACCAGCACCTGCTGGGCGGAGTGAATGCTCCGGTGGTGGGTCTCCTCGACAAGAAACCCGTGAAGAATCCAGATGCCCGGAAGGAAAAGATTACGGTCGAGGACTTTCTGACGATGAGTTCGGCGCTCGAGTGCAACGATTGGAACGAGTTTTCGCAAGGCAACGAAGAGCGCATGTACCTGGTGGAAGATTGGGTCCAGTTCACGCTGGACTTGCCGATCCGAGCCTTTCCGTCGTGGGAACCGAAACCCGAGGATTCGCCTTACGGAAGAAACTTCAGTTATTGCACGGCCGGAGCAGCTACTCTGAGTGCGGTGCTGGCGCACGTGTCACATTCGTCTGTGCCTGACTTTGCGCGCAAAAACCTGTTCGAGCCGCTAGGAATCAGCAAGGCCGAGTGGCAATTTTCGCCGATGGGGCTGGCCCAAACCGGAGGCGGTCTGGGGCTGACCAGCCGGGAGTTGCTTACGCTCGGGCAGCTCTACGCGAATGGCGGCGTCTGGAGCGGAAAACGACTCATTTCGGCAGACTGGGTGAAGACTTCCATTTCGCCGCATGCCCGCATCGACGAGCAGACGGAGTATGGATATTTCTGGTGGCTGAAATCGTTTAAGGCCGGGGAAAGGTCCTATCGCGCATATTTCATGAGCGGGAACGGAGGAAACAAAGTAGCGGTTTTTCCGGAACTCGATATGGTAGCCGTGCTGACCAGCACCAATTACAGCACCAAGGGTATGCACGAACAAACCGAACGCTTGCTGACGGATTACATCCTTCCCGCGGCGACTCCGAAAGGGGATTGAGGATCGCTCGAGAAAATAGTTCGTGAGAAGCGAAACACATCTTGGCCGCATCCAGCTTCCCTGATAAAATCGATAAAATCCACTCCCTGGAGCATCAATGCAGGCTATCCTTGCGCTGGAAGACGGCCGAGTCTTCCGCGGCAAAGGCTACGGCGCAAAAGGCGAATGCTACGGCGAAGTCGTTTTTAATACTTCCATTACTGGCTACCAGGAAATCTTTACCGACCCCTCTTACTGCGGGCAGATCGTAGTCCTCACCAATCCTGAGATAGGAAACTACGGCACCAATGCCGAGGACAATGAGGCCACGCGTCCTTACATCGAGGGATTGATTGTCCGCGAGTTTTCGAAAGTCAGTTCGAACTGGCGATCGCAGCAGGTGGCGGAAGAATATCTTGAACAATTCAAGGTTCCCGTACTGGCAGATATCGATACACGGGCGCTGGTTCGTCATCTGAGGGATCACGGGGTCATGCGCGGCGTGGTCTCAACCATCGAAACCGACGCCGATAAGCTGGTGGCGAAGGCTCGATCGATTCCGAAAATGGATGGCACGGATTTAGCCAAGGTAGTGAGCACCAAGCGTCCGTACGTGTGGGAAACGGGCGAGCGCTCGCACGAACCGGTGGAAGTGGTTGGCGTAAAAGATGAGCCAGCGCGTTTCCACGTGGTCGCCTACGACTTTGGGATCAAGCAGAACATTCTGCGGAAACTTCGCGGCGAAGGCTGCAAGGTCACGGTGGTGCCGGCGGAAACCAACGCGGAAGATGTGCTCGCGATGAAACCGCACGGTGTGTTCCTGTCGAATGGACCCGGAGATCCGGAACCTTGCTCGTACGCGGTGGAGAACATTCGGAGGCTGATGGGACGGCAACCGATTTTCGGCATCTGCCTGGGGCATCAACTGACAGGTCTGGCGCTGGGCGGGAAAACGTTCAAGCTGAAGTTTGGGCATCATGGCGGGAATCATCCAGTGAAGCAGTTGCATACGGGGAAAGTCGAGATCACAGCGCACAACCATAACTTCGCAGTGGATCCGGATTCGCTGCCGTCGAGCGAGGTGGATCTGACGCACATCGACCTGAACGACAATACGCTGGAAGGCATGCGGCACCGCAACCTGCCGTTGTTCAGCGTGCAGTATCACCCGGAAGCTTCGCCAGGTCCGCATGACTCACATTACCTGTTCAAGGATTTTGTGAAGATGATGGAGGAGTGGAAGAAGTAGGTGATGCACGGGGCGCAGTAGAGGGACGCGCTTTTGCTCGGCTGTGGGGCGCAGCAGTCGCTCAGGCGGTCGGGATGACAGGCGTTAGCTCCATCACGATGCTGACAGAAGCAGTGACAAGGGAGAACTGAGAACGGAGAACGGAGACTGAGAACAGCTCCATGCCGAAACGTACTGATATCTCGAAGATTCTGATCATCGGCTCCGGGCCTATTGTTATCGGGCAGTCGGCGGAGTTTGATTACTCTGGCACACAGGCCTGCAAGGCGCTTAAAGCCGAGGGCTACGAAGTGGTGTTGGCCAACTCGAACCCGGCCACCATCATGACGGACCCCGAGATTGCCGACCGCACTTATATCGAGCCGATCACGCGCGAATATCTGACCGAGATCATTCGCATCGAGCGCGAGATGAGCGGGAGCAAAGGCTTTGCCATCCTGCCGACCGTGGGCGGCCAGACCGCGCTCAACATGGCGATGGAACTGTCCGATGGCGGTGTGCTCGACCAGTTCGACGTTCACCTGATCGGAGCCAACATCGGAGCCATCAAGAAAGCCGAAGACCGGCTGTTCTTTAAAGATGCGATGCAGCGTATCGGACTCGATGTCCCGAAATCAGCGCTGGTCAATAATCTCAAAGACGGGCTGGAATTCTCCGGGAAGATTGGTTTTCCAGTAATCGTTCGACCCTCGTTCACTCTGGGCGGCACGGGCGGCGGCATCGCGTATAACCGTGAAGAGTTGCTGGAGATTCTGGCTCGTGGTCTTGATCTCTCGCCTGTCCACGAAGTTCTCATCGAAGAATCCGTCCTGGGTTGGAAAGAGTACGAGTTGGAGGTGATGCGCGATGTCAAGGACAACGTCATCATCATCTGCTCGATTGAGAATTTCGATCCGATGGGCGTGCACACCGGCGATTCGATTACGGTTGCTCCGGCCCAGACGCTTACGGATCGCGAATATCAGCACATGCGCGATGCCGCCATTGCGGTGATTCGCGAAATTGGGGTCGAGACCGGGGGATCGAATATCCAGTTCGCCGTGAACCCAAGCACGGGACGCATGACAGTCATCGAGATGAACCCGCGTGTATCGCGCTCGTCCGCGCTGGCGTCGAAAGCCACGGGTTTTCCGATCGCCAAGATTGCGGCCAAGCTGGCGGTCGGCTATACGCTTGACGAGATTCCCAACGACATTACACGCAAAACCCCTGCGTCCTTCGAGCCGACGCTAGACTACGTCGTTGTAAAAATACCCAAGTGGCAGTTCGAGAAATTTCCCGGAGCGGACGAGGGCCTGGGTCCGCAAATGAAGTCGGTCGGCGAGGTCATGGCGATCGGGCGCACTTTCAAAGAAGCTCTGATGAAGGGAGTCCGCGCGCTCGATACCGGGAAAAAAGTGGGGTCGGAACGCATCGAGCCGAAGATTCTCACTCAGCGCCTAGTCACTCCACATCCGGAGCGGCTCTCCTACGTACGCTACGCGCTACGCCAGGGACACACGGTGAAGCAACTCGCGAAGATGACCTCCATCGATCCCTGGTTCCTCTATCAGCTCAAGGAAATAAATGACATGCAGCTGGAACTGGAGAAGCACCCGCTGGAATCGATTCCGGCCGAGGTCTTGCGCGATGCCAAGCGCATGGGTTTCTCCGATGGACGGCTGGCGGGGATCTGGCGGCTCGACAACGGCAAAGGCGCAGCGGAGAAGATCCGCCACTTGCGCAAGAAACACAAGGTTGAAGCCGTTTACAAGCGAGTGGACACGTGCGCGGCGGAGTTCGAAAGTTTCACGCCCTACCTTTATTCAACGTACGAGGATGAGGACGAGGCAACGCCAACGGCGAAAAAGAAAGTGATCATCCTGGGCAGTGGTCCGAATCGCATCGGGCAGGGAATTGAGTTCGATTATTGCTGCTGCCACGCGGCATTCGCGTTGCGCGATGACGGTTATGAGACGGTGATGATTAATTGCAATCCCGAGACCGTCTCAACCGACTATGACACCAGCGACCGTCTCTATTTCGAGCCGCTCACTCTGGAAGATGTGTTCGCGGTCTATGAGCACGAGGCGAAATCGGGAGCGCCGGTTGGAGTGATCGTGCAGTTCGGCGGCCAGACTCCGCTGAACCTGGCGCTGCCATTGAAGGCGGCCGGCGTGAACATCATCGGCACCTCGCCGGAGTCCATCGACTTGGCTGAGGATCGTAAGCGCTTCGGAAAACTCCTCGAGGAACTGGACATTCCGCAGGCTCCCGGAGCCATCGCGACTTCGATAGAAGAAGCAGTTGAAGGAGCAAAGCGCGTTGGATATCCCGTGCTCGTCCGTCCCTCTTATGTGCTGGGTGGGCGCGCCATGGTCATCGCTTACGATGAGGAATCGGTGGTCCGCTACATGAAAGAGGCGGTGGAGTATTCGCAAGATCGTCCCGTGCTGATCGACCACTTCCTGGAAGACGCCATTGAAGTTGACGTCGACGCGCTCTCGGACGGCGAAGACGTCGTTATCGGCGGCATCATGCAGCACATTGAAGAAGCAGGCATTCACTCCGGAGACTCGTCCTGTGTGCTGCCGGCTGTAGATATCCCCGAACATCTGATGCAGCGAATGCGCGATTACACTTTCCGCCTGGCGCGGGCGTTGAAAGTAATCGGCCTGATGAATATTCAGTTTGCCATCCCTCGGGTGTCAAATGGCGCTTCCAAGGGCAATGGCTCTGACGCAGGAAAAGTCTATGTCCTCGAAGTAAATCCTCGCGCTTCGCGCACGGTTCCTTACGTCTCCAAAGCCACCGGAGTTCCCATGGCGAAGATCGCCGCACGCCTCATGACCGGCCGCAAGTTGCGCGAATTTCTGCCGGAGAACATCGAGCGTGCTATGGATCTCGATACCGGCCGCTGTTACTACGTAAAATCGCCGGTTTTCCCCTGGAACAAGTTTCCGGGCGTCGACACCGTGCTCGGTCCTGAGATGAAGTCGACCGGCGAAGTCATGGGCGTTGCCGACAACTTTGGCGAGGCATTCGCAAAAGCGCAGATCGCCGCCGGCCAGAAGCTCCCAACATCAGGAACGGTTTTCATCAGTGTCACCGATCACGACAAGCCCGCGGTTGCCGAAGTGGCAAAGCGTTTCGCCGATCTGGGGTTCAAGTTGGTAGCGACCCACGGCACTGCGGACATCCTGGAAGACGCTGGCCTGACCACTGATCGAGTATTCAAGGTCAAGGAAGGCCGGCCGAATGTGGTGGACTTGATCAAGGGCGAACGCATTCACCTGATTATTAACACGCCGCACGGCCCCGATCCTTATTTCGATGAGAAGGCAATTCGCCGAGCGGCTGTTATGGGACACATCCCTACAATTACCACCTTGTCGGCCGCCCGGGCCGCCGCCGATGGCATTGCAGCCTTGCAGCGCGGTGAAACCCACGTTCAGGCCTTACAGCATCTGCATGCGGAAAGAGCAGCCCTCAAGAGCAACGCATAGCTGAAAAATGGGAGTTAGACCATGCTTCTCCACGGTATTCATCCACCCATCACCACACCCTTCTACCCGGAGGGAAACATCTATTTCAAGAAGCTGGAGCAGAATGTCGAGCGTTACTCGAAAACGCCTGTCGCAGGCATCGTTGTTCTCGGCTCGACAGGCGAGGCAATCTTGCTTTCCGACGACGAGCGGCGCGATGTGCTGAAGACCGCTATCGAGGCGGCCTCCCCAAATAAAGTGATGATTGCGGGGACGGGAATCGAGTCGGCCAGCGAGACATTGCGATTGACGGAACATGCCGCGAGCCTGGGCTACGACATCGCCATGGTGCGCACGCCCCATTACTACAAGGCTCAAATGAAGCCGGCGAACATGCTTGCTTTCTACCGCTTTGTGGCCGACCGCTCGCCACTGCCGGTTATGATCTACAACTTCCCACAGGCGACTGGATACGACATTGCTGCCGAGTTGGTGATCGAACTGGCCGAGCACTCTAATCTGATTGGCGTTAAGGAATCGAGTGGTGATGTTGAGAAGGTGCGCCGCATGGTCGAAGGCACGCGCCACATTAAGCGGAGCGCGACGGTTAGCGAAACCTTCGATGCGATTACTCCACGTATGCTGAAGAGCGCGAACCAACAGAGCGCGGAACTCGTTTCGGTGGGCGCATTGGCAGGTACGGCAAGCTCAGCGGCAGGCACAACGCCTCGCCCGGCCATGCCGTCATCGTCGGCTGTGTCCGTCGTTTCCGGGATCAAGACTCGTCAGAAAGAAGTTGGGTTTCAGGTGTTGGTTGGATCAGCCCAGAAGCTACAGCCGTCGCTCGACGCAGGCGCCGTGGGGGCGATCCTGGCGTTTGCCAATGCCGCTCCGACCGCCTGCTACGAAATTTACGCGGCGTGGAAAGAAGGCGACGCCGAACTAGCGCAACTGAAGCAGCAACGCATCGTGGAAGCCGCACAGCGGGTGGCCGGAGATCTCGGCATTCCCGGGATCAAGTATGGCATGGACTTCAATGGCTATTACGGAGGGGTACCGCGCTTGCCTCTGCTGCCCGTAACTGCGGACGTGCGAGCTGAGATTGAGCGGTTGCTCAGCGATATTCGTAATTAGGCCTGTAGGAAAGAACAGGCTCGCGGCTGGGCGGGCGGATTAACAGGATAAACAGCAGGTCCCTCGACTGCTCCGTTCGGGATGACAGTGCTGATGAATTTCATTCTTCCGGCACGCCTGAAGGCGTGCCCTTTCAAAACTGCATTGCTTCCCGGGCTTTCCCCCAAAATCCATCGCGAGAGCGTGAGTTTCACGCCTTGTGCCTGAGCTCCACGGATTGTCCTTGGCAATGCTAAACTTCTTGCCTATACTTTAGAACGAACGTTCGATCATGACAATGGCCGCCGGCACATCCAGCAAAATAGAGAAGCCCCGCCGCAATGGAAATGGCGATGCCGCAACTCGCTTTGACCGCCGTCTCACCAAGATTCTGACCTGCGCGACCGACGTTTTCTACGACAAGGGTTACGAAGGGGCTTCCATGCGCGACCTGTCGCGCACCAGCGGCATGTCGCTGGCAGGGCTGTACTACTACTTCAACTCCAAAGAACGGCTGCTTTATCAGATCCAGAAGCACACGTTCACGACCATAGTCGAGCGACTGCGCGAACGCCTGGAGCATGAACACGATTCCGAAAAGCGTGTTCGCCTGTTTATCCTGAATCATCTTGAATATTCGCTTGCCCACCCTAAGGCCATGAAGGTTCTCTCCCATGAGGACGAAGTACTGAAAGATGGCCCCGGTGCGGAGATCGCTGCCATTAAGCGTGAGTATTACCGGATTTGCCTCAATTTGCTGGAGCACTTCAAGCGTGCAAAGCGGCTTGAGTTCAGCAGCAGAGTGGCCGTCATGAGCCTGTTTGGAATGATGAACTGGATCTATACCTGGTACAAGCCAAAGGTCGATCCCGACGCGCACGAGCTCGCACAGGAGATGGGTGATATTTTTCTGAAGGGCATCGGTGCACGAGATGCAGGCCGTTCCAGCAGGAACAAGTCCCGGGCTTCGACAGGCTTGCAGAAGCGTTAAGCATTGAAGCGTTAAGGATCAGGAGAGAGGTTCATGACACGCACCAGTACGATGGCAACGGGCGAGGTACCCAAGGCCCTGGTGAATTACCGCACGGATGCCGGAGTGGCAATCATCGAACTAAGCGATCCGCCTGCGAATGCCTACAGCTATGAAATGAACCGGCAGCTGGACCAGTGTATTCTCTCGGCTCGAATGGACAACGGTGTCCACGTGATAGTGCTTACGGGGGCCGGAGACAAATTCTTCAGCGCCGGCGCGAACATTCGCATGCTGACGAGTGTGGACCCAACCTTCAAGTATTATTTTTGCCTGCACGCAAACGAAACGCTTCTGCGCCTGGAAAACACGCCCAAGCTGGTGATTGCTGCGATCAACGGACACTGCGTAGGTGGAGGCCTTGAAGTTGCGCTTGCAGCTGACATGCGAATCGCGCGCAGGGACGCAGGGAAAATTGGCCTTCCTGAAGTTAATCTCGGAGTATTACCGGGGACGGGTGGAACTCAGCGGCTCTCGCGGCTGATCGGCAAGAGTAAAGCAATTGAGCTGATGGTGACCGGCAGCACCTTCACCTTCGAACGAGGTAAGGATCTCGGCATTCTGAACGAGATCTTTGAACATGACAATTTCATGGCTGCGGTGATGGAGTATGCGCGCCAGTTCTGCCCTCCGAACAAGGCGTCCAAAGCGGTAGGACGGATAAAGCGGGCGGTTCAGGCTGGATGGGAGCTTCCTCTGGAATCCGGTCTGGCGTTGGAGCGCGAGAACCAGCAACTTCTGTTTGAGAGTGAAGACGCTAAGGAAGGCTTCTCGGCGTACCTGGAGAAGCGTCCGGCGACATTCACGGCGAAGTGAGTCAGGCAACGAATGGCAGCGGGGATCAGCAAGGTAGCGGAACAGAACGGGAGCCAGGTGGGCTATACCATGGGCGAGCTCATGGTGGCGAGTGCGGCGCGCGAAATCCGCGACAGCGAAGTTGTGTTTGTGGGCATGCGCCTTCCATTGATTGCCTTCGTCGTTGCCAAGCGGACCCACGCTCCGAACGCAGTTGGACTGTTTGAGAACGGTGTAATCCGCACCACTCCCGCTGCCGAACTTATTTACACCATGGCTGATCCGCCCAACATACTGGGGGCCACGCAATGCCTGGACATGCTGAGCGTGATGAGCTTGCTGCAATCGGGACGCGTGCACCTGGGCTTTTTGGGAGCCGCCGAGGTCGATCGCTACGGAAATCTGAATTCGACGCAGGTGCGCGGACCGAAAGGGTTGATTCGATTGCCGGGTTCGGGCGGCGCCTGTGATATCGCGAGTCTGGCGCAGCGATTCGTCGTGTTGCTGGATCATGACAAGCAGCGCTTGCCGGAGCATGTGTCATATATCACGAGCCCGGGGAATGGCGAGGGCGGAAACTGGCGGCAAAGGGTTGGACTGCCCCGCGGGGGACCGTCTGCCGTTATTACAACGAAGGCGGTTCTGCGTTTCGATGCCAATGGCGAGGCTTACCTCGCATCGGTTCATCCGAGCGTGAGCGTAGACGATGTAGTGAACAACACGGGCTGGCAGCTGCGCGTTTCGGACGATTTGATGCAAACTCCCGAGCCGAGTGCGGCCGAACTGAACTCAATTCGGGAGTACGACAAACAAGGATTTTGGACCAGCTAGAACGGCCTCACAAGTTTATGGAACTCTTGACACAATTTTCGAAGATCTCGCTTCAGCTGAGTGGACGCGTGGCTCGCCTGCGGCTGAATCATCCACCGTTGAACGTGATTGACATCCCGATGATGGAGGAGCTGGCACAAGCAATCTCGCAGGTTGAAGCGAGCGAAGACGTGGCGGCTTTAGTGATCTCGGGCTCCGAAACGGCTTTCTCGGCAGGTGTAGATGTTGGCGCACACCGGCCAGACAGCGTGCAAGAAATGCTGATCAAGTTCCACGGCGTCATCCGCGGGCTGCTAAAGATGAGGAAGGTTACAGTGGCGGCGGTGCAGGGTCATTGCCTGGGAGGAGGAGCCGAGTTGGCGATGGTGTGCGATTTCGTTTATACGACCGACTCCGCGCAATGGGGGTTTCCCGAGATCAAATT
>Ga0207657_10002944_pt1 | contig 18269 bp, 17 predicted proteins | sample KBSC33metaG_FD_184316 | JGI IMG/M metagenome (GOLD analysis project Ga0207657, IMG submission 184316) | Corn rhizosphere microbial communities from Kellogg Biological Station, Michigan, USA - KBS C3-3 metaG (SPAdes) (version 2) | ecosystem: Host-associated > Plants > Roots > Rhizosphere > Soil ... | reverse complement strand
CCGTTCGTCATGTTGTCGAGAGCGGGGTGCCATCCCATCTGCTGCTGACACGTTTTGTCAGTGGGGGCGGGCAAACTCTCTCCATCGCCAAAAGAGAGAGAAAACGATGAGCGCTTGCCCCGTAGATGGGTCGCATCCCGGCCTGGTTCAAATCCCATCCGGCGAAAATTTGCCGGACATTTCGCTTTTCCGTCACGGCGATTCTGCTATGCCGTGCGCCCTTCACTATTCGCCAAGCGCTTTTTGAGGAGACCGATATGACCTCCGAAACTTATTCCGATGCCTCCGTCGCCGAGGCACAGCACCCGGACAACGCCGCGCGCAACAGCCTTGTCATCAATCTGCTGCTGGTGTCGGCATTCGTGGTGATGCTCAACGAGACCATCATGAACGTCGCCATCCCGACCATCCGGGATGCCTTTGCGGTTACCCCGAGTGCGGCGCAGTGGCTGGCCACGGCGTTCCTGTTGACCATGGCAGTGGTGATCCCGGTGAGCGGCTTCCTGCTGCAGCGGCTCAGCACCCGCACCATCTACATCCTCGCCATGTCGCTGTTTTCGGTCGGCACGGCGCTTGCGATCTTCGCCCCCAGCCTCGAGGTGCTGGTGTTCTGCCGCGTCGTCCAGGCGTCAGGCACGGCGGTCATGATGCCGCTGCTGATGACCACGGTGATGACCCTCGTCGCGCCGCAGAACCGCGGCAAGATGATGGGCAACATCTCGGTGGTGATGTCGCTGGCGCCTGCGGCAGGACCGGTCGTCGGCGGGCTCGTCATCAGCTACCTGCCCTGGCACTATATCTTCATTCTGGTCCTGCCGATCGCGCTCATCGCGCTGACCCTGGGCATGCGCCGCATGGTCAACGTCACAACGCCGCACAAGGCGAGCCTCGACGTGATCTCGGTGATCCTGTCGGCCTTGGCGTTCGGCGGCCTGGTCTATGGCCTTTCCGGCCTCGGCTCGCTCGACGCCGCCCAGTCGGGCAGCCAGTCGACGGCCTGGATTGCGCTGGGCGTGGGCATCGTCACCATGGCGGTCTTCATCTGGCGGCAGATCTCGCTGCAGAAGTCCGGCTCGCCGCTGCTCGACCTCAGGACCTTCCAGTCCTACAACTTCACGGTCTCCAACGTGATGTTCGTGATCGGCATGGCCTCGATGTTCGGCAGCCTGAACCTGTTGCCGTACTATCTTCAGAACGTGCTCAAGCTGGAGCCGGTCTATATCGGCCTGATCCTGCTGCCGGGCGGGCTGTGGATGGCGGTGCTCGGGCCGTTCGTCGGGCGCCTCTACGACAAGATCGGCCCCAAGCCGCTGATCATCCCGGCGATGTTCGTGATCTCGGGCGTGCTGTGGGCGATGACGCTGCTTGGCACGGCGACCTGGTGGCCGCTGATCCTGGTCGGCTATCTGATCCTGTGCACCGGCTTCTCGTTCCTGTTCGGACCGCTGTTCACGCTGAGCCTGGGCTCGGTCAAACCGGAGTTCTACTCGCACGGGTCGGCGCTCCTGGGGTCGATCCAGCAGGTTGCGGGTGCGGCGGGTGTGGCGCTCCTCATCGCCATCATGGCGTCGCGGGCGCAGTCGCTGGGCGGCATCGACAATGTCGAAGCCCTGGCGAGCGGTATCCGCATGGCATTCCTGGTAGGCGCGATCATCTCGGTGTTCGCGGTGATTGCGGCGTTCTTCATTCGCAAGCCCGACCCGGCGCCGCAGGGCAGCTGGGGCGGCGGCCACTGAGGCCGCAGGCTAGAACAAGATTTCAAGGGCGCGGAGAAATCCGCGCCCTGCGCTTTTCTCGAACTGTTCGTCCACTCAGGATCACCGGATGCTTCCGCCCGCTGGTGATCAACCGAGTTTGTGGAGCGCCGCTTCAATCCTTTGCGCGCATTGCTCCGGCGTAAGCACCGAGGTGTCGACTTCGACGTCATAGGTCTTGCCGGCATGCACGCTGTCCTGCCAGCGCTGCACCGGGGGAGGGATCGTGTCGCCTGCCGCATAGTGGCCGCCCTGCGGATCGGCGTTTCGCCGCGCCATGATGGTCGCGATCGGGCAGCGCACGCCCACCCACAGTGCCGGCAGCCCCGTGAGCCGTTCCCGCGCCATCGCCGCGATACCAAGCGGCCGGCTGTAGCTGTCATGCAGGCCGACATCGCTCACGACGTCGAGGCCATTGCGCGCAAATTTCGCCAGTGCGTCGAACAGCGCGCCATAGGAGCGCTGCACGAACGCTTCGAGCTCGGGTTTTTCGCCGCCGGGCCGCAATCCGATCCCCGGCAGCAGGCGCTCCGGCGTCATCGCCATCATGGCGTCGACGCCCAGCGCCAGCCAGTCGCCGCGGGCCTGCAGCGCCCGGGCGATCGAGCTCTTGCCCGCGCGCGGCGCGCCATTGAGCAGGACGATGCGGCCGGTCATAAGAGGTTCCGTGCGGGCGCCATCGGCCAACCGTGGGCTAGACGCGACGGCGGTTGCTCCACCACAGCAGCGCGAGCGACACCGCCACCAGCACGATGCCGATATACAGCCACTGGCTGTGCCCCGACATCACACTGCCGCCGATGAGGTTCGCGCCCTGCAGGATCCACAGGCCGCCCAGCAGCAGCAGGATCACTGCAACAATATTTCCGCCAATACGCATCTGTGAGGTCTCCGATGGTCAGAACCCCACCGGCACGGATTTCGCCCGCGACGCCAGTCACTTCTGCGTTTTCGCCCGCTCGATCGCCTCGAGGATGATGCGCTTGGCCTCGGCAGCGTCGCCGACATGGGAAATCTTGGCCCACTTGCCCGGCTCGAGGTCCTTGTAGTGGGTGAAGAAGTGCTTCACGCGCTCGACCTGGATCTCCTGGATGTCGGTGATGTCGTGCACCTTGTCGTACATGGCGGTCAGCTTGTGCACGGGCACGGCGAGAATCTTTTCGTCCTGGCCGCCATCATCCTCCATGAACAGCACGCCGATCGGGCGGCTGCGCACCACGGCGCCGGGCACCAGCGGGCGCGAGTTCATCACCAGCACATCGAGCGGATCGCCGTCGCCGCACAGCGTATGCGGCACGAAGCCGTAATTTCCAGGGTAGCGCATCGGCGTATAGAGGAAGCGGTCGACGAACAGAGCGCCGGAGGCCTTGTCGATCTCGTATTTGATCGGTTCGCCGCCCAGCGGCACCTCGATGATCACGTTGAGGTCGTCGGGCGGGTTCTTGCCGATGGCGATGGCGTCGATATTCATGGGTGTTCAGCGCTGGGTTCGGAGATTTCGCGCGTTTTGGCGTAGTGCCCGGCTTCTGGCAAGATAATGTTGCGGCGGGCGGGCATGCTCGGGGGAGGTACAATGCGGTCAATTTTGCTGGCAATTTTGGGGATTGGGCTGTTGCCGTCGGCGGCCGGTGCGACCGAGCTCAGATCCGAATACACCGACCTCGACTTCGCCCAGTGCACCACCATCTCGTCCGACGAAGTGGGCGGCACCTCGGTCTGTCCGGGCCTGAGAGGCTATCCGGTGATCCTCGCCGAGGGCGACCTTAGGCAATCAGTCAGCTATGGGGTCCAGGCGATCGATGAGAAGGCGATGAACCAGGGGTTCTCGCACTTCAACCATGTCGGCCAGAAGATCGAGTGGCTGGTGGATGCGTCCGACAAGGACAATCTGCAGCCGGTGGCGACCATCCTGCGCTGGTTCATCGCCGGCGACGACGGCACGGACAAATACCAGGTGCTGGCGGTGACGCAGCTCAAGCTCGGGGCGACCTGCCGGATCGCGCTGATCGATGCGCTGTCGGTGAAGGACGCCAACGCCGTGGCGCGCAAGATCGCGCAGGACAAGGCGGGCAACTTCGATTGCGCCGACGAGCCGGAACTGGTGCAGCCCTACAAGGTGCCCGACGAAGGCACTGGGCCGGGGGCCGAATAGCCTTACGTCGCGTCCGTCCGGCTCATCTGCTTGCGCAGCGTGGTGCGGTCGCGGGCGCTCACGCCGATAAGTTCGGCGATGCGCCAGACCATGTTGTCCTCGAGCTCGTGGTTCTTGCCGTCGGCGAACACCACCTGCCACATCATGCGGACGATCTCGAGCCGTTCCGGCTGCTCGAGCGAGGCGATGGCGGAGGTGAAGCGGTAAAAATCGACCGCCTCCTTGTCGCGTCGCGTCGCCTCGGCGATCAGCCGGTCGACGTCAGCCTCGGCGAGCGAATAGTAGTCCATCAGCGCGCCCTTGACCGCCGCCCGTTCGCCATCGGTCACCTGGCCGTCGACGGCCGACAGATGGACAAGCAGCGCCGCCACCGCGAGCTTGGGCTCGTTGTGGAATTGCTGGACTTCCGGCTGGGCAAACAAGCGGGTGATGGCGTCGAACATGGCAGAGACATAATGCGCCAACCCCCCATTCAGGAAGCCGGCGCCGCTGCCCTCACGCGCTGTTGAAGCCTCGGAGCGGCGTTTTGGTCACAGCATGCGGCCGCCGCCGGCCTCAGCCAGCTCCAGCGCGCGATCGACCAGTGCCAGAACGTCGGCTTTGCCGTCACTTTCGATCCAGGTCTCATAGGCGGTCTGCACCGCGGCGATCAGGATCTTGCTCAGCACCCGCAGGTCGAATGGCGGAATGTCCGGGTAGCGCTCGCCGAGGAGGATGACGAGGTGCTCGGCGTCACGCCTGAGTTCGGCGGCAGCTGCGGCGCGCAGCTCCGGCGTGAGCATGATCAGCCGGGCCCGCGCGAGCGACAGATCGATGTGTTCGCGGCCCTCGGCGAGCCCGGCCAGCATGGCGCGGCGGAAGGCGGTCATCGGCGGCTCGGAGGCGGGTCGGGCGCGCATGTGACGGATGAAAATGGGATCGAATTCGTCGGTGAGCAGCGAATCCTTAGTGGGGAAATAGTTGAACAGCGTTCCGGCCGAGACATTGGCAGCGGCGGCAATCTCGGTGGTCGTGGTTTCACTGTAGCCCTGCGCCATGAACAGCCTGAGCGCCGCTTCGCGGATGGCAGCGCGGGTCTGCCGCTTCTTGCGTTCACGCAGGCCGGGTTCAGCGGAGGCAGGTTGAGTCATGCCTTCTTCTAGCGGCTCGGCGCGAGTGGTCAAAGCGTCCGGCGTGCGAACAGGGAGACGAGCCGTACGCCCGTGTTGCGCAGTGCCATACCCAGGGCAGTCCGCGGCACGATGAGACCTGAGACCAGCCCCATGCCGCGCTGGCGCGGCATCACCGCCTGGCGGTGCCGGGCTTCGTAGCGGGCGAAGGCGGCGGCGTGGTCGCGATCGGCGGCGAGTTCGTCCGCAAGGATGCGGGCGCCGGCGATGGCCAGGCCCGTGCCACCACCGAACAGCGATACGCAGGAGGCGGCATCACCCACGAGCGTGACCCGGCCGATCGACCAGCGATCGATAACGACGCGGCTTACCGCGTCGAAATAGAGATCCGGCGCGGCTTTCGCTGCGGCGAGGAACTCGCGGGCACGCCAGCCCATGTCGGCATAAGCCCGTTCGAGCAGAGCGAGGTGCTGGGCCTCGTCACGATGATCGAAACCGGCGATGGGGGCGCGGAAGATGAAGGCAACGCCGCCGATTCCGCTTGCCGGATGCAGGGCGAGGGAGCGGCCGGGGCGGTTGTAGAGCAGGACGCGTGACGGATCGAGGTGTTCGCCGGGGAGGGGAAGGGTAGCGACATAGATGCCGAGCGGTTTGACGAACTGATCCTCCGGACCGAAGGCCAGACGGCGAACGCTGGAGTGAAGGCCGTCGGCGCCGACCACCAGGTCGAAGTTTCGTTCCGCTCCGCTGGCGAAGCGCACGTCAACGGTGGTGTCGGTCTGGGTCAGGGCCGCAATGTGGTCGCCAAAGATGTATTCGGTCCGGTCGCGTCCCGCCTCGTAGAGCATCCGGGCAAGGTCGTTGCGCGGCAGCTCGATGTGTTCGCTGCTGTCAGTCAGCACCCCCATCGGCAGGCTGGTAATCGGCCGGCCGGTGTGGTCGATCAGCGTCATTTCGCGCACCTGGGTGGCAGCGTCGCGCAGCGCCGGGAGCAGCCCCATCTCGCGGACGATGCCGAAGGACGGACCCTCCACATCGACCGGGCTGCCGCTGCTGCGAGTGCCGTCGGCACGCTCGATTACGGTCGGGGTGAAGCCGTGACGCGCGAGCCACCAGGCGAGGGTGGTGCCGGCAATACCGGCGCCGGAGATGAGGACGGTTCTGGACATGCGAGAGTCTCCGTGAGGTGGCGGGACATAGGCGTCGCAAATCGTGTAGTCAATATATTTTTAAAGTAACTATAATATGCAGGCACGGATAATGCTGGTTGACTCTGCGGCCGAGTCTGATGTTCTCTATTTGTTCTCGTGATGGATAAGGGAACAAGGGAGCCCTCCCCATGCTGGGCAAGGCGCAGACACTTGAGACACTGAAGCGACAGGTCGCAGCGCTCGAAACGCAGCCGCTGTTGACGGACACCCAGTCGCTGGCCGCCGCGGCGGGGTTGCTGGCGACGCCGCGCGGCTGCGTGCATGAGGTGTTTGCCGACAGTCTCGCCAATGCCGGGGCAGCACTGGGGTTCGCGCTGGCGCAGGCCAAGCGGGTGCTGGCGCCGGAACGCCCGGGGCTGATCATCCTGCAGCTCAAATCCGACGCGCAGGAGATCGGGCTGCCTTATGGGCTCGGGCTCAAGAACTTCGGGCTCGACAGCGAAGCCATCGTCTTGATCCGCACCGACACCATCGTCGAGTTGCTCTGGGCCATCGAGGAGGCGATCGCCTGCCGGGCGGTGGCGGCGGTGGTGGCCGACATCGCTTATCCGCACAAGGCGCTCGATTTCACAGCCTCGCGGCGCCTGGCGCTGCGCAGTGCAGCGTCGGGCGGTTCGGTATTCCTGGTGCGCTATGGCCGCGACCGCGAGGCCGGCGCTGCAAAGTATCGCTGGCGCGTCGAGCCCTCGCTCAGTGCTTCCCCACCGTTCGACGACAGGGCACCGGGTCCGCCGCGATGGCGCATCACGCTCGAGAAAGGGAGCCTCGACAGGCGCCGGCGCACCTCAGCCGGCGGCGAGGAGTATCTGGTGGATTGGACGGAAAATGGCCTCGTTCTGGCAGACACAAGCAGCAGAGATCGCGCCGTCGTTCTTCCGGCCTACCCGGCGCTATCTGATGCTGACCCTACCGCGTTGGGCGACCGATTGTCTGAAGCGGGCTGATCCGGCGCTGGCGGCGCTTACCCGCCCGTTCGTGCTGTGGGAGAAACAGAAGGGCGCGATGCGGCTCGTCGCCGTCGATGCGGCGGCCTCGGCGCTCGGTCTCAGTGCCGGCCAGTCGCTGTCGGATGCCCGTGCCATGGTGCCCGACCTCGAGGCGCGCGAGATCGACCGGCTCTATCTCGAGCAGGTCTTCGCCGATTTTGCCGACTGGCATTCCAATGCCTCGCCCATCGTCTCGGTGCTGACCCATGACGAAGCCTATGGCGACCTCTGCCTCGATATCACCGGCGTGAGCCACCTGTTCGGGGGAGAAGCAGCGATGCTCGAACAGCTCACCAACCGCCTGCGCGACCTCGGCTACACCGTCAACGGCGCCATCGCCTCGACCATCGGGGCGGCTTGGGCGGTGGCACATCTCCTGCCGGGGCGAGTCGTTGCGCCGGGTGATGAGAGCCAAGTGCTCCATGCCATGCCCGTTTCGGTACTGCGCCTCGAGCCAGCACAGATCGACGGGCTGAACCAGCTCGGCCTCAAGCGCATCGGTCAGCTCCATGAGCGCGACCGCAAGAGCCTCCAGGCGCGGTTTGGAGTGTCGTTCCTTTTGCGGCTCGACCAGGCGCTGGGCTGGATCGAGGAGAAGCTCGATCCGCGCCTGCCGATCGCCGAATGGTATGCCGAGCACCGCTTCGCCGAACCCATCGGGCTCATCGACGACGTGTTGATGTGTACGCACGATCTCGCGGTGCAGCTTGCCGCCCGGCTCGAGCGCGAAGGCGTCGGCGCACAAGGCTTCCATCTCTTCCTGTATCGCGTCGACCACAAGGTGATGACGCTGTCTGTCAATGCCTCGCGGGCGACGCGCGATGCCCATCACATCGGTCGGCTCTTTGCCTATCGGGCCGAGCGGCTCGGCGCCGAATACGATGCCGGCTTCGGGGTCGACATGATCCGGCTCGCGGCGGGCTCGATCAGCCCACTGATGGCGACGCAGACCGGAGCCTTCGGTCTCGATGACGGCGCGCAGGGCCTCGATCTTCTCTATGACCGCATGACAAGCCGGCTCGGTCCGCTCGCCGTGGTGCGCTCGAAGCCGGTCAACAGCTACATCCCGGAACGGGCGGCGAAGCTCGAACCGGTGGTGGCTGCGACCCCCGATGATCCGATCGCCCAGATGCCTCTGGAGGTGCCGCGCCCGATGCGCCTGCTGCCGCATCCCGAGCCGATCACCGTCATTGCCGAGGTGCCCGATGCGCCGCCGGCCAGCATGACCTGGCGGCGGGTGAATTACCGTTTCGTCAAAGCCTCCGGTCCCGAGCGTCTTGGCGACGAATGGCATCACGCAGGCAACAAGCTGCAATTGACCGAGGGAAGCGTCGAGGCCGCCAAGGCAGATGAGACGGAGGCGCTGTACTTCGAGGAAGGCAGAACCACGCGCGACTACTACGTCGTCGAGGACGATGGCGGCCGTCGCTTCTGGCTGTTCCGGCTCGGTCTGTTCGGCATCGCCACCAAGCCGCGCTGGTTCCTGCAGGGATTCTTCTCGTGAACCGCCAGAGCCTCGACTATGTCGAGCTCGTCTCGACCTCGAATTTTTCCTTCCTGCGCGGCGGCTCGCATCCGGAGGAGCTGGCGATCACTGCCGGCGTCCTCGGGCTCGGTGGTCTCGGCCTTACCGATCGCAACAGCTTTGCCGGCGTGGTGCGCGCCTATGTGGCGCTGCGCGACATGGAGCCCCGGCCGCCGCAGGGCTTCCGCTATCTCGTGGGCACGCGGCTCTGCTTTGCCGATGGCACGCCTGACATCGTGGCCTATCCGTCCGATCGCGACGCCTATGGGCGGCTCTGCAAGCTCCTCAGCATCGGGAACCTGCGCAAGGAGAGCGAGAAGGGAAACTCAAAACTCTTCTTCGGTGATCTGGCGCCGGCTCTGTCCGCCGCCAAGGTGGTCGAGATCGGCACTGAGGACTTCACCGTCGGTCAGCTTTTCATCCTGATGCCCGACGAAACCGACTGGATCGGAACGGAAACCAAGCTACGAGCGCTCGCAATCCAATGTCCGGGCCGCGTCTGGCTGGGAGCAGCGTGCCGCTTCGGCGGCAGCGACCGGGCGCGGCTCAACCGCATCGCCGATCTCGCGCACCGCGTCGGCGTGCCGATGCTGGCGACCAATGACGTGCTCTATCATGATGCAAGGCGGCGCGTGCTGCAGGACGTGGTAACCTGCATCCGCGAACACATGACCATCGAGCAGGCCGGCCGGCGGCTCGAGCCTAATGCCGAGCGGCACATCAAGACGCCCGAGGAAATGCGGCGACTGTTCCGTGAGCATCCGCAGGCGATTGCTGAAACGGCGCGCTTTGCCGCCCGCATCCAGTTCAGCCTCGATCAGCTCAAATACAACTATCCGACCGAAAAGTTCGGCGACGAGACCACGCAGGAAACACTCGAACGGCTGACCTGGGAGGGCGCTGCACAACGGTTCAATAACGACATTCCAGATGTGGTGAAGCGGCAGCTGTGGTCGGAACTTTGCCTCATCGCCTACAAAGGCTATGCGCCGTATTTCCTGACCGTCCACGATATCGTCAAGCATGCGCGCTACGAGCTCAAGATCCTGTGCCAGGGGCGCGGCTCAGCAGCGAACTCGGTGGTGTGCTTCTGCCTCGAGATCACCGAGGTCAATCCGACCAAGGTCGATTTGGTCTTCGGCCGGTTCCTCAGTACCGAACGTGACGAGCCGCCCGACATCGATGTCGATTTCGAGCACGAACGCCGCGAAGAGGTGATGCAATATGTCTACCGGAAGTATGGCGGCAACCACACCGGGTTGACGGCGAACGTCATCACCTATCGCTCGCGCGGTGCCCTCAGAGAAGTCGCCAAGGTATTCGGTCTTTCCGACGACACGGTCGATGCCATCAACCAGCTGCACTGGGGGTGGGACAGTCGTGCCAGCGCCGAAGACATGCGCGCCATCGGCCTCGATCCCACCGAGAGGACCCTGGACATGGTGCTCGAATGCACGCAGGAGCTGCACGGTTTCCCGCGGCACCTGAGCCAGCATGTCGGTGGCTTCGTCATCACCCGCGACGAGCTCGACCGGCTGGTACCGATCGGCAAGTCGGCGATGGACTCGCGGGCCATCATCGAATGGAACAAGGACGACATCGATGCCCTGGGTATTCTCAAGGTCGATATCCTGGCGCTGGGCATGCTGACCTGTTTGCGGCGCGCCTTCGAGCTGATGCACGTCTCCTACGGGCACGACGTGAGGATGACCGACCTGCTGGCCGAAGCACACGACGCGCCGGAGGTGGCCAAACCGGTGTTCGACATGACGCACCGGGCCGACACCATCGGGGTGTTCCAGATCGAGAGCCGGGCACAGATGTCGATGCTGCCGCGGCTCAGGCCCAAGGAGTTCTACGATTTCGTCATCGAGGTTGCGATCGTGCGGCCGGGGCCAATCCAGGGCGGCATGGTGCATCCCTACCTGAAGCGCCGGCTGGGACAGGAAACCGTCACCTACCCGTCCGAGGAATTGAAGGCCGTGCTTGGCAAGACCATGGGGGTTCCCCTGTTCCAGGAACAGGCGATGCAGATTGCCACCGTCGGTGCTGGCTTCACGCCCGGCGAAGCCGATCGGCTGCGGCGATCAATGGCGACCTTCAAGCGCACAGGCGGAGTCGGGGTGTTCCGCGAAAAGTTCCTTTCCGGCATGAAGGCCAAGGGCTATCCGGCGGAGTTTGCGGAATCCTGCTTCAAGCAGATCGAGGGCTTTGGCTCGTATGGTTTTCCCGAAAGCCACGCCGCCTCATTTGCGCTCCTCGTCTACGTGTCCTGCTGGCTCAAATGCCACTATCCGGATGTGTTCCTGGCTGCGCTGCTCGATAGCCAGCCGATGGGCTTTTACGCTCCGGCTCAGCTCATCCGCGATGCTACCGAGCACGGCGTCGAGGTGCGACCGGTGGACGTCAACCGCTCCGACTATTGGTGCGTCTTGGAGGACGGACCGCGCGCCGGCGAGCGCGTGTGGAGCCGTCACAGCGTCATGCGCCAAAGCATCTGGTCCGACAAGGCTGTTCGTCTCGGCTTTGCGCAGGTCAGCGGCCTGAAACAGGACTATGCCACGCTCCTTATGGCGCGGCGTGGCTCCGGCTATGGGTCGATCCGCGATCTGTGGACGCGAACGGGCCTGCCGATCGCAGCGCTCGAGAAACTGGCGGAAGCCGATGCATTCCAGTCGCTGGGCCTCGATCGGCGGAAGGCCCTGTGGATCGTGCGCGGTCTCAAGGGCACTGACGGCGCCGACACGCTGGCTCTGTTCAAGAGCTCCGGCCGCCCCGAAATCCGCCATGCCGCCGATCCGGATCTGCCATTGATGACGCATGGCGAGAATGTCGTTCACGACTACCGGACCATGTCGTTTTCTCTCAAGGCACATCCCATGAGCTTCCTGCGCCGGCAGCTCGAAGCCCGGAATATCGTGCGTTGCGCCGATCTCGGCAGACATCGCAATGGCCAGCGCATCGAGGTCGCGGGGCTGGTGCTGGTTCGACAGCGACCCGGAACGGCGAGCGGCGTGGTCTTTGCCACGCTCGAAGACGAAACCGGCATCGCCAACATCGTCATCTGGTCGAAAGCGTTCGATGCGCACAGACGGACCATCCTGGCGTCGCGTGTCATGGCGGTTCGCGGCAAGCTGCAGATCGAAGGGGAGGTTATTCATGTCGTCGCTGAAAACTTCACCGACATGACCCAGGATCTGACGTCCCTCTCGAATGGCCGGCCTCTCGGCGACGAAGCTCTCGCACCGGCCGACGAGGGGACGCTCGATGTCGTGCCGTTCTACGAACTGCCCGAGCTCAAGCGGCAGGAGGCCGAGGAGCGCAATGCCCGTGCGGCCCTGCCTCGCGGCCGCAATTTCAAGTGAGCTTGTCGATGGCCTCGGCGAGCGCCACGTCCCGGGCGGTCATCCCGCCGGCGTCGTGAGTGGTCAGGCAGATCGTGACCTTGTTGTAGACGTTCGACCATTCGGGGTGGTGGTTCGCCGCCTGCGCCAGCAACGCCACCCGGGTCATGAAGGCGAACGCCTCGGAGAAGTCCTTGAACTTGAAGTCCCGCGTCAGGGCGTCTGTCTTGGCATCATGGCCCCAGCCTTTGAGCCTGCCCAGCGCCTCGATACGCTGCGCATCGGTGAGTTTCTCGACCATGGGACCTCCTTCTGCGTGAGGTCGCAATGCACGCGGCGCCAACGCGTTCCGCTTGACCGGCCGCGCCGCCTCCCCCACTCTCGTCAAGATGCTAGACGACAACGGCACTCAGCCAAAAACCCTTTTCGGCACGGTGGCGCAGCTCGCCAACGTCTGGCGCGACCGCTATCGGCGGGAGATGGCGCGGCGCGGCTTTCCCTGGCACCTCACGGCCGTGGGTGACCTGCTTGACCATCTGCCGGCAGAGGGCGTCCTGCAGGCGGCGCTGGCGCCCAGCACCGGGCTGACCAAGCAGGCGGTGCAGCAATCGCTCGACCAGCTCGAAAAGCACGGCGTCCTCAGGCGCGAATCCGACCCCATCGACAAACGTGCCAAGCGTATCGTTCTTACGGAGCTCGGCCGCCGCAATCTCAGCGAGCGGCAGGCGGTCCTGGCCGAGATCGAGGAGAGCGCCAAAGCCGCCCTCGGCAAAAAGGGCGCCAGGAAGCTCCGCAAGTCGCTGCGCGAGCTCGGCTGACCTCTAACGCTGCGTCCGCGTCGATTCGCGGATCACCAGGTCCGGTTCAATCTGGGTAACGCGCGGCTCGGGCAGGGCGTCGCCCGCCGCGATCAGCCCCATCAGCCGGTCCACCGCCATGCGGCTCACCGTCTCGACCGCATAGTTCACCGTCGACAGCGGAACGGCGGCGTATTCGCCGAACTCGATATTGTCGAAGCCGACGATCGCCATGTCGTCGGGTACCCGCATGGCATGGGTCTGGCACCAGCGCAGCGCGCCGATCGCCAGCGAGTCGGTGGCGGTGAGGATCGCGCTCGGGCGCTTGCGGCCGGTCATCAGCGTATCCATCGCCCAGTAGCCCTTCTCGGCCGTATGCCCATGCGGATCGATGAGGAGGAGCGGATCGTAGTCGATCCCGGCTTCCTGCAGCGCCTGCTGGTGGCCCTGGAGCTTTTCGAGATTGCCCAGCGGATTGCCGCTATCGAGCACGCCGATCTTGGTGTGTCCGACATCGATCAGATGACGCGTCGCCTTGTAGGCACCGCGGCGCTCATCCATGCACACCGCGTCAATGCCGGCGTCGGGATCGCCGACCAGCAGCACCACCGGATAGTTGGCGCGCCGCAATGGCCGGATGTGCTCGATCTGGCGGTGGCTGGTGGGATAGATCAGCATGCCATCAACCTGCCGCGAGCGGAACAGGTCGATGGCGCGTATTTCTTCGCTGATGGTGTTGTTGGAGGTGGCGAACAGCGTTCCATAGCCGCGCTCGGCCAGGGCAAGTTCGATCGCCTGGGCGGTGTGGGTCAGCGCCGGGTTGTTGATATCGGTGATCACCAGGCCGATGGTCTTGGTCTCGCGGCTCACCAGCGACTTGGCGATGTGGTTGGGGAGGTAGTTGAGTTCGGCGGCGGCGCGCTGGATGATCTCGCGGGTCTGCTGCGGGATGCGGGGGCTGTGGCGCAGCGCCAGCGAGACCGTATTGGTCGAAAAGCCCGTCTTGTCGGCGATATCCTTCAGCCGGACAATCGATCTGGCCATGCACACGTTCCCGCCCGCAGTCGCTGCGCCTCTCCCGGCGCGAACCGCGCCAACCGCTTAGCGCAGTTCAATCCTGAAACGCCACCCAAAAGCCCCGGCCTGCGGGACAATCCAGAGAAATTGGACGGCGGGATCGTTCGAACGCGATTTCACCCGAACGTAGTAACGCTAATATGGTGCGTCAATCTCGGTCCCAGACCGGGCTCCAGCCGGGGTTGATCTGGCGCTCGCCGCGGTCGGCGGTCCGCAGTCGCTCCAGCTCGGCCGGGCTGAGCTTGATCAGGCGGGCGGCAAAATTCTCCTCGATGCGGGTGCGATGGCGGGAGGTGGGGATGACGATGTGCCCCTCGGCCAGCGACATTGCGAGCGCGATCTGATGCGGCGTGGCGTCGTGGTCGCGGGCGATCGCCTCGATCACCGGCACTCCGGCGCAGTGACCGCGGGCGAGGGGGAGATAGCAGGTGATGGCGATGCCATGTGCGACCGAATAGTCGACAAGCTTCTGGTTGCGCAGCAGCGGGTGGCGCTCGACCTGGTTGGTGACGATGCGGTCAGGGCCAAGGATCGAGATGGCCATCTCGGTGTCGGCGATGGTGAAATTGGAGATGCCGATAAGGCGCGCAAGCCCCTGCTGCTGGGCCTCGGCCAGTTCCGGCAGGTAAATCTCCATGGGCAGCTCGCCACGCGGCGAGACGGGCCAGTGGATAAGCGCCAGGTCGACGCGGTCGAGCCCCATGGTGTCGCAGGAGCGCTTGAGCGAGCCGATCAGCTTGCCGCCGCGGCAATTGTCGCCGGTGATCTTGGTGGTGACGAAAACCTCGCTGGGCTTGAGGCCCGACCGGCGCAGCGCCTCGCCGCAATGGCCCTCGCTGCCGTAGGTCTGGGCGGTGTCGAGGTGGCGATAGCCGATCTCCAGAGCGGCCAGAATGGCGCGCATGTCGTCCTCACCGGTGCGGTCGGAGGTACCAAATCCAATCGCCGGGATGCCGTTGATCAAGGTCATTCTGCGGCTCCTCCCGCCGTTGCAGACAGACAGGCTTCAGCGCGCACGGCGTGTCGGCCGACAGATATTCCCCGTTGACGGCACCCGCATTACCGTCCTAGTTTAACGATAATACAGCGTTAGCGTTAAAGCGGCCAACGCACAAGAACGGCGAGGGACCCGGCAAGAGGTCGACCGCCGGGGGTGAGGCACGGGACTCGGTGGAGCCAATGGTCGCTGCGGCGGCTGTCGTTGCGCGCATTCGGGGTGGCCAGGGAGCGGACGACCGCCGGGCCGCGGGGCCCACGACTCGCGCTTCACGCAACGCCAACCTCGCTCGCAGGGCCGGCCGGCCGCTCGGCTCGGATCGACCGTTCGCGGATCAGGTCGGCGGCCTTCTCGGCGATCATGATGGTCGGCGCGTTGGTATTGCCGCTCGGCACCTCCGGCATGATCGAGGCGTCGACGACACGCAGGCCCTCGAGGCCGTGAACGCGCAAACGAGGGTCGACGACCGCCAGCGGTCCGGTGCCCATGGCGCAGGTGCCAACAGGATGATGCCCGATCTCGGCAGCATCGCGCAGATAGGCGTCGAGCTCTTCGTCGGACTGCGCTTCAGGACCGGGATAGGTCTCGCGCACGATGTGGTCGGCGAGGGGACGCGTCGCATAGATCGAGCGCATCAGGCGCACCCCGCGACGCAGCGTTGCGAGATCCTCGGCGGCGTCGAGGATGTTGAGAAGGATCCTGGGGGCTGCGGCCGGATCGCTCGACACCAGCGTGACCTGCCCGCGGCTCTCGGGCCGCAGCAGTTCTACGTAGGCCTCGAGCATATGACCCTGCGACGGCTTGATCAGCGGGAACCAGATCTCGGCATCCATCCGCACCGGATTGAAGAAAAGCTGCACATCCGGCCTGGCGATCTCCGGCCGCGTGCGCATGAAGGCCAGCGCCGTCAGTGCCTGGTTGGCCATGTCGCCGGTGCCTCTGATCGCCCATTCGAGCACCGACATCGCCACGCGGTCGAAGCGCAGCCGGGTGAGGAAGCTGATGGGGTCGCTGATCTCGAAGTGGATCGGGACCGAGACGTGCTCGGAGAGGTTCTTGCCGACACCGGGCAGGTCGTGCAGCGGCTCGATGCCGACGGCACGCAGCTCGGCGGCGGGGCCGATGCCCGAAAGCAGGAGAAGCTGCGGGGAATTGTAGCTGCCGCCGCAAACGATCACCTCGCGGCGAGCCTCGGCGAATGTCGTTCTACCATTGCGATCGTACTCGATCCCTGTGGCGCGCCGGCCCTCGAGCACGATGCGGCGCGTCAGGGCGTTGGTTACCACCGTCAGATTTGGACGCGGCAGGGCGGGCTTCAGATAGACCTGCGCGGTACTGGAGCGCCGGCCATTCTTGACGGTGATGTCGACGACGCCGAAGCCCTCGGGCTCTGTGGCAAAGTCCTCGCTCATGGGCAGGCCGGCGTTGACGGCCGTCTGATGGATGAGGTCGAAACCGAGATTCCTGACATCATTGCGGCTGACCCCGAGCGGGCCGCTGGAACCATGTTCTCTCGTGTCGCCGCGATACCCGCCCTCGGCGCGCCGGAAATAGGGCAGCACGTCCTCGTAGCTCCAGCCGGCGCAGCCCTGCTGACGCCACAGATCGTAGTCGAGCGGGTGGCCGCGGACATACAGCATGCCATTGATCGAGGAGGTGCCGCCCAGCACCTTGCCGCGCGGCAGGAAGATGCGGCGATTGCCGCAATGGGGTTCCGGCTCGCTGTAGTAGCCCCAATTGTCCCTGGGGCCGCGCCACACCTGCCGCCAGCCAAGCGGCATCCGCATGAAGGGATTGCTGTCGCGCCCGCCGGCTTCCACCAGCAGCACGCGCACGGCCGGGTCCTCGCTGAGGCGGGCGGCCAGAACGCAGCCGGCCGAGCCCGCGCCAACGATCACGTAGTCGAAGCTGCTGTCGGGCACCTGCATCCGTCCTCCGTCACCGCGACCGGCCGACGTCGATCGCGTCGCTCATCGTCGCACCGCAAACTTGACATACACCACGCTTGGTGTTCAATAGATACCAAGGCTTGTTCAACTATGAACCAGCCAACAGACTCCGCGAAAAGAGGGTCTGCACTGCGGGGAGAGGCCCGATGGCCATGAAGATGAGTTGGCTCGCACCGCGGGTCGCCTTGACGCCGGCCCTGGCGATCACGTTCGTCTGTTTCTTCCTGTCGATCCTGTGGACGATCTACATGTCGTTCACGCGCTCGCGCCGCCTGCCTGACTTCGGCATCGACTTTACGACCTGGGGCAAGCAGTACGACCGGCTGTTCCACGACGGCGCCTGGACGGTGGCGCTGACCAACCTGATCGTGCTCGGGCTGGGCAGCATGCTGGCCATTGGCTTCGGCTTCCTCTTGGCCGTGATGGTCAATCGCGAAAAGGCCGGCGAGGGTATCTTCCGCACCATCTTCCTTTATCCGCTGGCGGTGTCGCTGGTGGTCACCGGCCTTGTCTGGCGCTGGATGATGAACCCCGGGCTCGGCATCGAGAACTTCCTGCACGAGCTCGGCTGGAAAGGCGCCTCGTTCAACTGGCTGGCGGCGCCCGAGACCGCCATGTACGGCATCATCCTGGCGCAGATCTGGCAGTCGACCGGCTTCTACATGGCGCTGACGCTGGCCGGCCTCAAATCCATCAACACCGAAATCTGGAGCGCCGCTCGACTCGATGGCGTGTCGTTCTGGCGGCTCTACATCGAGATCATCATCCCGATGATGAAGTTCACCTTCCTCACCTGCGCCATCCTGTTGTCGCTGGGCGTGGTCAAGGCCTACGACATCGTGGTGGCGATGACCAATGGCGGGCCCGGACAGTCGACCTGGACACCGGCCTACTACACGATCAATGCCTACTCCATCCGGTCCAATATCGGCTTTGCCTCGGCGGCTGCCGTGGTGATGCTGGGCATTACCCTGGTCATCTTCCTTCCCATCGTATCGCTGACGGCCTGGCAGGCGCGCCGGCAGGCGGCACGGGCATGACCGAAATGACCCTGAACCCGGCGTCGATCGCGACCCCGACGGTCTATCCGCGCCGCCGGCGCAAGCTGCGCGGCTCGACGGTTGCGATCTACGCCTTCCTCATCATCTGCGCGCTGTTCTTTGCGGTGCCGCTCTATGTGGTCATCGTCACCTCGTTCAAGACGATGCTGCAGATCACCGAAGGCGAGATCTTCTCGCTGCCACGCGAGTGGACGCTCGATCCCTGGTACAAGGCGTGGAACACGCTGTGCACCGGTGCCGAGTGCAACGGCATCAAGTCGGGCTTCTTCAACTCGCTGCAGATCCTGATCCCCTCGATCGCGATCTC
>Ga0207657_10002940_pt1 | contig 18278 bp, 17 predicted proteins | sample KBSC33metaG_FD_184316 | JGI IMG/M metagenome (GOLD analysis project Ga0207657, IMG submission 184316) | Corn rhizosphere microbial communities from Kellogg Biological Station, Michigan, USA - KBS C3-3 metaG (SPAdes) (version 2) | ecosystem: Host-associated > Plants > Roots > Rhizosphere > Soil ... | reverse complement strand
TGGAGACGCCGGCCCAGCCCTGTTCATAAAGCCAGCGCGAGTTGCATAGGTAGAGACCGTCCCAGGCGCCGAATTCGACAAACCGTCCTTTCGCGATACCGAGCCGTCTGAAAATCTCGGCAAGCACGCCATCCTGGCCACGCTGGCTATGGATATTCCCATAATGAAAGAGCAGCGAACTTGGGTCGATCGAGGCGACCCGCTCAGGTGATCGCGTCGCGCGGTAACTCCGCTGCTGCCGCACGGCGGCAACCTTGTCGAGAAGACGCCCTATCACCATCCTTCATCCCCCGATTGCGCTGCGATTCGGCCGCAATCCCATCCGTGATCGCCCGGCATTGTCCGCCGTCCCGACATCATCCCCGGCGCAGCCTGGACGCGTAAGCGCCGCGCCGGAACCATTGGGGTGTCAAGCGGAACGCCAGACGCGCCAAGGGTAGGGCGAGACGCCAGGAAATGCCATGGAGCAGCAGAATCCCGCGCGTCCAGACACGATATTCGCGCCAGGCGCGCTTCATGCTCCGGCGCGCCCAGAAGTTCGAATCGACCGTGAAGTCGAGAAGGGGCTGATCGATATTGCCGAAGCGAAATCCCTTCGCGGCGCAAAGGAACCACATGGCGAGATCCTCGCTCAGATTTTCGGCGGGATATCCGCCGATCGCGTCGAGGACCCGTCGCCGAAAGCAAACCGTGGGATGCGCCAGGGGATTGCGCCAATATAACGCTGCGACGATCGCCTCATGCGTAAGCGGGTAACGCACGATGTTCCGTTCACCCGTGGGGAAACATTCCCGAATGGCCGAACCGAGAATGTCCACCTTCGGATGGTCGTCCAGATAAGCGAGCTGGGTCGCGAACCGCTCCGGAGCGCAAATATCATCGGCATCCATGCGGAACACGATTTGCTCGTCCTCGAGAAGCGCGATGAGATCGTTCAGCACCGGCGCCAGGCCGCGATTATCGGGAAAGTACACGATCCGATGCGCGCGGGTCGCCAATCCGGCCAAGGTCTCCCGCAGCTCCGCTCCGGTCGGACCGTCAACGCCGAGATATAACCGTATCTCGCGGCCGTTCAGATGCTGCTGTTCGAAAACGGAGTGCGCTGCCGCGGCGATCCGGTCGGATCGGTCTCCCTTCCATGCGGCCATGATAACCGCAATCGCGCGGGTTGGGGCGGCCATTATGCCATGCCGCGCAGAGTGGCATCCAGTTCGGCCGCCAGCCCGATCGGAAGCTTATGATGAGCCGCAAGATTGGCACTTGGCGCAAGCAGGCTCGAATGGAAGAGGCGTCGCCCAAGGCGGGGCATCACGCGTGTCACCAGCCCGGTGATCCGGTCGGGGACAGGGACGATGCGCGGCGTATGGAAATCAAGATGCTCCATATGCTTCAGCAGGAGCGCATATGTGAAGGGGAGGGGGTCGGCGGCTGCCAGGATGCCGCTCGATCGCCGACGGGCCAAATCCGCAAGCAGGTATGCCGCATCGCCGTAGCTGATCATCGATCGCCGGATTGGCGATGCGGGCGCGGGGACCATCGGCAAATGCCGGAAAATCCTGATCAGCGAGCCGACGAGCGACGGCCGGTGCCGATCGAACATGAAAGGAAGACGGAGGATGACGACGGCAAATCGCTCGTCCGCGAATGCCAGGAGCTGTCGCTCCGCAGCGGCTTTGGTCTCCGCATAGAGGCCGGCGGGCCGTAATCCGGTGGTGTGATCTATCCGCTCGGCCAGTCCATAGACCGAGAAGCTGCTCACCTGCACGAACGCGCGCACGCCGGAGGACTTGGCGACGCGCGCCAGGTTCACAGGGTGCGTCACGTTGGCCCGCTCCACCTCGACAGCGGTTCCATCGATACGACCGGCACAATTGATGATCGTTTCGATGCCGTCGAGTGACCCCGGCGCGACCGAACCATCCTCGTCGATGAGGAGCGCGTCCGGAAGGGAGGCGCGATGGCGACGGACGCCCGCCACCCAACTCCCGCCGGCAAGCCTTTCGGCGACAGCCTGGCCCAGCGCGCCCGTCGCGCCGTTCACCAATATCATGGCGTCGTCCGTTTGACGGCATCGCCGGCGCCACGCCCCGCAAAAGTGGCGAGCAAGAGCTTCAGGTCCCGCCGCAACCGCCATTTGCCAAGATAGAGTGCGTCGGTCTCGGCCAGCAGCCGGGGTGTCGACATATCAACCCCGTTGATCTGCGCGATTCCCGTTATGCCGGGTCGGAGCTCGAACACGGCGCGCGCCTGCCGCTCCCGAATGAGTTCTTCCTGGAACGGCAGGCAGGGACGCGGCCCCACAAAACTCATCGTGCCGACAAGCACGTTCCACACCTGCGGCAGTTCGTCCAGCTTCGCCCGGCGCAGCCAATGGCCAATATTCAGGATCGCGTCCTGACTGACCTCATGGGAGGCCTGGCTCATTGTTCCGGGGCGCATTGTCCGCAACTTCAGCAACTTGAAAGGCTGCTGATGCCGGCCGACCCGGATCTGAACATAAAGCGGGCTCCGCCGACATTCCCACCAGATGGCGAAACCCGCGATGATCGACAGCAACGTCGCCGGCACCAAAAGCACGAGCGCGAGAAGAAGGTCGAATAGCCGCTTCATCACTATCTGGCTCGTCGACCGACGCGTATTCCCAACAAAAGCACGGAGAAGATCAGCACGGGTATAACGAACGTATAGGCCACTTTCACAAAATAAGAACTCTGACCGCGGCAGATATTGACAGCCATTGCCGCAAAAAGCGTGCGAATGAGCGAGTTTGCGATACGATTATCAGTCACGGCGCATGCATTCCAAAGCCGAACAAAGGCTGTCACGACAATGGTATTATAGATAGGACCAAGCATCCCGCAGGCGATATAGCCCTCGGTCAACAGGAAGAATGCGTACCCCGCCGAACGGGTGGCAACGCCGGGATTGAAGAGATCTGTCACGGTCTGCTGAAGGTACGGATAATTAAACAGGATAGCCGCATTGGACAGGTTTGAACGCAGTACCTCGCCGGGATCGATAAAATTATAGGCGATTGCCGCGAACAGCATGTGCGCAGGAGCGAAGTAATCGTTCTTAATGGCGCGTTCGGTCACGCTGGTGTGCGCCATAACCACATCATATCGATAATATTCGATGAGGTTCAGGCAGAAAATCACGACGATGATGCCAAGGAATCCATAAACAATGGTCCTCGGCCGGAGCGATCTCCGGGAGGTTTCGAAAAAGAGCAAGCCAACCGTGAGCGCGGTTGGGTCGGTTCGATTGCCAAGCTTGACCGCCGCCACCAGGAAAAGGATCAGGTAAACGATCGCGATGGGCTTGAGCCGCGTCGCTCCCGGGAGGTTTTCGCGCACGGCCACATAGCTGACGATCAACAGGCCGACCGAGATCTTGAACAGCAGCAGATATACGGAAAGAGACAGGGGAAGCCTCTCCTCCTGCGCCATATACCAGGAAAGATCGGTCCAGTGGATCGCCATGCCGATGGTGAACAGCACGACGATACAAGCGAGAAGCCACGGCGCGGAGGGGTTCCCGACGATTTCTACCGCCAGAGCGCGGCGCGGGAGGCGGCCCGGAAGAAAGGGGCCCTTCCGGTACACGAGGAAATTGACCGCAAAGAGCAGCGCCATCGAGATGAAGACAAAGTTCAATGCGATCTGTCCGGCGCGTATGCCGAAAAAGGCATTGAGCGACTCGGAATAGCCCGGATAATAAAGATATCCCAAGATCGCAAAGAAACTGTAAATGAACAGCAAGCCGTAGATCATGCCGAATAGCCGATCTCTACGGAACATCAATGGGAACGTGACAGACGAAAATATAAGATAACCAAGCAGTATCACGAGCGAAGGTCATCCTTGGCGCGGTTCAATATTATACCCGTGATCAGAAGCTGGCTTTCCCCGTCACCATCCGGATCGCCGGCCAGCAACTCCAGGAGTTGCGCCGGACAGCCCGCGGGAATCGAAAAATCGAATATGTTCGGATGCTCGGCCAGGATCGGTTGCTCACCGATCGGGGGTGCCGCGCCTGCCACGCAACGAAGCCGCCAGCGAGCGGGCAGGGTGCCACCCGAAGCAACTTTGGTGATCAGGCTATATCGTCCCGGGGGCAGGAACGACAGCTTGCTGGCGGCCACTCCCTGCTCTCCCGCAGCCGCTGTCGTCCGCAATTGAAGCCCGCCGCCATTCCGGGGCTCGAAGCTGGCATTCACCAGTCCTGTCCGCACTGTGCGCCAGGCAACCGGCTGTCGGCGAGGCTCCGTCAGCGCGGGGGAAAAAGATAGGTCGAGCGCGCTTGCGGCGCCGGGGCCCGCCAAGCCGTCATAAAATCTGCGCAGCGGCTCCCATTCGCCGGCAGCCGCGAGCCGCGCAAGAATGATGCTCTCGCTCTCGTGGTTGAGGGGCGTGCCGGGCAGCCCCCTCGCCCGGACGATCATGTCGGCAACGTCGGTCGGGTCGGGAGATTTATTCGCCACGCGGGCCAGGAAGCTTTCGGTCCAGGGTCGGCCGGCATGGAAATAGCTTGCCAGGCCTTGTCGTACTTCGGGCATCGCCAATGCGGTCGCCAGCTTCGCTGTCAGCATCTCATCCCACGGTGTCGTGCTGAGGGCCAAATCATAGTGCCGCAACGCACAGGGTACGTCGGAAGCCGCGACACAAGCCTGTATCAACGCAAGTTGGGTACCATAGTCGCGGCGCGACATGCGTTCGGCCAAGGTGAGTTGACGCAAGGCCGCTCCGGGATCGCCTTCCATAGCGGTGGCAATCGCCACGCTTCGCATCGCCGAGGCCTGGATCGGACCTGCGGCGAGCGCTCGATTGGCGGTTCGGCGCAGTGTTTCCAGTTTGCGGTCGTCGGTCTGGGCGGCCGTTACTTGCTCCGTCGCGCGTTGGGCGAGCGCGTCCGCGTTCCGACTGTCGAACGCCACCGCCATGGGGGAGCCGGCCGATGCCAGAACGGATCCCATCGCGTTCATGAAAGCGCCTACGGCCAGGAGCAGGCCGCCCGCCCCGATCAATGTCGCTTTAACAGGGCGAATTCTGCCCATGACGGAGCCTATCCCAGGCCCGCGGTTTTGCCAGCCTGCTTTCCGCCATAGCTGTAATCATAATCATAGCCGTACCCATAGCCGGCATCGTTGTGACGCAGCTTCGTGAGAATGGCGGCCAGGATCGGCGTATGGACGGCCCGCAGGCGGGTCAGCGCCGACTGAATGCCACGCACCGGCACACCATTGGCTTCGATGACGAACAGCGTCCCCTCGACCGCACGCGACAGGAGCGGGGCATCCGCCAGCCCGAGGATGGGCGGTGAATCGACCACTACATGTTCAAAGTGACCGAGCAGGCGATCCAGCAGCTGCCTCATGCGATCGCTGCTCAGCAGTTCCGCTGCGCTGGGCGGTTGCGGCCCCGAGGAAATGAAGCTGACTCCCGGCATGCTGGTTTCGTGGACCAGCCGCTGCCAATCATCCTCGCCGGCGAGGATGTTGCTCAGTCCTTCCAGGTTCACGGTTCCCATGACGCGATGGATCGATGGCGACCGCATGTCGCCGTCGATCAGCAACACTTTCTTTCCGGTCCTACCCAGCACCGCCGCAACCGCGATGCTGGTCGTCGTCTTGCCTTCGCTAGGACGTGTGCTCGTGACCACCAATGTGCGGGGTACGCCGTGGTCGGACGAGAATGCCAGGTTCGACCGGATGCTGAAATAAGCCTCGGAGATGGGAGAGCGGGACTCCTGAAGCAGCTCCAGGGCCGGCTGATCGGTGTGCGGAACGCTACCAAGAAGCGGTATCTGCAGCAGGCGGTTGACCTGCGCCGGATCCCGCACGCCCTCGTCGACCTGGTTAAGGGCAGCGGTGGCCGCGGTCGCGGCGATCGCGCCCAGCACCAGCGCCAGCAGGAGGTTCAGAGCGAGATGGGGTGACGAAGGCTCATGGGGAATCTTGGCGGCGTCGATGACGGCGATGTTGCTTGCATCGATACCGGCAACACCGATTTCCTTGTAGCGCTGGAGCAGCGCATCATAAAGCTGCCGGTTCGTGTCGGCCTCTCGCTGATATATGCTGTATTGGATGCTATCGCGCTGCTGCTGATCGAACCTGCCGCCGAGACGCGCGACCTGGTCCTTGAGCCGGTTCTCGCGCTCGACCGCATCCCTGTAGGCCGCCTGGCGACTGCTCGTAACCCTCGCCTCTTCCCGCGCTATGCTGGCGTCGAGCGTCTTGACCTGCTGCTGAAGCGCGCGGGCCGGTGGATAGTTCGGCTCGAATTGGGTCAGAAGCTTCGCATAATCGGCGGCCGCTTCGGCCCGGCGTTGCCGCAAGCCCGTAATGGCCTGGTTCGTGAGCGCTTCCGCTGACGCGCCGGCGGCACCTGTCCCCAACCGGCTTTGCGCCGCGATCCGATCGGCCGTCGCCTGCGACAGCGCCTCGCTGAGCGCGACCAGATTCTGGGCGGCCAGCGTCCGCTCGATTTGCGATCCGCTGTCCGTATCGCGCGTGCGCCCGAGCGAGACAATGTCTTTCGCGGACGCGTAATTCACGAGATCGCGTTCGGACTTCTCGACCTTGACGCGAAGGTCGTCCAGGCGCCGCTCCAGAAAGCGACGCGCATAGGCGGTTGATGCCAGGCGGCGATCATTGCTTTGCGCGATGAATTCCTGCGTGAAGGCGTTCGCGATTTCCGCCGAAATCTGCGGCGAGCTGCTGGTGTAGCCGACGTCGATAAGGCTCGATCCGCGGATGGGCGAAATGCCGAGATGCGCCTGCAGCAACTTGACCGTGCGATCGAATTGATGTGCTGCCCTCTCTTGCTCGTTCACTTCCTTTTTCTTGAAGAACAGCCCTTCCGCGTCCCTTTTCTCTCCGTGCGCCGCGAAGAAGTCATCCCGCTCCGTCAAATTCAGCGCACGAACCACCCGCTCCGCCAGCGAACGTGCTTCCAGAAGCGAATATTGCGTCTGATAAAATTCGACCTCACGCCCAACCTGGCCGGATTCGACGCCCTCGACATTTGTGACATTCTTCTGTTCCCGGCTCACCTCGACGCGGGACGACGCGTAATATTTCGGCGTAATCAGAAGCGTAATAATGAGGCCGGCCAAGAGAAAGGCGGCCATGATCCCCGCGATCACCCACTTCCAGCGTTGGACGATCTGCCAATATTGCACGAGCAGCGGGGCTTGCAGCCTGGAGAACATGTTGGGTTCGCCGGCCCGATCGATATCGCCGGCGATCAAGTTGGACCGGTCCGCCATTTTTATTTACCTTGCAGGGCTACGACGAGCGGAGCCGAGAGAGCGGGCAACGCCAACAGAATGTCGTGGAACAGATGTTTCGAAGGTGAATCGCCCACGACGATCACATCGTTGGCGAATATTTCGGGATCGGTATACCGCGCGTCGCGAATAGCCTGGAGATTGTACAAAGCGGCGTAACGCTGCCCTTGAACGGTTCTGTAAATCACGACGTCGTCCAATCGGGCAAAGTCGCCGACGCCTTTTGCGGAAGCGATCGCCCGCATCAGCGTCATGCCGCCCAATACCGGGTACATCCCCGGCTCCCGCACCGACCCATCCACGGTGACTACCTGTCCCGCGGCTTCCTTCAGGCCTATCGAGACTTGCGGGTCGCGCAGGTAATTCTTTCGCAGTTGGGCGACCACAGAGGCCTGGAGTTCGGCGGGCGTACGCCCGGCGGCGACGACATCGCCCGCGATGGGCAGCGATAATCGTCCGCTCGCATCGACTTGGACATCTCTTTTGCTGAGTTCCTCGATTCCCACGACATCGACCGTCAGCTTGTCATACGGAGCGATCCGATATGTACGAAGTCCCGTCGCGGGGTCGACCTCCAGAGGTGCGGGGAGCGAGGATTGAGCAAGAACCCGAATCCCCGGCTCGCCTCCCAGCATGTGCGGACCGGCACATGCTGTCAGCGACATGCACAGCATCACTATTCCTAAGTATGCGCGCATTAAGCTTTTTCCCCGACCGGCCTTTCACCCTCATGCTGTTGACGCACGCGTCTCGTCAATATCGCTTGGTTCTCGTCCGCCAGCCACACCGCCGCGATCACGAACAGGCATTGAAGGCTTGGCACCCGCAAGGGATAGTCGAAAACACTGGCAAGACCGAGCATGAAGATGATCGCCGCGCCCACCCTTTTCAGCGCCCGGGAGCCGGCGGGGCCGCGGGCAATGCGAGCGGTGGCAACGCTCCAGCCAATCGTGGCCGCGATCAGCAAGAGGAGGCCGGCCAGGCCACCGGTGAAGACAGTTTCCAGCCAGTCGTTATGCGCATGGTTGAGATAGGTGAGCTGGAGCAGCCGATAGGGTTCGACGACCTGGAAGGCCTGGACGAAGCCGCCCCATCCGGCGCCTACCGGAAATTGAGCGATAGTCTCATGCGCGATCGGCCCCCACGCCTCGAACCGTCTATCCGACCCGCCGGAGCGAATGAGGCGTCCGAACCCTGTCGCCTCGTGCATCCAGATGATGCCGATAGCCATCGCAACGACGAAACCGGAACCTGCAAGACCGTATGCGCGCAAGCGCGGAGGCCATGGCGCCTTGGTCTCGCGCACCCAGGGCATGAGGCAGAGACCTACCAGGGACAGCAGCAGGCCAGCCCGCGAGCCTGAAATCAGGATCGTCGGAACCGCGAGCAATAATGCAAGCGCGCAAAAGCCCAGGTCATGCCAAGGCCCGAACTTTTGGCCAAGACGTGACCCGAACCAGGCGGCCAAGGGCAACAGGCAGGCAAGGAAAACCGCCTGATGATTGCGATTCGCGAAAAGACCGACCGGCGCGAAGTCTGTCGCCAGGGGATAGAAACTCAGCGCTCCTCCCGGCGGTCCGACCATCTGTACGATCCCCAGGACGATGCTGGCGAGGCCCGCGATAAGGAACAGCAGGGGGACGCGCTGGCGTAAGGTCGTTCGCGTTTGGATCGCCAACGACAATGTGCACAGCGGAACGAGAAGCGAATAGAGCGCATTGCGCGTGCCCGTGGGTACAAGGCTGAGGGGTTGCCAATAGCCGGCTTCGCCGGCGGTGCGCGCCGCTTCGACAGCCAATGCGCGCGCCGGAAGTGACTGCCAGAGCGAGGGCGGCAGCGGCACGAGATAGATCAATATTCCGCCAAGGACCGCCAGCGCATAGCCGCAAAGGAAGCGGAATTTACGAACATGCGCCGATTGCAGATGATAGGCTGCGATCGCGAGCAATATGCCCGCCAGCGGCCGCAGAATCACGAGCGACGGTATATCGGCGCGCGCGCTTCCGCCGCCCAGAAATGTTATCGAGAGAAACAGGAGGAGTAACCGGGGCGGCCATTTCGGTTCGGTCCTTCGAACAGAAGGCCTCAGCTCCAGCACCCGCAAACTCTGCCTCCCCTGCTCGTCGCGCGTTCCATATCGGTGACCGCACCGGGAGAAAAGCACCGCTAGCCCACTAGGTGATTATTCTCGCCCAGATCCATCAAGTCCTGGATCAAGCCGGAATGACGATATCGCACGACCGAATTATGCGACGCGCCGGCGCGGAATGCCAATCCCCTGATCCGCGAAGGTGGCCGATCCGCGATGTCCAGGGCCAGCCGGTTGCGGCTCCCGCGGACGTCGACGGCGAAACTGCCGCCGGACGTTCCTCCTCTCCCGTCGAGCCGCGAGCGGATTGCCCATTCGTCGCCGTCGCCTTCGATCAGGCAGCTCGACGCCCCGCCGCGCGCGGTATGAACGACATAGCGGTTCGGCGCGTGTCTCGGCGCGCTCATGGGCGACGGCAGCCCGTGAATACCGAACCCGTCTACGCCCTTAATGGCTAATTCCAGGCTGGAGTCGGAGCAATTCGCGCCAATCAACGCGCCGGCGTCGCGGCAACCGCCCTCGACCAGGACGCGAATAGTGTTGGCGTATGAGGCATTCGCTGGCTGATTGTCATAAAGGAAGCCGGTATTCGCGGCATTTTGGACAGTCGCGACCAGGTCGCTTTTCCACACATTATCGAGCAGACGGACGCCGTAGCTGCAGTCCCGCGATGATACGGACCACAACCCATTTTGCGACGAATTCACGTCAAACCCAGGATGTCCCAGTGCGAATCCGCATCGCTCCACCTTGCAGGCACCCTGATGTCCGTTCGCGTTGATGAAGGTGCCGACACCACCCGCATGACAATCCACGGCCTCGACATCGCGATAGCGCGCTTGCGACATATTGGTGAAAGCCAGGCCCCAGCCGAAAATATCCTCCTCCGGACTTTTCGGAGCAGCAGTGCGCAGCCGATTGCCGTCCAACGTGACACCCTCGAGCCGGAAGCCCGAATAAGGCGCAGCGAAATTGCCTCTTCCGATCTCGCCGGCTTCGATCACGCACGGCGTGCCCTCGCGCATGCCGGGATGGTTCTCGCGCACGCTTCTGTGCCACGCGCCGTCCGGCAACCGGATGCGCGTCAAGGACGCCCCGGCGCCCGCCAGCGACACGCCGTTGGCGCGGACGTAAATCCAGCCAAGATAGGTTCCGGGCGGCAGCCACACGCGCCGCCCCGTATCCGCCGCAAGGCGGACCGCCTTGTTCATCGCCGCAAAGTCGATTTCGTCGTCGAGTGAACGCACGTCGGGATATTCCGCCTGGATCGAAGCCAGGTCTCGAAACCGCGTGCCGATCCACTCGCGCACGGGATGCGTCCTCCCATCCCCGATCGCTCCAAGGTCGCGAATCGAAACGTCCGCGGGAGACGCGCGGAGCAGCGGCGGCACGGCCGCAAAAGCCAAAAACGAGCGCCGGGTGATCACAAGAACATCAAGGTGCCGCTGAGGGATGGAATGGCTCGAAAGGCAAGCCGGACGAGCCTGCCTTCAGAATGGCGCTTATTACAAGGTCGGCTGTCGGGCCAGTATCGTCTCCGGCGCGCCGGTACCGCGGGCTGGCCCGAGGCGAGGCAATCCCGCCCCGCTCGTTATTGCAGCGTCGCATCCCCATCGTCGCCGGCTGCGGAGAAGCGCAGCAGTTCGGCGAGGAGGTCGGTGCGGTCTTCCAGCGTTTCGGCCTCGAGCAGCGCCTGCTTGGCCGCGATGTCGAACGGGATCGCCTGGGCGAGGCCGTTGACCAGGGCCTGGTCGTCGAGCCGGCCGACTTCCTTCCAGTCGATCGCATAGCCCTGCGCATCGGCGAAGCGGCGCGCCTCCTGTTCGATCGCCGCGCGCGCGGCGCTGGGCAGGACGAGTTCCTCGTCCAGATCGTCTTCAAAACTGTCGATATCGGCGTCGATCTGGCGGAACGGCGTGGCGACATCCAGCTCGCGCAGCAGGCGGAAGCGGGTCAGGCCTTCGAGCAGGATGTTGAAGCGCCCATCCTCCAGCGCATCGACATGGTCGATCCGGCCGACGCAGCCGATCTCGAACAAGGCCGGGCGCTCGTCGCCTTCACCCGGCAAGGGCTGGATCATCGCGATCTTGCGGTCGCGCGCGAGCGCGTCGCTGACCAGGGCGCGATAGCGCGGTTCGAAGACATGCAGCGGCAGATAGGAGCGGGGCAGGAGCAGCGCCTGCCCGAGCGGAAAGATCGAGAGCCGGGTCCCGGTCTTGATCATCAGCCGAACAGGACCGCCGACAGGCGGCGGCGTTGGGCCGACACCCAGGGGTCTTCCAGACCGGTCGCCTCGAACAAGGTGAGCAGCCGCTTGCGCGCCGCGCCCTCATTCCATTCGCGATCGCGCTCTATCGAGCCGAGCAGGAGATCGGCGGCGCCGTCGCGATCGCCGGCCGCCATCAGTCCGCCCGCGAGCTCGTACCGCGCTTCCTGATCGTCGGGATTGGCTGCGATGCGCGCCTTGAGGCCCGCGAGGTCGTCGACCGCCCCCGCCTCGCTCGCCAACGCGAGCGCCGCTTTGGCGCGCGCGATCCCGGCGTCCTTGGCTTTATCCTCAGGCACCGCATCGAGCACTCTTTGCGCTTCGTCCTTGCGGCCTGCCGCGAGCAAGGCGCGGGCATGGCCGGCAATCACTTGCGGGTTCTCGGGCGCCATTTCGGCGAGCTGCGCGAAGATCGAGACCGCGCGCTCGGCATCTCCGCCATCCAGCACCTCTTCGCCCATCGCGATCAGCGGCGCGATATCGTCGTGCAGCGCGGCCTCGCTGCCCTGGATCGGCAATTGGCGCAGAATCTGGTCGAGCATCTGCCCGATCTGGCTTTCGCTCCGCGCGGAGGTGAGGTCGGCGACCAACTGGCCCTGGAACACCGCGTAGACGGTCGGGATCGACTGCACGCGGAACTGCGCCGCGATCAATTTCTGCTCGTCGACGTTGATCTTGACCAGCTTCACGCCCTTGCCGGCATAAGCGGCGGCGACCTTCTCGAGCAGCGGGGTGAGCGCCTTGCACGGGCCGCACCACTCCGCCCAGAAATCGAGGATGACGAGCGCGTCCATCGACGGCTCGATCACATCGCGCTTGAACGTCTCGATCGCCTCTTGGTCGGCCGCGCTCATTCCCAAGGTCGCCAAAGCTCATCTCTCCGAATTGAATGCGCCCTATGTGGGTCTTGCGCTATTCGACACAAGGCCAAACTCTTTCCGGTTTGGGGTTGCGGGGCTGACAAACGGTTGCTAACAGCCGCGCCTCACCCGCCGGGGTCTGACCCCGGACATACGCGAGCGGGCGTAGCTCAGGGGTAGAGCACGACCTTGCCAAGGTCGGGGTCGAGGGTTCGAATCCCTTCGCCCGCTCCAGTATATCCGGATCGAAGGACGCCTTCGATCCGGTCGGCCGAGCCCTCAATATATAACGCAAGACGGATAACCGGGCCGATCAGGCTTTCGGTTTGGGCTCGCTTTTGGGTTTGTCGGATTTGGACGCCATATTGTCGGCCATCATCTCGGCGCCCTTGTCGAAGCCGCTGACGAAGGCCGCCACACTCTCGCGGATCAGCGAACCGATATCGGTATCCCGCGCCGCCGGCTCGGCCGGCGATGGCGCGGCGGTCCCGACCTTGCGCTTGGTGAGTGCCGCGGCGCCCGCCACCAAGGCGGCCGAGATGAGTTCGCGCGCGATCGGATTCTGCGCGATCTCGAGCGCCTCCTTGGCGGTCTTGCGCAATTGCTTGGGTACCTTCACCCCGCCGACCTTCTTGGGCAGCTTGGGGGTCTTGTCCTTCTTCGCCATGCTGGCCTCCGACTCCGTAAGGACTCGTTTCGGCTGTGCCGGCCGCGCTGGCAAGAGGCAGCTTTTTCCTATGGTGGCTATAGGGATTGCCGGGAGAGCACCACGTCTCTATCCTCGGTGCGGGTTCAACAGGAGAAAAATCCCATGAAGAAGCTTATCGCCCTGCCGCTGATCGCCGCCACCGTGCTCGGTCTGTCCGCTTGCTCGAAGACCGCGACCACCGAAAACGTCACCGTCAACGACACCAGCGTGAACGTGGTCGACGCCAATGCGACCGACAATGCTTCGCTTGAATCGCTCGACAATGGTTCGAACGCTTCGGAAGCGCTGACCAACGGCTAAGGCGACGCTAGGGGAAAGCCGATCTTTCGGCGCCCCAAGCAGCTTTCTATTTCCTATTGATTAGATAGGAAATATGGATCGGGACGCGCCATGCTTTGACTCCCTGGCGTTTCCCCTGGGCCCGGCGGCGAAAGCCGCCGGGCCTTTCTTTTTTGCCGGTGCCGCCCGGTTCAGCTCCCCTGAACCTGTTCTACAGCCCTTCGCCGCCGACCCAATGCGCGTTGGATAGCCTGCGCGCCACGGCCCAGGTCTGGCGGCGGATGTCGGGCACGGCCACGATCTCCCAGAACGTGCCGCGCGTCATCGGGCCGAGCGCGAGCAAGGTCGGGAAAAGCGCGCCGTCGGCGCTCACCACCTCGGATTGCTGGGTCACGTCGATGCCGATTCGCAGGGGATCGGGCCGGATCAGGCCGCGTTCGAGCAGCCTTCGCAACAGCGGCTCCTCGGTGCGCAGCAGATCGCCTTGCGGGCCGCTGGCATTGACGATGCGGCGCACCGGTAGATCGACGATATCGTCCCGCCCGCGCGGACGGTAGCGCACCCGGGCGCCTTCGCCGTCGCGAACCGCATCGACGAGTTTGCCCGCCACGATCTCGAGCCGGCCATCCGTCCGCATCGCCTCGATCCTCGCGGCAACCTGTGGCGCGATACGGTGGCGATGTACGTCCCACCAGGCGCGCAGATGCCGCAGGAAGCGCCGGCGCTGGTCGAGATCGGCGGCGGCCCACAGACCCTCCGTATAGGGTCGCAACTCGTCCACCGCCGCGCGCCAGCCCACGTCTTCCGCGCGTGCGCGGGCGTGGCGAAGCAACGTGATCGCTTCGGGCAAGGGCCGCTCGTCGAGCGTGGATGGCGCGACCGGCGCATGCGCGCGGGGACTCAGACCGCGCCGCGACACAGCGACGATCCGTCCGCCAAAGCCGCCGGCATCCAGCAACAACGCGATATCGACCATGGTGAGGCCGGTGCCGATCACCAATATCTGATCGGTATCGGTCAGCCCCTTGGCGATGTCGCTGCTCCATGGCTCGGCGGCGAAGCAATCCGATGGCAGCGTATTGGGAACGATGCCGTCGGGAACATGTGGCGGCAGATTGCCCGGCGCGAGGATGACCGCGTTCGCCGTGATCGTGCGGCCGTCGTCGAGCGTGACGCGCCAGCCTTCGCCATCGCGCGTAAGGTCGACCGCCTCGCCCTGGACGAGCGCCAGCCGCTCGGGCGCGGCGCGGCGGGCATCGTCGAGCAGTTCCGCCAGATAGTCGCCATAGACCAAGCGTGGCGCGAAGCCGCCGGCAAGGGACGGGTGGCGTCGTGCCAGCCAGTGCTCGAAATGATCGGGCTCCTGCGGCAGCGCGCTCATATTGGCGGCGCGGACGTTGAGCAGATGGTCGGGGTGCGCGGCGGAATAGGCCACGCCACGCGCCGCCACGTCGCGCCGCTCGATCAAAGTCGCGCGCGGACCCTGATATTTGAGCAGGTTGATCGCCTGCAGCGCACCTGAAAAGCCGCCGCCGATGATCGCGACGTGGTCGATCGTCAAGAAAGATGCTCCCGCTCGGTCAGCGCCGTCTTAGCGCAGCCGCTCGAAAGGGTAATGGTCGCGGATCGCGTCGTTGAAAAATTCGCCCTTGGAAAAGGCGTTGCGGAAATCCTGCGCCACGTCCTCGGGCACGCCGAGATAGGCGTAGCGCTTGCCCGACACGAAGGTCACGGCGAGCTTGCGGGCCTGCGGATCATAGTCGACCTTGCGGATGACCGAGGAGGGCATGGAGGGGAAAACGCGTGGGATGCGGTCTATTCTCCCTCTCCCCTTGTGGGAGAGGGCTTTATCCCTGTCAGGCGGCGCTTTTTATCCGTCCTCAGCCTCTGGATTGAGCAGCGTCTTGACGAGAACGCCGTCCGGCGATGTGGCTTGCTCCCGAACCAGGACCTGACCGCGCTTGGAAATCCAGTACCGAATCGATGGATCGCTCGGCTTCCCCCGGAATTCCATCACCCAGCATTTGATCGGCGTACCGTCCGCCGCCGGCAGCGTGTCCTCGCCGGTGACGGCATAGGTGTAGCGTGCCGGCGGCTCCAGGCCGGCATCGTAGAAGGGGATGGAGGCGGCGTAACCCCGCGCGAGCGGGAGCGCCTGCAAGAACTCCATGTCGGTGTGCCAGTTATAGAAGAGCATGGGGAAGGCTTCGTGCACGGGCTTGCCGACGCCCGGTTTTCCGTCGCCGATCGAATCGACCTTGGCTCCGTCGAACTTGACGGATTGCGTGGTGGTGACGCCCGCGCGCGTCACGCTCTTGGCCTGCGAAAGCGGCCGGAAGCTCCCGGTCTCGAAGGTCTGGTCGAACAGCGCGACGTACGATTTATCCGCCGCGTCCCAGCGCTGGTGGACCCGCAGGATACGCTTGCCGTTCTCGGTTTCGAATGACACGCGGCGCGTCCAGAGGTCGAGCAGCGACCGCTGTTCGCCAGTGATCATGTAGCGGGCATAGCGATGCACGCCCGGCTTGATGAGATCGAAGCGCGCGAGCGGCTGGCCGACCTGCAGCATATCCACCTTGCTCGACGCGGACATTGCCGGGGCACCGAGCAGCGTCAACAAACCGGCGGCGATGCAGCGGCCCAAATTGGGTGATATCATCAGGCCTCCCATCGACCGCCTTGGACATGATGTCGCTGCGGATCCGCTATCCCGTCGCGGGTTTTCCAACCGGCGACCGGACTTCCGGTTGAGCTTCGAGAACCACGCCCACAAGGGCCAAAAGTCTGCGAATTTTGCCGAACCGCTTGTCCATGCGGTCGATCGCGGCGGCTCGCGTTCCGCGCTAGGGAAGGGGCTTCTACCTACCGCATCACGACATAACGCCCCGGCGCGTCCTCGATCGCCTTGCACTTGCCCTTGCCGGGTATCCGCGCCCCCTTGGCAGAGACTTCGCCGGCGGATCGTTCGCTGATCCAGGCGAGCCAGTCGGGCCACCAGCTGCCCTTATGCTCGCTCGCGCCCGCCACGAATTCGCCGAGCGTCGCGGCCGTCTTCTCGTTGGTCCAATATTGATATTTGCCGGCGGCGGGCGGGTTCACCACGCCGGCGATATGCCCGGATCCAGCTAGCACGAAACGCAGCGGGCCGGTGAAATACTCCGTCAGCTTCCATACGCTTTCGGGCGGGGCAATATGATCCTCGCGGCCGGCCTGGACGTAAGAGGGCGTCTTGATCGTCCTGAGATCGAGCGCGACTCCGTCGACCGTCATTTCGCCCTTCACGAGCTTATTGTCGCGATAGAAATCGGCGAGATAGGCGCGGTGCCAGTTGGCGGGCAGGTTGGTGACGTCGCTGTTCCAATGGAGCAGGTCGAACGGCTTGTAGGGATCGGCCAGCAGGTAATTGTTGACGACATAATTCCAGATCAGGTCGCGCCCGCGCAGCAGGTTGAAGGTCGCGCCCATATAACGGCCATCGAGATAGCCGTCGGTCGCGAGACTCTCGATCAAGGCGAGCTGGGCATCGTCCACGAACAAGGCCAGGTCGCCCGCCTGCGTGAAATCGACCTGCGCGGTGAAGAAGGTCGCGCTCGCGACCTTGTCCGCCTCGTCCTTGGCGGCGAGCCAGGCGAGCAGCATCGCCAGCGCGGTGCCGGCGACGCAATAGCCGACGACGTGCACGCTCGGCACGTCGAGCAGGTCGCGGATCGTGTCGATCGCATCCAGCTCCCCGCGCAGGACATAATCGTCCATCGTGACGTCGGCCATCGTGGCGTCGGCCGATTTCCACGAGACCATGAACACCGACAGGCCCTGATCGACCGCCCATTTGACGAAGCTTTTTTCGGGGCCGAGGTCGAGGATGTAGAAGCGGTTGATCCAGGGCGGAAAGACAAGGATCGGCGTCGCCTGCACATTCGGCGTGGTAGGCGCATAATGGATCAGCTGGTAGAGCGGGGTCTCGTGGATCACCTTGCCGGGGGTGGTGGCGAGCGTCTTGCCCACCTCGAACGCATGTTCGCCGACATGGCGGATCTGGCCCGCGCCGATGTCCGAGAGCATCCGTTCGAGCCCGGTGACGAGATTCTGCCCGCGCGTCTCGAAGATGCGGTCGAGCACCTCGGGATTGGTCAAAGCGAAATTGGCGGGGCTCATCGCCTCGACAAAGCTTTGCGTGAGGAAGCGGAGCTGCTCCTTCTGCCTGGGATCAATGCCCTCGATCGCGTCGACGCTCTTGAGCAGCTGATCCGAGATCGCGACATAGGATTGGCGGATCATGTCGAAGATCGGCTCTTGCCAGCGCGCGCCCTTGAAGCGGCGGTCGGCGGTGGCGGCCTTGGCGGCGTCCGGCAGCATCGCCTGCCATTGCGCGAGCGCGTCCTTCCACCAGGCGGCCTGCTGCTCCGCCAGCTTTTGCGGATCGAACGACCCCTTGGCCATCAATTCGGCGGTGTCGTCCGCGATCTTGAGCGCCGCGGTCGCGCCTTGCTCCATCAGCAATTGCTGCATGCGCCCGGCAATCCCGGTCCAATGCGCCATCTCATCGAGCAGATTTTCATTATCGGCCATGCGCGTCCTCTGGGTGCCATTAACCCGTAAAGCCGGTATAGGGGCCCGGTCTTGCTAGATGGGCGATCCGCGCCTTTTGGCAAAGACCTGTTTCAACCCGAGGAAGTGATGACCGAAGAATTCTACCGCATCCGCCGTTTGCCCCCTTACGTGTTCGCCGAAGTGAACGCGATGAAGGCGGCGGCGCGCGCGGCGGGCGAGGACATCATCGACCTT
>Ga0207657_10002936_pt1 | contig 18291 bp, 15 predicted proteins | sample KBSC33metaG_FD_184316 | JGI IMG/M metagenome (GOLD analysis project Ga0207657, IMG submission 184316) | Corn rhizosphere microbial communities from Kellogg Biological Station, Michigan, USA - KBS C3-3 metaG (SPAdes) (version 2) | ecosystem: Host-associated > Plants > Roots > Rhizosphere > Soil ... | reverse complement strand
GGTCGAGAAGGCCGGGCAGTACGCCTACCGCGACCGCAAGGTGAAGAAGCGGAGCTTCCGCGCCTTGTGGATCCAGCGCATCAACGCCGCGGTCCGCGCCGAAGGCCTGACCTACGGCCAGTTCATCCACGCGCTGAACCTCGCCGGCATCACCCTCGACCGCAAGGTGCTCGCCGACATCGCGATGCACGAGGCGGAGGCATTCTCAGCGATCATCGCGCAAGCGAAGGGTGCGCTGGAGAAGAAGGCGGCCTGATCATTCTCCCCACGATTTCGTGGGGAGGTGGCAATCCAAAGGATTGACGGAGGGGTTCTGAACCTTTCCGCCACCAAGTACCCCTCCACCATCTTCGGTGGTCGCCCTCCCCGAGAAATCTCGGGGAGGATGAAGTACAAGAAGGGGCGCTGCGGGAGATCGCGGCGCCCTTTCGTTTTCTTCCCCTACTGCGCTACCCTTCACCGGTGGACGAGTCTGACGATCAAGACAGAATCATCGAGACGGTGGTCAGTTCGCCCATCGCGATGGTCCTCAGCAATCCACACCGCGCCGATAATCCGCTGGAAGTCGTCAACCAGTCGTTTTGCGACCTCACCGGCTATGCCGAAAATGACATCGTCGGCCGCAATTGCCGTTTTCTTGCGGGACAGGGGACGGACGCCGCAGCCACGGCACAAATCCGCGCGGGAATCCGCGACCGAAGGCCGGTGCTGATCGACATCTTGAACTACCGCTCGGACGGCACGGCCTTTCGCAATGGGGTCATCATCACGCCGCTCTTTGACAGCGACGGTGAACTTGCCTGGTTTTTCGGAAGCCAGGTCGATCTCGGCCCGGCGCATTCGGATGCCTTCGCGCAGCGCCGCTTTAGCGCCGCCGAGCAATGCCGTGCATTGCCACCGAGACAGCGCCAAGTACTGCAGCGCATGGCTCGCGGGCTCCTCAACAAGCAGATCGCCTGGGAGCTGAAGATCAGCGAGAAGACGGTCAAGATGCATCGTGCGTTGATGATTGAGCGCCTCGGCGTCGGCTCCTCGGCGGAGGCTATTCGCCTGGCCGTCGAGGCCGGGCTCTGACCGCTGAATCGTACCGGCGAAGGTCCGTATCGTCCGGTGAACGCGCACTCCCTAGCCGGTGAACCTGATCGTCCAACTGCTGCGCGGAGAGCAAAGCTGAGTCAGCCGCTCGACCGAGGCCGGATCGCGAAAGATTTCGCGGCCGCCGTTAACATGACCGCCGCCGAACTGCGCGACTGGTTGCATACCGACGAGAGCCGGTCGGTTGGCTGGAAAGGCGCGGACGGCAGGCGCCGGGAAAGCGTCGGACACGCAAGCGGCCGGCGGATCGTCGAGCTGCTCGCCAAGCCCGCGGTGCAGCTGACGGAGGAGGATTATGCGCATATGCGCAAGGTGGTCGGCTTCGTCCGCCGCCATCGCGCGCAGGAACCGGCGAACCGCGTCACTTCGCGCTGGCGCTATTCGCTGATGAACTGGGGTCACGATCCGCTCAAGGACGACGCCGGCTGACATCCGCCTAATCGAGCAGCTCGTAGGCCGGCAGCGTCAGGAATTCGACCAAATCATCGGCGACGATCATGTTGTGCATGAGGCGCGCGGCTTCGCCGATATTCGGGACCTCGGCGAGCAACCCGACCTCCTCGTCGAACCAGGTTTCAAACAAATCGAGGGTGAAGCCGCGCCCGTCGTCCAGCGGCGCTTCGAACTTCAGCCATTGCCATAGCTGCGTGCGGCAAATCTCGGCGGTCGCCGCATCCTCCATCAGATTGTAGAGCGGCACAGCTCCCTTCCCGCCGAGCCAGGCGGCGAGATACTGGACGCCGACGCGGATATTCTCGCGAGCTCCGGCTTCGGTGCGCGGACCTTGATGAAGTTGCAGCATGTCGTCGCGGCCGGGGAGGCAGTCCGGGATTTTCGACAGTTGATTGGGTCCGGTCATCGTGGCGAAGGCTTCCAGCGCGATCGGCACCAATGCCGGATGCGCGACCCAGGTGCCGTCGTGACCATTGCCGGCTTCGCGCAGCTTATCAGCCCGCACCTTTTCCATCGCCGCGTTGTTGGCCTCGTCATTCCCCTTGACCGGGATGAAGGCCGACATGCCACCCATCGCGAAGGCGCCGCGCCGATGGCAGGTGGCGATCAGGCGCAGCGAGTAAGCGGCGAGGAACGCCTGATCCATGGTCATCAGCGCGCGGTCGGGCGTGAGCCGATCTGGCGAACGGCCGAGGCGCTTGATGTAGCTGAAGATATAATCCCAGCGTCCGCAGTTGAGCCCGACAATGTTCTCGCGGAGCGCGTAGAGGATCTCATCCATCTCGAATGCCGCTGGCAGCGTCTCGATCAGCACCGTGGCCTTGATCGTCCCGCGTTCAAGACGGAGCTTGTCCTCGGTGAACTTGAACACGTCGCTCCACAGCGCGGCCTCGTCCCGGCTTTCGAGCTTGGGCAGATAGAAATAGGGGCCCGAGCCCTTGCCGAGCGCGGCCCGAGCGTTGTGCCAGACATAGAGCGCGAAATCGAACAGTCCGCCTGAGACGGGCCGACCGTCGACGGTGGCGTGTTCCTCCAACAGGTGCCAGCCGCGCGGGCGAACCATCAGCACCGCCGGATTGTTACCGATCCTGTACTGCTTGAGCGTGTCCGGATCGACATGACCGAGGCGGCCCAGCCAGTAGTTGCGCAGGTTCACCTGGCCCTGGATCAGCTCATCCCAGACGGGCGAGGTCGCATCCTCGAAGTCGGCCATGAACACGCGCGCGCCGCTGTTGAGCGCGTTGATGATCATCTTGGCGTTGGTTGGACCGGTAATCTCGACGCGGCGGTCCTGGAGGTCGGCGGAGATCGCGCCGACGGTCCAGTCGCCATCGCGAATGTCCTGCGTTTCCGCAGGAAAGTCGGGCAGTTCTCCGGCATCGAACCTGCGCTGGCGTTCCGCCCGCGCGTCGAGCAGGTCGCGGCGACGCTGGTCGAAACGCTCGTGCAGCTCGGCCAGAAAGTCGAGCACCGCCTCGGTCAGGACCTCGGCGGCGCCGGAAACTTCGGAAGGTTCTGCGATGATGCGGGCGCGGTCGATCACGCCACTCACAGTAGCACCGGCTCCACGCAGATCGAGTAGCGTTCGGTGGCGGCGTGACGGTCCTTGAACGTCAGCCGCTGCCATTCGGTGCGGGCCTTGAGCTCATCCGCATAGGGTCCGTGAATGACTTCCGTACCCGGCTCGAGGTCGCGGAAGTGGCAGTCGGCGAACTGTCCGCCGATGACCCAATAACGCTGTCCCATGCTGTTTCTCCTTACTCGGCGGCGACGATGGTGGGCTGCGCGAACTGCGCGGCCTCGGTGGATTCGCTGAGGGCGACGGTCGACGACTGGCCGCCGGAGACGGCAATAGCGACGGCGTCGAAGTAACCGGTGCCAACCTCGCGCTGGTGGCGGGTCGCGGTGTAACCGGCGGTTTCGCTGGCGAATTCGGCCTGCTGCAGTTCGGAATAAGCCGCCATGCCGCCATCACGATAGGCGCCGGCCAGCTCGAACATCGCATGGTTGAGGCTGTGGAAGCCGGCCAGAGTGACGAACTGGAACTTGTAGCCCATCGCGCCGAGCTCACGCTGGAAATTGGCGATGGTCTGCTCGTCGAGCTTGGCCTTCCAGTTGAAGCTGGGCGAGCAATTGTAAGCCAGCTTCTTGCCCGGGAATTGCGCGTGAACGCCCTCGGCAAAGGTCCGCGCCTCGTCGAGGTTCGGGTGGCTCGTCTCGAACCAGATCAAGTCGGCGTGCGGAGCGAATGCCAAACCGCGAGCGATGCAATGATCGAGACCGGTTCCTTCCTTGAGACGATAGAAGCCTTCGGGCGTGCGCTCGCCGGTGATGAATGGCCGATCGCGCTCGTCGATGTCGCTGGTGATGAGCTTGGCGCTTTCCGCGTCGGTCCGCGCCACGACGATGGTCGGCACGCCACACACGTCGGCGGCAAGGCGAGCGGCATCCAGGTTGCGGATGGCCGCCTGGCTGGGGATGAGCACCTTGCCGCCGAGGTGGCCGCACTTCTTTTCTGACGCGAGTTGGTCTTCAAAGTGAACGCCGGCGGCGCCCGCTTCGATATAGGCCTTCATGATTTCGAAGCAGTTGAGCGGACCACCAAAACCGGCCTCCGCGTCAGCAACAATCGGCGCGAACCAGTCGCGGCTGGCCCCGCCTTCGAGATGCTCGATCTGGTCGGCGCGGGCGAGCGTCTTGTTGATCTTCTTGGCGAGCTCCGGTCCCGAGTTGGCCGGATAGAGCGACTGGTCGGGATACATCGAGCCGGAAACGTTCGAATCGGCTGCGACCTGCCAGCCAGACAAATAGATCGCCTTGAGGCCGGCGCGGACCATCTGCATCGCCTGATTGCCGCTAAGGGCGCCGAGCGCCCGGACGGGCTCGTCTTCGCTCAGCAATTCCCACAGCTTGAGGGCGCCGCGGCGGGCGAGCGTGTGCTCGATGGGGAACGAGCCGCGCAGCTTCAGCACGTCGTCGGCGCTGTACGGACGCTCGATTCCATCGAACCTGCCTGTCGGCGCGGCCACACATCCGTCAAAACTTGTCACTGCTGTTCTCCCGCAACTCAACCCGAGGCAACGACAGGGAAAACACAAGACGGCGATTCGGGCTGCGCCAAAAAGAGAATGGTTGTCACATCGTGACTTGTGATTCTTGGCGTATGTTGACAGCTTCTGCGTAATGTCCGCCAAGCTCTTCCTCGGCCAACGCCTGCGCCGCCTGCGACGCGACCATGGCCTGTCGCAGACCGACATGGCGCAAAGCCTCGCGATCAGTCCGAGCTATCTCAATCACCTGGAACGCAACCAGCGACCGGTGACAGCATCGCTGCTGTTACGACTGGCAGAGTTGTATGATGTCGATGTACGCACCTTCGCGACGGGCGGCGGAGCGCACACGAGCGCAGACGCGCTGGGCGAGATATTCTCGGACTCGATGCTCCGCGATCTGGGCGTCCCGCGCTACGAGCTAGTCGAGATCGCTAATAACGCGCCGGCGGTGGCCGACGCCATCGCCCGGCTCTACACGGCCGTGAAGGAAGCCGGCCGCAATTCGGAGATGGGTGGGGAGGGTGACGCGCGATCGCTCGTCACGCCTGAAAATTGGGTGCGCGATTACATCCAGCAGCACCGCAACCATTATCCTGACCTCGAGGAAGCCGCCGAAACGCTCGGCGGCGCGCTCAGCGATCCGCTGTCGATGGCCGAGCCGATGCGGCGGCGGCTCAAGGATGCATGGGGGATCAGCGCATCGGTGGTTCCGCAGTCGGAACTGGGCAACGTCAGCCAGATTTACGATCGCGATCGCCGCGTATTCCTGATGTCCTCCCAATTGCGGGCCGAAAATCGCACGTTCGCCCTCGCTTACCAGTTGGCCCTGGTCGAGTTCGCGGGGGTGATCGACCGGCTGGTCGAGGAAGCGGCACCACCCGACGAGGGAATTCGCCAGCTTCTCCACATGAGCCTGGCCAATTACGCGGCGGGCGCGATCATGATGCCCTACGGGCGCTTCCTCGCGAGCGCGGAGGCCTATCGCTATTCGATCGACCGGCTGTCGGGCGAATATGGCGCGAACGTCGAGCAGATCGCGCACCGCTTCACGACGTTGAATCGGCCAGGCGCGCGCGGCGTCCCGTTCTTCATGCTCCGGGTCGACCCCGCGGGGAATATCTCCAAGCGCTATGCCGGCGAGAGCTTTCCCTTCTCGCGGTTCGGCGGGACCTGCCCCCGCTGGAACATGCACGCAGCCTTCCAGGCGCACGGGCAGGTCGTCACGCAGATCATCGAGACGCCCGACGGGCAGCGCTATTTCACCGTGTCGCGGACGATCGAGCGGCCGATCAAGACCGAGATATCGTCGGGTCTGCTGGCGATCGGCCTCGGGTGCGACATCCGCTATGCGCACAAGCTGTCGTGCGCCGACGTTTACGATCTCGATAAGGCGCCGGCGACCTGGGTTGGACCGGCATGTACGATCTGCCCGCGCGTCGATTGCGCCTATCGGGCAACGCCGCCGGCCGGGCGGATGCTGGCGGTGGACCGGACGAAAAAGTCGATCTCCCCCTTCCCCTTCGTGACCTCCTAGGGCGAGACGGGCTTCCGCTCGAGCGCGGCGCGGTCCCAGCGCGCCAGATCGGCTCCGGCGTCATAGGCGGACGCAAAGAATTCCCCGAGCATCGCCAGCGGTTCGGCGGCAGACCGCACATCGGCGTAGGGCAACACATATTCCCCGAAGCCGTCGTCAAAATGGCCGTACGCAATCCGGGCGGTCCGGTAGCCGTCGGGTTCGGGATAGATGTAGCTGTAGAAGAACGGCTCGGCCTCGGTGACCCCACCCGCCCAGAAGCCGGCGCTGGAGACCTCGTGGCTATAGGCTTCGCGAGCGATACGATCCGGCAAGCCGGGCATGCCGCCGGGATGCGGCGGCGCGGTCCGGCCGGAGAAGCGGCTGACGGCAAGGTCGAACGCGCCCCACCAGAAGTGGACCGGGCTCGCCTTGCCGGAGAAGCTGGCGCGGAAGGTCTGGAACGCGGGCATCATCGCGGCGATCGCCTCGCGGAAAGCCGTGGCTGAATCGCGACTGTAGACACGCTCGGCGGTGTCGGCCGCGAAATTCACCGCATCCTCGATTTCGCTGGGGTGACCGTTGAAACTGGAAGGCAGGCCATGCGCATCCAGAATGTCGACCAGCCTCCCGTGCAACGCGGCGATGCTGCCGGCATTCAGCGGCACTTCCTCACGGCCACCGTCGCTGACCCACAGCACGATCGCGTGGCGGCAGAGGTCGAGCGTCAGGGTGAAGGTGCGCCCGCCACTCGCCGCCGTCGGCATCGTCGAAAGCCCGCGAGCATTGGGCTGCAGCGCCACGTGCCAGCCATGGTTGGTCCATGGCGCGTGCGCGACGCGGAGCTTGCCAAGCATCTGCGCCGCAAGATGCAGGATCGCCAGGGTCTCATGATCCCGTTGAACGTTGAGGTCGGGCCAATCGGACATCGCGGGCCTCCGTAGTTGTGGCGCCTTTGCATTTTGCAGCGCGGCATTGCTAGAGCCGCCGCGATGATTGACGCCGAAACCATGCTCGACCGCATCGCCGCCGCCGACACGCTCGGCGACCTCGAAAGCCTGCGCGTGTCCGTGCTGGGCAAGGCGGGCTCGGTCACCGCATTGCTCAAGTCGCTTGGTGCGATGGACGCGGAAACGCGCGCAATTGAAGGGCCACGGATCCACGCCTTGCGCGAACGCGTGACGTCAGCGCTGTCGGATCGCAAGGCGGCGCTCGAAAATGCCGAGCTCGAGCGCAAGCTGGCGACCGAGCGGATCGACCTCTCCCTTCCCGCGCCGGACAGCCTGAGCGGCACGGTTCACCCCGTCAGCCAGGTGATGGATGAACTGGCGGAGATCTTCGCCGACATGGGCTTCGCCGTTGCCGAAGGGCCGGAGATCGAGACCCAATGGTATAATTTCAGCGCGCTCAACATGCCGGAAAACCATCCGGCGCGCGCGATGCAGGACACCTTCTATCTCGAACCGCGGGAGGGCGAGACCGAGCCCCGCGTGCTGCGCACCCACACGTCGCCGGTGCAGATCCGGTCGATGGAGGCCAATGGCGCGCCGATCCGCGTCATCGCGCCCGGGCGGGTCTACCGTTCGGACAGCGACGCGACCCACACGCCGATGTTCCACCAGGTCGAAGGGCTGGTGATCGACCGGGCCATCACGATGGGCCATCTCAAGTGGACGCTGGAAACCTTTCTCAAAGCCTTTTTCGAGCGCGACGACGTCGTGCTGCGCCTGCGGCCGAGCTATTTCCCGTTCACCGAGCCGTCGGCCGAGGTCGACGTCGGCTGGTCGATGGAAAAGGGCCGCCGCGTGGTCGGCGGGCAGGAAGGCTGGATGGAGGTGCTCGGCAGCGGGATGGTGCACCCGCGCGTCATCGCCAATTGCGGTCTCGATCCCGACGAGTGGCAGGGCTTCGCCTTCGGCTGCGGGATCGATCGGCTGGCGATGCTGAAATACGGCATGGACGACCTCCGCGCCTTTTTCGACGGCGATATCCGCTGGCTGCGGCACTACGGCTTCCGCGCGCTCGACGTGCCCACCTTGTCGGGGGGAGTGGGGGCATGAAGTTCTCGCTCGACTGGCTCAAGCAGCATCTCGACACCGACGCCTCCGCGCAGGAAATTGCGGATAAGCTGACGGCGATCGGCCTGGAAGTGGAAGAGGTTTCAAACCCCGCCGAGGCCCTGGCGCCCTTTCGCGTCGCCAAGGTCCTGACGGCGGAGAAGCACCCGCAGGCGGACAAGCTGCAGGTGTTGAGCGTCGATGCCGGTGACGGGCCGCTACAGGTCGTATGCGGCGCGCCCAATGCCCGCGCGGGCATGGTCGGCGTGTTCGGACCGCCGGGCGCGCGCATTCCCGGCAGCGGCATCACGCTGAAGGTCGCGGCGATCCGCGGCGTCGAGAGCAACGGCATGATGTGCTCTTCGCGCGAGCTGGAACTGGGCGACGATCATAGCGGGATCATCGAACTGCCGGCCGATGCGCCGGTTGGCGCTGCCTACGCTCAATATGCCGGGCTCGACGATCCGGTGTTCGACGTAAACGTTACTCCCAATCGCCAGGACGCGATGGGCGTGCGCGGCATCGCGCGCGATTTGGCGGCGGCAGGAATGGGCACGTTGAAACCGCTCGCCGTGCCGCAGATCGAGGGCGCGTTTCCCTGCCCGGTGCCGGTCCGCATTGAGGACGCCGAGGGATGTCCGGCGTTCTTCGGCCGCGCGGTTCGCGGGGTTACGAACGCCGCTTCACCCGACTGGATGCAGCGGCGGCTCAAGTCCGCCGGGCAGCGGCCGATCTCGGCGCTGGTCGACATCACCAATTACGTGATGCTCGAGCATGGCCGGCCCGCCCACGCCTACGACATCGCCAAGTTGAAAGGCGGACTGACCGCCCGCGCGGCACGCGACGGGGAGCGCGTACTGGCGCTCAACGAAAAGGAATATGTGCTCCAGCCGTTCATGACGGTCATCGCCGATGAGCGCCAGGTCCACGACATTGGTGGGATCATGGGCGGCGAGGATTCGGGCGTCAGCGACACGACGACTGACGTCATGCTGGAGGTCGCCTACTTCACTCCCGAGCGGATCGCCCGCACCGGCCAGGCGCTCGCCCTGACCAGCGATGCCCGCACACGGTTCGAACGCGGGGTCGACCCGGCTTTCCTCGATGACGGCCTGGCTATCCTGACCGGGCTGATCCTCGACATCTGCGGCGGTGAGCCGTCGGCGATCGAGCGGGTCGGACAGTCTCCGGTCGAGCAGCGCACGGTCGCCTTCGATCATGATCGGACGCGAACTCTCGGCGGGATGGAGGTGCCAGAGGCGGAGCAACGCTCGATCCTGGAGCGGCTCGGCTTCGGCCTCAGCGGGAATCAGGTGACGGTCCCGACGTGGCGCCGCGACGTCGAAGGGCCGGCGGATCTGGTGGAGGAAGTGACGCGAATCGTCGGGTACGACCGCATCCCCGCTACGCCGCTTGAGCGGCAAGCCGGGGTCGCTCGACCGACGGCCACCCGGACGCAATTGCTCGAACGCCGCATACGCCGCACTGCCGCTGCCCGCGGGCTCAACGAAGCTGTGACGTGGAGTTTCATTTCCGAACAAGAAGCCTCGCCATTCGGCGGCGGTGACTGGCGCCTGGCCAATCCGATCAGCGAGGACATGAAGATCATGCGACCGTCGCTGCTTCCGGGCCTGATTGCGGCGGCGCGGCGCAACAAGGATCGCGGGGCCACTTCCATCCGGCTGTTCGAGCTCGGACGGCGCTATCTCGGCGACAGTGAACACGCGACACTCGGCCTGGTCCTGGCCGGCGAGCGGCGGGCTCGCGGTTGGCGGAGCGGCAAGGCCGCGAGCTTCGATGCGTTCGACGCCAAGGCGGAAGTCATGGCCCTGCTGGATGCGGCCGGCGCGCCCGTAGCCAATCTGCAGGTGTATCCCGATGCCGGTCCGACCTGGCACCCCGGGCGTTCGGCCAGGCTGGGTCTTGGACCCAAGACGACCCTGGCCGCATTTGGCGAGCTTCATCCGACTTTGGCTCGGTCGCTCGACGCACCGATCGGTTCAGTCGCGGCCGAGCTCTACCTCGAGGCCATCCCGGCTCCGCGCAGCAGCGGGCGCGCGCGCAGCGCCTATGCGCCGCCGGCGTTGCAGTCGATCACTCGGGATTTCGCCTTCATCGTGCCGCCCGAACTCACCGCCGACCAATTGCTTCGGGCCATCAAATCCGCGGACAAGGCGGCAATCACCGATGTCCGGCTGTTCGACCGCTTCGACGCGGCGGAAGGCCTGTCGCTCGCCTATGAGGTGACCCTGCAGCCCGCCGAGGCCAGCTTCACCGACGAGCAGATCGGCGGCATTTCAAAAGCCATAGTCGCCGCGGCCGAGAAGCTAGGCGCGCGCCTGAGGGCTTAGCTCCAACGCGTTGATCGCGGCGTGGACGCGGCGTTCGATTTCATCGCGCGGCAGGCCCGCGGGAATCGTGTCGCCCACCTTCAAGGTAACCGTTCCCGGACGATGAATCAGGCCGCGGCCCCATAATACACCGCTGTCGGTAGCAACGGGAATTACCGGAAGTCCAAGGGCGCGATACAAAGCCGCGAAGCCCGAGCGCAGCGGCGGTGTCTCGCCCACCCGAACGCGGGTCCCTTCCGGATAAATGATCACGGACCGACCGGCGGCGATTGCCCGTTTGCCCCCTGCCACCATCGCACGCAGGGCTTTGGCTCCGGCGGAGCGCTCAACAGGGATGATGCCATAGCTTCGCGTCACCCGGCCGAAGAGCGGCAGGTCCGCCAACTCCTGCTTGATGACGATGACGGGAAGATTGGTGACTCGAACCATAGCGAGGGTCTCGATCATCGCCTGGTGCTTGACCGCGATCAGATGGGGTCCGGGCGGGACCGCGCCCTTCACTTTGACGTGGATGCCGAGGATATTCTCGGCCAGCCAACGGTGCATGCGTGTCCAGCCGAGGACGACCGCCAGCGTTTGTCGTGGGCCAATCGCACTGCCGGCAATTCCCGCCAGCACGTACAGCAGCGTCGCCGGGTAGAAAATCGCCGCATACAACAGCGACCGCAGCGCGATCATCAAAGGTCGACCCACACCGCGAGGCGGCGCAGCAGATATTTATTATATTCCCCGAACAGGGTGATGAAGCTCGGCTCCGTCCGCACGCCGTCGGGCACGATGTCGTATTTGCCCCCCAGCACGCGGCTGAACTCATAGCGCGCTCGCCGCATATGCCAGTCGCTGGTGATCAGCCGCAGCGATCGGTACTTGTGCCGGGCCAGCCAGCGAGAGGCTTCTTCGGCGTTCGAGCGCGTGTCGACGGATTCACTGCCGAGATCGACGCAGCAGCTGAGCCAGCGGCCGGCGCCGGGAATCCGCCGCGCAAGATCCTTCTTGGTGACCGCCGGATCGGCGCCGGCGATGAGGAGCCGCTGCGCCTTGCCCGCCTTGAGGACGTCGATGGCATGCTCGATGCGCCCTGGACCGCCGGTGAGCACGACCGCCGCGTCGACGGCTGGGGCTGCGGGGGGCTGGGGCTTGCCGAGCGTGAATGCGAACAGGACGAAGCCGAGCGCGTAAAGCAGCAGGAGGAATGATCCGAGGCGAGTGATCATAGTGCGTCGCGCAATGCCCGCAGCACGGCCATCCGGGCAACCCAGGTCGCCAGCGCGGTCAGCGCCAGCGGGAGCAGGGCGAGGATCAGAAAATCCCACGCGCCGAGCGTCGCTCCGCCCGTCAACTCACCGGCAAAGGCGGCTCCGCCCGCGAGCAGCAGCAGGACGATTGCCGCCGCCGCTCCCCCGGCGATGCTACCGATAAAGGCGTCGATGGCGATTTTGCGTTGGAAGAGGTGCGTGACCTGCAAATCGGTCGCGCCAATCCCGTGCATGACCTCGATCGTGAAGCGGTGGGTGTCGAGCGCGCCGCGTGCGGCCAGAACGACCGCCGCCGCCGCCGCAGCGCTGAGCAGCAGGACCAGTCCGAAGGCCACGACCTGCAGCAGCGTCAGGGAGCGAAGGAGCGGGGCCACGCTGTCGCGATGCGAAACGATCCGCGAGGCCGGCTCGATCGTCCGAGCGCGCGTCTCGATCGGCTTGATGTCGGTGCCCGGGCTTACATCGAAATTGATGAGTGCGGGGACCGGCAAGTCCCGGCTGGCGGCGGCGGACCCCAGCCAGCGCTCCAGCGTGCGCCGCATGTCCTGCTCGGACACGGCCTCAATCGTGGTCACGCCGGGAGACGACCGGACCATGGCCGAGAGCTGGTCCAGCTTCGCGCCGCCGCCCGGGACCTCAAGGGCGAAACGGGCTTCGATCGCGCTGCTGAGGACGGATGCCGTATTCGCGAGCGCCAGCCCGGTGGCGGCGATGAGCATGATCGTGAAGGTCATGATCGCGATCACCCACGGCGTGGGGGCGCGGCGCGACGATGCCCCGAGCAGCCGCCGTTCGGGCGGGGAGACGAAGAGCCAGCCGAGCATCAGCCGTCACCCCGGGCCGGGCGCGACGGAGTGCGCAGCGCCCCCGCGGGATCATCGATGGTGCCATTGTCGAGACGGATGAGCTGGGCGCCGGCCGTCGCTTCGATCAGGCTCATGTCGTGCGTGGCCACAACGACGGTGGTTCCGAGCCGGTTGAGCGCCGTGAACAGGCCCATCAGGCGATTGGCCATTTCAGCGTCGACGTTGCCGGTCGGCTCGTCCGCAACCAGCAGCTCCGGCCGGTTGATGACGGCCCGAGCGATCGCCACGCGCTGCTGTTCGCCGCCGGATAGCGTCGGCGGACGCGCGCTGGCGCGATCGGCCAGCCCGACCCAGGCGAGCATTTCGCGAACGGGACCCTCGATGTCTTCCTCGCGCGCGCCGGCCACCCTCAGTGGGAGCGCGACATTGTCGAGGGCGGACAAGTGCCTGATCAACCGGAAGTCCTGGAAGACCACGCCAATGCGACGCCGGAACGGCGGCATCGCCTCCCGCGGGGCTTCGGTCAGTTCCTCGCCGAACAGCCTGATCCGCCCCCGCGTGGGGCGCTGCGCCAGATAGAGGAGCTTGAGCAGCGAGGTCTTTCCCGCCCCCGACGCGCCGGTCAGGAAATAAAAGGCGCCGGCGCGGAGGCGAAAATCGAGGTCGCGCAGGACCTCCGCGCCCGTGCCGTAGCGCAGGCCGACGCTGTCGAATTCGGCAACTGCGGCCAACTTTCACCCCCACACGCGTTACGGGCCGACCGGCGCGCGCCGCCTTGCCAAGCCCAATGCGTTCCTGTTTACCGTGTGCTCACCGTCTCGAAAGAGGGCTTTTGCACCAATGATCCTCACCTGTCCCGATTGCGGTACGCAATATGTGGTGAAGGACGGCGCCATTCCGCCCGAAGGCCGGCAGGTTCGCTGCGCCGCCTGCAAGCATAGCTGGCACCAGGATTCGGAGGAGCGGACGCCCACCGCAACCATCGCGGAGCCGATCAGCGAACAGCAGATCGTTGACGAGGAGGTCGCTGAAACCGTCGCGATCGAGACTCCCGATACGCAGTCCGGCGAGAGCCTGACCGAGGCCACCCTGATCGAGCCGCGCAGTGGGCCGGAAGCCGAAGAGCGCGCTTATGAAGAGGCTGTGATTGATAACGGGGGCGTCGCGGCTTCGGAGGCCCTGGCCACGGAACCCGTGGCGAATGCGCCGCCGATTGAAGCGGCCGGTGAAGCGGCCGTGCAGGAGGACTGGCGCGAGCCGCCCCATGCGGACGCGGCGTCCGACATGTTCACACCGTTCGCTGACCGGGGCGACATCGAGCCTGCGCGTCGCGGGCCGCTGTTGATGATTGTCGTGCTCGTCTTGCTGGTCATTGCCGCCGCAGCGCTGTTCTGGTTTTTCGCGCCGGCCGAATACAAGGCCAAGCTTGGCATCGCCGACAGCGGGGACAGCCCACTGGCGCTGGTCACCACCCACATGGATCGCCAGAAACTGGAAAGCGGCAACGAACTGCTGACGGTCACCGGGCGCGTCATCAATCCCACGAGCAAGGAGCAAAGCGTCCCGCCCTTGCAGGCGCAATTGCGCAGCCGCGGCGGTAAGGTCGTCTACAGCTGGACGATCGCCCCGCCGGCGCGTTCGCTTCCCGCCGGAGCGAGTGCCAGCTTCAACAGCGCCGAGGTCAACGTCCCGCCGGGTGGCGACGAATTGACGATCAGCTTGGGCGACGCCCAAACTTAAGTTATTGAAATTCAATCAGTTTTGCAGGAGCTGCCGTTCCTTCCGCGGTTCTGATCACGGTTTCTCGCGGCCGGGGCAAATCGCTTCCCAACTGACCGAAGCGAATCCGCACTGCCTGCACCACCCTGATCGTCGCCGTGGCGCGAACCGTCACCGACCCTGTCGCGGGCGGAACATTGGCGAGGGCGGCGGCCAGGATAAGCAGCATCATGGGGGCGTAACGCGCGCCGGCCGCGATGGTAAATAGCGCCTTAACCTTTGTCCCGAACTGGGGCGGCCTGGGGGATAACGCGGCGCCATTGCGCGCCTACAGCGCCTTTGCTAGGGGCCGCGCCTTGCCAGCGCCCGCTTTCCTGCGAGCGATCAATCCATGGCGTGCGGTCGTGGCGGAACTGGTAGACGCGCAGCGTTGAGGTCGCTGTGGCCGAAAGGCCGTGGAAGTTCGAGTCTTCTCGACCGCACCAATGGATCTGGATTTCCGCGCCTTAGGGCGAGGCCGGCTCCGCCAGTCCTGCCGAAGCAATCCGGTTCGGCAGCCGGGCGTGAATGGCACCTAGCCGGACGACAGGCTTTTCCGGAGTGACCTTGAGCTCGACGCCGAGATCGCGACCGATCTTGGCTGCCGCGGCGGATGATGCACTGACCCGTAGCGCATAGCGGCCGTAGGCAATTCGTTCGAACAGGAAGAAGCCGTCGAAGTCGGTGCGCGCGGTCGCGACCGTCTTGCCGGCGGGGTCAACGAGTTCGACATCGACACCTTCGAAGCCCTGCTCTCCGTTCTTGATGAGCGCCCCCTCAATATCGCCTCCGCCGACAAGGGCGATCTGGACGTCCGCCGCGACCCCAGGGCGCGGGACTACGACCTGGATCGGCTTTTTGGGGACGAGCATTGGGTCTTCGAGGCTGGTGGAATCGAGGCCAACGGGAATTGGCATATAGGGCGTCAGCCCGCCGACGACGACCGAGCCCTTGGCGTCGGTCGTGCGCTCGACCTGTCGTGCGCCGGTGGTGATCAAAGCGCCCTTTTGGAGCGGCTCCCCGGCGTCAAGAACGCCGTTGTCGTTGAGGTCGCGAAATACCGTGGCGTGGACCATGCCCCCTTCGGCCAACGGCCGGCGCGACAGCATGAACCCGTGGCGCGGATCGAGCGAGAAGTTGAGATTGAAGCCCGCGGCAACCGAGCCGTCGCTGGCCGCCTCGCCGGTAACGGCCAGAGCGAAGCTGTCGAGCCGGAGGATATGCGTCAGCCGCGCGCGCGCTCGATGTTCGAGCCCGTCATAGGCGAGGCCGCCCTCCCAGTCGCTGCGCTCGCTGGCGGACCAGTAAGCGGAGAGATCGGCGCTACGGAAGTGTCCCGCCGGCTTCACGTCGAAGTCGACCTGTCCCCGCAGCCGTACATCCCCGACATGGCCGCTGCCGATGAGGCCGAAGCGGATCTCCGGAGGCGGCCGGCCGCCAATCGCGCGATAATCCTGGTGATAGCGAAGGTCCGCACTGAGGTTGAACCGATCGATATTGGCCGACAGGCGGCCCGCGGCCTCCAGCGCGCTGGAGCCGTCGCGACGGTCGACGTAATGGACTTCGCCATGGACCGGCAGCGTCGTTCCTCCGAGTTTGACGGGGAGGTCCAAAGAGAGCCGACCCTCCTTGAGCGTTTCAGCCCCCGCGCCACGCAAGTGAAAATCATTTGCGATAAGGGCGTCTGCATTGATGTAGACCCCACGCACCTTGCCCAGAATCTGCGCATGGGCCGCCGTTCCACCATTGGATTCCCTGGCTGCACTAACCTCGACCATCGCGCCGGCGATCGACCGTCGGACGGTACCTTCAACGAAGGTCACCCGCTCGTCGTCGATGAGCATGGCACGCGCGAGCACGCCCACCGAAGTGCGCGTGTCGAGCCCATGTTCGATCGAAACCGCGGCCTGTGCGCGCGGCGTGCCCGTGATGTCCGGTGGTTTCTTGAGCGAAATCAGATCTTTGCCAGGCTGATTGGCGCCAACCCAGTACCAGGTCTTGCCCTTTGGAATATTGTCCTGACCGACGTTGAGCAGCTCCTCGCGCTCCTTTACCTGGCCTTGCGGCCCATAAAGGACGACGCGCAGGCGGTTCTCGCCATAGAGAAGCTGAACGTCCTCGAAGACGTAACGCTGTGATCCGTCCGACTTGGCAAAGCCGAGCAATTCGCCATTTCGATACAGCTCAGCTTCCCAGCCCGTCGGCAGGTCACCCTCGATGCGGGTGCGGTCGAAGGCGGTCCGGGCCGTCAGCGGGCGATTGGTGACGACCGCACCGCGGCCTGCGACCGCCGAGCCGGCCAGGCTGCTGTCGAATCCCTGGACATCACCGACGCCGAAATGCGTCGCCTTCAACGGGCCTAGCAGGCCCGCGTCGGGGTCCGAGCGGAAGGCGCGCAGCCGCAAGAGGTTGGGCTTGCCTCGTTCATTCGTGGTGACCTGGGCATCATAGGACAGCCGGGCGATCTCGCCCGCTGCATAGACCGACGTCTGGCGGTCGACCTTGACGCCGTCGTTGGCGCGATAGGTGAGCCCGCCGCTGACGACAAAGTCGAGGGCGGGGGTGCGCCACAGGCGGTACGGGACCCGAACCTGCGGCAGCGACTTGAGATCGAACGCCGCTTTGTGAATTCGTGCCGCGCGCTGCTGCCGTTCCATCGCCAATTCGACGGGCAGCTTCGTATCGGATTGCAACACCAGCACCGACCCCGAAGTCATCGGCTTGATGCCGACTCCGAACCAGCCGGCCAGCGCCGCCGTTTGCACACACCAACCATCAGGCGTCTCGCGAATCGTGCCGGGGACGATTGGTTCCTGCTTGTGGCCGGGATAACTCACCCGCATCGCGGCATAGTCGATGGCAATCCGGTTGCTCTCCTTGAACGCCCAGCCGCTGGCGGTCTTCGCCGTCAGGTCGACGCGCATCGGTACGTCGAGCGCTGTCAGAAAGTCGCCTAAGACGACACAAGTGCCTTCGGGCGCATTATAGGCGCGCACCGTGTCGCCAAGCCGCAGCGCGCGGATGTTGACGTCGAGGATGAACTGTTCGTCGGGATCGGCCGTCCACGGCGCGGGAGAACGGGAAACCGGGACGGGCGCCGCCGACGCGGCAAGGCTGCCGGCGCCGAGCGCCAGCAGCATCCCCGCCTTGCGCAGCCAGTTGCGGCCGCCGGCCATGAGCGTGAACTCGCCCTGCCAGACCTCCTAGCGGAGCACCGCTTGGGTGGAGGCCATGAGCGTCGAGCCGTCATCGGTGGTCTCGCGATACTCGACGGTGACCGGCCCCACGGCCTTGCCCACAAATGCTTGCTGCAGCGGAATGCTGACGTGGCGCTTACCGACCTCGGTGTAGATGGCTACGCCGCGCTGGACGGCGATCGGATCCTTGATCCCCGCCTTCATGACCCGCACCTCGCCGAAGGTCGAGCGCGTGCCCGCCCGCGTCAGGTCGAGCCCGACAGATTCGATCCCCCCGTTCTTTTCCAGCTGGACGTCGGCGATGCCCGCGGTCGCCTGCAGGTTGCCGAGCCGGACAATCACGGGAATGGTGACACCATAGACCGGCGTGAGCTTGAACTGGACGCCTTTCGGCTTCTCCGCCGGTTCGACGACCGGAGTGGCGGCCGGAATCGCGCGGAACAGCAGGTGCACGCGATATTCGCCGTCGGCGATGCCGGAGGCCGGGCGCGCCGCGATGCGGATCGCCTGGGGCTCGTGCGGCGCCAGCGTGACCTTTCGCGGCGCGTAAATAATCATGTCCTCCGCCAGCTTTTCCGCGGCGCTCGGCGTCGTGACGTCGTTGATCTCGCCCTTGTCGTTCATCCGGCGAAACTCGACCGAGATGCGATAGGTGGCGGCATCGTCGCCTATGTTGTTGAGCACCAGTTCGGCGCCTTTGCGGCCGTCGAGAACGATGCGGGTCGGAGCGACGAGCAGATCGCCGACCCCGG
>Ga0207657_10002935_pt1 | contig 18308 bp, 20 predicted proteins | sample KBSC33metaG_FD_184316 | JGI IMG/M metagenome (GOLD analysis project Ga0207657, IMG submission 184316) | Corn rhizosphere microbial communities from Kellogg Biological Station, Michigan, USA - KBS C3-3 metaG (SPAdes) (version 2) | ecosystem: Host-associated > Plants > Roots > Rhizosphere > Soil ... | reverse complement strand
GTCGGGATGACGCTACGGGCCACGCATGCGCTCGGATGATGGCGCTCTTTCCGCCGCCGGGTTGCAGGATGGTCGCATGAGCTCGACCGCCATCGCCGTCCGTCCCACCCTCGACGAGGCCCGCGCCGCCCTGCGTGCGCGCTTTGGCTTTCCCGGCTTCCGGCCCGGACAGGAGCGTGCCGTAGCGAGCGTGCTCGCTGGCCGCGACACCCTCGTCGTGCTGCCCACGGGTGGCGGGAAGTCGGTCTGCTACCAGGTACCGGCGCTGCTGCTCCCCGGACTCACCGTCGTCGTGAGTCCGCTCATCTCGCTGATGAAGGACCAGGTAGACGCGCTCACGGCGCGCGGGATTCCTGCCACCTTCATCAACAGCACCCTGTCCGCCGGCGAGATCTCGCATCGCATGTCGAGCGTCACGCGCGGTGAGGTCAAGCTGCTGTACGTGGCGCCGGAACGATTCGACTTCGGCACCACGGGCGATCGCCTGCGAGACATCGGCGTCTCCCTGCTCGCCATCGATGAGGCGCACTGCATCAGCGAATGGGGACACGACTTCCGTCCCAGCTACCTGCGTGTCGCGCAGGTGCGCGAGAAGCTCGGCTGGCCGCCGGCTGTCGCCCTGACGGCCACGGCTACTCCGCACGTGCGCGAGGACATCGTCCGCCAGCTCCGGCTCGCCGACGCCGAGACGATCATCACCGGTTTCGACCGCACGAACCTCCACTATCACGTGGTGCCGACGCGTACCGACAGCGACAAGGACGATGCGCTGATCGACATCCTGCGGAAGCATGAAGGCGTGGGCATCGTCTACGCCTCGACGCGACGCAACGTGGAGAAGGTCGCGCGCACACTGGAGTCCGCGGGCATCAAGGCCGCCGCGTACCACGCGGGACTGGACGACGCGCATCGTCACGAGGTGCAGGAAGCGTTCATGAACGAGGATGTCCGCGTGATCGTGGCGACGAATGCCTTCGGCATGGGGATCGACAAGCCGAATGTCCGCGTCGTGATCCACCACGCGATGCCCGGCACACTCGAGGCGTACTACCAGGAGGCCGGGCGTGCGGGACGCGACGGTCTCCACTCCGACGTCTTCCTGCTGCACGCCTTTCCTGATCGCTTCACCCACGAGTTCTTCATCAAGGGTGCCTATCCCGATCGCGCGACGGTGGAGCAGGTGTACGCGAAGGTCGTGAAGCTGGCGCGTGCCTCGGGAGAGGTACAGCTGGAGCCGGCCACCATCGCCGCCGCGCTGCCGGGCAAGGTGAGCGATCGCGAAGTGGAGTCTGCGCTCCGGCTGCTCATCCAGGCCGGCGCCCTGCGCTCCGATCCCGAATCCGGCGGTCGGGTGTTCGTGCGCCTGCTCGCCACGGCCGATCGCATCAAGCGAGATCTCGGGTCGGCCGACGCGATCAGGCTCGGACTCCTCCGTTCACTCTGGCGAGTCGCCGGTGATGCGCTCTATGACGGTGCCACGGTCGATCTGGACGCACTGCCGCCGGGGTTCGGCGGAGCGGTCGGCAGCATGCCGCTCCTCGAGTCTCTCGAGCGCGAGCAGTTCCTCGAGTGGCACCGGCTTGGCGGCGGCGACCACGTGGTCAACATGAAGCGGCCTCTCTCCGGCTATCCACTCGACTGGCAGGGACTCGACCGCCGTCGGCGCGCTGAGCTGGCGAAGCTCGAGTCGGTGCAGGCGTACGCGTACGCCACCGGATGCCGCCGCGGCTTCGTGCTCCGATACTTCGGCGATCCGGCGGCCGGCAAGGACTGCGGGGGCTGTGACAACTGCCTCGGCACGCACGACGCGAGCAGGCGGGAACGCAACACTTCCTCGTCTCGCGTGACGCCGAAAAAGCGACCGCCGCGCGGAGTCAGCCGTCCCGAGCCAGTGGAGCTGGTGCCCAGCGCAGCGGATGCACAGGTGCTCGAGCGCCTGCGGGCATTGCGCAGCTCGATCGCGCGCGAGGACAAGGTCCCGGCATATGTTGTCTTCGCCGACCGGACGCTCATCGAGATGGCGGTGCGGCGTCCCAGGTCGCCCTACGCCCTCGGCGAGATCCGCGGGGTGGGGCCAGCCAAGATCGAGAAGTATGGTGAGCGCTTCCTCGCGCTCCTCCGCGATGCCGACGACACCGAAGCCGCCTGAACACTCCCTGACTGCCGAATGGACGACGCCCTCTACTTCTCCGAGCAACACCTCGCCGTGCGCGAGATGGTCCGCCAGTTCGCCCGCGACGAGGTGGCGCCGGTGGCCGCCCAGCACGACGTGGACGCAAGCTTCCCATGGGAGAACGTGAAGAAGATGGGCGAGCTCGGACTCCTCGGCGTGCCGTGGAGCGAGGAGCTCGGCGGGGCGGGTCTCGACATGCTGAGCTACATGATCACCATCCACGAGCTGGCGCGCGTGGATGCATCCACCGGTCTCACCGTCTCGGCGCACACCACGCTCGGTACCTCGCCCATCGTCAACTTCGGCACCGACGACCAGCGGCAGCGCTATGTCCCCCTTCTCGCCGGCGGACGAGTGCTCGGCGGGTTCGGACTCACCGAACCGGACGCCGGCTCCGATGCAGGCGGCACCCGCACTACCGCGGTGCGGAAGGGCGACCGGTACGTCCTCAACGGCACCAAACGCTTCATCACCCACGGCAGCGTCGGCGAGATCTTCGTCGTTACGGCCGTCACCGATCCGTCGAAGGGCACAAGGGGAATCAGCTCGTTCATCCTCACCAAGCGGACGTCGGATCTCGACAAGGTGCGCAAGTTGGGCATCGGCCACGAGCCGTCGCTGCCCGCGATGGCCGGTTTCCGCGCGGGCAAGAAGGAGGACAAGCTTGGCTGGCGCGCGTCCGATACCGCGGAGTTGATCTTCGAGGATGTCGAGGTGCCGGCGGAAAACCGGGTTGGAGCAGAGGGGCAGGGGTTCACCAACTTCATGCGCACCCTCGACTCCGGCCGAATCGGAATCGCCGCGCTGTCGCTCGGCATTGCCGAGGGTGCATATGACGAGGCGCGAAAGTACGCGACCGTCCGAAAGCAGTTCGGCAAGCCGATCGGCGAGTTCCAGGGGATCAGCTTTCAGCTCTCCGACATGGCAACGGAAATCGAGGCCGGTCGTCATCTGATGTTCCACGCGGCCTGGCTGGCCCAGCACGGACGCCCGTTCACCAAGGAAGCCGCGATGGCGAAGCTCTTCTGTTCGGAGCTTGCCATGCGCGCTACCACGAAGGCGGTGCAGGTGTTCGGCGGCTACGGCTACACCCGCGACTATCCGGTGGAGCGCATGATGCGCGATGCCAAGATCTGCGAGATCGGTGAAGGCACGTCGGAGATCCAGCGGCTGGTGATTGCGAGACACATCCTCAAGGAATTGGCGGACTGATGACGGGACTCAGGATGTCGGGATGCGAGGATGCGAGGATGCGAGGAATCGTCAGTCTCCCAGCATCCCGCCCTCTCTACCGGCCTGCGCCCCTGCTGCGCCGCCTTCCGGCGTCGTCGATTTCGGGTTAGTTATCAGTCCGTGACTTCTTCTTTCGTTCTTTCGCATCCGGCGCGGCGTGGCGACTCGCGTCACAGCCGGATGATCCAGCGCGCGAGCTCGGCCGAGGCAGTCGTCGGCCGGCTTCGCGCGTTCGCCGAAGCCACTGCGCAGTCCCGGGGAAACCCGGGAGATCGCACGCTGCTCCGGTTCCTGGCGGCTTCCGTCGTCGTCGCGCTGTCGCGCCTGCTGCGCGCGGTTGGGACGAACGTGGTGGTGCGCCCGGAGCAGGCGTGGTCGATCACGCGGTCGGCGTCGGCACCCATCCCTGTCTCGATCCGGAGCGACCTCACGTCCTTCCGGAACGTTCAACCCTTGCCATGCCGCATCGCGGCGCCCGAGTCGCCGGGCGCTTCCGCGCGCGCGGTCCACGATGAAACGAGAGATCCTGATCAATGCGACCCAGCGGGAAACCCGGGTCGCCATCCTCGAGGACGACGAGCTCGTTGAGCTTCTGGTCGACCGTCCCGACGCGCGTCGGATGGTCGGCGACATCTACCTCGGGAAGGTCGACGCAGTGCTGCCCGGACTCCAGGCGGCCTTCGTCGATATCGGCACGGAAAAGAGCGCCTTCCTGCACTCGTCCGACCTCGTCTACCCCGACAGCGGCGGTGACGAGGACGACGACGATGGCGAGGAGAGCTTTCGCGAGCTGGAGCGCAACGAGCGCGACGTCCCGCCCATCCAGGACATCCTGAAGCGCGGGCAGGAACTGCTCGTCCAGGTCAGCAAGGAGCCCATCTCGACCAAGGGGCCGCGCGTCACGGCCCAGGTCTCGATGGCGGGCCGCTTCCTCGTCTACATGCCATTCGCCTCGCGCGTCGGCGTGAGTCGCAAGATCGGCGACCGCGAGGAGCGAAAGCGCCTCCGCGCCCTGGTCGAGGGCATGCTGCCGGAGGATTCGGGAGGCGTCATCGTCCGCACCGTCGGCGAGGACGTCACGCCGGAGACGATCGAGCGCGAGCTGCAGTCGCTGATGAGCGCGTGGAAGCGCATCAAGAAGAAGACGCATTTCGTGCGTCCGCCGGCGCTCGTCCACCGCGAGACCTCGCTCACGCGGAGCCTCATCCGCGACATCTTCAGCGACAAGGTCGAGCGCGTCACGGTGGACTCCAAGCAGGTCTATAACGAGATCGTCGAGTACCTCAAGGGGATCGCCCCCGAGCTGCTCGAGCGCATCGTGCTCTACGAGGAAGACACGCCGCTGTTCGACAAGGCGGAGATCGAGACGGAGATCCGCGACCTGTTCAAGCGGCGCTGCGATCTCCCGTCCGGCGGCTACCTGATCGTCGAGCCGACGGAGGCGCTCATCTCCATCGACGTGAACTCGGGGCGCTTCGTCGGCAAGAAGGATCCGGAGAAGACGAGCCTCAAGACCAATCTCGAGGCGGCACGCGAGATCGCCCGCCAGCTCCGCCTTCGCGACGTGGGCGGCATCATCGTCTGCGACTTCATCGACATGGACACGAAGTCGAACCGCGAGAAGGTGCTCCAGGAGCTGCGCACCCACCTCGGCCGCGATCGTGCCCGCACCAAGGCGTTCGCCGTGTCAGACCTCGGGCTGATCGAGATGACCCGCCAGCGGGTGCGGCAGAGCCACCTTCAGAGCATGACGGAAGCGTGCCCCACCTGTCATGGCACCGGTCGGGTCTTCACCGCCGAAACCATCCTGCGGCGGATGGAGCGAAGCGTGAAGCGCATCGGGGTCGAGGGGCGGCGCGACCCGCTGCTCGTGAAGCTGCATCCGGACGTGGCGATGTACGCCATGGAGAACGAGCCCGACCTCATGCGGAAGCTGGAGAAGACCGTCGGCTTCTCACTCGAGCTTCGGGATGACCCGTTGCTCAAGCCGGACGAGTTCAAGCTGGTCGTGAAGAGCGCCGGACGGGACGTGACGCAGCAGTACGCGGTGGCGTAGCCCGATCGTTACGGCACCAGCAGCAGTCCCACGCGCCCGCCGAGGTCATCATCCACGGCGGGCGTGTTGGCAGCGGGTTTCCACTCACCGCCGTTGATGCGCACCACGACGCGGTGGCTTCCGCGCGTCAACGTCACCGGGGCGACGAACGCGCCATTCCGCGGCACGAGCGCGACCGGCTCCCAGTTGGTGAAGTCACCCATGATCTCCACCGTGCGCGCACCGGGCGCCTTCACCGTGAACATCGCCGACGAGTCCGAACCGCTCACCTGAACGATCGGCCGGCTGCGTTCCTCGTGCACGGCGCGTGGCGAACGCTCGTTCAACCGCATTCCGACGCTGACATAGTCGACCGCATCGGCGCCATGAATGAAGTCCGGGAGCTGGTGCGCCACGCTCACCACGATCGCACGCGTAGACGTCTGCCAGAGCGCAGCGGTCGCGCTCACCGCCGGTGCGTAGAGCTGAGGCGCATCTCGGTCGCGGCGCACGGATGCCGCGACGTCGAGACTCGCATCATCGCTCTCCACGCGTAGCGAGATGCCGGCCTCCGTGTAGCGCACGGGGACCGTACCCACGACCTCATCTCGCGACCGGCCGATGAAGAGCTGCGCCATGTTCCACTGCTGCGCGAGCGACGTCGTGACCTGAACTCGCGGCCAACGCCACCACGCGCCCACGTCGACTCCCTCGCCGCCGAGGCGACCCGCCTCGCGCGACGCGACATCACCACTGAGGCGGAGCCAGCCTCCACCCTCTCCGATCGGTCGTAGCAGTCGTGCGGCGGCGAGCAGGCTGGAAGCCGCGCGTGACGCGGGGCCGGCGAGCGCGCTCAACTCGGCGGACACCTCGCCCAGCCATCCCTCGGGCAGGAGCGACCGACGGCCTGCGCCGAACGCGAACGACCCACTCGCGCCGCCCGGCGCGATCACCCCGTTCGCCGACGCGGAGAAGAAGCTGCGGAGCGTGTTTCCCGACGTCGTCCAGCTCACGAAGGGTCCGAACGCCCGCGAACTGTCGACGGGAAATCTCACCGCCGAGACGCCCACCTCCAGCGAACCTCGGCGCTGCGCGCCGAGCGGCCTGACCGCCGACAAGGCGACGATCAGGCCGCAGGTGATCGAAAACCAGCGTGGGTCCGCCACGCTATGGTCGTCGTCGCGGAGGAGAAGAGGTGGGTCTCGGACCCATCAGCACGCTCGCCGCACCGGCGTTCGTCGGACTGCCCGGGAGAAGCGCGGCACTCCCGCCGGTCGCGAGCGAGTGCAACCTGAACGCCGCCGCTTCCTCGGCCGGCATGCCGCTCGCCGCGTCGGATTCCACGAGGTTGCCGAACGCCAGCACCACCGCACCGCCAACCTTGCGCCTGAGCAATTCGACGATCATTCGAGCCGCGCGCTTTGGGGGCACGCCGCTCGCGACCAGTTGGGCCAGCGCGCCGATCGGCGCGCTCACCGGCCGCGTCGACGACGCGGAGCTCACGAGCCGCAGCTCTGCCGGAGTCGCACCCGCGGCGAGGGCGTCAGCGCCCGCCGTGAGCTCCTCGAGGGTGGCATCGGGTCCGATGATCGAGCGGACCGTGTCGAGTCGCACGGCGAGTGCGGCGACGGCCGATCGGATTCGTGGCACGGGCGCGCGCTTCAGGCGCCCCTCGCGCACCTTGCTCAATAGCGGCTCGACGGGCACGCCGCGCGCTCGCGCGAGCTCGATCTCGCGGCGAATCGTCGCGTCGCTGTCACTGGGGCTCGTGACATTGGCGCCGTCCCGCGTCGCGGACTGCGCCTGCGCAGAGTGTGCGCTCGACAGACCGACGGTCAGGGCAAGCGCTGCCTTGGCGGCGAACCGCTGAAGGCGTGTCGTCATGGCTGACCCACGAGAAGGACGGAGCCGGGCCGACCAAAGTCGACATCGGGAGCCTCCATCGCGCGCGGGTCCTGGACCCAGATCGTGTCGTCCACGAGGAAGGCATACACGTGACGTCCCGGTCGGAGCGCGACAGTCACGCTCCACAGCCCGCTCGCGCTGTCGCGGGTCATCGGCGCCCGATGTGCATCCCACTCCGTGAAGTCACCGACGACACTCACGCGGTGTGCGGCGGGATCGCGGAAGACGAGCTGCACGGACCGGAGGGCTGCCAGGTCCGTTGTGATACGTGCGAGCGACGCCGGCGCCCGAGCGCCGTCGAGACCCACCGGCGAGGCGACGGTTGCACCCGCGCCGGGCCCATCGCTGCGCAGCTTCGGCCACTCGAGCCAGCCGACGACGAGTGCGGCAGCCACCAGCCCCGACACAGCGGCGGCCCGGACGCCCGGCCGACTCCAGAACCGCGGAGTGACGGCGGTGCGCTCGCGTTCCGCCGCGACGGCGACCAGCAGCCGCGCCTTCGCACTGGCATCCACGATCGGCGCTTCACGCAGCACGCTGCGCACGCGCTCGATCACCTCGTCCCGTTCGTCAATCATCGTCGCTCTCGGTGAGCGCGGCACGCAGCGCGTCACAGGCGCGCTTCACGCGCATCTTCAGCGCGGACACGCCCTGTCCGGTGGCGCGCGACATGTCGTCGTAGCTCAAGTCCTCGACATGGTGCATCAGAAACGCCTCGCGCTGCTCGATGGGCAGTGCGGCCAGCGCGAGCTCGATCTCCTCCCGCCAGGCCAGGGCGAGGTCGTGGTGCACTCGTGCCGGCCGCTCCGGCACCTCGCCATAGTGCACGACGTCGGTGCGCCTCCGAGTGCGGGCCCCGGCCGTCCGACAGCGATTGGCGAGGATCCGGAACAGCCACGCCTCGAACGAGGCGTCTTCGCGGTACTTCGGGAACGCCCGGTAGACGCGAACAAAGGTGTCCTGGACCGCCTCTTCGGCGTCGAACCGGTCGAACAGCATGTGCAGCGCGAAGCGCAGGCAGCGAGCGTAGTAGATGTCGACCAGTGTCGCGAAGGCACGGACGTCACCCCCCTTGGCGGCGTGGATGATCAGGCTCCGCTCGTCGGCACCGTTTGATTCGCCATCAGGCGGACTGAGGGACAGCGGGGCTTCGCCGTGGACCAGGCGCAGCGGACGCGACCGGCTCATCGTCGCGCCGCCAGCGCTCTGTCCAGCGGCGCTCGAACTGAGCTGCTGGCAGCGGATGCGGCATGCAGTCCCGATGGGCAACGAGCCATTCGTTCGCGAGTGGTGACGGAGAGAAGGGAACCATACTGCCTTACCACGCGTATCGCCCACCGGTCACGACCCGCGTGCCGAACGGCACCAGGAGCCACTGCCGTCGCGCGCCGAAGCTGACGAGTTGACAGCTAACCTCGCGTCGGCTAACTTCTTAGGCTCTACGTCACACGTTCACGAGCGTCATTCATGTCCTACGCCATCATCCGCACCGGCGGCAAGCAGTTCCGCGTCGAGCCGGGCAAGAAATACCGCATCCCCACCATCGTGGGTGAAGCCGGTGGGTCCATCGAGTTCAATGATGTCCTCCTCGGCAGCGACGGAAAGAACGTCAAGGCCGGCGTGCCTACGCTCTCTGGCGCCAAGGTCACCGGCGAGATCGTCAAGCACGGCCTCGGCGACAAGATCATCGTCTTCAAGATGAAGCGCCGGAAGAACTACGCGAAGAAGCAGGGTCACCGGCAGGGCTTCACGGAAGTGAAGATCAACGACATCACTCTCGGCTGACGCGAGGATCCCATGGCTCACAAGAAGGGCGTCGGCTCGACCCGCAACGGGCGCGACAGCAACCCGAAGTACCGCGGCATCAAGAAGTTCGGCGGTGAGAAGGTCGTCGCCGGCAACATCATCGTGCGCCAGTGCGGCACGCAGTGGCACCCGGGACGCAATGTCGGCCTTGGTACGGACTACACCATCTACGCCCTCATCGACGGCGTGGTGAAGTTCGAGCACAAGAGCAAGACGCGGCAGAAGGTCAGCGTGTATCCCGCTGAGTCCACGTCAGCCGCCTGAACGACAGCGCACCCCTGCACGTCGAAGCGCCCTCCGCGATGCGGAGGGCGCTTTTTGCATCGCGGACCGCTCCGTGCAACATTCCCGCACGTCAACCGTACGAACCGGAAGACCCCGGAGGATGAGATGCCGATCTGGAACTCGTTGAAGCGCGAACTCGACAAGGCAGGGCAGGTGGCGCAGGGCGCCCTGGACGAAGGGCGCCTGCGGCTCGAGCAGCACCGCGCGAAGCAACGCGCCGAAGCGGCTGCGGCGTCGCTGGGATTCGCTATCTATCGTGCGCGTGCGGCCGGCGGAGATCTGGAACCGGAGCGCTACACCGTGCTGGCCGACAACCTTGCCAGCGCGGAAGCGGAAGTCGCTCGGCTGGAAGCGCAGTTGGCGGAACTGAAGAGCGTCTGACCCGCCGGCGGCGCTAGCGCCGCCGGCGGGTCCAGGACCCTACGGCTTCCCCAATGGCTGCCGATAGTTCGGCGGCAGCGTCTTGTACCGATCCTCCAGCAGATCCTGCCGCGACGGCTGGGTCACTTCGCGGCCGGCGATGAACACCCGCTCCGGCTGCGTCGCGAACTCCAGCGGATCGCCGCTCCAGATCACGACGTCGGCACTCCGACCTGGCGCGAGCGAGCCAACGCGGTCAGCCACACCGAACGTCTCCGCCGGCGTAAGGGTGATCGAGCGCAGCGCGGAATCCCAATCCATTCCGTAGGCGACGGCGTTCCCCGCCTCGAACCGGACGTTGCGGACGTTGAACGCCTCCTCATCGCCGCCGCCGGCGTTGCCGATCACGCTCACCTGCACGCCGGCCTTCGACAGGAGGCCGGCGTTTTCCTGGCGCTGGCCGAGGGAGGCGAACGACTCCGGAATGTTGTTCATCGCGCCGGTGAGCACGGGAATGCGCGCCGCCGCGAGCTTGTCGGCCATCATCCACGCCTCCGCACCGCCGGCGAGAATCATCCTGAAGCCGTAGTCCTTTGCCAGCTTCATCCCCGCCTCGATGTCGCTCGCTTTGTCGGCCTCGATGATCATCGGGACGCGCCCATCGAGTACCATCTGCAGCGCTTCCAGGTCGAGCCGGCTCGCCGCGAGGGGACGAATCTGGGCGCGCTCGAAGTCGGCGCGACGCGTGCGATACACTCGCGCGTCATCCAGCACCTGGCGCAGCTTCAGCAGCGTTTCAGCACGTGAGCCCCCGTTCGGGCCACGCGTCGGACCGAGGGTGGCTACCATTCCCACGGGAGAGCGGAGAATCATGTCCTGCGCCGAGCCGGGTACGAGATGCACCACACCCGCCTGCCCGGAGATCAAGCCGCCCTGCGGAGCGACGAGCACCGTCGTGACGCCCGCTTGCCGCGCCGGGGCAAGGAGGATGGACGTCGGGTTCAGTCCTTCCCACGGGGTGAACGCCGCGGTGATGCCGTTGTCGCTGTTCGGTGATCCGTACTCGCGCGTGCTGCTCACCGCGCCGATCTCCGTGAGTCCGAGCTCGGTGGCCGCGTTCACGAGTCCCGGCGTTACCACCTTGCCCGTGGCATCGATGCGCTGCGCGTCGGCTGGCACTGAGACGTCACGTCCCACGGCGACGATCTTCCCGTCGCGCAGGAGCACGGTGCCGCCATCGATCACCGGTCCGCTGACCGGATACACCTTGCCGCCCGTGATGGCGATCGTCTGCGCCTGCGTCGCGGTGGCGCACAGCACCAGCGCGGCGGCTGCGAGAGAATGGGCGCGCATCACTTGGTTCCTCCGTTGTTGACCGGCACGAAGCCCAGCTCGAAGTCGGTGCGCCACTGGTGCGCCGGGTCGAGGCGATCGAACATCATCGCGCCGTCGATCCACACCTTTTCGGCACGTGAGTAGACGCTGAATGGGTCGCCGGACCACAGCACCACATCCGCGTTCTTGCCCACCTCGATCGACCCGATCCTGTCCTGCAGGCCGAGCGCCCAGGCCGGATTGATCGTCATCCACTTCACAGCTTCGTCCTCCGAGACGGGCACGCCGATGCGATTCCCTTCGGCCATCGCCTTCGCCGCTTCCTGGTTGAGACGCTGCTCACCCGACGCATCGTCGGAGTGCATGATCGTGCGGACGCCGGCGTGATCGAGCAGCGCCATGTTGCCGCGCACCGCGTCCGCGGCTTCCATCTTGAATGAACCCCAGTCCGCCCACACCGACGCGGAGATCGAGTCGCGCGCGAGCAGGTCGGCGATCTTGTACGCCTCGATCCCGTGGTGGAAGGAGCGGATCTGATAACCGAATTCGTGCGCGATGTCGATCATTTGCGCCATCTCGTCGGCACGATAGCAGTGATTGTGCACGAGGATGTTGCCGCGCAGCACTTCGGCGAGGGTCTCGAGGCCCAGATCGCGCGCCGGCGGATCTCCCTGGTGGTTGGCGTTCCACTTGTCCCAGCGCCGCTTGTACGACTCGGCCTGGATCCACGCCGCGCGGTAGCCGGCCACGTTGCCCATCCGCGTCGACGGTCCACGCGAGCGATAGACGCGCTTCGGGTTCTCGCCGCAGGCCATCTTGAGGCCGTACTTGGCGCCCGGGAACTTCATTCCCTGCACGGTACGACTCGGCACCACCTTGAGCACCACGCTGCGACCGCCGATCAGGTTGGCCGAACCCGGCAACACCTGCAGCGTCGTCACGCCTCCGGCGAGCGTGCGCGGAAACTGGGGATCCTGTGGCCACACCGAGTGCTCGACCCACACGTTGGCCGTGACGGGATTCGTCGCCTCGTTCACGTCATTCGTCTGACTGCCATTGTCATCCGGCACGCCGCCGGCGCCGATGTGCGAGTGCGTGTCGATAATGCCGGGAGTGACGTACTTTCCCGTGCCGTCAATCACAACCGCATCACTCGGCGCCGAAACGCTCGCGCCCACCGCAGCGATCCTGCCGTCGCGCAACAGCACGCTGCCATTGCGGATCGTCGGTCCGGCAGCGGTGAGGATGGTGACGTTGCGGATGAGCGTCGGTCGCGACGGGAAGGGCTGGTAGGTGCTGGGGAACGGGTTGTCGTTCGGCACCGAGACGCCGCCCCTGGTAGCGGCGGCCCGCGCGGTGGTATCGGAAGTCGTGCTGCGACTGGACGTGGTCGTCGTGGCCGGTGCGGGCGCGGGGGCGGCGCTCGTCTGTCCGGCGCAGCCAGCCAGTCCGACGGCGAGCGCGATGGCGAGATGACGCATCGTGCGGGCGGTCCTCGTGGTGAGAGTGGGAGTTGTCGGAGGGACGGCCGAAACTACCCGCTGACGCGCGACGCGGCCAGAGCCGCGTGGGGCTACTGCGCCGTGAACATGCGGACGTCGTCTCCGCAGAGACCGTCCACGCCCATGTCGGCGAGTCGTTGCGCTTCGACAGGTGAATTGACCGTCCATGCGATGAGGCGCCCACCGGCGTCATGCACGCTGGCGAGCAGCGGAGCCGTCACGAGCGGTGCGTGCGGCCACAGGTCGCGAGCGCCGGTGGTGGCCATGAGCGATGATACGTCCGCCGGAGATTCCTCGAACAGCACACCGAGGCGGATCGCCGAATCGATGGCACTGATGCGGGCGATGAGTGCGTGGTCGAAGCTGTGAATGGCAAATGGACCGTCCTGATTGCCCATCACCTCCAGCACCTCGTGCTCGATGCCTGCTCCCTTGATCTCGACGAACAGCTCGGCGCGGCCGGCAACGAGGTCGCAGACGTCGGCGAGAGTCGGCACATCCTCCGCCGCCGAATGGAGGGTGGCGAAGCTCTCCTGGGCGATTACCATACCGCGCGCCAGCTCCGGATCGTGATGTACCACGACGACACCGTCCTTCGTTGCATGGACGTCGAGCTCGATGCCATCAGCGCCCGCCTCCAGCGCCAAGGCGAACGACGGGAGGGTGTTCTCGGGCGCCAGGCGAGGCATCCCGCGGTGGGCGATTCTGAGGGGATAGTTCGTCATTGGGCTGGGAATGGACCGGTAGAAGGTACCCGGTACCTCGTACCATGTACGGGGTACTTTTTACCGCACTGCCTTAACATTTGCCACCAGAACCCGTCCTACTAGCCGAATTGCATGCCCACCCTCGCCCAAGCCCTGTCCGACGAGCCATCCGACCTCGAGCTGATCGCGCGCTGGAAGAGCGGCGACCAGCGTGCGGCGACGGAGCTCGTGGAACGGCACGCGAAGGCGGTGGCGAGATTCGTGGCGAGCGTCGGCGCACGGGTGGACGTGGACGACCTGGTGCAGGACACCTTTGCGAGGGCATTCGCCTCGCTGGACAGCTTTCGCGGCGAGAGCTCGCTCCGGACCTGGCTGTTCACCATCGCCCGGCGGCTGGTGCTGGATCGGCGGCGGTCGGAACGACGGCGGGGCGGTGGCGCACGCATGCAGGTGGAAGTGCAGGATGCGGACGCGGTCACGGAGTACGATGCCCTCGACGCCGTGGTGGCGGACGAGGCGGAGCGGCGGATGCGTGAGGCCGTGGCTCACCTGACGCCGACGCAGCGCGAGGTCTTCACGCTTCGGGTGGCCGAGGGACTCTCGTACAGAGAGATTGCCGAGGCAGTGGATACGACGGAGGGCGCGGCGCGGGTGCACTATCATAACGCGATGCGCGCGGTCAAGGAGTTTCTCGATGATTGATTGTCCGAACGGCGACATTCGTGACCTGCTTCCCGACCTGCTGCACAACAGTTTGGGCGCTGATCAGCGCGCAGACGTGGAGGCGCACCTGCGCGGCTGCGCGGATTGCCGCGACGAGCTCGAGCTGCTGCGCACCATGCGTACCGCGCTGCGTCGCGCACCGATGGTCGACGTCGACGGCATCGTAGCGAGCATTCCGCCATACCGCGCGCCGGCGCGCCAGCTGGTGTCGCGGAGCTGGGGTGGCTGGCGAATCGCCGCCGCGGTCACGCTGCTCGCGGCGGGTGGGACCTCGGTGATCGTCGCCCGACACGGCGCGACGGCGAGAACGGACAGTGGACACATCGCCGTTGTGCGGGAATTCGACTCACTTCCCGGCAGCGCGCACGTGGCAGTGCCTGTCGCGCCGCCTGTCGTCGGGTCTGCCGGCACGGCGGCGAGCGCGACACCAGCAGCCTCGCGTGAGCTGGCGTTCGCTGGTGGCACGATCGGCGATCTCGACGACAGCGAGCTTTCGACGCTCATCGACGACATCGGCTCACTGAGCGCGGTGACGCCGGCGGAGCCGGACAACGCTGCGACCGTGAGTCCCATCGCTCCGACCTCCCCCAGCGGAATGAACAACTGATGCGACGACACGCACTCGCTTTCCTCGCGTTCGGCCTTCCGGCCATGATAGGACTTTCGTCAGTCGCCGGGGCGCAGCGTCGCGGCGCGGCCGAGGCACGCCCCGAGGCCGGCGCGAACGCGCCCGGCCGGCGTCAACAGATGGAGCGTCAACTTCGCCAGCGGCTCTGGCAGGTGACGAAGACGCAGGTGGGGCTCACCGACGCACAGATGACGAAGCTCGGCGAGACGACGAAGCGCTTCGATGCGCGACGGCGCACCATCAACCAGCAGGAGCGGGCTGAGCGCGTGGCGCTCCGCCAGCAGATCCTCGCTGGCGACCGCGCCGACCAGAATCGTGTCGCTGCGTCACTCGATCACCTGCAGGAACTTCAGCGTCAGCGGGTGGAGCTCCAGGCCGAGGAGCAGCGCGAACTGTCCGGGTACATGACGCCCGTTCAGCGCGCGCGCTTTGCCGCGCTGCAGGAGCAGGTGAGGAGGCGCGTGGAGGCGCTGCGGCGGCAGCATCCGGACTCGGCATCGCCATTCGGCAAGCGCTGAGGGCGCGCGGACGATGCGCCGGTTGCCCGGTTGAGAGCGCGTCGACCTAACGCCCTCGAGTCGCGCCGCCGGGTCCGTGCGTGCTGTGCGCGGCACTCGAGTGGAGATGAGCGAGGAACCAGTCTCGTGCTCGAAGCGAGACCTCTTCCAGCGTACCCGGCTCCTCGAACAGGTGCGTCGCTCCCGGAACAATCACCAGTTGGACTTCGGCCGACATCTGCGAGCGCGCCTGCTCGTTCAGCCTGATTACCAGATGGTCGCGCTCCCCGACGAGGAGAAGCGTCGGCGCTCGAACGTTGGGCAATGCGTCGCCGGCGAGATCGGGCCGACCGCCGCGCGAGACGACGGCAGAAACCCGCTGCGGGCGCGCCGCCGCCGCGACCAGCGCCGCCCCGCCTCCAGTGCTCGCGCCGAACATTCCAATCGCGAGATCTGCAGTGCGCGGTTCGACGGCCAACCACTCAATCGCATTCACCAGCCGACCGGCAAGCAGGGGAATGTCGAACCGCAGGTGCCGCGTCACGAGATCTTCCTCCTCCTCGGATGGCGAGAGCAGGTCGAGCAGCAGGGTCGCCAGTCCTGCGCGCCGGAGCACACTCGCGACGGCGCGATTTCGCGGGCTGAAGCGACTGCTGCCGCTGCCGTGCGCGAACAGCACCATCCCACGCGCACGCTCAGGGACGCCAAGGGTACCCTCGAGATTCAGCCGGTGCGCCGGAACGAGGATGGTGCGTTCATTCTGGTCCTCGCCGAGGTCGGACATGGCGGCTCCACGTGGTGTTCGCGTTCGTGATCGAGGTGCGACGACTCAGACCCGCGAACCGTTAATTGTGGCAAGGCCCGTGCAGGACGTTCACATCTCGACCGTGCCCGCGCTCATCCATTCGGAGGCAGCCGATGACATCACGATTCCTCGACCGACGGGAGGCTGGCCGGCGACTGGCGGCGGACCTGGTGCAGTATGCGAATCGCGCTGACGTGCGCGTCCTCGCGCTGCCACGCGGTGGCGTGCCGGTGGCGTTCGAGGTGGCGCGTGCACTCGACGCGCCACTGGACGTGTTCGTCGTGCGCAAGCTCGGCGTTCCGGGCCACGAGGAGTACGCGATGGGCGCCATCGCGACGGGTGGCGTAGTGCTGCTGAACGACGAGGTGGTGCGTTCCGTCGGAGTGAGCGATGCCAGCGTGCAGCGAGTGCTGCGGGACGAGCGACGCGAGCTCGAGCGGCGCGAGCAGCGATATCGCGGCGACCGAGCACCGCCGGACGTCGCCGGCAGGACGGTAATCCTCGTGGATGACGGACTCGCCACCGGCTCGACGATGCTCGCAGCCGTCGCTGCGCTTCGAGCGGAGCGTCCGGCACAAATCGTCGTGGCCGTTCCCGTGGCCTCATCGGAAAGCTGCGAGGCCATGCGGCGCGCGGCGGACAAGGTGGTCTGTTCCGTGACACCGGAGCCATTCTACGCCGTGGGGCTCTGGTACGACGACTTCTCGCAGACGTCGGACGACGAAGTGCACGAGCTGCTCGAGCAGGCCGCGCATGCACCTCACTAGCCCTCGCCGCTCTCCTCCTTCGCGGCGTCGTCCGCATGTGCGTCCCTGCTGAATCCACCCTCTGGTCCAAAGCCGCCATCTCCGGCGCCGCTCGACCGTCCCTTCAGACCGGAACGACCATCACGGATTGGAACGTCGAGCCGGCGCTCGGCGGCCCAGTTGCCGGCGGGGTCGTAGTCCCCAGCGCTGCTGCGGCGGAACGGAAGGTCCTGATCGTCTTCGGCGGGGCGAGCGGTCTCGGCGTCCTTCGGGGTGCGCTTGTCGGTCATGAAGACCTCCTGCAGAGTGGCAAGTCACGACGCTGCGCGCGCTGCGACACTTGCGATCACGGCCACTTTCGTGCCCATGACTTCGGAGCGCGATCCTCTGAATCGTTTCTCCACGCGAGCGCCTCGACGAATTGAAGTCGTTCCGTCAGGCACGCAAACAAACGAGTGAATTTCGGCGCGTGATTCATCTCACACCGAATGTTGGCGTCGCGACCGATACTTATCGTGTTCGCCTGCTTCTGCTCGCTGACCTCCAGCGTGCCACCCCCCGACGCCGGGAGATGGACGTGACCGATGACAAGTACCCACTCGCACAGCCAAGAGCTGAACAGTTCGACGCGCTGGTCTGCGAGCTGTATCCGAAGATTCGAGAACTCTCGCCCCATCTGAGCCCGGTCGAGGCACTTCGGGCTGCCACGCGCATGGCCGAGTATCGCATGGACGATGAGGCTACCCTGATGTGGGGGATCCAGGTAACGCGGCGCTGACACGTTTCGCGCGCCTCCCCCGACACCGGAAGGCCTGCCTGTGGCCGGATGCGCTGCTGGCTCGTCCTACCCAGGACCATGCCAGACCCGACACCGGCTGTTCGTGCCCCTGTCTCTCCCCCGGACCCCTCTCCGGGCGCCACGTCCGATGCTGCACTGCGCGCTGAGCTCGCGGCGTGTCGTGCGGCGCAGGATGAGCTTCGACACAACGCGACCCATGATGGGCTGACCGGGCTTCCGAATCGGGTGCTGTTCCTCGACCGCCTCGCTCATGCGGTCGAGCGCGCGCGCCGGCACAAGGAGTTTCGCTTCGCCGTGCTGTCTCTCGACCTCGACCGGTTCAAGGCCGTCAACGACAGCCTCGGCGTCCGCGTCGGCGATGAAGTGATCGTTGATCACGCACGCCGGCTCGAGAAATGTGTCCGCGGCGAGGATATGGTTGCCCGCTTGAGCGGGGACGAATTCGCCATCCTCCTCGAGAGCCTGGCGGATGACGCCGACGCGGGCCGTGTCGCCGAGCGCATGCTGCGCTCGCTGGCCGCGCCGGTGGAGACGCGCGAGGGCGTCGTGTTCTCGACGGCCAGCATCGGCATCGTGCTCAGCTCTTCGGGACTGGACACGGGCGACGACGCCAACATCCGCCTGCTGCAGCAGGCGGGCGTCGCGATGTCGCGCGCGAAGGCCGCGGGACGAGGGCGCTACGAGATGTTCGACCGCGCCATGCAGGCAAGGGCAGTGAACCGGCTGCGCACGGAAACCGACCTGCGCACGGCCGTCGAGCGCGGGGAAT
>Ga0207657_10002934_pt1 | contig 18309 bp, 19 predicted proteins | sample KBSC33metaG_FD_184316 | JGI IMG/M metagenome (GOLD analysis project Ga0207657, IMG submission 184316) | Corn rhizosphere microbial communities from Kellogg Biological Station, Michigan, USA - KBS C3-3 metaG (SPAdes) (version 2) | ecosystem: Host-associated > Plants > Roots > Rhizosphere > Soil ... | reverse complement strand
CGGGGGGTATGTTCAATAATATCGATCGATCCACTTACACCAGAAATGGATATCGCCAGTGGTCAGTATGCAATCCGACTCCATGCCCACAGCTGATACTTTCTTTCCTGCCTGTCCTTCCGGCACGCTCAACATGTCCGGCTGGATGACGTCTTTCTGGATGGCCAATGGTGTCGGGGCGGCGGGCTGGAGGGTGCAGGATGTAGCGGCAAATCCCATACAGAAAGCTATGACTGCGATGACCCCTGGTTTGTGTGGCATGCCGACTCTCCTCGTGCCGACACCGTGATCACCCTGGCGGTAGATACCGCGGCCCACGACCTATATCTAGTGAGTATCACGCTTCCCAGGACGCTCCACTAGGCGAGACCCTGGTTCAAGTGAGTGCAAACGATCCAATGAGGCGTCGGGAGAATGCGGAGAGAGTGAGCAGAGGAGGTCTGTTATGCTGTCCCTGTCGAATCCGCTGGTGAAGTTCGGAACTGAAGAGATCGAAGGGAAGAGTTGGTGCCCCCGACACGAATTGAACGTGCGACCCGCGGTTTAGGAAACCGCTGCTCTATCCAACTGAGCTACGGGGGCGTGGCTTGAATTTAGCGTACTTACGCGAATTGTGTCTAGCAGTCGATAGTAGTCGAGTTGTCGATGTCCAGATTTTTCGGTAATGTGATCGTATGAGAGCAATCAGCCGGCTTCTGCGGCTCACTGTGACGGTAGTCTCGATGCTCGGCCTGTTCTGGGCGAACGACGCTTCGGCGCTCGATAACCCCGAAAGGGTGATTGAGGAGACCTGTGACCGCGACTGGTCCCATAATTCACGGATGCGGGCCGCTTGTATCGAGCAGCAGTTGAGCGTTCTCGAGAAGTCCAGATCGACGCCGCTTGATCCGCGTCTTCAGCAGGAGGATCTCTCGCTGATTCAGGAACGTTGCGCGAAGAATTGGCCTGACGACGTCCGCATGCGGCTCCAATGCCAGCAGCAAGAGATCCGAGCGTTTCAGAAGCTCCAAGGTCCTCCGCCAAAGGGTGTCAGCTTGAAAGATTACTCGGTTGCAGTTGCGCAGTGCTCCAAGGAATGGCCCGACGATTTCCGGCAGCGCGCACGTTGTATGGACCAGCAGATTGCTGAGAAGCGCAGGGACCAGGAACGCGACTAGTTTCACATGTCGAGGAGTCGTCAAGGAGAGGAAGCGTCAGCTCCGCCGGGCGACAATAGGGCGGTACGGGTCGGAATCTGCTTCAGCAGATCGGCGCGAATCTGATAGACGCCGGGAAGCCGATGCCCAATGGCAAACGCCAATCCGTTGGCCTGGTCGCCGATCAATAGTTTACCGACCAGTTTGCCATCTTTTCCCGTCGCAACAAATTCCGCGGCCGGGTGCACGAGGCCATACGGGGCCAACGGACCGGGCTGTTTGACCACACGCTCCTCTGCCGGAACATTCACGACGCGGCTCACGAATAGATTGACAGTTTGTGAATCGACGTTTTCCGTCGGGCGGTCTTCCAACACCCATTCGCCGTTCTGGTTGATGAGGGTGTAGGTCTCGGCGTGAGTCTTGACGCTCAGCATCGCAATATCGGTGTCGTCGGCGCCGAGGAGGCGCTTGTCCTGCAGGTGATACAGTTCTTTTGTGAAGTCTTTGACGAACGTAGGGTTAATGCGATAGAGCGGTGCATCGGGGGCCGTTTCGGCGAAGGCTTCGCCGCTTGACGGATCAGGCTGATAGAGCTTGACGGTCTGATCTCCCTCGGACGCATGCAAGGTGATCTTCACTTTTACGTGTTTCAATGTTCTGGCCAGTGCGTCCCGGCCGGGACCCGGATCGACGATGCCCATGGCCTTTAGGTCCTCCAGGCGAAACAACAACATTCGAACCTCATTGAGGTCGGCCTCCGCTTCCACAGGGTACCGAATTTTCCATTTGGGTTTCGGTTTGTCGCTGACGCGATATAGGACGATCTCGGTGGTCGGATACGTCAGCCGAACTCGATCGATCTCTCCCGACATGACGTGCAGAATGTCCTTCCTGCGGAATGTCATCAGCGATTTATTCACAAAATCTTTCGGGGCGAGATCCGTCAATAAGACGGTATGGTCCGAGGTCCGAAGCACATAGAGCGTCGAGGACAGCGGGCCGGTATCGCCAAGGAGGAGGGTTTCTTCCGTTGAGCCGCCCTTTATGGTGATGGCGGCCACGGGCTTGTCGAGTCCGAATGGCGCGAGTGCCTTTGGATTCTCCTCGACCACCCGATGGACGGACCCCAACACGATGGCTCTGAGCAGGCTGCGAACTTCGCGAGTATCTGCCTCGGCACGGATCGGGTTGATCAACGTCCAGCCCTTGTCCGCATTTCGTTCAAAGACCAGTTCCTCGCGATCGCTCTTGAAGGTCAGCGAAGTGATCGCCTGTTCCTCCAGCGTGACCAGTTTTCTTTTGGCTGACTCCTGTTGTTCCTGCGACTGTTTGGCGGGAAATTCCACGAGATACAGATAGAGCCCGAGCGCCGCGAGCACGAGCGCCATTCCTGCTGTCGGCCAATAACGATTCATCTAGAGGCGACGGCGTTTGCGCCACACATTCACGCCGGCGACGAGCACCACGGCGGGCAGGAAGACCACCTGCACATACAGTAGGGTACGTTCTTGAATGGGGTTCGGGACGAATGGCCGCACGGACTGGTCCCTCGGGCCAATGGCAATCATGTCCCGATCTTGGGCCAACCAGGCGGCCGTGTGGAGGAAAAAGTCGCTGTTGCCTGGAAAGTTCACGAACGCATTGCTCGCGAACGTCGAGTTCCCGATGACGACGATGGCTGGGCGGGGTTTCCCCTCAACAGGAGACGTTCTTGGTGCGAGCGCGCCGGCCATGGGCAGCGGACCTTTAATGTCTGCTTTCTCGTCGAGAGCAATGACGCGACCGGTGGCCTTCATCACTGCCCGACTGTTGGGCGACGTCCGAGCGAGCTGAACAAAGTCCCAATCCTTCCCCACCTGCTCATCAAACGTGACGTGGCGAGCCAAAGGAAACAAAACGGCGGCGCTCAAATCCTGCGTAATTTCATGCTCGGTAAAGGTTCGGACAAGTAAGACGGTAGGTTCGCCCTGTGCAAGACGGTCTTGAAAGTCCACCAGTACACCAGGGCCTAAGCCGACTCCCCAATGCTTCAGGAGGGGATTGAGCTCTGCTTGGGTCTCGGGGTCGACCATCAGCAAGAGATGGCCGCCTTTTTCGACGTACGCAAGAATGCGGTCCAATTCTTCGGGAAGCATCGGCTTCCTAGGGCCGGCGATGGCCAAGATGGACGTACTGTCGGGAACGGCGGTCTGCGTGAGGAGACTTAGAGTGCCAACCTCGTAGCCCTGCTTCATCAAAATTTCCTTGGCCAGCGAGAATCCCATCCGGTCGCGGTTGTCAATGCCGGGCTCCCCGTGTCCCTCCAGAAAGAGAATGCGTTTCTTATCGTCTTTTGAGACGCGAATGAGGGCGCCAGTCAATTCGGCTTCTGACGGATTGGTCACACGAACGGTTTGAGTACCGCTTTCGAAGACGGCCGTATCGCTCCTTGTGATGCCATAACTCTGCGCGACCTTCGGTTGACGCTCCGGGTCCACGAACTCGACGGCAATCTTGGTGCTGGCTTGGCGATAACTGTCCAGCCGTTCTTTATAGGTCTGAAACCCGGGGTCCTTCTCGCGTGTGAAGACGGTGATTTTCACTTCGCGAGGCAGGCTTCTGATCGCGCGGTGGGTTTGCGGTGCCAATGAGAAATTCTGATTTTCAGACAGGTCCCACCGAAGCGAGTGCCGTGCCGCAAGAAAATTCACGATGGAGAGGATGCCAACGAACAAGAGCACCATGAACAGGCTGTTGACGCCCATCCGCGTCGAACGCCGGGCCGACACCGCTTTGACGGTGTCGGCATGGACAATAAAAAAGAGAATCAGGCTGATGAGCGCCACTCCCTCGATTGCCGTTACAATCCCGAGGTGTTCCGGCGAGAAGTGGTATCCGATCATGCCGGCGAGCGCCAGCGATAGGCCAATGACGCCGAAGGGAATTGCCTTCAAGGTCATTTCCACCTCGTCGAATCCACGACGCGGTGAGTGAGAAACAGCATGAGAACGAGAGCGCTGGCGAAATAGACCAAATCCCGTGTGTCGACGAGACCGCGGACGAGATGGTCGTAATGCTCCATAAAGGACAGATAGGAAATGACCTGTCCTGCCGGCGTATCGCCAAGCAGGGAGCCGACGCCAGCCAAAAGCCAGAGAAAAAGCAGCAGGCCGAAGCTGACGAAGGCTGCGACGATTTGGTTTTCAGTCAATGCGGAGGCAAGAACGCCGACCGATAGAAACAGCGCTCCCAGCAATGCGAGACCCACATAGCCCGTTAGGATCGGATACCAATCGAAATCGCTAAACAAGGCAAGCGTTAAGGGTATAAGACCCGTAAGACCCAACAGGCCGAGAAACAACACGAATACGCTCATGAATTTTCCCGCAACGATCTCGTTCAGGCCGATCGGAGAGGTCATGAGCAATTCGAACGTCCGCAGTTTCTTCTCCTCGGCGAACAGCCGCATGGTGAGAATCGGCAGCACGATCAGGAGGACGAACCGGATGCTGCTGAAAAGATTTCGAAACACCAGGTCGTTGAGATTAATTTGGGCTTGTCCCTGGACCTGCATTAACTGGATCGCTTGAGCCCCGGTGAAGACAATATAGATGTAAGCGAGCAGGCCGACGATCAGAAGAAATACTGCTCCCACCACATATACGACCGGCGAGACGAAGTACGAACGTAATTCCTTGGCCACAAGGGTATTCACGCGCGTCATGACGGCACACCCATGTTGTTTTCGTTCACCGCGCTCGCGAGCCCTGCCGCTGCGTCAGAGCCCGGTGTCAGCTCTTCTTCGTGTCTGGTCAGTTTGAGGAACACGTCTTCCAACGTCATGGAAATCAATTTGAGTTCGATGAGCCCCCAGTTGTTGGTTACGGCCAGCCGCGCAATGTCTTCCCTGATGTCTTTGCCCAGGTGGCTTTCAAGTAGAAAATGCCCGGCCGGTCCGTTCCCGTGCACATCAAGCACGCCGTCGACTTGGCGGAGCCTCGCTTGGACGTCCCCGGGCGGCCGAGTCAGGGTCAGGGCGATTTTTTCCGAATGGCGCAGCCGGGTGGACAATCGGTCAGGGGTGTCCTCGGCGACAATGCGCCCGCCACTGATGATGACGACCCGTTGGCAGACCGCGGTGGCTTCCGGGAGAATGTGAGTGCTCAAGATTACGGAATGCGATCCTGCCAGGCTTTTGATCAATTCCCGGATCTCGATGATCTGCTTGGGGTCGAGTCCGACGGTCGGCTCATCTAAAATCAGCACTGGCGGATCGTGGATGAGTGCTTGCGCGAGACCGACGCGCTGGCGGTAACCGCGCGACAGGTTACCGATCAATCGGTGCTGCACAGAGCCCAGACCCAATCGTTCGATCTCACGAGACATGGCGGTGGTGAGCACGGCACCGGCCAACCCACGGAGTCGGCCGACGAAGCGAAGATATTCCTGGACGGTCAGTTCCTGGTACACCGGCGGCGTCTCCGGCAAGTAGCCGATCCGTCGTTTGACGTCCATGGATTGTTCGAGGCAGTCATAGCCGGCCACGGTGGCCCGACCTTCGGTCGGCGGCATAAAGCAGGTCAGGATGCGCATCGTCGTCGTTTTTCCCGCGCCGTTGGGGCCGAGAAAGGCCAGCACTTCACCCTTGGCGACGGAAAAGGTCACTCGGTCGATTGCAGTGTGTTGGCCGTAACGTTTGGTGATCTGTTGAACGTCAATCATAGAAACGAATCAATGATTTTGGCGCTCTGGATGGGATCGGGGGTTCCGCGGCAGGCGTCTACTCGCCATTTCTTTACGTGTGCATGTTCGGCATCTTACTCATGAGGACGTAGGCAGTCAACCGCCCATAGGCGTTCTGCGCAGCTTTACACGGGTGACTTGGTCCTGGTAGAGTCCCGCTCGGTCACTCCAACGCCTCCTCATAATCATATCGACATCATGACATCTCGTATTGGGCTCACGATCTGGGCTGTTTCCCTGTCCCTCTGCCTGATTGCCGTGGTGGTACAGGCGAGTGCGGGCAGCAGGTATAAAGTCCAAGGCACCGTGGTCGCCATCACGCTCACACAGACGCCTCCATTGATCGTGGTAAAAACTCCCCTCGGCCCGAAGAATCATATGACGGTTGGTGCCACGGTCACCGCTCAGACAAAGATTCTGCGAGGGAAAAAGCGGATCTCGCTCAATACGATTCGAGAGGGGGAAGTCGTTTGGCTCACCTATGTGAAGGCGCCTGGAGGAGTGCTTGCGGAAATTATCCGAGTGGGTGCCTAGCACGTTGACCGGGGGCATCTCTTTCCTTTATATGGGAGATATTCCCTCCGTCCGATAGCGCATTCCCGCCACCGGTACGCAGGTTATTCACTCCATACCAAGGTAGGGGCGTAATCTACGGTCGCGGTATTGTTGACTGCTCGGTTCAGGATTACCGTGAACCTCATCGGCGAGGTGTCCGTGTATTCCTGTCAGATCAACCGAGCACTACAGGTGTTGACGATGACAAACTATACTTTGCGATCGAATCAGGCGGTATTCTGCACCCTTACTATTGCCGGTATGCTGTTGGGCGCCTGTTCCTGGATTCCAAAAGGGGAGGCCCAATTTGACGTCGGGATCAAGGACCGTGGGGTGGCCTCCTGGTATGGCGAGCAGTTTCATGGCAGGCAGGCAGCCAACGGTGAAATATTTGACATGGAAGCGTTGACCGCCGCACACCGGACGATGCCCCTTGGCAGCATCGTGCGGGTCGTCAACCTCGCGAATGGCAAGCACCTGTATGTGCGCATTACCGATCGTGGCCCCTACGTCAATGGTCGCATACTCGATCTTTCCCATGCCGCGGCGGTTCAGTTGGACATGGACCATGAGGGTACTGCCCACGTCCAGATTGAGATCGTCGGGCAATGGCGTCCGGAACTCTTACAATATTCCGAATCCACCTCGGGACGGATCTCATCGCTGTTGATCGAGAAGACGGTGGCCGACCGTCCGATTGCGTTCATGACCTCATGGCTGCGCGTGTTGCCTAGTGATGTATGGCTCGCCCGCCGTATTCGTCGTGTTCCGGCGATCCTGGCGGCTGATCACATCGCTCATGCGGAGGTCGCCACTCTCGCCTTGGCGTAATGCTCTTCTTCTGTCTCCTTCGGGTTGACAGTGCGCGAACTGCTCCACTAGACTATCTCTTCTTCACCGGGGCTGACGAGGTCGGCTTCAGGCAGACGACCGTGAGGGGAGACGCATGGCAAAAAAGCAGACCGCTGAATCCGACGAATCCAGATTAAAACAGAAAATCGCTCAAAAACACGCCGATCAGTCGAATCCCGAAGGGGATGCCACCATACGGTCCTTGCGCAAGCGGTTGAAGCGCGAGCAACGCAGACGGCGGGCATTGGCTTTGAGACGGAAGCATGCCGGCGGAAACAAACCGGCGGAGACTGCTGCACCGGCGGCGGGATAAGATCAAGCAGTTGAAGGAACAGCGCCATGGATGAAGTACGCAGCGAAGAGGAGCGGCAGACGAAGGGCGAGGCCGACCTCGCAAGTGATGAACTAGCGGACAAAGTGTCGGCGGAATTCACGAGCGATCGGACTCCCGCCACAGATCTCCCCGGCGAGCAGGCTGAACCGGTCATGCTCGAAGAGGAAAAGGTCAAAGACGAGATCGATATTCAGATCGATCTCTTGAAGGATCCAGATTGGGTCGTGCGCCGTGAAGCGGCGATCACCTTGGGTGAGATGGGCGACGAACGCTGTGTCGAGCCGCTTTGCAAGGCGCTCTATGACGGCGATTGGCAGGTCCGTGAGGTGGCCGTTGACGCGCTGGGGCAGATTGGATCGCCGGCCGTTGAGATGCTGACCAAGATGGTGCGAGATTGGGATGTCCGTAAGTATGTCATCATGGCGTTGGGCAAAATCCGCGATGAGCGCGTCCTGGATCCACTCATGCTTCAGTTGCGAAGCGATGAATTCAAAGACGATGCGACGAGTGCGCTGGTCGAACTGGGCGAGCCGGCCCTTGAGCGCCTGATCAAAGCCTTGAAAGACAAAGATGAAATGGTGCGAAAGCAGGCCGTCTTAGCGCTGGGACGGATCAAGCACGCCGGCGCCGTGGATTCCTTGATTGAAATGCTTGCCGATGCCGATTGGTTCACTCGGCTGACCGCCGCGGCAGCGCTTGAGGCGATCGGCGATCCGCGCGGGCGCGACGCGATCAAGCCGTTGACCAAGGATCCCGATATGGTTGTTCGGATGAGGGTCGAGCGGATCCTGGCGAAGTGGAAGAAGCAGCCCGCCGGTTCGGTGTCGATGAATTGACCGGTTACTTGCGCAGTTCACTGTCCAGATTCTGCTGCAGTTCAGTCAGTTTCCGAATGGGCACCGGTTTCCCCATCGTCAACTCCAGCCGCATTTCCTGCAGTTGTCCGACGAGTCCCCGCATCGCCTGCGTCTGATCACTGGGCTTCGCGCCCTTCATGGCGCTTTCCAAAGCATTCACGCCCTCGGCGAGCTGTTTGGCCGCCTCCCCGTAATTCTTGTCGACTAGTTCCGACTTCGCCTGCACCACTCGTGATTTTGTATCGAGAAGCGCTTGCCTCCTGCGAAGATCGCGCTCAATGCCCATGGTGGTATCGACCACGTTCCTGGACATCTCCTTCAACGAATGTTGGAGATCACCCACCGTTTCCTGGAGGGTGCCCACGGGGCGCTGCCCGAAATAGTACCCCAGCGCAAACGAGGCGAGGGTGAGCATCAGAATGCCCATAAATTTCCACATGACTATCCTTTCCGTCCTCTGCCCGACGAGGACCTTGTGGCGGAGTTCAGCTGATTGAGCAGACTCCCGGCCGCGGTAATGCGGACCGCCGGATCCGAGTCATGGAGACCTTTCTTGATCAGAGGCAGTACAGGCAGGGAGAGTTTTCCCAAGGCTTTGGCCGCGTACAGACGCGGTTGGGGTTGCTGATCTTGTAGGAGCGTCTGGAGGACGGAGAGTGCTTGCCTGTCGGATGCCGCGCCCAGGGCCTGGGCAGCGGAAGCCCGCACAGACGGATTCGGATGCCGCGCAAGGTCGGTTGCCACGAGAACGGCACTCTGATCCCCCAGTCGTAGGAGCCCTTCCACCGCGCTGGCTCTGACCTGCATGGACGCATCCCGGGTCAACGCATGAAGCAGCGGGCGTGAGTCTTTGGTGCCCACGCGGCCCAGACTAGAGGCCGCAACTGCTCTCACGCGAGCGTGCTCGTCTCCGAGTGCATGCGTGAGAGGAGCGACCGCATCGGCCTGGCCGAACTCACCCAACGCACCCGCGGCAAATGCCCGTACGGGCGGTTCAGGATCGTACACACCGTGGCTGAGCACACTGAGACTGGAGGGCCGCTTGAGCCGACCCAGGACTCCCAATGCAGCCATTCGCGTCTCGGGGTCCGGCAATGTGGCTGCTCCGGTGATATCGGCCAGCATGTCCTGTTTGCCGAGCCGGTACAGGGCGGCGTAAGCAAAAACGCCTTCAGGTCCATCCTCTGTTCTCGCCACTTCCACCAATCGCGGCATAATGTCGGTCACCTGCGCCTCGCTCAGTGCGTTCATCGCTGCAATGCGCACCGAACCCGAGTCATCTTGAAGCGCGCGCCGCAAGGGCTGTGATTTGGCGGCAAGCCCTGCCCTCGCGAGCGCCTCGACGGCTCGAGCACGCACGATAGGTGAGCTGTCCAACAAGCCATCCTCTAAGAGGGCTTGCTGATCCGGTAGGCTCACATCTGCAAGCGCGCTGTAGGCGGCGATGCGAAGGTGTTCCCTCGTGTCGCGCACATAGGCGCTGAGGAAACTGACGCCCAGTGGTCGCAGCAGGTCCGGATCGTCAGCCTGGCCGGCTTTGACGAGCCGTTCATAAATTTCCAGCCCTTCCTCCGGCCGACCGAGTTTTGTTGCACTTTGCACGGCCAGCCGAAGCAGCGCTTTTGAGGGGGTGACTTCAGAAGACTCCGGAGGCAGGACCCGTAACACCGCGCCATAGTCGGCACGGTTGAAGGCCTCGGTCGCTTCTCGTTCCAGGGAAGCTGCCGCGGCGGCCACGGCGAGAGAGGGGGCCGCGAAGGCAAGCAGCATGCAGATGAGGGAGAGCAGCGATTCGTCCTCACCAGGTTGTCGGGACTTGAGTCATCGCTGGGCAGTACAACAGCTCGACGTAGTCCTTTACCATCCGCTTGGTGCAGAACCGGGGGGCGACGGTTCTGATGCTTTCCTTGACCATCTGGAGCCAGCCGCGCGGAATGCCGTCGAGATCGCGTTGGTAAAACAACGGCACCGCCTCCTGCTCCAACTGCCGATATAGTTGTTCGGCATCGTGAGCGTCCTGTGCCTGCACATCGGCGTTGCCCTCCAAGGGCTGAATACCCCAGCCGTTCGCGCCGTTGAAGCCTTCCTGCCACCAGCCGTCCAGCGTGCTGAGATGAAGCACGCCGTTTAAGGCCGCTTTCATCCCGCTGGTGCCGCTGGCTTCCATGGGAAACCGAGGGGTGTTCAGCCAGATGTCCACGCCCTGGACCAGGAATTTGGCCATGTGCATTTCGTAGTCTTCGAGGAAGGCCACGTGTCCGCCGAGCTTGTGGTCGTTGCAAAAATTCATGACTTCGTGGATGAAAAAGCGGCCCGGTTCGTCGGCGGGGTGGGCTTTCCCAGCGAAGACAAGCTGGACCGGCCTCCACTTGTCCTGAAGCAGCCGCTTCAATCGGTCGAGGTCTTGGAAGAGCAGCGTCGCGCGCTTGTAGGTCGCGAATCGTCTGGCGAATCCGATCGTCAAGGCTTCCGGATCCAGCAGCGTGCCGCGGCTCAGCACCTGTGATGGCTGCAAATTCCCCTGCATCCACCCAGTGCGCGCCCGTTCCCGGATAAATCCCATCAATTTGCGTTTCATGGCTTGACGGACGGCCCAGAGGTCGTGGTCAGGAATGTCGAGTACTCGCTGCCACATGGCCGGATCGTCGCAATGCTCAGACCAGGCCGGATGGAGGGATTTGCTGTAAAGACGGTGCAGATCCTGCGCAATCCAGGTGGGGGCATGAATGCCGTTGGTGACATGCCGGATCGGCACCGATTCGACCGGCAACCCTGGCCAAAAATGCTGCCACATCTCGCGGCTGACGCGGCCGTGTTCACGGCTCACTCCGTTGACGTGTGCTGACAGCCGCATCACGAGGGCCGTCATGTTGAACCCATGCCCACGCGATTCCGGCGTCTCGCCCAACCGCAGGAACTCGTCTCTGGAGAGATTGAGCTGTTCCCAATATCCTGAAAAATAGCGGTCCATCAGATAATGCGGGAACACGTCGTGACCGGCGGGGACCGGCGTATGGGTCGTGAAGACCGTGCTCTGACGGACGACTTCACTGGCCTCAGCGTGGGAGCGGCCGCTTTGCACTAGTTCGCGCACACGTTCCAACGTCAGAAACGCAGAGTGGCCTTCGTTCGCGTGCCAGACGGCCGGCGCAATGCCCAACGCACGAAGTAGGCGCACGCCGCCGATGCCCAAGAGAATCTCCTGACAAAGCCGCATCTCTTGGTCGCCACCGTACAATCGCGCCGATAACGCACGGTTCTCCGGAGAGTTTTCCGGCACATCGGTATCGATCAAATAGAGCGGAATACGGCCCACCAACACTTTCCAAACGACGGCTGTGACATTGCGTCCGCCCATGTCGACGGTGAAGCGGCATTGTTCGCTCGACGGCGTCAGGGCCGGATGGATAGGCGAGTCCTCCCGATTAAACGGCGCGTATGCGGCTTCCTGCCACCCTTCCTGTGTGATTCGCTGTCGAAAATAGCCCTGAGGATACATGAACCCAATCCCGACGAGAGGGACACCCAGATCGCTCGCTTCCTTACAATGATCTCCCGCAAGGATGCCGAGACCGCCACTGTAAATGGGAATAGAGGTGTGGAGGCCGAATTCGGCGGAAAAGTAGGCGATGATCTTCTTGGTTTCTCCGGCGTGCTTCGTGCTGAACCAACTCCGCCCGTTGGCCTTGTACTCGTCGAACAGTTTGAGCACGGCGGAGTATTGCCTGAGATACGACGGGTCATTCGCGAGCTTGGTCAATCGTTCGGGTTTGATATCGGTCAGCAGCTTGACCGGATTGTGGTGCGTATAGAACCACAGCGTAGGATCAATCGTCTCGAAGAGCTGGCGGGCCTCCACCGTCCAACTCCACCAAATATTCAGCGACAGTTCGGACAGCCGAGCGAGGCTGGGAGGAATACGTGTGTGCACAGAATCGAGGGTCGTCGTGGGGTTCACGCAGTCTCCTTGTGTGGTGGACTTAAAATCGGCGAGAAGACGGTCACTCGTGGAATCTTCTTCAGGCGTGACCTGCCTTGTGCCAAGAGATCCACTCTTCGGAGAATGCCACGGCGGCATACCGTTCGCCAAGCACTTTCGCAACTCGATTCATCAGCTTGGTGAGCTGCTGAGTCTCCTCGGTGGTCAGATCTTGACGAAAACGCGGATGCAGTCCCCAACGAGTTTCAATTTCATCGCCGGAAACATCTGACATGATACTGATGAGTTTGATTTCGTTTCCTGTCTGCCCTCTTGACGACCCGCTTGCGATCGATGCGGCCTGGCTGGCAGATGGCTCACCCACGGGGCCGACATCCGGCGGCCGTTCGCCTTTGAGAATTGCCGTGATGGCAGGAACCATCGCTGTCGCGCACAACATGGCTGCTGAGGTGATTTGGGAATTGTCAGCGACACCGAGGGCATCGGCTACGCGTCCGCCGAAGGTGTCGAACATGTCATTCTTAGCCTTGCTCTCTTCCGTAATCGAGAACCGATAGCCCTCGTAGAGTTTTCGGCTTTCCGCCACCACCCCGCTGATGGTCATCATGATCTCGTTTTGATCGACCGCTGAGAAGGCTGGCTCCAGCACCGCACGCAATCGAGTCGTCACCGCATCTTCCAGTCCGGTCATAAAGTCCGGCTGATCTTTAATGGGAATATGAAATGCCGACAGGCGGTCGGCCAGGTTGAACGTGACCTTGAGGAACTCGAGGTAGAGCTTCCACTCGTCCTGTCGCTTCAACTTGAGCGCCTGTTCGGGGGCGTTCTTCTTCATGACGGTCACCGATTCTCCGGCGACGGCCAGCATCAGATCGGCGAGCGAGCGTTGCTGTTCACTATAAGATATGCTGGTTGTGGCCATGAGCGGAGTACTTCCTCTCGTTTAGAATGGGGCATTATAACCGAGTGGTCCTCTTGGCTCCAAGAGGGAGGCAGGTCGTCGACTGCTTGCACGGTTTCTGGGGTTTTCTGCTGGCAAATCGCCGTTCAGTCGTCCACAATGCGCGGCAAATGAATTCTAGGGAGTTGTGACCCGGCCGACCCGATGGAAGCGCTACCGCTGCTGTTGTTGAAGACCGTTCTCCTGCGCCCTTACGTCTTTGCCTTTCTTGCTGCCTTTCTCTTCATCGGTCGCGGCCTCCTCGGCTGGCGAAGGACAAGCGCCTTTCTGCTCGTCGGTTGGGTGACGGCGTTTCTTTGCGAATTCTCCTCGACTCGCATCGGTGTCCCGTTTGGATTTTACCATTACAACGGTTCCACGCTGGGAGAAGAACTCTATATTGCCGACGTGCCCTTCATGGATTCTCTCTCATTCACATTTCTGTTGTTTGCGAGCTATTGTCTGGCGCTGGTTTTTGTTTTACCCTCGCACCCGCCGTTGAGCTCCTATCGGTTGCGCCTCTTGCTGGATCCGGCTATCAGAACCGCCTGGCCGGCGCTGGTGCTGACGGCCGCGTTTTTGACGTTCATCGACATCGTCATCGATCCCGTCGCTCTGCGTGGCGATCGATGGTTTCTCGGTCTGATTTACGGATATCCGGACCCCGGGTTGTACTTCGGGATTCCGCTCATGAACTTTGTGGGATGGGCCATGGTCGGCCTCATCGGCCTCTCGATCTACTTCGTGATCGACCGGCGGTTGCCCCCACTGCCTGCGGATGCCACGGCGACTCGGTACCTGCTCCTTGGCTGCGGGCTCTATTACGGCGTCCTCACGTTCAATCTCACCATCACATTCTGGATTGGAGAACCTCTCCTCGGTCTGGTCGGCGTCCTGATCTATCTCCCGATGACCCTCTTGTTTGTCCTGCGCGTGCTCAACCGAGTTCCCGGAGCGGTAGTTGCTCGAACGTCTGCTGCATGACAGGTCACCGTAGAGAACTAGAATATTCCATGTTACCAACGAGCAGCGCTTTGCGTTGAAACATTCTCGTCCGGAATGTTATACAGCGCAGTCAGGTTTCTTTTCTTCATGAGTCGCGACATCACACCATACGTCTTAAAGCGCCCGCCGGAGGACTCCACTTCCCGAAAACTCTCTATCGATTACGCCGCGGCATTAAATCCGCAGCAACTTGCAGCGGTGACGGCGGGCGATGGACCCTCCCTGGTGATTGCGGGCGCGGGCAGCGGGAAAACACGCACATTGGTGTACCGCGTGGCCTATCTGATCGATAGCGGTGTCGATCCTTCGAATATCCTGCTCCTGACCTTTACGCGCAAATCGGCGCAAGAAATGCTGCAACGGGCCGGCGAATTGATTGGTGTGCGCAGCGAGCGCGTATGCGGCGGCACGTTTCATTCCGTTGCGAACATGCTGCTCCGGCGCTACGGCCGAGCGATTGGGTTGGAGCCGGGCTTTACGATTCTAGATCGAAGCGATGCCGAAGACCTAATTGCCCTCGTCCGGTCGCAACTCGGACTCAATGAAAAAGACAAGCGATTTCCACGGAAGGGCACCATCGCGGAAATCTTCAGCAAATCCGAGAATACGTTGCGGACATTGGACGACATCGTCATCGAGGAATTCAGTCATTTCGCCGATCATGTCGAATCGCTTTTGCAACTTCAGACGGGCTACCGTACTGCAAAGCGCCAGCGACAACTCGTGGACTACGATGACCTTCTTGTGTTGCTGCGTCAGCTTCTCGTGCAGGATGCCCACGCCAGAGAAGCGATTTCGCGACTGTATCGGTACATTTTGGTCGACGAATATCAGGATACAAATCGATTACAGGCGGACGTGATCAGAAATTTGGCGGCCTCTCATCAGAACGTCATGGTCGTCGGCGACGACAGCCAGTCGATTTATGCGTTCCGCGGCGCGACGTTCAAAAATATCATGGAGTTCCCAACGTTATTCCCGGGCGCCACCATCTATAAATTGGAAGAAAATTATCGAAGCACGCAGCCGATTCTGAACCTCGCCAACTGCATCATTGAAGAAGCGGCTGAGAAATATACGAAACACCTGTTCACGCGGAAGCTTGACGGACCCTTGCCGACACTGGCTGAAGCGGCAGGAGAGAATGCCCAGTCGCGGTTCGTGGCCCAGAAAATTCTGGAATTGCGCGAAGAGGGCGTGCCACTGGGCGAGGTGGCGGTCTTGTTCCGTTCCAGTTTTCACTCGTTTGATCTAGAAATTGAGTTGTCTCGATGCGGATTGCCCTTCGTCAAACGCGGCGGGGTGAAGTTCATTGAAACCGCCCACGTCAAGGATCTGCTGGCGCACCTTCGTGTCGTCGCCAATCCGCTCGACGCTGTGAGTTGGCATCGGGTGTTGATGCTTGTCGAGGGAGTTGGCCCCAAAAAGGCCCAAGATCTATTGACCACATTGGTGAAATCGGAGAGGCCCTACGACGTGTTGCAGGCTGTAAGCGGGCGATCGGCTCAGGGACTGAAGAACTTGGCGCATACGCTGGAAAGTCTCTCAGGTGCCGACGATCACCGGACGGCAGAACAAGTCAATCACATTTATGAGTATTACCTCCCGATCCTCAAGGAGCATTACGACGACTATCCCAAGCGGATTCGGGACCTTGACCATCTGCATACGATTGCGGAGGGATATCCGGAAGTGGAGGCCTTTCTCTCCGATCTGGCCCTCGAACCACCGGACGGCAGTGCGATCGACGTTGAATCTCCGGATCGTGACGATGAGCGGATGGTGCTATCGACCATTCATTCGGCCAAGGGGCTGGAATGGCAGTGTGTATTCGTCATTTGGGTCGTCGATGGAAAATTTCCGTCGATCTATTCGTTCGTCACCGACGAAGACCTTGAAGAAGAGCGGCGACTGTTCTATGTCGCAGTGACCCGCGCCAAGCGCCATCTCTTTTTAACGTACCCCATCAACGTTTTCGATAAGAGTAGCGGTATGCTGTTGTCAAAGCCCACTCGATTCCTCGATCATATCTCTCCGGCGATGTTTGAACAGCTGGCCTTGGTCGAAGAAGGAGATCGGGGCGACTGGGGCCGCTATCGAGACCGCGATTATTGAGATCTCGATGTATCCGATCGTGGGTTCCCTTGTCGCGCTTCTCGTCTGCCTGTCGACGCTTCTGACCCTCGGGAGCGGGACAGCCTCGGATTCATCGGGACATATCTGGAAACAAATCACGGCTGAAGCCGAAAGTCTGGGGTTGCCCACTAGGTTTTTACGAACTGTGCCTGTCGACTTTGTCGGCTTTGAGTTTGACGATTTGCAGGCTTTTGCGGCCGAGTATCATCCGTCCGAGCATCGCATGGTGTTGAATCGAACTCTCTCGTTCAACGTGGCGGGAGGAACGTTGCGTCCACTGGCTCGGCTGACGCATGCAGAATTGGAGACCCTGTACCACGAACTCTTCCATGCATATATGGACTATCTGTCGACGACGGAAACGCAAGGGCAACCTGATCCCTTCTTAAGCTTCGCGCGGGAACAGCAGCAATGCCGGTACGGCGCCGTCCTCATCAACCCCGTCGTACAGCGGAAAAAGGAAACGGAAGAGCGGTTTCTCAGCGAGCGTGAATCTTGGGAAGCGTTGAACGAAGGGTGGGCGGTTTTTGTCGGCTGGACGGTCTGGAGCCAACTGGAAATGCGCCATGGCGGAGGTCAGTCTATCCAGAAGCCCGGCAAACTGCGAGACGCATGGCTTCGCCGGCTCGAAGAGGCGGATCGAGAAGGAAAGCTCCGCGGCTACTATGAGCCGGAGGATCCCACTGAACGAAGCGTCACCAGAAAACGGTTTTTAGCCGCGACTTCACGTCTTTCGAGCGAGGAGATTGGACGCTTGATGACTGGGCCAATGGAGTTTCCCTCGGATCTCGTCAAGCAGGCCCTCAAGAGGCTAGCCGGGGCCCAGGGGAGTCTGCATCACGCCAAATCCTGCAATCAGATTCCTGGAAATAATTGAATAATTTTATCTTTTGTCAGATTTTCCCCGACGGGAATTGGCGAAAAGTGTGTTGAGGTGCCCTGGGATGACCGAGAGTAGGGAAAGAGCTTGCAGAGCATATTAATGCAAAATAATTCTCCGAAAAGTGCTCCGCTCCCCCATGAGGTCTTGACTTCGCATCACTTCATCAATAGAATCAGCCGTTTCCTGAACAAGGCTGAGTCCGCTGCTCATCACTTTCATCCTTAATTTTAAGGAGGGACGTGCTGTGCGTGGACTAGCCTGCTCTACTTTTCCCATCTTCGTGATGCGAAACGAGGGCCCCTTCGTAACTTTGCGCTGGAGATTTCGGGCAGGTACCCAAGTGGCCAAAGGGGGCAGACTGTAAATCTGTTGCCATCGGCTTCCAAGGTTCGAATCCTTGCCTGCCCACCACAGCAGGCAATGCGGACGGCAGTGGTGAGTGTCGAGCCCGGTCATGACGGTTCTGCGGCTTCCACGCTCAACATCACGTTGGAAATCAAGGCGGGCGTAGCTCAGCGGTAGAGTCCCAGCCTTCCAAGCTGGCTGTCGTGGGTTCAACTCCCACCGCCCGCTCCAAGTGGTACGACCCAACGTTGTTCGTGACGCAGCTGGAAGCAAAAGTTGAAGTTAGGAACGAAGACGACTGGATTGAGACCGACGACCTACGGAACCTTTCACGGATGACGCAAGACAATCACATGGCCCACGTAGCTCAGTTGGTAGAGCACGTCCTTGGTAAGGACGAGGTCACGCGTTCGATCCGCGTCGTGGGCTCCATACCACATTGTCCCGCGGGTGCCAGCTTCGGGGTGATCCGGCGTTCGCGGAAATCTTGTTCGTTTTAGCAAAGGAGCTGAGGCATGGCGAAGGCGAAATATGAGCGGAAGAAGCCGCACGTGAATATCGGGACGATTGGGCACGTGGACCACGGGAAGACCACGCTGAC